>Ga0335073_10002126_pt1 | contig 27114 bp, 29 predicted proteins | sample Lox_Sample_22_FD_207093 | JGI IMG/M metagenome (GOLD analysis project Ga0335073, IMG submission 207093) | Soil microbial communities from Loxahatchee National Wildlife Refuge, Florida, United States - Lox_Sample_2.2 | ecosystem: Environmental > Terrestrial > Soil > Wetlands | place: USA...
ACGCCGTCAATCTCGTCGGCGACACGTTCCACCCCGAGTGGAACTATTCCATTCGTCCGAGCCCAAAGCCAAGAACGTAGCTATTATTCTCCGATGTCTCCTAAGCATCGCGCGCGGCGCGACGCTGTGATCCGCGTCACAGTCTCGACCGGGCGAAGGGTCCGCCGCGCCCGGCGGTCAGACTTTGGGCGGCTGATCGGATGACAGAAAGGCGATGACCTGATCGACGCCGTCCGGCCTGATCCTGAACATCCCGATATAGGGCGCGCTGAATTCGAGAATGAGAAAAATCGCGCTCGCCACTGAGGCGGCGCCAAGCGCCTCATAGACCACCGACAGCGCATTGACGGTCGACAGCGCGCCGACGCAGGTGAACACGAGCGTCGCCCAGCAGACGACGCTAACGAGCAGCGCGTTCGGAATCGGGCTGCTGAGCTGCCTCGACATGAGGTAATACGTTTGCACGATCGAACTCGACAATTGCCGCGCCGTATCGAGCTGGCGGCGCTGCTCGTCGGTCGAAGGCTTGAGCTTGCCGAAGAAATCTTCGAAGTCGCGCAGCTCGGCGCGCGACTCGCCGTAAGTCAGCCGCGCCGGCCCTGGGCCGTCGCCGCCCCGGGCAGGGATGCGTGAGCCCGCGGGCCGCGTCAACTCGCCGGCGGCCGCGAGCCCGGGCGTGAGGGCGCTTGGAGGTCGATGCGCGATTTCGCCGTCAGATCGCCGGCGCGCCAGAGATAGGAAGCGAGCAGCGGCTCGCGCTCGGTCTGCATGGCGTGAGTGGTCCAGCGGGCGTGATGGATCCATGCCCCCGGCGCCCGAAGCCGCCAATCGGAATTGCCCGCGCGCCACCAGGCGCGGCCCGCCAAGGGAAGATAGAGCTCTTCCGCCTCGTGCGAATGGGCGGGATATTCGGTGTCCGGGCCGAGGACGAGCACGCCGCAGGCGATCGCGTCGCTCTTGAAGGCGCCGCGCTCGCCGATCCATTCGCTGAAGCCGTAGTTGTCGAGGAAGCGTGCGCCGAAGTCGGCGGCCGCGTAGGTCTGCCGCCAGTCGAGATCGCCGGCCCGCGCCGCGATCGCGTCGACCAGCGCCCGGGTTTCCGGCGCCGCGCACCGCGACAGTCCCTTCAGCGCCGAGACGACGGGAAGCGAGCGGACGACGAACGGCCGCGCGACCAAAGTTCTCGGCCAGTCTCGGATGAACCCCTCTGCCGCCGGTCCGGCCGTCTCGAGGAGCGAGCGCAACGCGCTGACCAAGGGGCGCATCGATTCATGGCGGTTCATTGAGGCGCGCCAAGAGAGGCGGAGTTTCCTTCGGATAGGTCAGCGTCCGGTTGGACCCGATCCGGGCGCCGGGCGTCAAATGCGCGGGCTCGACATGGCCCTTGCCGAGAATGTGGACTGCCTCCTCGCCGGCGGCGATGAGGTAGTCGGCGATGATGCGGCGATGGCAGCGCCACCACAACGATTCCGCGCACATGATGCATGAGCGCGTCCCGTGACCGAGCTCGCGCAAGCGGCGGAGGCCCGACCGGAAGTCTTCACTGAGCGCGTAATCGGCGTAATTGTGGAAGCTCGCGTTCTCCCAGAAGGCGTTGGTCTGGGGCGAGACGCCCGGCTGGCGCCCGCGCAAGCCCCCGAGCGCTGCGAGATGCTCGTAGGCGACGCCGCGCGCGGCGAGCGAGGCGGGCAGGATGTCCCGGTTGAACTGCGGATTCGTCCGCGAGCGCGGGACGGTCCGCACATCGACGACCGCCCTCACCTCGGCCTCCTCGATGAGCGCGACGAACTCTTCGATCGGACGGGTGGAATGTCCGATGGTGAAGAACGGGTTGGCCATTGGACCGCTCGGCTCGCTTGCTCCCCGCGCCGCTTCGCCGCTTCCCGCTTGCGGGCGCTTGAGAAACGCGGGAAGGCTAGCAAAACACGCCGCGCCGATCATCGGGAGAATCTGATGCGCCGGTTCGCCCTCGCCGCCCTGTTCGCCCTCATCGCTCTCCCCTGCCTCGCGCTCGAGCGGTGGCAGACCTTGCCGCCGACTCCGGCGCCGATCTTGACCGGCCGCAGCGGCATGGCCGACGCCAACGGGATCAGGATCCGCTACGCGATCTATGGCAGCGGCTCGCCGGTCATTTTCCTGCACGGCGGCCTCGCCAACAGCGATTATTGGGGCGAACAGGTTCCAGCGGTCGCGGCGCGGCACACCGTCATCCTGATGGACAGCCGCGGCCACGGCCGCTCGACGCGCGACGCGCGGCCTTACGGCTACGACCTGATGGCCGACGACGTGGTGGCGCTGATGGACGCGCTCCAGATCCCGAAGGCGGACATCGTCGGCTGGAGCGACGGCGGCATCATCGGCATCGACCTCGCGCTCAGGCACAAGGACCGGATCGGCAAAGTGTTCGCCTTCGCCGCCAACACCAGAACCTCGGGCGTGGTCGAGGATGTCGAGAAGAACCCGACCTTCGCCGCCTTCATCGCCCGCGCCGGCAAGGAATATGCCGCGCTCTCGGCGACGCCAAACGAATATTCCGCCTTCGTCGATCAGATCAGCAAGATGTGGTTCGCCGAGCCCAACTGGACCGACGCCGAGCTCGAGGCGATCGACACGCCCGTCCTCGTCGTCGACGGCGACCATGACGAAGCGATCAAGCGGGCGCATACCGAATATATCGCCGCGACCATCCCGCACGCCGGGCTGCTCATCCTGCCGAATGTGAGCCATTTCGCCTTCCTGCAGGACCCGGACCAGTTCAACTTCGCCATCCTCCATTTCCTGGGGGATGAGTAGGACGAGCCGGCGGCAAGCGACCGCCGCAGTTTGCTGTAACGCGTCGCTGGCGACGATAGCGTGAAAGGTCAAGCTTGTGTCATCCCCGCGGGGGATGACACGACGGGCGGACGCCAACCTCGTCACGCGCCCGAACGCAACGAGGGAAAGCGTAGCAGAGGCGCGGCGACGCCCGCGCGCTTGTCTTGTTCAGGCGCCGTGTTACCTTTGCTGAAACAAGGCCGCGCGGAGGGAACCGATGCCACAGGGAACCGCTCACTCGCCCGCGCGCGAAACCCCTGAGGACAGGCTGGCGGCCGAAGGCATTGTGCTGCCGCCGCCGCCGAAGCCGGTTGGCGCCTATAAGCCGTGGGCGATCGCGGGCTCGCTCCTGATCACCTCGGGGCAGTTTCCCTGGCGCGACGGCCGTCTCGCCTACACCGGGCGCATCGGCGGCAATGTGAGCCCGACCGACGCCTATGACGCCTGCCGCCTCGCCGCGATCGCCGGCATCGCGCAATTGAAGGACGCCGTCGGCGCGCTCGGCCGCATCAAGCAGATCGTCCGCGTCGAAGGCACGATGCAGGTCGCGCCCGGCTTTCGCGATCATCCCGCCGCGCTGAACGGCGCCTCGGACCTGGTGAACCGGATATTTGCCGAGAAGGCCGGACATAGCCGGATGATCTACACCAATCCCGAGATGCCGCTCGATGCGCCGGTGCTGCTGGTGCTGACGGCGGAAATTGAGACGTAAGGGATTTCGTCGAGATTCTGAGACGCGCCCTTCTCCCCCTGGGAGAAGGTGGCCGGGCGAAGGCTGGCCGGATGAGGGACGGATCATCGTCTCGGAGGCGGCTCACGGCTTCAGGTGCTCGATCTCGATGAAGGCGAAGTCGAATGGGTTGGCGTTGACCACATTGTGCTCGACGCCCTCGCGCCGCGCGTAAGGCGCATGCCGCTTGAGCGTCGCAATGCGCGAACCGCCGCCTGGCTCCTCGAGTAAAAGGCCGCCGTCGAGAAGCGGCACGACGACATAGTCGGCCTCATGGACGTGCCACCCCGTCTCGGCGCCCGGCGCAAACCGCCACTCGGTGACCCGCACATGCGGCTCCGAAATGTTGGACGTGGGGCGCGGCTTTGGGACGTGGGGCAAGGGTTCACGCGGCGCGAGGATTGATTCGTTCGAGATCGGGGCCGAGTTCCCGCCGGCGCTCCATGATGTCATGATCCGCCTGGAGGCCAAGAAAAAAGCCCGCCGTCAGACCGAAATAGCGGGTCAGGCGCAGATCCGTGTCGGCGGTGATCGCGCGCTTGCCCAGCACGATTTCATTGATGCGGCGGGGCGGCACGTTCAGCGCGCGGGCGAGGGCAGTCTGGCTCATGCCGAGCGGCCGCAGGAACTCTTCAAGCAGGATTTCGCCCGGGGTCGGATTGGGAAGCTGATCCTCAGTGGTAATCAACGATTTCGACATCGGCCGGACCTCCTTCTCGCCAGACAAAACAAACGCGCCACTGGTCGTTGACCCGGATGGAATATTGCCCGGCCCGCTCGCCCTTCAACGCCTCCAGCCGATTGCCCGGCAGGGCGCGAAGATCGCTCAATGCACGGGCCTGATTGAGCAAGCGCAGCTTTCTCAACGCGGTCACCTGGATGTCGGCGGGCAGCCGGCGACTCCGTCGACCCGCCCAGATCAGCTCAGTTTCGGCGTCGGCGAAGCTTTGGATCACGACGAGTTATAACGCATGACGTTATGTGGTGCAACGGCGCCGCGAGCAGCGGCACGACGACATAGTCGGCCTCATGGACGTGCCACCCCGTCTCCGCGCCCGGCGCAAACCGCCACTCGGTGACCCGCACATGCGGCTCCGAAATGTTGGACGTGGGGCGCGGCTTTGGGACGTGGGAACATTGAAGGTTGCTCCGCGGGTCTATTCGGCCGGACCTCGGGTCCCCAGGCGAAGACTATCGGGCGCCGCTCAAGGCTGAGCAAGAGGCACGCACATCCGGGGCGCGATGGTCTTTTCAGCCTGCTTGGCTTCGCAGGATGGCCGCACCCGCGCCTTCGGGATTGCTTTTGCATATGCAAAAAGATATTGATGCGCGATGCGGTTCGAGGGCTTCGATTGGGACAGCGGCAATCTGCCAAAGTGCCTGTCGCATGGCGTGTCGCTTGAGCAAATCGAAGCCTTGTTCGCCGGCGATGTCTACATCGTTCGCGATACGATCGTCGCTGGCGAGCGGCGGATGCTCGGCTTCGGAAACGGCGCTGGACGCTGGATCTTTTGCGTCTTCACCTGGCGCGGCGAACGTATCCGGCCGGTCAGCGTGCGCTTCATGCATGCGAAGGAGATCAAACGCTATGTCGAAGAAATTCCCCGACTTGAAGAGCGATGAGGAAGCCGACGACTGGCTGCGGTCGGCGAACCTCGCCGAATACGATCTCTCGGAGATGAAGAAGGTCCGCTTCGAACTCGCGCGCAAGGACCGGTCCATAAGCCTGCGCCTGCCCGCTGCGCTGCTGGCGACGCTCAAGGCTCAAGCCGCGAGGGCCAATATGCCGACCCAGCGCCTGATCCGCATGATGATCGAGGCGCAGCTTGCCGTGGCGGCGGCGAAGCCAAAGCGAAGGGTTGCGACAGGCAAGGCGGCGCCGAAAAGGGCTAGGCGACCCGGCAAGCGGGCCGCGTGAAGCCGACGCCTCATGGACGTGCCATTGCGCCTCCGCTCCGCGCGCAAACCGCCACTCGGTCACGCGGACATGCGGCTCCGAGATGTGGACATGGGGCGCGGCTTTGGGGCGTGGGGGCATAGCGGCGGGGCGTCGCGTGGGACGATAGCGGGAAGCCTCCGGCTTATGTCATTCCCGCGCAAGCGGGGGATGACACGACGGAGGGCGACGTGAGCGCTGGAGGCGCCGCGTCGAGCGAACAATTTCTTGACAAAATCAGAAATGGCGTGGTACAGTGTTTCTAAATCTCCTCATCGACCCCGCGCCCCCGAGGCGCGCGGGCGGCGGGGAAAAGAGGAGAAAAAAAGTTGCTTGAATCGCTCGTAACCCATTGAAAAGGCCCGATTCCAAAAAGCAAAAGAAAGGAAAAGAAAGCGATTTCGTTTTCATAGGTTTTCGTCGAGCCTCGCCTTGCGCCCGGCAATTTTCGGCCGGGCCGGGCCATTCGCCGCTCGCGTCATCCGATCAGGAAGGGGGTCAGAACAGGAAATAAAGCTGCGCCATCGGCAGTTTGTCGGCCGGCTCGCAGATGAGCAACTCGCCGTCGGCGGTGACGTCGTAGGTCTCGGGGTCGATCTCGATCTTCGGCGTCGCGCTGTTGTGGATCATGCTTTTCTTGCCGATCTTGCCGCGGGTGTTCTCGACCGCGACCAGCTTGCGCTGAACTTTCAGCTTGCGCGCGAGGCCGCCCTTGAGCGCCGCGCCGGAGACGAAGGTGAGCGAGGAGGTGTGCAGCGCGCGGCCGTGCGAGCGGAACATCGGCCGGTAGTGGACCGGCTGGGGCGTCGGGATCGAGGCGTTGGGGTCGCCCATCAGCGCCGCGGCGATGGCGCCGCCCTTGATGATGAGGTCGGGCTTCACCCCGAAGAAGGCCGGCGTCCACAGCACGAGGTCGGCGAGCTTGCCCTTCTCGACCGAGCCGATGTGCTTGGAGACGCCATGCGCGATTGCGGGGTTGATGGTGTATTTGGCGACATAGCGCTTGGCGCGCGCGTTGTCGTTGCGGGGGCCGTCGCCATGAAGCGCGCCGCGCTGGCGCTTCATCTTGTCGGCCGTCTGCCAGGTGCGGATGATCACCTCGCCGACCCGCCCCATCGCCTGGCTGTCGCTCGACATCATCGAGAGCGCGCCGAGATCGTGCAGGATGTCCTCGGCGGCGATCGTCTCCTTGCGGATGCGGCTCTCGGCGAAGGCGAGGTCCTCGGGGATGGTCCCATCGAGATGATGGCAGACCATCAGCATGTCGAGATGCTCGTCGAGCGTGTTCTTGGTGTAGGGCCGGGTCGGATTGGTGGACGAGGGCAGGACATTGGCGAGACCCGCCACCTTCATGATGTCGGGCGCATGCCCGCCGCCCGCGCCTTCGGTGTGGAAGGCGTGGATGGTGCGGCCCTTGAACGCCCGGATCGTATCTTCGACGAAGCCCGATTCGTTGAGCGTATCGGTGTGGATCATCACCTGGATGTCGTGGTCGTCGGCGACCGAAAGGCAGCAGTCGATCGCCGCCGGCGTCGTGCCCCAGTCCTCGTGCAATTTGAGCGCGCAGGCGCCCGCCTTCACCTGCTCGACCAGCGCGGCGGGCTTGGAGGCGTTGCCCTTGCCGGCGAAGCCGAGATTCATCGCATAGCCATCCGCCGCCTCGATCATCCGCTCGATATGCCAGGGGCCGGGGGTGCAGGTGGTGGCGAAGGTGCCGGTCGCCGGCCCGGTACCCCCGCCCAGCATCGAGGTCACGCCCGACATCAGCGCCTCGTCGATCTGCTGCGGGCAGATGAAATGGATGTGGGTGTCGAAGCCGCCCGCGGTAAGGATCTTGCCCTCGCCGGCGATGACTTCGGTACCGGGACCGACGACGATGGTGACGCCGGGCTGGATGTCCGGATTGCCGGCCTTGCCGATGGCGTGGATGAGCCCGTCCTTCAAGCCGACGTCGGCTTTCACGATCCCCCAATGGTCGAGGATGACCGCGTTGGTGATGACGGTGTCGACTGCGCCCCGCGCGCGGGTCGTCTGCGCCTGCCCCATGCCGTCGCGGATCACCTTGCCGCCACCGAACTTCACCTCCTCACCGTAGGTGGTGAAATCCTTCTCGACCTCGATCACGAGCTCGGTGTCGGCGAGGCGCAATCGGTCGCCTTTGGTCGGCCCGAACATCTCGGCGTAATGGGCGCGAGGAAGGGAAGTCGGCGGGAGGCTATTGCGGGAAGCGGGCATGAGACGACTCTTCGGCGATCAAGTAATGATACTGGTCTGCGGCTATCCCTTCTCCCGCCTGCGGGAGAAGGTGGCCCAAAGGGCCGGATGAGGGCGGCGGCGCTTGCCATCACCCCAACCCTTTCCCGCAAGCGGGAAAGGGTGTCACAACTTCCCCATCACCTCCTGGCGGAAGCCGTAAACCTCGCGTCTTCCCGCGATCGCGACCAGGCGCACGACGCGGCTCTGGCCGGGCTCGAAGCGGATCGCGGTTCCGGCCGGAATGTCGAGGCGAAAGCCTTTCGCCTTCACCCGGTCGAACCTGAGCGCCGGGTTGGTCTCGAAGAAGTGGTAGTGCGAGCCGACCTGAATCGGCCGGTCGCCGGAATTTGCGACTTCGAGGGTGACTGTCGCGCGCCCCTCGTTCATGGCGATCTCGCCGGGTTCGGTCATCGCCTCGCCTGGAATCTGCTTGTCATCGGCGCCGCGGATCGGCTGGTGGACGGTGACCAGCTTGGTGCCGTCGGGAAAGGTCGCCTCGACCTGGATGTCATGGATCATCGAGGCGACGCCGTCCATCACTTGGTCGGGGCTGACCACATGCGCGCCCGCTTCCATCAGCTCGGCGACCGAGCGGCCGTCGCGCGCGCCTTCAACGACGAAATCGGTGATCAGCGCGACGGCCTCCGGATGGTTGAGCTTGACGCCGCGATCGAGCCGGCGCCTGGCCACCAGCGCCGCCATCGCGATCAGGAGCTTGTCTTTTTCGCGCGGCGTCAGATTCATGGGCCCTCGTCCCTCTTCATATCCTTCATCGGTCCAGCAAATTCCGCGCCTTCGCTCATCCCCAGAGCCGAGGCTTGCGTCCGCCGAGCGCGACAATGGCTGTGATCAGCGCGGCGCGCAATCGGGAAGGCGAAGGGGAGACGAGGCGGGCGACGATGAGGCCGTCGAAGGCGCTCGTGCCGGCTTCGACGCCGTCTTCTGCGCTGACCGCCGCCCGTAAATCGATCAGGCGCGCCTCGATATTGGGCGCCGCGGCGACGATCGTCGCCAGGGCGCGCGCTCCCGCCCCGACACCTTTGCGCTCGAGCGCCGCGCCGGCGCGCTCGAGCCGCGTCTCGTCGGCGAAGACGAGCCGGCCGTCGCGCCGGACGCGCCAGGAGTCCTGCAGGCTGGCGTCGATCCGGCTTTCGCCCATCGCCAGGCGGCCGAACACCACCGTTTCGACGATCAAGAGACTGGCCTCGGCGGACATCTCCGCCTCGAGCCGCCGCTCGAGCCTCGCGCCCTCGAACATCAGCGTCTCCTGCGGCAGCCAGTCGAGCCGCGCACCCGGCGCGAGCGAGAGCCGGGTCGCGACGGCCGCCCCGGGACCGCCGCTGCGATAGATCCGTTCCGCCGACGGCGTTGTCGCCTCGACCTCTGCGCCTTCGCCGAGTTCGAGGCCCACCCGATAGGAATCGCCGCCGGCGACGCCGCCGCCGGTGTTGAGGATCGCGGCCTCGCATGGGCGCGATGAACGGGGAAAGCGCCAGCGCAGACCGCCGGTCTCGAACAGTCGCTCCGCCTCGGTGCGCTCGCCAACCCGCGCGAACGAGCCGCGCGCTTCGCCTTGAGCCCGCTGGCGCCGAGGCCTATCGAGGCCTCTCGCGCCGGCGGTCACGATGGGCATTGCCGAGCGAGATTGACCTCGCCGCGCGAGCAGACGGGGTCGAGCACCGGCGCGTAAGGGTCGGCGACCCGGTAGAGCTCGTAAGCCTCGACCGCTCCGCCGCCGCCCTGCCGCTCAAGCAGTCCGGCCGGCTCGACCTTACGGAATCGCATCGCCAGGATGAGGTCGAACCGGCGGCCGGGTTCGCCGAGCGCGAGGCCTGGCCCGGCGAACAGCGTCTCCGCAGGCGCAGGCTCGAAGATCCAGCGCATCCGCTGGTCGGGCTGCACGACAGCGATCGCCGGATCGCCGTAATAGGACATAAGCGACGTCAGCGCGTAGCCTTCGGTCAGGACGTAGGCGGCGTTGTCGGCGCGAGCCCTCGCGTCGAGATCGCGCGCGAGCGCCCGAAAGCCCTCGAGCCGCGCCAGCGGATCGACCGTCCCGAGCGGAACGGCGTCGGTCAAAATCTCGGCAAACGCCAGCGCGGCAAACGCGAGCCCGACCGGCGCCGCCCATAGCGCCGCCCGTGCGGCCAAGGCGGAAAAGCCCGAGGCGCCCGAGCGACGAGCTTCGGAGACCCAATCGGCGGCCAGAATCGCCGCCGCCGGATAGAGCGGCGCGAGCCAATTGCCCTGGACACGGTTGTGGGCCGAGTGGAGAAGGAAATAGGCTGCCGCCGGCGCAATCGTGCAGGCGAGGATTCGCCGGGCTTCGTTGGGGGAGCGCGGCGGAACGGCCGTGCGCCAGGGGATGGCCGCGACTCCGGGAACGAGGGCGGCGAAGACGAGCGGGTTGATGAGGGCGACCTGCGAGACGAGGAATTCGGCGATATAGAAGGGCGCGAAGCCGTGCGGTGGCGCGCGGCCGAGCTGCTTGGCGAACGTCGCCCAGCCGTGCCCGGCGTTCCAGGCGACGAAAGGCGCGAAAATCGCCAGCGCGACAGCGAGGCCAGCAATGAGCGCGGGCGACGCCAGCCAGCGGCGTAGCGACGGCGCGGCGGCGAGGGCGAAGCCGACGCCAGCGGGGAAGAAAATAGCGGTGAACTTTGATTGCAGCGCGAGGCCGAGCGCAAGCCCAAGCGCGATCAGCCAGCGCGCGTCGCCGACGCGCCAGAGCTCGACCAGCGCCGCCAGGCCCAGGGTCCAGAACACGACGAGCGGCGCATCGGGAGTCACGAAGATGGCGCCGATGAGGACCAGCGGCATCGCGATCCACGTCAGCGCCGCGAGCGCGGCCTTTTCGACCGAGCCGAACAGACGCCACGCGATGAACGCGACAAGGGCCGGCATCGCGCCGATGACGAGGAGGGAGAGCGCCCGGACGCCGATTTCGGAGGCGCCGAACAGCGCGGTCGACGTACGGATGAGGAGGGCAACCATCGGCGGGTGGTCCAGGTATCCGAAAGAAAGCGAGCGCGACCAAAGCGTATAATAGGCTTCGTCGAAAGTAAGCTCGAGGCGCTGGGCGACGAGCGCCTGCGCGGCCAGAAGCCCGCTCGCTGCGGCGATGGCGCAAAGCCCGAGCCGCCCGGCGCGGCGCGGATTTGCTTCGGTCCGCGCGGCGGCGGCGACGGTCGAATTGCCGCTCACCTCGTCGCCTTCGCCCCTCTGTCCGCCGTCGCGCCTGCCGCGGCAGTCCGTCGCACGCAAACGCGCTTCTCGTCAATCATGGATCGCCGACATCCGGGCGGCTGTCGGCATTGGGAAAAATGACGAGAAGGTGTTGCGCATCGCACACAGGCGCCTCGCTGGCGACGTCGTATAAGTCCTCAAGGGCGAGGTAGAAGGCAGGCGGCGCAACCCAGCTTTGGAGTGATGACGATCGCGGCGGATAGGAAAAGCCTAAGAGAATCGAATCGCGACGACGCTGCCGACGCCTCGCGATTTTTCTCGCGCATCGGCTACCTCCTCCTCGCGGTCGGCGCGCCGGTCGGCGTGGTGCTGCACCCGCTCGGCCTCTACGTGATGTTCTCGATCGGCGTTGGCCTCATTCTGATCGCGGCGGCGCTCGACGCCGAGCCCGGGTTTTTCGCCCGCTTCATGCGGCCTTTTGTCATTCCTGCGTTTCTCGCTTTGGTGGCGGGATTGGCCTGGGCGGCGCTATCGGTTTTGTGGACCCCCTATCCGGTCGCGGCCGGGCAGCTTCTTTTGAAAATGAGCGTGCTGCTCGCGGGGACTCTCCTGGCGGCGGCCGCACCGCGGGAAAACGCGAGCGCGACCGATCTCTACCTGTTCCCGATCGGCGTGGTCGCCGGCATGGCGACCACGGCGGCGCGCGCGCTCGCCGAGACTCTCACCCGCGCCCCAGATGACGGCCGGCTCGAGGCCGGTGCGGTCGCGATCGCGGTGCTCTTGTTTCCGGCGATTGGAGGCCTCGCGGCGCGCGGACGCAACGGTTTGGCCCGCCTCCTGCTGATCGTCGCCCTGTGCTTCGCCTATATCGACAGTTACGCGCCCCTCGCCATCGCCGTCTTTGCCGGCTATCTGGCGCTCTCTTTCGCGATCTCCGACCTCAAGCGGACGGCGCGCGAATTGGCCTGGGCCGCGGCCGCGCTCATTCTTTTGTCGCCGCTCATCCCGGCGCTGGCGCCGACCGTGTCGGCCTGGATCTTCCATGTACGGCTCACGTCGCTGCCAGCGCCCTATAAGTCGCTTGCCGTGGCGGCGGACGTGTTCACCCACGACAAGCTGAGGCTCATCACAGGCCGTGGATTCGCGACCGTCAGCCGCGGCGTGCACGACGGTATCCTACCGGCCGACACGCCGCGCGCGCTGGCGTTCACCGTCTGGTACGAGCTTGGCGTCGTCGGCGCGATGCTGGCGGCGGCAGGCGCCTGGCTCGCCTTCCGCGATCTCGCCCGGGCGCCGCCGCGGCTCGCGCCCTATATGGCCGCGGCCTTCTCGGCCGTAGTCGCGCTGGCCTTCCTCAATGTCGATTTCGTCGAGATGACGACCCTGACCCTGATCGCGGTCGCCGTGCTGTCGACCGATGTCGCGGCGCGCAGCCAATACCGCACGACCCGCCCCTCAGCGGCGAGCCTAGCCCATCTGTGAGCCTGAGGGGCGGTCTCCTGTCCGTCAGCGCTTGCCGGCGAACGACATCGGTCCCCGACCCATACGCGGGCGCTTGTACTCAACGACCACTGCGCGCGTGCGCCCCGTAACGAGGCTCGCGCGGCCGCGGGTCTTCGCCGCCTGCTTGGCCGCGAGCGCTCTGACCTCTTCGACCGGCATGCCCATGAGGGAAGCGGCGATCTCTGCGCGCTGGCCGGGGTCATTTGCTAGACTTTCCGCCGCGATCAGTGCTTCCTCGATCGTCGGAGTGTCGCGCCGAACGCGCCGAACTCCCCATTTGGTCTTCCAGGTGGCCGCCATGCGCCCCTCCGAATTCTACTCGAAAACTCATATTACCAGAATGCTGCACCGCAGCAAACTCATTCGAATGTCAATATTTCGTTATCCACCGGCTATGCGGCCAATACGTGGGAAGGGTCCGCCGCCGGGCAATGAAGGCGCGGCAGCGGCCTCTTCACAGCCCCGAAAACGCCGCTACCTCCCTGCCGGTCCGCTCATATGTCCTGACGACGCGCGGGCTTGACAGGCGCAGCACGTCGCGCGCACGATTGACCGATCGGTCAAGAACGGACTTGGCCCGTCCTCCGAAGCCCCGGGGATTTGCCCATGACGATCGCCGCCAACCCGCCGGGCACGTCCGATATCCGCCCCGGCCGCTTGAACAGCGCGACCCTTGAGGCCAATTTCACCGACTTGCATCCGCCCCTGACCTTCCATGAAGCGAAGGTTGAAGCCGAGCGTTGCTACTTCTGCTTCGACGCCCCCTGCCAGCAGGCCTGTCCGACCGCGATCGACATCCCGCTGTTCATCCGCCAGATCGCCGCCGGCAACCGCACCGGTGCGGCAATGACCATTTTCGACGCCAACATCATGGGCGGGACCTGTTCGCGGGTCTGTCCAACCGAGACGCTGTGCGAAGAGGCGTGCGTCCGCGAGGCCGCTGAGTTGAAGCCGGTTACTATCGGCCAATTGCAGCGTTACGCGGTCGATCCCATGATTGCGGCCGGCAAATCGCCCTATGCGCGCGGAACTGCAACGGGCAAAAAGGTCGCCATCGTCGGCGCCGGCCCGGCAGGCCTAGCTTGTGCGCATGCGCTCGCGGTCGCCGGCGTCGAGTCGACGATCTACGACCAGCGCGGGAAATCCGGGGGCCTCAACGAATATGGCATCGCCGCCTATAAGATGATCGACGACTTCGCCGCGAGGGAAGCCGCGTTCATTCTCTCGATCGGCGGCATCGAGGTCCATCATGGACAGGCGCTTGGTCGCGACGTCAAGCTCGGGGACCTGCGGCGCGATTACGACGCGGTGTTCCTCGGCATGGGCCTGGGCTCGACCAACAAATTGGGGTTGCCGGGAGAGACCGAACTCGAAAACGTGATCGACGCCGTCGACTATATCGCGCGCCTGCGACAGGCGAAGGACTTGACTGCGCTGCCGGTCGGCCGGCGCGTGGTGGTGATCGGCGGCGGCATGACCGCGATCGACATCGCGGTGCAGTCGAAAAAGCTCGGAGCCGAGGCCGTGACCATGGTCTACCGGCGGGGGCCGGACCAGATGAAGTCAAGTCGATACGAACGCGAACTGGCTCAGACGAGCGGCGTGGTCATCCGCTATTGGGCCCGGCCCGTATCGCTCGAAGGCCATGCCGGGGCGCTCAGCGGCGTCGTGTTCGAGAATACCCGCGAGCACGCCGGCATGGTGGCCTCACCGGGCTCGGTCTTCCGCATCGACGCGGATGTCCTCTTCACCGCGATCGGGCAGCGCGGCGCGCCGGAAGCGCTCGACGGAGCGGCGATCGAGATCAAGGACGGCCGCATCGTCGTCGACGACGAGCGTCGCACCAGCCTGAAGGGCGTCTGGGCCGGCGGCGACTGCGTGTGCGGCGGCCAGGATCTGACTGTCAGCGCCGTCGAGGACGGCAAGCAGGCGGCACGCTCGATTGCCGCCGCGCTCGGCGCGGTCCGCGCCTGACTTTAAACGAGGGTCCATGGCCGATCTCCGCGTGAACTTCCTTGGCGTCAAATCGCCCAATCCCCTCTGGCTCGCCTCTGCTCCACCGACCGACCGCAAGGTCAACGTCGAGCGCGCATTCAGCGCCGGCTGGGGCGGCGTGGTGTGGAAGACGCTTGGCGAAGCCGGACCGCCGATCGTCAACGTGTCGGGCGCGCGCTACGGCGCCATCCACGGCCCCGACCGCCGGCTGATCGCGATGAACAACATCGAGCTCATCACCGATCGCGACCTCGAGATCAATCTGCGGGAGATCAAGGAGGTCAGGCGCGCCTGGAGAGACCGCGCGCTCATCGTGTCGCTGATGGTTCCGTGCGACGAGCAATCGTGGCAGGCGATCCTCGCGAGGGTCGAGGAGACGGAATGCGACGGCGTCGAACTGAATTTCGGCTGTCCGCACGGCATGTCGGAACGCGGCATGGGCTCTGCGGTCGGTCAGGTGCCGGAATATGTCGAAATGGTCGCGCGCTGGTGCAAGGCGCACACCCGCATGCCGGTGATCGTCAAGCTGACGCCCAATATCACCGACGTGCGCCAGCCCGCGCGCGCGGCGAAAAAGGGCGGCGGCGATGCGGTCTCGCTCATCAACACCGTCAACTCGATCATGAACATCGATCTCGACCATATGACGCCCGACGTTGCTATCGACGGCAAAGGTACTCACGGGGGCATGTGCGGCCCCGCGGTCAAGCCGATCGCGTTGTCGATGGTGTCGGAGATCGCTCGCGATCCCGCCTGCGCCGGCCTGCCGATCTCGGCCATCGGCGGCATCACAACATGGCGCGACGCCGCGGAGTTCATCGCGCTCGGCGCCGGAACCGTCCAGGTCTGCACTGCGGCGATGACCTACGGCTTCAAGGTTGTCCAGGAAATGATCACCGGCCTTGCCGACTACATGGACGCCAAGGGCTATGCGACGATCGAAGATTTCCGCGGCCGGGCGATCCCCTCGATCACTGACTGGCAGTATCTCAATCTCAATTACGTCGCCAAGGCTGAGATCAACCAGGACCTCTGCATTCAATGCGGCCGCTGCCACATCGTCTGCGAAGACACTTCGCACCAGGCGATTTTCGCCCGCATCAACGGCAAACGGCAGTTCGTGGTCAACGAGGCCGAATGCGTCGGCTGCAATTTGTGCGTGCTGGTCTGTCCGGTCGAGGACTGCATCACGCTTGCGCATAAAGTCGCGGGCGTCGACCCGCGCACCGGACTCGACTATTCGCGTCCGCCCGCCAACTGGACGACGCACCCCAACAATCCGGCAGTCCACGCCAAAGCGTCGGAGTAATTCTTGCGGTCGCGAGTCGCTACGCGGTCGCCCGCCGCGCTTGCCCGCCTCGGCGATAGGCCGCGTATCCAAGCCCGGCGAAGCCGAGCAGCATCATCGTCCAGGTCGAGGGCTCCGGCACCGTCCGGCCTATTCCGGGGCTGAAGATAAGCGTTCCGGCGGTCGCGCTGCTGGAGAAGGTCGGATCGATTGTCGCAGTGCTCGTCACTCCGGTGGCGTGAGGAAAGATCTCGACCCAGAACTCCAAAAAGTACAGCGTATTTTCCTTCAGCTCCAACGACGTTTCGGCGGGAAACGGCCCAGTCGTGACGTCGTTGCCCACGAACGACGGACAGGCCAGCGTTGTCGGCTGACAATCCGTTTCATTGACAAGCCCTGCCACGTCAGGGGCGAAGTTGCTGGTCGAGCCATAGTCGTTGCCCGCGAAACCGAAGGCGAGGTAGGCTTGGCCACGCGAACCGCCGGACGATATGCTCAAAATGTCCGTCGCATTCAACGTGACCGGGTAGCTGGCGGTGGTCGCGCCGCCCGGCACGTAATATTCGACGTAGTAGCCGAGGATGGCTTCGTCGTAGCCGCCGCTCGTTCCTTCATAGGCGACTTGGTTGACGCTGACCGATGCTGACGGGTCCGCGCCAAGAGCGGTTATTGCAGTACACGTTGTGTTGCAGCCGAACCCTGACTCGCTCAGGGAGCCGATCAGGGAGCTAGTGTAGTCGTTACCGACGACGCTGACATACTCATACGACACCGCGTCGGGCAGGGTGATCGTCGGCGAGACGCCTGCCGCAACGGCGACGCTTGGCGCAGCGAACAGCGCGGCACTAATTGCGGCCAAGCGGAAAGTCCGCGCCCTCCAACTCAAGCCGGCCGAATTCAGGTATGAGCAGCTTTGACCGGAGCTGTCAGGCCGATAAATGGCGCCCATTGATTTGCCTCCCGAAAATTTCGAAGGCTTGATCTCTTCTTACGACTGAGAGTCGTTTACGTCAAAACCAAGTCGTTCGTGAGAGTATGGCCTGAAGAACCGATGTCAACTTCCGATTCGCAAAGAATTGGCACCCGTCCTGCTCCAGCCGCCGCTACGTCTCTCTAACGTAAAGCGATGGCCGGTAAGACGCATCCAAAAACGGCCGTGCGCCTCACTCCGCGCGCGGGGCCTTGTCCTTCAGTTTGCCGAACACCGAATTGACGTCGATGCGCTCGTCGGCCGGCTTGGGCTTGGGCGTGGGCACGCCGAACACTTCGAGCTGGCTCGCGGGCGCGTGAGCGGGTCGGGCGGTGGTGATTTCCGCCGACACCAGCGTCTGGCTCCGATCATCCTCGACCTTCGGGCGTTCCTTGGCGGCCCGGTTCACTTCGAAGTCGAGGTCGATCTGCGAGCATAGGCCCAGCGTCACCGGATCGAGCGGCTGAAGATTGGCGGAGTTCCAGTGGGTGCGTTCGCGAATGGCGGAAAGCGTGTGCTTGGTCGTGCCGACCAGGCGCATGATCTGCGCGTCCTTAAGCTCGGGATGGTTGCGCAACAGCCACAGGACCGCGTTCGGCCGGTCGTGCCGGCGCGACAGCGGAGTGTAACGAGCGCCGCGCGGCTTCTTGAACTCGGGCGTGCGGACCTTCGAGACCAATAGGTGCAGGCGATGATTGGGATCCTGTTCGGCGGCGGCGATTTCCTCGCGGGTGAGCTGGCCGGTCGAGATCGGATCATAGCCCTTGATCCCGGTCGCGACTTCGCCGTCAGCGATCCCTTTGACCTCGAGTGGGTGCAGTTTGCAGAACTCGGCAATCTGGTCGAAGGTCAGCGAGGTGTTCTCGACCAGCCAGACAGCGGTCGCCTTGGGCATCAGCGGCGTATCGCTCATGATCGAAAAGCTCCTTGATGATCGGATTTAAGCGTGCTCCGGGGTTTCGCCTCGGAGCAGACGCTCAACGGATCAAACTTGAGGGAAAGGCGTTGTATAGGCGCGCGCAAGCCGAATTGCAATGATGGCCGCGAGCGGAGGTCCGCGTGTTTTGCTGTCGTCAGGCCTTGCGAAGGAGCAGGGTCACTCCCAAATCGCGGACCGACTTTAATCCACGTTGCCTCCGGAATAAAGGAATCTCGTCATGAAATCGGTAGCGTTCGCCGCGGCAATGCTGGCCGCCCTTCCCGTTTTGGCCGTCGGGTCTGCGCCTGCGGAGGCCAAAGGCTGCCTCAAAGGCGCCGTCCTCGGCGGCGTCGCCGGCCACTACGCGGGCCACCACGCGGTGTTGGGAGCGATCGGCGGTTGCGTCGTCGGCCATCACATGGCTAACGAAAAGCCGAAGCAGCAGGCAGCGCCTCAGGGCGCGCAGAACGCGCCTTCAACCCCCGCGGCGCAAGGCCTGAGCCCCAACTGAGAGAGGCCCCCCGCTTCAAGCCTTCCGATTGAGCGTCCGTTCGGATTTCGGGTCGAGAGGCCAGCGTGGCCGGCCTGGAGCGTCAAGCCCGTCGATCAGCCCGAGCCTGAGCCGCTCGATCCCGGTCCAGGCGATCATCGCGCCGTTGTCGGTGCACAGCTTTTGCGGCGGCGCGACGAATGGCAGCCCGGCCTCGGCGCAGAAACGGGTCAGGGCGTCGCGCAGCACCGCGTTTGCCGCCACTCCGCCAGCAACGACCATGGCGCGGGGCGAGGCACCGATCCGCCGCCGAAACAGCTTGAGACCGGTGCGAATGCGATCCTCGACTACGTCGACGACCGCCGCCTGGAACGAGGCGCAGAGATCGGCGACATCGCCCGGGTGCAATGGCGCGACCGATTCTGCCGCCAAGCGCACCGCGGTCTTCAGCCCCGAAAGCGAAAAATCAGCGTTCGGTCGGCCGATCAACGGTCGCGGCAGCGCGAAACGAGTCGGATCGCCGTCTTGGGCCGCCGCCTCGACCGCTGGCCCGCCGGGAAACGGCAACCCCAGCAACTTGGCGGTCTTGTCGAACGCTTCGCCTATGGCGTCGTCCATGGTCGCGCCGAGCCGATCATAGTCGCCGACGCCTTTAACCGCGAGGATCTGGGTATGCCCGCCCGAAGCGAGGAGGATGAAATAAGGAAAAGCGACGTTGGCGGTGAGGCGCGCTGTCAGCGCGTGAGCCTCAAGATGGTTGACGGCGATGAAAGGCTTGCCGCACGCGAGCGCCACGCCCTTGCCGGCAAGCAGCCCTACCAGGACGCCGCCGATCAGGCCAGGTCCCGCGGCGGCCGCCACGCCGTCGAGATCCCTGGCAGCCACGCCCGCCCGTCCGAGAGCGCGCGCAATCAATAAGTCGATGATTTCGACATGGGCGCGCGCCGCGATCTCCGGCACAACGCCGCCGAACGGCGCATGCGCCGCAATCTGACCCATCACCTCGTCGGCGAGAATCTCCCCAGCGCCGTCAGGCCTGAGCCGCACCACCGCCGCCGCCGTCTCGTCGCAGGTGGTCTCGATGCCAAGAACGCGCATGCCTCGACTTGATCCTCCGCCCGGGCCGATTTCGGTCCGCGCCAAAGGCCCTTAGCGTGAACGCGAGGCTGGGAAAACCCACATCTCTAACCCAGCCCTCGGGGTGTCCGAGGGGCTTTCGCTCGCCTTGTCGCCGCTTTTCGAGGCGTGATAGGGTCGCCCGGCTGGAGAAAACAATGGGCGGCGCGATCAGGTCAAATGAAATTCGCATCGTGATCCGGCCGGTCGAGGCGCGCGACTACGACCTTGGTCCCATTCCGGCCGAACTTTTCAAGAAGACCTTCGATGCCTTTCTGACCGCCCTGCAGGTGACCGACCGCGAATTGCAGCCCAAGACGCGATCGAGCGAGTTCCTCATCTCACAGCTGGCGCTCAATCCGTACGAATTCGGGATCCTCGAAAAGCGAAGACCGCATGGCCAAAACAGCCCGTCGGCGATCGAGTTCTTCCGCCGCTGCGCCGAAGGTATATACCGCAGCGATTACCAGACCGTCGTGCGTCATCCCCGCCTGACAAGGGCGTTCATCCGGATCGTCAAGGCGCTCGACTCCGATTTCCACGTCCTTGCCCAGTTCGCCGACACGGAATTGCCGATCGACGATTTCTTCGGCCGCCAGGTCGACCGGGTCGGGGTCAAAGACGATCCCTCGCTGCAAGGGGATAATTGGTTCCTGGGAAGCGCAATGATGTCGTTCGAGGGCCGGCTGGATGAAATCGACTACCGCGGAGCAGTATGGACCGGCGATCTGATGCTCCCGGCAGGAACGACTCACATCGAATGCGTTTTCGATAAGTCACAGGGAGAGGATGCATTGAACCCTTTCGGCAATAAAAATGTTTGCATAACGGGGAGGGCTATTTACACTGGAGACAGCCAACTTCCTGAGCGAATAGAAGTGATAAGCATCGAAGAAAGGGCGCATGTGAATGCGGCGATCGACATTCGAGGTTCGTTGCGTCTGACCCACTTTTCAGAAAGGGACGACGATCTTGATTACGTCGGGTAGCGATAAGCATTTCCTCCATACAAGCGTCGTGCTTCGCCACGCCAACGGGGACTCCGGCGAGGCCGAGCAGCACATCGAGACGATTCTGACCGAGGCGGCGGTGGCGAAACGCCGCGTTTGGGTCAGCAGCATCCTCTTTGCGGAGCTCAGGCCGTCGACGTTCGTTCCCGGACGATTCCCCACCCTGTTCGAATTGACCCGCTATATCCGGGCGCTCGCGACGCTGGTGACGCCCGACCCCAACACCATGATGCGGGTGGCGAGGCTGCGCGACGCAAAATGGCAAAGGCCCGCCGACGCCCATCAGCCTGGAGGTAAGCCGCGCACTGTGTCGCTCGGCGACGCGATGCAGATCGCCTCCGCGTTGTGGGTGAAGGAGGCGATCGGCGTGCCCGATCTCGAGTTCCTCACCTTCGACAACTGGTGTTCCGACGATGGCAAGGGCGACCGGCTCTGCCTGCTGCATCTCCAGGATTACGCGATCGACCCCAAACCCAGTCCGGACGTGAAGGCTCCCATACGGCTGACGCGGCTCGACCCGGTCGTCCACACGCAGCCCCACCCCCATTCCGTGCCGGCGGGATGAGCGCCCTTTCCGCGGATCGGGGCTGATGCGCCTCGGACGCCGGTTCAGGCGTCCGCAAAAGGACGGCGAGGTTCATAACGCGCACCTGGACAAAGAGGCGGCATGAGGGCCAAGGTCGCGCTGTTTCGCGCCCGCCGGGACGCGGCTGTGAGCGCGGCGCGACTGCGCCATCTTGGCTTCTCCGTCATCTCCCTGCCAGCGATCGAAATCAGGCCTCAGGCCATCCGGCCCAGGCGGTCGCGCTATGACGCCGTCATCGCGACGAGCGGCGCCGCGTTTTTGGGCGAGGGGCCGAACGATATCTCTTCGCCCCTCTTTGTCGTCGGCGCCCGGGCCGGACGCGCGGCAAAAGCGCGCGGCTGGCGGCTGGCTTTTCCGCCGGCGGCGGACGCGGCGAAGCTGACCGAGACGCTGCGAGGCGCGCTCAAGCCAGGCGCGAGCGTGCTCTATCTCGCCGGGCGGGACCGCAAGGCGACGATCGAGGCGGCGCTCGAGGGCGCATTTGCGCTCGAGGTCGTGGAAGCCTATGCGGCCGAGGCGCGCAATAAATGGCGCCCGGGGGAGGCGAGGGCGCTCGCGTCCTGCGACGCGGCGCTGCATTACTCGCGCCGCTCGGCCGGGCTCGCGAGGGAGCTGGCGAAACGCGCGGGCGCCGAATCGCGCTTTCTCGAACTTGAGCACGTGTGCCTTTCGCGCGACGTCGCCGAACCGCTTGAGGCGGCCGGCGCCGCCCGAATCGCGATCGCCGAAACGCCCGACGAGGCGGGACTTTTCCGCGCCTTATTCCGCAGCTTCTGCGGGTTTCCTTCAATTGGGGCGTCCCGTATATAGGGCCGCGAGCAATCGAAGGCGCGAGGCGATGGTCGACGAGGAAACAAAGGACGTTTCGCCAGCGCCGGCAGGCGCTCCGCCCAATCGCGACGCGCGCCGCGACCCCGGTATCATCGAAGGCGAAATCGCCGCCCGCGAGACGGATGCGCGGGAGCGGCCGCCATCCGATGCGGCGACGCCCGAAGGCGCGGGTCAACCTCGGCCTGCGCCTGCCGCCAATCGGGCAAGCGCCGGATCCCGCGGCGTCCTTGCCGGCGCGATTGCGGGCCTTGTCGTCTCCGCCCTGGCCGCCGGCGCCGGCTATTCCTTCCTCGCGTCGAAGAGCCAAGTATCGGAGACCGCGAACCGGCTGGCGGAGATCGAAGCGCAGGCGCAGCGAGAGAACGCCGCACTGGAGACGGAGGCCAAGCGTGAGAGCGCGGCGCTTGCAAGCCTCGACAAGCGAGTAAGCGCGCTCGAGACCGGCGCGAAAACGTTGGGGGTCGCCGAACTCGACAAGCGCGTCGCGGCGCTGGAGGCGGCGAACGCCGAGAATGGGCCTAATGCGGCCGCCGCCGCGCAAGCCGTGCAGACCGACCAGCGGCTGGCGGCTGAGGTCAGGGATTTGCGGGCCGACGTCGACGCCGCGCGCGGCGAGCTTCCGGGGCTCGCGGCGCGAGTCGCCAAGCTCGAGACCGAAAAGCCAAAGACCAACGACGCCGATCTTTCCGCGCTCAGCGCCCGCCTGGACAAGGTCGAGGCGACGCTCGCCGCGCCGAAGAGCGAGACCCGCGTCGCGGCCGAGAAACCAATGGCCGCCGACAACGCCGCCTCGATCGCGATCGCCGCCGGCGCTATCGCCGACAAGCTCGCCGCGGGCGCGCCGTTCGGAACCGAAATCGCAGCGCTTCAGCGCCTCGGCGTCGATCCGGCTCAGCTCGCGGCGCTGCAAGCGGTCGCCGACGGCGCCCCGACCGGAGGCGCATTGGCCGCATCCTTCAACGCGGTTGCGCCGCAGGTGCTGGCCGCGGCGTCGCCGGGGGAGAAAGGCGGGGTCGTCGATCGCCTTCTCGCTCATATGCGCAGTTTGGTCCAAGTGCGCGATCTCGGCGAAACTACGGGCGACGATCCCGAGGCGATCGTCTCCCGCGTCGAGGCCGACTGCCGCCGTGGCGACATTGCGGGCGCGCTCGCCGCTTTCGACAAGTTGCCGCCGGCCGCGCGCGAGGCCGCAGGCGATTGGCCGGCCAAGACCCGCGCGAGGCAGGCGGCGGACGCCGCGTTGCAGTCGATCCGCGAGGCGGCGATCCGACGGCTTGCGGGCGGCGCGAGCCGATGACGTCCCGGCGGCCGGCCGTTCACGCCGGCTTCCGGCGCGCGGCCCAGGCGTATTGAAGCGGAGAGGCGATGTTTCGGCTGTTGATTTTCCTCGCCGCGCTGGCGCTCGCCGCCTGGGGGCTGAGCTGGCTCGCGGATAATCCGGGATTCGTGACACTGACCTGGCGAGGGGTCGAATATCGAGTCTCGCTGATGCTGGCGCTCGGCGCCATCGTCGCGCTTGCGATCGTGCTGTCGATCGTATGGGCCGTGCTCAGGTTCATTTTTCGCATTCCCTCGCTGGTGTCGCTCGCCTCGCGAGCGCGCAAGCGCGAGAAAGGATTCCAGGCGCTCTCGCGGGGCATGATCGCGGTTGGCGCCGGCGATGCCCGAGCTGCGGCGAAGCACGCCTCCGAGGCGAGCCGACATATCGCCCACGAGCCGATGACCAAGCTGCTGCAAGCGCAATCGGCGCAGCTCGCAGGCGACACCCAGAGCGCCGTCGCAGCGTATAATGCGATGCTCGACCATCACGAGACCCACGGCCTCGGCCTGCGAGGCCTCCATCTCGAGGCGCGACGCGCCGGCGATCATGAGGCGGCGCTCGAATACGCGATGCGCGCCAATGCGCGCGCGCCCGCGGCCTGGGCAGGCCAGGCGGTGCTCGACGATCGCACGCGACGCGGGGACTGGGCGGGAGCGCTCGCGACCGTCGACACCAACGCCGCCGCAAGACTCATCGACAAGCCGACCGCCAACCGCTGGCGCGCGGTGATCAAGACCGCGATGGCCGAAGCGGCGATGGAGCGCGACCCGAAGCACGCGCTTGCGCTCGCACAGGAGGCGAGCCGACTGGCGCCGACGCTCGTGCCCGCGGCCGCGATCTGTGGCCGCCTTGCGGCGCAAACGAGCGACTACCGTCGCGCTAGCCGTATCCTCGAGGCGGCTTACGCGCGGACGCCCCACCCGGACCTCGCCGCCGCCTACATCCGCATCCGCCGCGGCGATTCGGCCGAGGACCGGCTGACCCGCGCCCGCACCCTGGCCCGGGTCGCGCCGGGCGACCCCGAATCGCTCCTGACCGTCGGACGCGCCGCGCTCGAAGCCCACGACATTGGCGCGGCGCGCGCGGCGATCGCCCCTCTCGCTTCGGATTCGCCATATGGCCCGCCGACCCGGCGGGTCTGTCTCCTGATGGCCGACATCGAGGAGGCGGACGGCCATCAAGGGGCCGTCCGCGAGTGGCTCAGCCGCGCGGCGCGCGCTCCGCGCGACAAGGCCTGGGTGGCGGATGGCGTCATCAGCGACCGTTGGGCGCCGGTCTCGCCGTCGGGCGCGCTCGACGCCTTCGTCTGGCGCACGCCCGACGAACGATTCGTCCTTCCGGCGGAGCCGGCTGTCGCGGAGCCGGCGCCCGCTGTCGAGGCGATCGCCGCTCCCGCTCCCTCTTCGACGCCGGCGCCGGCGCCGCAGGCCGTCGAACCCGAACGCCCCGCCGTCCCTACTCAAAGTCCTGCCGTCGCCCCGGTGGCGCACACGGGCGTCATCATCGATCCGGCGTCGATGGCCCCCGACGATCCCGGCCCGGAGGAGCCGGAAGCCAAACGGGGCGGCTATAGGCTCTACGCCAATGAATGACAGCGGCCATGTCGTCTGACCCGGTCGTCATCGCCGGCGCCGGCCACGCGGGCGTTCAGGCGGCGGTCAGCCTGCGCGAAGAGGGGTTCGACGGCGACGTCGTTCTTCTCTCCGCCGAGAAGGATCTGCCCTATCAGCGCCCGCCGCTGTCGAAGGCGTTTCTGAAGGGTGAGATGGACACCCACGGCTTGCCACTCAGGGCCGAGGCGCATTTTCGGGACCAGCGCATCGACTTGAGACTCGGCGTCGGCGTAATGAGAATCGACCGCGCGGCGCAGCGGGTCGAGCTCAGCAACGGCGAGACGATAAGCTACTGGCATCTGATCCTCGCGACCGGCGCGAGGCAACGGCGGCTCGACGTCCCGGGGGTCGATCTTCCCGGCGTGTTTGCTCTCCGCGACATCGCCGACGCGACCCGAATCCGCGAGCGTCTCGACGCCGGGCGCAAGGTCGTCGTTATCGGGGCCGGATTCATCGGCCTCGAAATCGCCGCGACCGCGACCAGTGTCGGGGCGGAGGCGACGATCGTGGAGATCGCCCGGCCGATGGGGCGCGCCGTATCGCCGATTATGTCGGATTTCTTCCTTGCCGCGCACATGGCTTTCGGTGCGCGGTTCCGGCTCGGCGTCGGCGTCGCCGCGATCAAGGGCCGCGAGCATGTGGAGATGGTCGTCCTCAGCGACGGCGAGGCGCTGGAAGCGGACATGGTCGTCGTCGGCGTCGGCGTCGTCGCCGAGGATGCGCTCGCGCGGGAATGCGGCCTCGAATGCGCCAACGGCATCGTGGTCGACGAACACCTGCTGACGTCGGACCCGGCGATCTCCGCGATCGGCGACTGCTGCGACTTTCCCAATGCGGCGCTCGGCTTCCGCACCCGGCTCGAGTCGGTCCAGAACGCCGTTGATCAGGGGCGCTCGGTCGCCCGCCGCCTCGCCGGCAAGCCCAAGCCTTATGACGATCTCGCCTGGTTCTGGAGCGACCAGCAGGACCTGAAGCTGATGATCGCCGGCTTGTCGCACGGCGTGGACGAATGGGTCGTGCGCGGCGACCCGGCGACGCGGGCGTTCTCGACCTTCGGCTTTCGCGCCGGCAAGCTGGCGGTGGTCGAATCGGTCAACCGCGCCGGCGACCACGCCGCCGCCAAGCGCATCATCGGCACGACCAAGACGCTGACGCCCGAGGAAGCCGCCGACCCGGCATTCGACCTGAGGGGGCTGGCGAAGCGGTGAGCGCTTCGGTCAGAGCGAGATCTTCGCCCTCGCCGCCAGTTCGCCCACGATGCCGCGGCGAAACGTCAGCACGCAGGCGACGAACACCACGCCCTGGATCACCGTCACCCACTCGCCGAACTGGGCGAGATAGTTCTGCATCGAGACAACGATGAGCGCCCCCACCACGGGCCCATAGAAGGTGCCCATGCCGCCGACCAGCGTCATCAGCACGACCTCGCCCGAGGTCGAAAACGCAACGTCGGTCAGCGACGCGTTCTGGCCGACGATCGCCTTGGTCGCGCCGGCGAGACCGGCGATCGCGGCCGACAGAACGAAGGCGGCGAGCTTGTACTGAAGGGTGCGGTAGCCGAGCGAGACGGCGCGCGGCTCGTTCTCGCGAATCGCTTTGAGGATCTCGCCGAACGGCGAGTTGACCGTCCGCATGACAGCAAGAAAGCCGAACAGGAAGATGGCCGCGACGAAGACGTAGAGGATCCACGGATTGGAGAGATCGATGAGCCCGAGCGCTTTGCCCTGCGGCACCGCCTGGATGCCGTCCTCGCCGTGGGTGAACGGCGCCTCGACGCAGAAGAAGAACACCATCTGGGAAAAGGCGACGGTGATCATCGCGAAGTAGATGCCGACGCTGCGGATGGCGAGCGCCCCGGTGACGAAGCCGAGGACGGCGGCCGCCACGACGCCGAGCGCGATCGCCGAGACCGGCTCCAGTCCCCACACCTTGGCGGCGTGGGCGCAGACGTAGCCCGCAAGGCCGAGGAACATCGCGTGGCCGAGCGAGAGCAGGTTGGCGTAGCCGAGCAGAAGATTGAACGCGCAGGCGAAGAGCGCGAAGCAGAGGGCCTGCATGATGAAGAACGGATAGGCGACGAATGGGGCGATCGCGATCAGGGCGACCATGATCGCGAAGGCGATTCCGTTGGCGCGGCGATCGCGGCTCGTCGTATCCGCCGCAGCGACCGAGGCTTCGAGGCTCATGTCACGCCGCCCTTCCAAAGAGTCCGGTCGGCCGGATCAGGAGCACGATCGCCATGATGACGAACACCACCGTGTTCGACGCCTCGGGGTAGAACACCTTCGTCAGCCCCTCGACGACGCCGAGCACGAAGCCGGTCACGATCGAGCCGAGGATCGAACCCATGCCGCCGATCACCACGACCGCGAACACAACGGCGATGATGTCGGCGCCCATGCCCGGTCGGACTTGAGTAATCGGGGCGGCCAGGACGCCGGCGAACGCCGCGAGCGCGACCCCGAAGCCATAAGTCAGCGTGACCATGCGCGGCACATTGATGCCGAAGGCGCGCACCATGGTCGGATTCTCGGTCGCCGCGCGCAAATA
>Ga0335073_10002128_pt1 | contig 27098 bp, 16 predicted proteins | sample Lox_Sample_22_FD_207093 | JGI IMG/M metagenome (GOLD analysis project Ga0335073, IMG submission 207093) | Soil microbial communities from Loxahatchee National Wildlife Refuge, Florida, United States - Lox_Sample_2.2 | ecosystem: Environmental > Terrestrial > Soil > Wetlands | place: USA...
CCTTCTGAGCCAGGTTCGTACCGCCGTCGACATACTGGTCTGTGTCTGGAGCCCGCGGCGCCGGCCCTGCCGCCGTCTGGGGTTTGACGAAAAAGCGGGCCGCGCGAGGACTTTCGCGATCCACGCCCTGGGCCGGCGAAGCCTAGGCTAGGCGTCCCCCGCGTCGTGGTCGTTGGGCCGCCGCACGGCCGAAGACTCGCCCATCAGCGCGCTGTGCGGTTCCTCGTGGGACGGGCGTGGGACGCCCGCCAAAAATCCGCTTAGGAATGCGGGTTTACGGACGGGCCCGCGACTACGCCAGACGGGGGTCGCCGCCGTCGGCGACGACCTCGACCATGGCCGCGATCAGCTTCTCGCGCAGGGCCTGCTTGTCGTCCGAGGTCGCGCATGCACGGGGCCGTGTGCGCATCTGGGTGTGGCTGGAAGAGCGCTCAGCCACGCGGTTGATCTGGATCCCGTCCCCCATGATGCGGCCCTCGTTTCCCTCCGTCGTCCCTCTCGCTGATCCCTCTTGCGCCGCTCCGCCGACTGGCTCGAGGCTGTGGGCGGCGTGTGGGAAAAGGAGAACAGATGGGGGAAGATTTGTCAAGGGGTCCTGAAAAATAAGGCTCTGACGGGCGAGTGACCCCCGTCTGGCGTATGCGGTGGCCACGCGCGCAGGGGTCTCGGAGAGCGTTTTTCACGACGTTTTTTCGACCGTCGAGGAGTGTTACCGGACGGCATTCGCAGAGGGCCTGGAGCGACTGTCACGCGCGGTAGCCGAGGCGACAACGCGTGAGGAGGCGTGGCTTGAGAGAGTCCGCTCTGGGCTCGTCGCGCTGCTGGGATTTTTGGATGACGAGCCGTCCTGGACTCGCCTGCTGGTCCTTGAGACGCCGCTAGCCGGTGCCGTGACGTTCGAATGCAGACAACGACTGCATGACCTACTGGCTAGTCTGCTCGAGCGGGAAGGCAAGGTCACCCAGGGTCGCGACAACAGTAGTACGGCAGGGTCGCCGATGCTGCTTGAGACGCCGGGCGGCGAACTGGTCGTAGGCGGCGTGTTCTCGGTCATACGCACGAACGTGCTCGAAGGCGACAGCGGGAAGCTGGTCGAGCTTGCGCCGTCGCTGATGGCGTTCATCGTGGCGCCCTATCTGGGTCAAGCAGCCGCGCAGGCAGCGCTGCAGGGCAGCTCATCGCGCTCGAGCAAGGTATCGGTAGTGGAGCCCAGGGTTGCGCGTGGGCGGGACATATCCCGTGCAGTTGCGCTTCCGATTCGTGCCACGCACCGCACCACGCTCGTGTTGCGCTCGATCGCACGAGCTCCATACTCGAACAACCGCGAGGTCGCACATGCCGCGGGACTCTCCGACGAGGGCCAGACTTCGAAGCTGCTTGCCCGGCTGGAGCGACAGGGCGTGATCGAGAATGTGGGTTTGGGTTCGGCTCGTGGTGAACCGAACGCGTGGGTGCTCACGGGGTCGGGGCGTCGCGCGGTCGAGCTGATCAATGAAAGCTTCGCCTCCGGCGCTCCCCGGCAGCGAGGTGCACGGTTGCGAGATGCGCCATGATGCTTGCACCGCGCGAGAGAGGCTTTTCGGCGCATTGTCGCGTCTGGTACGCGGCTGTGCCGTTGAGGGAACAGGCGGATGACGGTTCGGGGCTGTTTGCGAGGACGCTCTCCCCGAGCACCGCTTGTGATCGCACACGATCGGTTGCCGGACCTCGCCAACGAGCGAGGCTGTGGTGCCGGTCGATTATCACCGAGAGGAAAAGGAGTAGTGGAAAAGTGAGACATGTAAGGATGCTCTGGCCCTGCTTGGTCGCAGTACTTGCGCTGAGCGGCCTGATTGCGTCGAGCGCGCTGGCGAGCGAACCGCCGACCGTGACGAGCGTTTCCCCGGCCAGTGGGCCGGTCGAAGGATCCCCTCCCGTCACGATCACCGGAACTGGCTTCGTCGAAGGGCGCTACAACGAAGAAACCGGTGAATGGGAAACCCCGCGCCTCGTGGTCAAGTTCGGCAACGAAGAAGCAGGAAATGTCGAAGTTGTCTCAGAAACCGAAATCAAAGCGACAGCTCCGCACGGCGCTGGGGCTGGCGAAGTCGAAGTGATCGTCGAAGACAGCAACGGCGTTTCGACCGGCGGGGCGACGTTTACGTTCCTCGAAGAAAAGCTTGCGTTTAGCTGGGCGAAAATGAAAGGCTGCCCATTCAATGCTGAATGGGAAGGCAAACGGGTTGCGCACTGCGACTACGCAGAGACAGCAGCAAAAGACGGCGGTTACTACAAGGTCGGCGGGATCACGGTGCCGGTCACCAAACGAATCATCCTGCAGGGCGGCGCAACGCCAGAATTGGGTGACGAAACTAACGAAAACGGCGAAGTATTTGAAAATCACGAAGAGACACTGCTTCCGCCGGAAAATGGAGCGCCTGAGATTGTCCCGGTGGCGGAGGCGGTACCGGTTGAAGTTCTGAACAACGTCACCGAAGCTGAAATGAACGAATTCAATTGGCCGGCAAATCTTCGCGACAGCTACAAGCTTGCGAAGAAGAAAGGCTATTTCAAGGCCAACAAGACGAAGGAGATCATCGAACCGGCAGGCAAACACCTCGACAAAATAAGCACCTTCAACCTGCTGATAAGCTCAGGGACCGCGATTGAAGCAAACGTCCAGATCAAGGGCGAAAACCCGTGGCTGACCATCCTTGGCGGGAGTTGTAGTATCGGCTCGGAAGCGGAACCGATCGTGCAACACCTGACAGACGCGGTCTCCACCTCGCCGTTGACGGGCGAAGAACTAGCAGGCAAAGGCGGGTTCTTGGAGTTCCGTTACGAATTCCGGATGACAGGAATTAGGGAAACGACCTTGGTGGACAACACCTACCCGGTGCCCGGCGCGAAGCAATGCGGCGGTTCCAACTGGGAAAACTACCTCGACCCTGTTGTGAACAAAGCATTTGGCCTCCCGGCACCAGCCGGAGCTAGCGAGACGGTGCTTGATGGCGCTTTGTACACCGCATCGCGCGTAGCGACGGAAAAAAACCTTCCGTGAGTATTTAGCCAAGGACCGCCGTGGGTGCCGCCTTGGTGAAGCGCGGGCGGCACCCCGGCCGTGTGACGTTGTCGTCGTGAGAGACGAGGAACCCGCAGGCTCGTGCGAGAACTGACGCAGCGGGTCCTGAGACAGCTCGCGTGCGGGCCGGAAGGGCTCGGCTAGGACGCGACGGCAAAGATGAGAGAAAGGAACGAACGAGAGATGAGACGACTGACACTGGTGGGGTTCTGTGCCGCGGTAGCGCTGATCGGTGCGGGCTTCGCGGCGGCTAGCGCGTTGGCGTTCAAAGAAGAAGCACCGGAAATCGGCCGATGCCTGAAGCTCACGGGCGGCAGGTTCAAGGAAGGCAACTGTAAGACGGCCGCCAAAGGCGCCAAGGAAGAGAAGTACGAATGGTACCCGGCGTTCGGGCCGAACGCGAAAGGAGAAGAACAGGTGATCGAACCGGCGCAGCGTTTCTATACCGCGGCGTGGAAAGAAGGAACGGCGATCAGGCTGGAAACCGTGAACGGCGAAGGCGTGGTCTGTAAAACCCAGACAAGTGAAGGCGAATACACGGGCCCGAAAACCAATCGCAATTACAACATTGTGTTCACGGGCTGCGAAGCCTCGGGCGTCACCTGTATTAGCACCAATCCGAAAGCGGCAAATCACGGGGAAATCCGCGTAAAAGAACTTGACGGAACGATTGGGATCGAAAAGCTCGGGGCGACGTCGGCGAAGGACAAGCTGGCGAACGTCCTTAAGCCCATGGAAGGCGAAGTTCTGACCGAATTCGAATGCTCGGGGCTAAAATTTGTTGTCAAGGGCGAAGTGATGGAGCCGATAAAGACGAACACTATGCTTACGGCTCAGACGATCAAATTTACCGCGACGAAAGGTAAACAGAAGCCTGAAAAATTTGCTACAGATCCAGCGGGAACAAAACGGGTGCTGTTCACGAAGAACAGCAAACTGGAAGAGTTCTTTCAATCAGGTCAAACGCTGACTACCATCCAGACGAATCTGGTGAAGGGTGAGGCGAGCGCGGTCAACTGAGCGATGGGGCCCAGTGAGACGCGTCAGGCTAACAGGCGGGCGGCGTGAGCGAGCGTGACACCCGGTATCTAGTGTGGTCGCGTTCGCTCTCGACGCGTATCGAACCGGAGCGAGTACCGATGATGCTGGAAGAGGTGGGTTCACATTGCGAAGACGGCAGGTGGCTGATCTCGGCTGCAGCAAAGTTTCTCGTTGTGCTCGTGGCGGGCGTCTGCACGTGGTGCACGCCGGCTTTCGCCCTGTCCCAGCGTGGGCACGTGTTCGACGCTTCATTTGCCAGCAAGGGCGCTGGTGCCGGAGAGCTCCTTCGACCGACCGGAATCGCCGTCAACGAAGCGTCGGGTGATGTGTACGTGGTCGACACCGGAAATAACCGGCTCGAGCGATTCTCGGCCTCGGGCGACTTTATTTCCGCCTGGGGTTGGGGGGTTTCAGACGGGAAATCGGAATTCGAGGTGTGTACGAACGGTTGTAAAGCGGGCGTTGCTGGTGAGGGCGTCGCGCAGTTTGATGCGCCGGAGGCGATCGCGGTGGATAACTCGGGGAGTGCCGGGGATCCGTCGCGGGGTGACGTGTATGTGTTGAGTGATACGGTCGCGGCTGACAGTGTGGTTGAGAAGTTCAGCGGGAGCGGACAACCGCTTGGCGAAGTGCATGTGCGGGCGGGCGCGTGGGGCGCGCTTGGGGGTGTCGCGGTCGATGGGTCTGGAGGCTTGTGGATCACTGATATCGGTGCGTCGCCGGAAGAAGTGTTGGGTTTCAGTGATGCGCTTCAGAACAGCCCGGTTGCGACGGTGAGGCTACCGCTGGAATGCGCTGAAACGCCAGGTTTGGCGGTCGATGGGTCAGGCGAAGCGTTTTACGTCGCTCACCAGTTGGCGAGCGTGCTTGGGGAATGTCCCGAATTGCCGGCGTCGGCGAAGGCGCCAGCGGTGATCGCTGCGGTGAACGGGGCGGGCGAAGTGCTGCGGGAGGCGCTTGACTTTGAAAACGCGTCGGGTGTCGCGGTGGATGAGGCGAGTGCGTCTGGCTCGCCGTTGGGTGCCGCTGCGCGTGGTGATGTGTTCGTGGATAACGGCACGAGCGTGGCGGTGTTCGGGCCTAATGGGGCGCTAGTGCAGCGGTTCGGCGAGGGGCAGCTGACGGCCGGGACGGGGGTGGCGGTCGATTCGGCGACGGGGGATGTGTTGGTTGCGGACGCGAAGGCGAACCAGATCGATGTGTTCGAAGCGGAAGCAGCGGGTTTGCCGAGCGTGGACGGCCTGTTTGTCAATAACACGAATCCGACGGCGGCCCGATTTGAAGCGCGGGTCGATCCGCACGGATCGGACACGCAGGCGTTCTTCGAGGTAGGAACCGCGGATTGCCGTGCTACGCCAGCGGATTGTGTGGATGTGCCTGCGCTGGCGGGTGAAGACCTGGGGTCTGGGTTTGGCGCGCAGCCGGTCAGTGTGGTTGCGGAAGGGCTGTCGCCGGGAACGCGTTATTTCCTACGGGCAGTCGCGGTGAACGAACACGGCGAAGCGGACGAGGAGAGTTCCTTCGGGTCGTTTACCAGCCCTCCGGCGGCCGGCGCGGGTTTGGCTGATGGACGGGAGTGGGAGCTGGTGTCGCCTGCGGAAAAGTCAGGGGCGTTGATCTATCCGATCGCGGGGACGACGGAAAACGGGGGTCCCGCGTCGGGTGTGATCGAGGCGGCGGCTGACGGTCAGGCGATCACGTATGCGGCGAACGGCGCGTTCGGAGAAGGGGTGGTTGGGAACAGGTCGCTGGAAGCGACGCAGGTGGTGTCCACACGCGGCCCCGACGGCTGGTCCACACGGGACATCACCACGGCGAATGAAGCGGCGAAGGGGCTGCAGCCTGGGGCAGCGCAGGAGTACCGGTGGTTCTCGCCTGACCTGTCGGAGGCGTTGGCGCAGCCGTTCGGTCCGTTCCGGCTGACGGGCAGCCACATGCAGGAACCGCCTTTGGTGGCGGGTGTTCAAAGCGAAGAACGCGGCCTGTACGTTCGCAACACCCAGAAGTGCGAAAGCACCTTCTCGGGATGTTTTGAAGCGTTGGTTACGTCGCCGGCGGATACAGCTGGCAGCCAGTTCGGCGGCGAACTGGAGTTCAGGGGGGCGGCGCCGGATCTGCGGCACGTGGTGTTCAGCTCGGATGTTGCGTTGAGCTCGACCGAGCCCTCGGCGCCGGGGCTGTATGAGTGGAGTGCGGGGGAGCCTGCCGGGGAATCGCTGCAGCTGGTGAGCGTGCTGCCGTCAGGCAAGAAGGCGGCTTCTGATGAACCGGAAGCGCAGCTCGGTGATTTCAACCCGGCGGGATCGAGCACAAGGGGCGCGGTCTCGGCTGACGGCTCGCGCGTGTTCTGGAGCGCGATCGTCGAAGAAGGCGGCGTGGAAGTTACACGCTTGTTCATGCGCGAAACCACCACGGGCAGGACGATCGTGATCAACGCCGCACAGGGCACCAAGGAACCGTCGGTGGAAGAACGTGCGCTAGAGGAAGTGCACTTCCTCCTGGCGAACGGCGATGGGTCGCGCGTGTTCTTCACCGACACGTTCCCGTTGACCGCGGAATCGAAGCTGCGGCCGAGCGAACAGGGCGAAGGAGTACCCGCGGACCTGTACGTGTGTGAAGTGATCCTGGGCGCCTCGGGTCCCGAATGCGATCTGAAGGATCTAACTGTCGACCCCGGCTTCGATGTTGGGGAAACCGCGGATGTGGTGGGGACGCTGCCCGGTGCCAGCGAAGACGGCTCGTGGGTGTACTTCGTCGCCAACGGCGTGCTCTCGGAAGAAGCCAGGGCGGCGGGCGCGCTGCCGGGCGGCTGCGCGTCTCCGAACGCCCAACAAGCCGCCAGTCCGGACGCGACGTGCAACCTGTATGTCGAGCACTACAGCGAAGAAGCTGGGGGATGGGAACCACCACGGTTCATCGCGGTGCTCTCCCAGGAAGACCAGCCCGACTGGGGCGGCACCGGCAGCTTCTCCCTCGACGCGCTGACCTCGAGGGTCTCACCGAACGGCCGCTTCCTGGCGTTCATGTCCAAGCAGTCGCTGACTGGCTATGACAACCTCGATGAAAGCGAAGCCGCGCACGGCGCGCGCGACGAGGAGGTCTACGTCTACGATGCGCAGCAGCGGACGCTCGTCTGCGCCTCGTGTGACCCGTCCGGTGCGCAGCCGCACGGGGTGTTCGACCATGAAGCCTCCGGTGAAGGCAAAGGCTTGCTGGTGGACAGGCTGGGCGTGTGGAAGGAAACGGAAGGCGAAGAACACGGCGGCGGGCGCCGCGCAGTCGACCACTGGCTAGCGGGGTTGGTGCCGGGCTGGACGCCGATCGAAGAAGGTACCGCCTTTTACCAGTCGCGCTACCTGTCAGACGAAGGCCAGCTGTTCTTCGACAGCCCCGCCGACCTGGTGCCGGCCGCCACGAACGGAAGGGAGGACGTGTACGAGTACGAGCCGCAGGGCCTCGGCAGCTGCCAGCTGGCCTCGGGCTGCGTGGCGCTCTTGTCCTCCGGGGAATCCCTGCAGGAAACCGCGTTCATGGACGCCTCAGAAACAGGGGATGACGTTTTCTTCCTCACTAGCCAGCCGCTCACCAGCCAGGTCCACGAAACGTCGTTCAACGTGTACGACGCGCGTGCATGCAGCCAACAGTCGCCGTGTAGTAGCCCGCCGCCGGGCGTGTCGGGATCGTGCGAAACCCTTGAAACCTGTCGGCCCGCCTCGCTGACGGTGCACGTGTTCTCCGGTGCGTCGGGTACGGCCACGCTCGCCGGACAGGCGGAACAGTCGCCGGGCGTCTCACAGGTGCCGTCCCCGAAAACAACGGTCAAACTGAAACCGCTCACGCGCGCGCAGAAGCTCGCCAAAGCGCTCAAGACCTGCCGTGTCGATCACAAGCACTCAAAGCGCAAGCGGCGAGCCTGCGAACGACAAGCCCGCACAAAATACGCGAGCAAGGCAGACGCCAAACGACCATCCGCAAAGCGGGGCAGGCGGTGAGCGGGCCCTGGCGACACCCCTCCGGCAGGCGCGCCAGGTCGCCGCTGCTGTTGCTCGCTTTCGCCGTGCTGGCCGGAGGGGCGTTCGCCCTGCTCGGCCTCACCGCAACGGCGCAGGCGGCGGGCGGCCCGTGGTGGCATCTGGAGTCGCGCGCCGCGCCGAGTGATCTGGCGCCGGGCGGGGAAGGCCGGATCATCGTGTCGGCGAGCGACGTCGGCACCACACAAGCGGACGGCGAAACTGAACCGATCACGATCAGCGACGGGCTACCGCCAAGACTGAAAGCCACCGCGATCTCGGGCGGCGGCAGCTATCCCGAAGAACAGCCGCCGATGAGCTGCTCGCTGGAATCACTCTCCTGCACCTACACGGGCAGCGTGCTCCCCTACAAACGCCTGGAAGTCACGATCCAAGTCAAGGTCGAAGCAGGCGCGCCTACACAGGAACAGAACACCGTGAGCGTCAAAGGCGGCGGCGCGCCAACACCTGCGCCGCTCACCCGGCCGGTCGCAATCAGCCCCGCCGCGACGCCCTTCGGGGTTGAAAACTACCAGCTGACCCCCGAAGAAGAAGGCGGCACTGTCGACACGCAGGCCGGCTCGCACCCGTTCCAGCTGACGGCGACGTTCGATTTGAACCAGACGCTCGCCCCAGGACGCTTCGGGGAAGGCCTCGACCCGCAGCTACCCGCCCTCCCCCGGAACCTCAGCTTCAAGCTGCCGCCCGGACTGGTCGGTAACCCGACCGCGGCGCCGCGCTGCTCTGAAGTGCAGTTCGCGACGATCGGCCAAGACGGGTTCACCAACCTATGCCCCGCCGAAACCGCGGTCGGCGTCGCGGTCGTGACGATCTACGAACCCGTCTTGTTGAGCTTCAGCACGATCACCGTGCCATTGTTCAACCTCACTCCCGCGCAGGGCGAGCCCGCCCGGTTCGGGTTCGAGGTGTTCAAAGTCCCGGTGATCCTCGACACCGCCGTCAGATCCGGGGAAGGGTACGCGGTCAGCGTGAGCGTGAGCAACGCGAGCCAAGCCGCCGCGATCCTCGGCAGCCAGGTCACCTTCTGGGGCCAGCCAGCAGCCGAAGCACACGATCATGCCCGCGGCTGGGCATGCCTCGACCTCCCCTTTCTACCCGAACGCGCATCCCTGGAAAACTGTCCGGTCCCCGCGCAGCACTCGAGCGCCGCGTTTCTTACGCTGCCCACCTCCTGCACAGGCCAGCCGCTAAAGAGCAGCGTGGAAGGCGTCTCCTGGCCAACCAGCCAGGCGAGCGAAGGAGGGCCGCTACAGGCCTTCGCCTCCTTCGGCCCGCTCACCGGCTGTGAATCTTTGCCGTTTGACCCCGCGATCAGCACAGAACCCGACCAGCACACCGCCAACACCCCTTCCGGGCTGACCGTTGCCGTGCACCTCCCACAAGCCTCGACCGTGGAAGGCGACAGCCTCGCCGAGGCCGCCGTCAACGCGACCACCGTGACGCTGCCCGAAGACGTGCTGTTGAACCCGGCGGCCGCCGGCGGCCTCGCGGCCTGCACAGGAGGCGAAGTCGGCCTTGTGCCCGGGATCGAAGAACGCCTGCAGCTCTCGAACAGCGTGTTCGCCGAAACCCCGTGGTCGTGCCCGCAAGCCGCCAAGGTCGGCACGGTGCGGATCAAGACACCGCTCCTGGACCACGAACTGGAAGGCGCCGTCTACCTGGCAAGCCAGGACACCAACCCGTTCTCAACGCCACTGGTGCTGTATCTGCTCGTGCACGACCCCGTGTCCGGCGTGCAGGTCAAGCTCGCCGGCAGCGTCAGCCCCAACCCCCTCACCGGCCAGCTGACCTCCACCTTCCAGAACACGCCACAGCTGCCCTTTGAAGAACTCACGCTGCACTTCTTCGACGGACCCCGCGCCTCACTATCCACCCCCGCCACCTGCGGCAGCTATCAAACCCAGGCGTCGCTCACCCCCTGGTCAGGCACGCCGCCGGCTGCCGTCGCCTCGAGCTTTGAGGTGAGCTCCGGCGCAGAAGGCTCGCTCTGTACCAGCCCCCCGCTGTTTGAGCCCGCTTTTGACGCGCAAAGCGCGAACACGCAAGCCGGCGCGTTCACGCCCTTCACGCTCAGCCTCAAGCGCCCCGACCAAGACCAGCCGCTCGCCGGCATGAGTGTGCTACTGCCGCGCGGGGTCGCCGCGATCCTCGCATCCGTCACGCCCTGCCCAGAACCGCAAGCCGCCCGGGGCGCGTGCGGCCCGCAAAGCCTGATCGGCCACACCACCGCCGCCTCCGGGCTCGGCCCAGAACCATTCACGCTCCCCGGCAGCGTGTACCTCACCGGGCCCTACCACGGCGCACCATTCGGTCTCTCGATCGTCACCCCAGCCCTCGCCGGCCCGTTCAACCTCGGCACCGTCATCGTCCGCGCCGCCATCCAGGTCAACCCCACCACCGCGCAGGTCACTGTCACCAGCAGCATCCCCACCAGCGTCGAAACCGCCAGCGCCGGCAATACCGGTATCCCGACCCAGCTCAAAGAACTCGCCGTCACGATCGACCGACCCGGCTTCGAGTTCAACCCCACCAACTGTGACCTGACAAGAATCGAAAGCGTCCTCACCGGCGCTGAAGGCGCGAGCACGCGCGTCTCCTCGCCCTTCCAGGTCACAGGCTGCCAAAACCTACCCTTCAAACCCGCCGTCAACGCGCAAACACAAGGCCAAACCAGCAAAGCCGACGGCGCCAGCCTCGCGCTGAAGTTCACCAGCCACACAGGCGAAGCACATGTCGCCAGGACGATTCTGACGATCCCCGCGACCCTTCCCGCGCGCTTGACGACGATCCAGAAAGCCTGTATCGCCGCGACATTCGAAGCGAACCCGGCGTCCTGCCCGGAAGGCTCTGTGATCGGCATTGCCACCGTCCACACCCCCGCTCTGAAGGGCCCCTTGACCGGCCCGATCTACCTCGTCAGCCACGGCAACGCCGCGTGGCCCGACGCCGAGCTGGTGCTGCAGGGCGAAGGCATCACCATCATCCTCGACGGTCAGACCGCGATCAAAAAAGGTGTGACCACGAGCTCTTTTCTGTCGGTCCCTGACGCGCCATTCGAATCGGTGGAAGCGACCCTGCCGGAGGGGCCGCACTCAGCGCTGACCACCAACCTACCCCTCAAGGACCACTACAGCCTCTGCGGACAACGCCTCGCGATCCCCGCCCAGCTCACCGGTCAAAACGGCAGCGCGATCAACGACGACGTCGCGGTCAGGGTCCAGGGCTGTCACGCGGTCAAGGCCAGCAGAAGCACCCGCCTCACGCGCGAGCAGAAGCTCAGGCGCGCCCTCGAGGCCTGCCGGCGCCGTCATCAGCGCTCACGCAGCAGGCGCCGACAGGCCTGCGAACGGACCGCCCGCGCACGGTACAGGCCGTCCAAGCCGGCCCGCAGAAGATAGGCGCTCTCCCGCGCCACGAGGCGCCGCGCTGTGGGAAGACCGTGGGACGCCCCGCGAAAACCCTAGCTCTGATGCGGGATTACAGCAGGGCCCGCGACCGGCCCAGACGGGGGCTACTGCCGTCGGCGAGCACCTCTGCGGTCGCTTCGATCAGCTTCTCACGCAGGGCCGGGACGACGTCGAAAGCGCGGCGGCTACGTCGGTGTGGGGTCTGGGTGTGGCTGGAAAAGCGCTCACCCAAGCGGCTGATTTGGATCCGATCCCCCATGGTGGTGCCCTCGTTTTCCCTCCGTCGTCCCTCTGCGAAATCCCTCTTTCGCCTCTCGACCGTGACCTTCGTCAGACAGCCCGATGTCGTGGTCGAAGTCGCTCCCTGTGGCTTCCCCAAGTGCGGCTTGTGGGAAAAGGAGAACATACGGCGGCTGGTTTGTCAAGGGACCCTGAAAATTCAAGGCGCCCGGGGCGAGTGACCCCCGTCTGGGCCGGACGGTGGCCGCCCGCGCCGGGGTCCGGGAGAAAGTTTTCTTCGAGGTTTTCAACACCGAGCAGAGCTGTGTTCAGGCGGCGTTTGAGGAGGGTCTAGGCCGGCTGTCGCGGACTGTTGATGACGCTGCCGGCCAGGAGGCCGCTTGGCTTGACCGGGTGCGTGCGGGTCTCATCGCGTTCCTCGGGTTTCTGGATGACGAGCCTGCCTGGGGTCGTCTGCTCATCGTCGGGACGCCACTCGCGGATGGGGTCGTTGGGCTGCGCCACCAGCAGCGTGTGCTCGGTCTTCTGACGTCTCTTTTGGACGACGGTGCGCCGGAGGCTGCCAGCGAGCTCATGCCCGAGCCCGTGTTGGCTTCGGAGTTCGTCGTCGGCGGAGCTATCTCGGTCATCCGAGCACAGATCCTCAAAACGCATGGGGCGGTGTTGGTGGGGCTCGCACCCTCGTTGATGTCGTTCATCGTCAGGCCCTATCTGGGTCAGGTTGCGGCGAAAGCGGAGCTCGACGGCAGACCGTCGGGCCGCGAGGCGCCCGTGCGCTCGCGTGAGGCTGAGCTTGTGCGGGCTGCCGCGCTCCCGATCCGCGTAACGCATCGCACGACAATGGTGCTGCGCGCGATCGCGCTGGCCCCGTATTCGAACAACCGCGAGGTCGCGGAAGCCGCGGGACTCGCCGACGAGGGCCAGACATCGAAGTTGCTGGCACGCTTGGAGCGCCAGGGAGTCCTCGAAAACGTCGGCATTGGCGCGGCACGCGGCGAGCCGAACGCGTGGCTGCTGACCGCGTCGGGACGGCGCGTCGTCAAGCTGCTGCGCGGAAGGGTCGGCTCACGCGAGCGCAGCGCAAGCACGCGGTCCAGGGGTGCGGCGTGAGGCCCAAGAGCTTATCGGCGCGGCGCCAGGCGTGGTTCGCGGCGCGCGTCGGTGAGAGGACAGCCGGGCAAGCCGGCCGACCGTCTACGGGACGTGTCTGCTGGACGCCCGGCTGTGGTTGTGAAAGGTCGGTCGTGAGTGTTCACCGTCACGGGGAGCTCCGCGCGGCCGGTCAATCGTTACTCGAGAGGAAAAGGAGCAGTGGAACAGTGAGACACGTAAGGATGCTGGGGCTATGCCTGGTCGCGGTGCTCGCGGTCTGCGCGTATGCCGTGTCGAGTGCCTCGGCGCTGCCGGAATTCGGCAAGTGCGAAGCAAAGGCGGGCGGCAAATACAAGGATGCGAACTGCACCGAAAAAGCCAAAAAAGGCGAAGGTGCATACGAATGGAAGAAGGGCAGCACCCTCAAAAATGTCAAGTTCAGCGGCCACAACGTCGGCAGCGGCGGCGTGCTGGTCTCAGGGATTAGAAGCTGTGTACTCGAATCAGGTGCTCATCAATCTACGCGTAAAAAGTGCAAAGAACTCGGCGGAGAAGAAGTCGAAACGTCGCCGTCCGAAGCGCAGCGAATTGAATGCACCTCTGAGAACAACCACGGGGAAATCAGCGGTAAGAAGTCGTTGAAGAACATCGACGTCGAATTCAATGGCTGTGCACTGTTTGGTACCGCGCCTTGCTCGAACGGACCGAACAGCGGCCAGATCACCGTCAACCCGCTGGTGGGCGAAATCGGCTACATCAACAAATCCGAAAAAAACGTGGGCGTGAAGCTCACGCCCACAGCCAAACACGGTGAGTTCGCGAAATTCGACTGCGCGGGCATCCTGGAGATCATCGTCGGCGTCGGCAACTCCAAACAGGGCGCCTACTACGAACCGGAAAGCAAGGGCGGCAACGACGGCATCATCTCGCCGATCACGCCGGTCAACACGATGTCCACCAAATACACACAGGTTTACACCGTGAATCCCGAAACCGAGTCGAACGTGCCGAGCAGCTTCCAAGGCAAGCCCATCGATCTGCTCGAAACCTATCTCTACAACCCCGAAGAACCCGAAACCCAGACCGACTGGGCTCCGGCGGGTGAGGAAATCACGAACACCAACACCTCAGAAGAAGCAGGCGAGATCAAGGCGTAGTCGCGCCTGAACTGCCCGTGGAGGCGTGCGTGGGCCCAGTCCCGCGCACGCTCTCCGGGCTGGACGAGCGATCGGGGAAGAGCTCAACTCATGGCTGTCGGGCAGACGCACACACAAGGGCCTGGAGCGTGTCGGCGGCTCACACGAGCGCGGGCGCGCCGTCGCCTGGCCGGCGTTCTCGTTGGCGCCAGCGTGCTCGCGGCGACGGCCGTTCTTCAGACGCTCGCCTCTGCGCCCGCCTTGGGTGCCACGGGCCACGGCTTCCTGTCGAGTATCGGCGAAGCGCCGCTCGGCGAAGCGCTTCGCGAACCGGGCGCAATCGCCGTGGACCACGTCACGGGGGATGTGTTCGTGGCCGATCCCGGCGCCGGCGTCGTGGACGTCTTCAGCTCGTCGGGTGCTTTCTTGACGCAATTCGGTGGCGGGGAACTGCAGGCGACGAGCATAGCCGTCGCGGAAGCGAGCGAACTGGTCTACATCGCGGAACCATACGAAAACGCGGTGTTCGTGTACAAGGCGACGGGCACAGAGGGCTACACGCTCCTCTCACAGTGGTCGGGAGCCTCGGTTCCGGGAGAGGAATTCGGGGAAGTAAGCGGCGTGGCCGTCGACAATTCGACGAGCGCGTCGGCCGGCGAGGTGTACGTCGTGGACGGGGAAAACAGCGAACTTGGCGAGGGCGCGGTCTATGCATTTCAGCCGCGTCAGGCGGGACCGGAGGAAGCCGAAGAAGGAACCCTTTTGCGCGTGCTGTCGAAGGGGAAGATGGAAGAACCAAACGGCATCGCGGTGAGCAACAGCTCGGGAGCGGTGTTCGTGGCGGACAGCGAGAGCGGCGAAGTGCTCGAGTTCTCGCCGACGGGCGTGCTGGAAGGCCGGCTGACGGGGGCCGGCTCGCCGCAGGGCTCGTTCTCCGGTCCCGAAGAAGAAGCGGGCAACGTCAGTGCCGTCGCTGTCGACGACGCCGACGGCGATCTGCTGGTCGCCGAGGGCGAGCGCCACGTCGTCAGCGAGTTCGACGCCGCCGGCGAATGGGTGGGGTGGATCACCAGCAGCCCCAACGGATCCCTCGGTGAACCGCGTGGCGTGGCGGTGGGCGCGAGCGGAGATGTCTACGTAGCCGACGCGGCCACGCACCTGATCGATCTCTACGGCCCGGCTGTCGTGGTGCCGAGCGTGGCGACGAAGCCCGCGTCGAAGCTGGCGCGCACCACGGTCACGTTGAACGGCACGATCGACGGCGAGGGCGGCGCGGCCGCCTACCGCTTCGAATGGGGCACCAGCGAAACGCTCGGGTCCAGCACCCCCACGACGGCCAGCGGTGGCGGGGAAGAAAAGGCGAGCGTCTCGCTCGCCGGCCTGCACGCCGGCACGACCTACTACTTCCGCATCGTTGGCGAAGAGGCCAACGGCGCGAACGTGGGCGCCATCCGCCAGTTCACGACGCCGACCGCCGTCGAAGGGCTGAGCACGGGTCCCGCGACCGAAGTCACGCCCCACAGCGCGACGTTGACGGGCACGCTCTCACCCGATGGCCTGGACGCGCACTACGAGTTCGAATACGGGCTCACGAGCGCATACGGACATGCGAGCCCCGAACCGCCAGCCGACGCCGGGGAAGCCAGCGAAGCGGTCGCGGTGAAAACTGCGCTCAACGGGCTCGCGGCGAACACCACATATCACTATCGACTTCTCGCTAGTAACAGCCTGGGTACCACCGACGGCAAAGACGCGACGTTCACGACCTCGGGTCCGCCGCGGATCGCCACCGAAGCAGCGACCGGCGTGGGCCATGAAACCGCGACCCTGAACGCGAAGGTTTACCCCGGCAAGCTCGCCGCCGCCTATCGCTTCGAATACGGAGAAACGAAGGCCTACGGCAACGAAGCGCCGCTCGGCGGAGGAAGCATCCCGGCGGGCGAAGCGCCGGTACCGATAGCCGCCTCACTCACCGCCCTGAAGCTTGGCGTGACCTACCACTTCCGGGTGGTGGCCCACAACGAAGCGGGCACCACTGTGGGGCCCGACGAGACGTTCACCACGGTCGCCCCCGCGCCGATCGACGCCGAGTACATCACCGAAGTCACGAGCAGCACGGCGACGCTCCACGTCGAGATCGATCCGCTGGGACACGACACGACTTACTACTTCGAGTACGGCACCGAAAGCTGCAGGAGCGATCCGGCGGGCTGCACCAGCCTCCCGGCGCCGCCTGGCATAGACATCGGCGCGGGCGAAGCAGACGTGCCCGGCAGCCAGCGGCTCGAAGGCCTGCTGCCGGCGACAACATACCACTACCGCGTGCTCGCACACAACGAACTGGGCACCAGCGAAGGCGCCGAACGCACCCTCACCACCCAACCGACAACGATGCCGCTCACGCTTCCCGACAACCGCGCGTGGGAAATGGTCACACCACCGGACAAGCAGGCGCCGCTCGAAGCGCTGCCTCGCGAAAGTGGCCTGATCCTCGCCTCCGAAGACGGCGACGTCTTCACCTACATAACCGACGGGGCGCTCGGCGAAGAAGTCCAGGGCAACCGCAGCCCTGAATGGCAGCAGGTGCTCGCGCGACGCAGTCCGAGCGGTTGGAGCTCGCAGGACATCGCCACTCCCAGCACCCGCGCCAAGGGCATCGTTACCGGCGCCGCACCCGAATACCAGGCGTTCACGCCCGATCTCGAAACGGCGCTCGTGGTGCCCCCGACGGCCACGAGCGAGTTCGCCGAACCGCCGCTTGCGCCCGGGGTGGTGCAGGCGACTATGTACCTGCGCGACGACGCGGCGGGCACCTACTTGCCGCTCGTCACCGAAGCCAACGTGGCCGCGGGCACCGTGTTCGGCAACCAGCTGCGCTTCCTCGACGGAACGCCCGACCTGAGCCACGTCGTGATGAGCTCGAGCGTCGCTCTGCTCGGCGCCTCCTCGGCGCCAGGCCTGTACGAGTGGGCGGCCGGCACGCTGCAGCCCGTGAGCGTGCTGCCGAGCGGCGTACCCGCCAGGGGCGAGCTCGAACTCGGCTATGCGAACACGCAGGCCAACGCGATCTCCAGCGACGGCACGCGCGTGATCTGGACGAAAGCCGAATCCGCGCGTGCCGGACATCTGTACATGCGCGACACCGTCGACGACACCACGATTCAGCTCGACGCGGCTCAGGGCGTCGCCGAACCGAGCGGCGTCGGCACCGCCGAGTTCCAGACGGCCAGCGCCGACGGGTCGAAGGTGTTCTTCACCGACAGCAAGCAGCTGACCCCCGATGCGACCGCCGAACCGCTAGCCGGCAAGCCCGACCTGTATGAGTGCGAAATCCGCGAACAAGCAGGCAAGCCCGAATGCGCACTTCGCGACCTCACGGTCGATGCCAATCCCGGCGAAAGCGCGAACATACAGGGGCTCGTGCTCGGCGTGAGTGCCGATGGCTCCACCCTTTATCTAATCGCGGAGGGAGTTCTTGCCGCCAACGAAAACGGCAATGGCGAAACCGCGACGCCGGGGAAGCCCAACCTCTATGAGTTGCACGACACCGGCGAAGGCTGGGCGACCACCTTCATCGCACAGCTCTCCTCGGAAGACAGCCCTGAGTGGGAAGGCGCCCGCGTCGCCAACAGCGGCTTTCTCACAGCGCGAGTCTCGCCGAGCGGCCGCTACCTGGCGTTCATGTCCGCGGCGAGCCTCACCGGATACGACAACCACGACCAGAACAGCGGCCAGCCCGACGAGGAGGTCTATCTCTACGACTCCCAGACCGCGGGCCTGCGCTGCGTGTCCTGCAACCCCAGCGCAGGCAGGCCCGTCGGCGTGCTGGACACCGAAAGCAGCGGCGAAGGCATCGGACTGCTGGTCGATCGGCGCAAGGTGTGGCTCGGCCACTGGCTCGCAGGCAGCATCCCCGGCTGGACGCCGGTGAGCCTCACCAACGCGCTGATCCAGCCGCGCTACCTCGCCGACGACGGGCGGCTGTTCTTCGACAGCCCCGACGACCTGGTGCCCCAGGCCACCAACCACAAGGAGGACGTCTACGAGTACGAGCCCTCCGGGGTGGGCAGGTGCGAAAGCGCCTCTGGCGGCTGCGTGTCGCTGCTCTCCTCGGGCGACTCCACCAGAGAATCGGCCTTCCTCGAAGCCACGCCGAACGGCAGCGACGTGTTCCTCCTCACCCAGGCCCAACTCCTGCCCCAGGACACCGACACCGCCTTCGACATCTACGACGCCCGTGAATGCGCCCAGGCCTCTCCGTGCCTCACGCCGCCCGGAGCCCCACCACCCCGGTGCGAAGCCACCGCGGCCTGCCGTCCCGCGCTCCCCAGCGAGCCGGCGTCGATCCCCGCCTCGGGCACCGCCACGTTCAGCGGCCCGGGCAACCAGGCCCAGGCTCCCGCCTCGCCGAAGAGCAAGCTGGAAGTCAAGGGAGTCAAGAAGAGCGCCCAGCCGACCGCACGCGCTCAACGCCTCGCTGCGGCGCTGAAGCGCTGCAAAAAGCGTTACTCCCACGCAAGGCGCAGACGGATCGCCTGCGAAGCCCACGCTCGCAAGCTTTACGGACCACGGCCCAACAGGAAGAAGCGGCACACAGCCGCGCATCGGCCCGCCTTGGGCGCCCGTGCCCGAGCCCGGAGCACACGATGAGCACTACCACACGGCCAGGTCGCTCTCCACGCGCGCCGAGCATGGCCGGCCGGCTGCTACTGGCGATCGTGCTAGCGGCCGGGTCGCTGCTCGTCACGCTGGCCGCCACGCCGGCCGCGGTGGCCGCCTCGGCCTGGTGGCAGATCGGCGCCGAAGCGACCCCGACGAACCTGCCCCCCGAAGGCCGCGCGCTGGTCGTGGTCAACGCGAGCAATCTCGGCGATACCCCGATCGAAGGCAGCCGGGAAGCCGTCACGATCACCGTCAAGCTCCCCGCGGGCATCGTCGCCAGCTCCGTCGAAACGTTCGCCGTGCATGGCGTGCCCGTGCAGTGCACGGTGGCCACAGTCGTGAACTGCAGTTTCACCGGCGTCCTCTACCCCTACGAACGGCTCGAGGTGCCCATCCGCGTGCAGGTCCAGGCGCCCGAAGGCACGGAAGCGTCGCTGGCACAGGAAGTGGCGATCGAAGGCGGGGGCGCGACCCGGGCAGCGGCAAGCTTGCCGATGAAGGTCAGTCCCAAGCCGGCCGGCTTCGGCGTGGCGAGCTACCAGCTCGGGCCGGTCAACGAAGACGGCTCTCCCGCCGTGCAGGCGGGCAGCCATCCGTTCCAGCTCACCACTGCGTTCACCCTCAACCAGAACACCGAACGCATGCCCGTCGCGCTGCCCAAGGATCTCAGCTTCACGCTCCCACCCGGCATGATCGGCGACCCCAACGGGGCGAGCCAGTGCTCGATGGCCGACTTCATCTCCCTCGTCCACCAGACGAACATCTGTCCCGCGAGCTCCGTCGTCGGCGTGGCGAACGTGGTCGCGAACGAACCCAAAGCGGCGCACGTCTTCACCCGGACCGTGCCCGTCTTTAACCTGGTCCCTTCGCAGGGAGAGCCCGCGCGGCTCGGCTTTGAGGTGATCGGCAAGGTCGAGATCGTCATTGACACCTCCGTGCGGACCGGACGCGGCTATGAAGTGATCGCCAGCGTGCGGGACGCCACCGAGACTGCCGGCCTGCTGAGCAGCCAGGTCACGCTGTGGGGCGTACCAGGCGCTGACAGCCACGACGTCTCACGGGGCTGGGAATGCGTCGCCGGCGGCGAATACGCGGGCGAAGTGGGCAGGCCCTGCCCGGCGCGGAGCGAAGTCCCCGAACAGGCGTTTCTCACGTTGCCCACCGCTTGTGCCGCCGATCCCATGAGCGAACCGGTGAGCTCCTCCGTGGATGCAGACTCGTGGACTACGCCCGGGAGCTTCCTCTCCGCCGAATACGCCTGGTTGAACGGCGCCGGCGAAGCGCTCGGCTTCGAAGGCTGTGCGGGCCTGCCGTTCGCCCCGTCGATCGCCATGCAGGCGACCGAACATCTCGCCAGCACGCCGACAGGGCTGACGGTCAGCGCCCAGCTGCCACAGAGCACTACCCTACAAGCAGGCGCGCTCGGCGAGGCCGACGTACGTGACACAACGGTCACACTGCCGGAAGGAGCGTGGGTGAACCCATCCGCCGCCGTCGGGCTCGAAGCGTGCAGCGAGGCTCAAGCGGGTTTCGAAGGGATCGACCCGACGACGGGAGCGCAGGACTTCACAAACGCCCCAGCGGCCTGTCCCGAAGGCTCGAAGGTCGGTCTCGTACACATCAAGACGCCGCTGCTGAGCCACGAACTGGAAGGAGGCGTCTATCTGGCCAGTCCGGCGCCAGGCGGCGAAGGCACGAAGAACCCTTTCAACTCGCTCGTAGCGCTGTACCTCGTGGCCGAAGATCCCGTCTCCGGTGTGCTCGTGAAGCTCGCCGGCGAAGGCCATCTGGACGAAGCCACCGGCAGGGTCAGCACCACATTTCCCAATACTCCAGAGGTGCCGTTCGAAGAACTGCAGGTGCAGCTGTTCGGGGGGCCCCGTGCGTCCGTGAGCACTCCCGCCTTCTGTGGGGGTCATGTCGGTGAAGGGATCTTCACGCCCTGGTCGGGCATGGGAGCGGTTGCGGTGAGCTCACCGGGCGACGGGATCGAAGTACAGGCCGGCGCCGGCGGCTCGTCCTGCCCCGGCCCGCAGCTCGGCTTCGCGCCTGGGTTCGGCGCGCACGGCACGAACACCAACGCCGGCGCGTTCACCGCCTTCACGGTGGCAATCGAACGCCCCGACGGAAATCAGCAGCTCTCCGGCCTCGCGATGCACCTGCCCGCGGGAATCGCCGCAAAGCTGGCGAATGTGACGCCCTGCCAGGAACCCCCCGCGGGGGTGGAATGGACGTGCGGGGCGGACAGCCTGATCGGCCACTCGAGCGCGGTCTCGGGTCTCGGGGAATATCCGGTGGCATTGCCCGGCAACGTCTTCCTGACCACCGGCTATGACGGCGCCCCGTTCGGGCTGCTGGTGCAAACGCACGCCCAGGCCGGCCCCTTCGACCTCGGCAACGTGAGCGTACGCTCGCGCATCGACGTCGATCCGAACACAGCGGCGGTTTCGATCGTCACCGATCCCGGCCCGCGCCACGAATCGTTTCCCACCATGATCCGCGGAATACCCGCTCAGATCAAACAGATCGTCGTAAACGTCGATCGTCCCGAATTCGAGTTCAACCCCACCAACTGCACCCCCGCCACGATCAAGGGTACGCTCAGCGGCGGTGAAGGAGCCAACCGGGAACTGTCCTCTCCGTTCGCCGTCGGCAACTGTCAGAACCTGCCGTTCGACCCGATCCTCACTGCCGCAACGAACGGGCACGCCAGCAAAGCCGACGGCGCGAGCTTCGTCGTCAAGGTGACCTCCGGCGGGATCGGAGCTAACGGCGTAGCACAGGCGGGGATCGCCAAAGTCGATCTGCAGCTGCCGGTGGCATTGCCGGCCCGGCTTTCGACGCTGCAGAAAGCCTGCACCGAACGGGCGTTTGGGGCAAACCCGGCGTCCTGTCCCGAAGGCTCGGTTATCGGCACGGCGACGATCCACACGCCGGTGTTGAGGAACCCGCTGTCCGGACCCGCGTATCTGGTCTCCCACGGCAACGCAGCGTTCCCCGACGTCGAGTTCGTGCTCCAGGGCGAAGGAATCACACTCGTACTGGACGGTAAGACCCAGATCAAGGACGGGGTGACGTACTCGAAGTTCGAATCGGCCCCCGATGCGCCGTTTACGACTTTCGAAACGGCACTCCCGGCGGGTCCGCATTCGGCGTTGACGGCGAACGTGCCCGCCAAGGACCGGTTCAGCCTGTGCGGGCAGAGCCTGCGGATGCCGACGATGATCACCGGCCAGAACGGCAGCGTGATCGAACGGGACACCAAGATCGACGTGCAGGGGTGCGCTGCCGTGAAGGCCGCCAAAGCAAGAAGGCTCACGAATGCGCAGAAGCGCGCTAAAGCGCTCGCCGCATGCGCCAAGAAGTACAGACATGCCAAGGCCAGGCGCGTCCGCTGCGAACGACGGGCCCGTAGGCGCTACCCGCTGGTCAAGCATCCGCACAAGCGCCGGCGCTCCCATAAGAGCACCGCCGAGCGCCGATCCAGCGCGAAGAGCGAAAACGGCAGGCTGGGGAGCTGAGCGTCGGTGTCTTCCCGGGCAGCTGGTACGAATATGCGGCGTGTGCCCGTGGGCTCGCGCTGTTCGCGCTATGGCCGGCTCTCGCCACGAGGGCGGCTGGGTCAGCTCGTCCTGCCAGTGTTCACGCTGCTGACGCTGGCGCTGCTCTCGGGCTGTGGTTCGCAGAGCAACGGCGTCTCGTCGAAAACTCCGGGGGCGATCGTCGCCGCGGCCACCGCCGCCGCGGCCGAAGCCAGCTCGGTACATGTGCAAACGAGCGCCGCCACGGGGTCGCTGAGCTCGATCCTGGACATGCGCTATGCGACCGACGGCGCTCAAGGACACCTCTCGCTGCTGGGAGTGAGCCTCGGTATCGTCCGCATCGGCGACACGCTCTACGTCAGTGGCAACGAGCGGTTCTACAGACAGCTCGGGCGGTCCCTTGCCGGCGCGACCGGCGCTGGCGTCGCCAAGCTCCCGGCCGGCACATGGCTGAAGGCGCCGGCCAACAGCGGCCCGCTCGCGCAACTCGGCGCGATCGCCGAGAAAGACACAGAGCTCCCCCTGATCCTCGGCCGCGGCACCCCCGTCACAAAGGGCAGCGAAACCAGCGTAGCCGGCACGCAGGCAATCGAACTCAGGCAGGCCGCAAAACTCTATACCGGCGCACTGTATGTCGCCACCACCGGCAAGCCTTACCCGATCCTGCAGCGCAAGACCGGACGCGAACACGGCCAAACCACTTTCACCGGGTGGAACCGGCACGCTACGTTAACCGCTCCAGCAAGCGCGATCGACCTCACCCAGCTTGAACATGACGGCCGCTGACGAATAGAGCTCGGCCCGAACAAGCTCGAGCGTCGGCCATCCCAGTCCGACACTCGGGACCCTCGGCATACGGAATCCCTCTCCGAACAAGCGCTGAGGAGACACCCGCAACACAGGGCGTGGCCCCACCTGATGGGGGCCACGTCCTCAAACCGTCGGCGGGTTGCGCTCGGTCATTTGGTCAGGCGCTGTCGCCGTGGACGGTGGGTGTCGCACAAAGTTGCTGCGGGCGCCGGGCCGTAGCCCGCGGCGCTGGGCGCGGGTGTCGGAGAGGTCGGCTTCCCAGCGCGCCAGCTCGAGTGTCCTTACAGCGCAGGGGTTCTCTCGGGCCGCCTGGACGGCCAGGTGGTGCTTGTGGAGCTTCATCCGGTTGTGACTCGCCGTGATCAGCCGCCACTCCGAGCGTGCGGCGGATCTGCCTCGGTCTCGCGCCAAATTCGCGCCACGCCGACCGCGGATCGTGCGGTCTCAGGCGGTTTCCAGCGGTTTCGCGGCTCTTCGATAGGTGGCCGAGTCTCGGCAAGCACTTCGCGAAGCCATGCTGCATCTGGCTTACCAGAGCCAAAAAGGGGGAGGTTCTCGCAGGGGCGCGCAACGCCCGCGGTCCGGATTTCGAGACCGCCGCATTCAACCGCTCTGCCACCCCTCCTGGGGGACTCGCGACAGGCTAGTACATGGGGCGCGGGGTGCGGTGTGCCGGCACTCGTACAGGCCGATCGCCAGGATGCGCTCGGCCTTGGGGATGACGCCGCACCTCGTGGCGCTGGGCTGTCCCCCGTACAGAGCCGGCCGGGCTGGACGCGGTCTAGTCGTGGGCCTTTGTGGATGGGGATAGAGTGGTTGTTTCTACGAGGAGGCCGTATGGATAAGAAACAGGTGCGAAGGGATCGCCTTGCCAACGCCGCCAAGTCCCGGAGCATGGCCCAGGAGCGTCAAGCGGAGCGTGCCGCTGAGATAGCGGGAAAGCAGGCCCGGCTTAAGCGTGAGGCGCAGGAGCGACGCGAGAAGAAGCTCAAAGCCAACTGATGACGGGGCTCGAGCGGAGCCGGTGGCGACCGAGGCTGCGGTTGAGGAAGGTCTCAGCGGCCGCCTGGAGGGCCGACTTGAGCCGGTGCACGCCGCGATGCAGATTCGACGCAAGCACCCTCGCGGGGACGAGGACCGTAGAGGCTCAGCAGCCGTCCCGCTCGTAAAGCCGGAAGTCCCACGCTCGGCCTGGTCGAGAACGCGCGTCAGATCGCGACTTTCAAGGAGCTCGAGGTTTCTGCCGAGGTTGAGGGTGGCGAAATCCTGGGGTAGCGGGCTATGAACGGAAAAGGCACACGGGCGAAAGAGAACGGTGCTGGCGGTGAGCCTGTCGAGGTCGAGCTTCGGCGTCTCGGTGAGGCGCTTGCTGCTCGGAAGGAGGACGTGCGCGCGCGTACAGTCGCCCGCTCGCGTGAGGCGGGTTCGCAGCTTCCGGCCGAGGTTTGGGAGAGCTTCGAAGCGATCTCGCTGGCCTCGACAGCGGCGCTCGCCCTGTGGATGGCGGGTGGACGTCCCGAGGAGGGGCGGAATACGAGCCGCAAGGCGTTTGAGACGTACGGCCAGCTGGCGGCCCAGAGGATCGCACCGCTCAACGAGGTGAGCAAGCGCTCCCTGCGCTGGCGCGATTCGGTCGGAGAGGTGCTCGCCGAGAGCGCCACCGATCTAGGAGTCTCGACCGGAGCGCTACAGCGAGCGCTCGCAATGGTGCAGCGAACGGTCGACGTGACCCTCGTGCGGATGTGCGAGTGCTTCGAGAGCGAGCGGCGCAAGACGGATGACGAGCTCGCGTTCATGGCGACGCATGACACGCTCACCGGGCTGCCCAACCGTACGTTGATCCTCGATCGTGCCGAGCAGGCGCTGGCACGCGCCCGCCGCCACAAGACTCCGGTCGCGGCGCTGTTCATCGATGTCGACAACTTCAAGAGCATCAACGACACGCTCGGGCACGATGCGGGCGACGAGCTCCTGCGCCACCTGACGGCCAGACTGGACGGCGTTCTTCGCGCGACCGACGCCCTGGGACGCCTCGGTGGCGACGAGTTCGTCGTGGTCGCCGAGGACATCTCGCTGCAGGCCGGCCCTGAGCTGATCGCCGAACGCCTGCTGCAAGCCTTCAACCAGCCGGTCAAGCTGTCGGCATCGCCGGCGACGCAGCTGAGCATCACTGCGAGCATCGGGATCGCGCTGGGAGTGAGATCTTCGGCCGAGGACCTGCTGCGCGACGCCGATATCGCGATGTACCAAGCCAAGCGGGAGGGGAAGGACCGTTTTGTGCTGTTCGAGACCGACATGCAGGACGCCGTGAGGGACCGCATGTCGCTGGAGATCGACCTCCAGGAGGCACTTCGAAACCAGGAGTTCTTTCTCGTCTACCAGCCGACCGTCGACCTGCGCGACATGCGCCCAACGGGCGTCGAGGCGCTGCTTCGGTGGAACCACCCCCGACGTGGAGTCGTCCTACCCGACGACTTCATCCCCCTGCTCGAGGAGACGGGCCTCGTCGTAAAGGTGGGAGAGTGGGTTCTCGATCAGGCATGCCGTCAAGCGGCCGAGTGGCGGGAAGCAGGCCACCACATCGCGATCGCCGTCAACGTCTCCGCCCGACAGCTCGACACCGACGAGTTCGTGATGCAGGTCAAGGGTGCCCTCGATCGGCATCGCTTCGATCCGCGCGCGCTGACGCTCGAGATCACCGAGACCACGCTGATGCGCAACACGGACGCGACCGCACGCAGGCTGGCCACGATCAAGGGGCTTGGCGTGCGTATCGCGATCGACGACTTCGGCACTGGCTACTCCTCTCTCGCGCACCTTCAGCGCTTTCCCGTCGACGCGCTGAAGATCGACAGATCCTTCATATCCAGGCTGAGCGAGAACCCGGAGGGTGAAACCCTGATCCACACGCTTCTACAGCTCGGGAAGGCGCTCTCCATCGAGACGCTGGCGGAGGGGATCGAGCAAGAGCACGAGCTATCGATGCTGCGCAGCGAGCAGTGCGATAGCGGACAGGGATTCCTGTTCGCACGCCCACTCGACGCCGACGCTGTCGAGATGTTCCTCCAGAGCTGGGACGGTCAGGCCGTGGGTAGGGAAAACCGCGCGCGCTAGGCAGGCTGCACGCCCTCAGGCTCGCCTGCAAAGGGGCCAGCGACTCGCAGCGCAGCTCGGCGTCCTCGAAAGGACGCCGAGCTGTATTTCGCGATAAATGATGCGCTTAGCGCATGCGTGGGTCTACGTAGAGGTTGTAGACCTGAAACTCGCTCGTTTGGCCACCCGGTACCAGCGTAATACGCATGGGCTGCCAGCCCGCCGTGTGTTCGGGCTGGAGGTTTACGGGTGTCACGAGCGTCCATTCGCTGTTGTTACCGTGGATCTGTCCGGTGTTCTTGGCCTTGTTCCACGTGTTCGTCGCTTCGTATTCGACGTAGAAGAACACGCCCTCCGCGCCTTTGACGTTGCGGACGAGTGCTCGGGCCGTCGGATATTCCGAGGTCACACAGATGATCGGGCTGACGGCCTTGGACCCGCTGGGCAGATCCAGCACCGAGCTTTGGCTGCCATTCGCGAGTGTCGTCGTGACGATCTTCGCCCCACCGGACAGTTGCCATCCCTGCCCGGTGAAGCTGTTGTAGCTCTCGCCAGGCGGCAGTGTGTACCAGTTGCTGTCGCCGGCAGCGAGGAACGGCTGGACGTATTCGGGCTGTGAGCACTGTGCGGTGTTCACGGAAGCCTGCGCAGGGACTGCAACGGAGGCCAGGATGAGCAAAGCGAGGCCCAGAAACCCGAGGGTCTTGTGTCTGAAAAGGCTCTTCATGACTAGTACGCACCTTCCGTGGCGTGCACTGGCAGCCGAGCTATCTCGCCTATCTTGCGAGACCTCTAGCTTTGCGTCCCCGGCTCGCGCCGGGTTTGCCCTTTTCAGCTGGGTTTTCCGTGCCTGGCATCGACATCTCGGAGCGGCCGTTTGCACTGGCCCCAGAACGGACGCTTGAAGTGGCCCCACCTCGCGTCGGTTGTTGGGTTGTTGGTGATGATGACGTATGGGCTTCGGCCGCGCATGGAGCGGAGGC
>Ga0335073_10002129_pt1 | contig 27097 bp, 28 predicted proteins | sample Lox_Sample_22_FD_207093 | JGI IMG/M metagenome (GOLD analysis project Ga0335073, IMG submission 207093) | Soil microbial communities from Loxahatchee National Wildlife Refuge, Florida, United States - Lox_Sample_2.2 | ecosystem: Environmental > Terrestrial > Soil > Wetlands | place: USA...
GCTGAGCGTGGACGGGGCCCGGTCCCTAAGTCGGGCAACCTACCACAGCACTTGCGGACGCCACGGCGCGGGCACAGCAAACGTAGAGCTACAACTGGGGAACAGGGACTCGAACCCCAACTTCGACGTCCAGAGCGTCGCGTGCTGCCATTACACCATTCCCCAGTGCTGTGCGTGGCTATCGAGCGTCGAGTATAGGTCAGGCGGATCAGAGAGCGGCAAGGTCGCTCGACACATCCCCGAGCTCTCGCACGCGATCTTGCACGGGCTCGCCGGAGGTGAGCAGCCGGCTGGCGTGCTCGAGGTCGTCCGAGCGTCCGACCGTGAGGGCGCCCGCGACGCGGCCGTCGCGCACGTAGAAGATCGTGAACTCGCCATCGTCGATCGAGCCGCGCACGACTTCCTGGTCCCACTCGGCGGCGGGGCCGACGTACTCGAGCGAGGCCCAGTCCGACAGGTCGGAGAAGAAGTACGGCACGACGTCGTGGGGCTGGTCACGGTCGAGCATGTTCAGCGCCGCGGTCTTGCCCTGGTTGAACGCGACGTCCCAGTGCTCGATCCGGTGGACCCGGCCACCGTGGACGACGCTCTCGTACTCGGCGATGTCGCCGGCGGCGAAGACGCCCGGCACCGATGTCTCGAGACGCGAGTCGACCACGACTCCACCCCGCTCGCCGATCTCGAGGCCCGCCGTGCGGGACAGCCTGACGTCGGGGACCGCGCCCACTCCGACCACGACGGCATCTGCCTCAAGCCGGCGTCCGCTCTTGGTGACCACGTGGGTGACACGGCCGCCGGTGCCGTGGAAGCTGTCGAGCTCATCGTCGCCGTGGACCTCGATGCCGTGCTCTTCGAGCCGGTCCTGAAAGAACCGTCCCGCCTGCTCGCCGAAACCGCGGCTGAGCGCGACCGGCTCGATCATGACCAGCGAGCAGGAACTGCCGAGCTCAGTCAGCGACGCCGCAACCTCGGTGGCGATGTACGAACCACCGACCAGCACCACGCGCTTGCCGGCGGCGTCCTCGCGGATCGCGTCGCTGTTGCCGAGCGTGCGCAAGTAATGGATGCCCTCGAGCTCGGCGCCCGGCGCCGATACGCGACGCACCCCCGCTCCGGTGGCGATGAGCGCCTTGCCGAAGCTCACCTCCTGCTTGTTGGAGAGAGCGACCGTCCGGTTCGAGAGGTCAAGCCGAGTGGCGGATACCCGGGTGAGCGCCTCGATGTTCTGCTCCTCGTACCACTCCGGCGGCCGGAACAGCGTCTCGGCGCGGGACTCTTTGTCCTGCAGGTAACCCTTCGAGCACGGGGGACGGTTGTACGGGAGGTCCGGCTCGCGTCCGATCAGCAGGATCGAGCCGTCTGCGCCTGATTCGCGCAGCCACCGCGCGCAGTTGCCGGCCGCGAGGCCCCCACCGATCAGGACATAGTCGACCTTACGTTCCAGACGTTCCGGACGGTCCGCCATCACGTGCCGGGGCCCGCGCCGTTAGGTGCGAACTGCGGCGTGATCTGTGACTCGAGCCCCGGGTCGAGGATCAGGAGCACCTGGTCGCCGGGTTGGACCACCGAGTCGGCCTTGGGCACGAACCCGGCGCCGCCACGCAGGACCGAGATGATCAGCGACCCGTCTGGAAGCTCGATGTCCTGCACGCGCCGGCCGGCCGCCTCCGAGCCGTGACCCACCTCGAGCTCGATGATCTCGAGGTGCTCTTCCTCGAGCGCGAGCAACTGGACGAGTCCGTATTCGGGCACCTCGTGCTCGATCAGCCGGAGGATCAGGTCCGTCGCCGACACCGCGGGCTGCACGTCGAGCAGCCGGAAGTGCTGGAGGTTGCGGGGATTGTTGACGCGGGCGACGATCCGCTGGACGCCGTACTTCTCCTTGGCCATCTGGCAGATCAGGATGTTGTCCTCGTCATCTCCGGTGACGGCGATCACGAGGTCGGCGCGCTGGATGCCGGCGCGCTCGAGCACCCAAAGTTCCGTGGCGTCGCCGTACTGGACCGCGTGCTCGAGCTCCTCCTCGACGACCCGGTAGCGCGCATGGTCGGACTCGACGAGCGTCACCTCGCGGTCCTTGGCGATCAGCTCGCGGGCCAGGTTCCAGCCCACCTTGCCGGCACCACAGATGATCACGTACATGCGGCGCCGCCCTTCGTCATGCCAGCACCACTCGCGATGCCTGGTCGATCGCGTGCTGGGTGGGACAGATCGTCAACAGTCCCTGCTCGGCGTACCACGCGGCCCGGCCGGGATCGGCGACCCGGACCACGACCCGCCCGACTTTGAACCGCCGCTGCGCGATCTGCGCGATCACGAGATTCGTGTTGTCGCCGCTGGTAGCGGCCAGGAACACGTCGGCCTGCTCGATGCCGGCCTCGATCAGCCCGTCGATCTCGAGCGCAGTGCTAACCGTGAACCTGCCCCCCGCGTCCTCCCAGGTCGTCAGCTGATCCTTGTCGAGCCGTTCATGCGACAGCGGATCGCTGTCGAGCACCGACACCTCGTGTCCGGCATCGAGCGCTCGCTTGGCGACCGCAGAGCCGACTCGGCCGGAGCCGACGATCAGGATGAACATGGCCTGCAGGGTAGTCGCATTTGCGCGAACAGCAGCGTAGCTCGCATCGCACGATCAGGGTGTGAAATGTGCAAATTGGTGCAACCCGGGAAGCGGGCCGCTCACGACCCCGCCACCTTGACTGAGCTACGTGATGATCGGGATGATCAGTAGGGCGACGATATTCGCGACCTTGATCATCGGGTTGATCGCCGGGCCGGCCGTGTCCTTGTAGGGATCGCCGACGGTGTCGCCGGTGACCGCCGCGGCGTGGGCCTCGGATCCCTTCCCGCCGAAGGCCCCGTCTTCGATCAGCTTCTTGGCGTTGTCCCAGGCACCACCGCCCGAGGTCATCGAGATCGCCACGAACAGCCCGACAACGATCACGCCGATCAGCAGACCGCCGAGCGCCTCGATGCTGATCAACCCGACGATGAACGGGATCAGGATCGGGATCAGCGCGGGCAGGATCATCTCGCGCTGCGCGGCCCGGGTCACGAGCCCGACCGCGGCGCCGTACTCGGGCTGCTCGGTGCCGTCCATGATCCCGGGGTGCTCACGGAACTGGCGGCGCACCTCCTCGACGACCGCGCCGCCGGCCCGACCGACCGCCTCCATCGCCAGCGAGGCGAACAGGTAGACCATCATCCCGCCGATCAGCAGGCCGATCAGCACCGCTGGGTTGCCGATCGAGAAGTCGGGGTGCTTGCCGGCGTCGACCACCTCGGTCTCGAACGCGTTGAACAGCACGAGCGCGGCGAGGCCGGCCGAGCCGATCGCGTATCCCTTGGTGACGGCCTTGGTGGTGTTGCCGACGGCGTCGAGCGGGTCGGTGACGTTCCGGACCTCCTCGGGGAGATCGGCCATCTCGGCGATCCCGCCGGCGTTGTCGGTGATCGGTCCGAACGCGTCGAGCGCGACGATCAGACCTGTCAAAGAGAGCTGTGCCATGACGGCCACGCCGATGCCGTAGATCCCGGTGGTTCCTCCACCGCCCAGCTTCCAAGCTCCGAGGATTCCGAGCGCGAGCACGATCGCGGGCGGCGCCGTCGACTGGTACCCCTGGGCGAGTCCCTGGATGATGTTCGTGGCGTGGCCGGTCTGCGACGCGCGAGCGGTGCTCTTGACCGGAGCGAAGCGAGTCGAGGTGAAGTAGTCGGTGATCACGAACAGGCACGCGGTCACGCCGATCCCGATCAGCGCGCACAGGTAGTACTTCCACCAGTGCGGCGCGGCGAGACCACTCGTCTTGAACGTGAGGTCCTTCATCATCCAGTACGTGATCGGGAGGAACGCGAGCGCCGCGAGAACGCCCGATGTGATCAGTCCCTGGTAGAGCGCGCGCTCGACGTTTCCGGCACGCGACTTCACCGCGAACGTGCCGATGATCGAGGCGACGATCGAGACCGCGCCCAGCACAAGCGGGTACAGCGCCACGGCCGACTGCTGGCTGAACAGCAATACCCCCAGCAGCATCACGGCCACCGCCGTCACAGCGTAGGTCTCGAACAGGTCGGCGGCCATGCCGGCGCAGTCGCCGACGTTGTCGCCGACGTTGTCGGCGATCACCGCGGGGTTGCGGGGATCGTCCTCGGGGATTCCGGCCTCGATCTTTCCGACCAAGTCGGCGCCGACGTCGGCCGCCTTGGTGAAGATGCCACCGCCCAGACGGGCGAACACCGAGATCAGCGAGCCGCCGAACCCGAGCCCGATCAGCGCGTCGACGGCCTCCTTCTGGCTTTCGCCCGCGATCCACGTGAGGATCCCGTAGTAGCCGGCGACGCCCAGCAGCGCCAGCCCGACGACGAGCAGCCCGGTGACCGCGCCGCCACGGAACGCGACCTCGAGCGCGCGCGATACGCCGCTGCGCGCGGATTCGGCGACGCGCGCGTTGGCGCGGACCGAAACGTTCATCCCGATGTAGCCGGCGGACGCCGACAGCACGCCGCCGATCGCGAATCCGATCGCGACCCGGATGTTCTGGATCGGGATCAGGACGATGAACAGGATCACGCCGACCCCGGCGATCGTCGTGTACTGGCGGTTCAGGTACGCGCGCGCCCCCTCTTGCACGGCGGCCGAGATCGCGCGCATGGTCTCGTTGCCTGGCGACAGCGCGAGCAGCGCGCGCGAGGTGACGACGCCATACGCGACAGCGGCGCCGGCGCAGATGAGCGCGATGAGGACGCCGTGGTGCGTCAGAAAGCTGGACAAGAAGATCCTCCGGGGAAGGTCTGAGTTAGAGAGAGGGCGCGAGCAAGCGCAGCCGACACAACTGGAAAGGGCCGCCGCCCGTGTTGGTCGAGCGGAGGCCCGGAAGCATGTGATTTTAGCGTCTGAGGGAGCGGAATGTCCTTAGACGGTCCCTGGGGGTCCGTCAGTTGACCGCTTTTGCGGCTACTGGCCCGGTACCCAGAGGCGCCCGCTGCGCTGTGCCGGTCCCGGCTCCCCGGGCGCGGGCGGAGGCTCAGGCGGCACATCGGCCGCCGGCGCATCGGCCCCCGGCGCATCGGCCCCCGGCGCTTCCGCTTCCGGGGCCGCGGCCGCGGAAGCGCCCGCAGGCGGTTGGCCGCCGATCCGCACGTATGCCATCTGCAGCTGCGAGACCGCGTCGCGGATCGCCGCGAGCTGTGAGGGCGCCGCCTGCTCGAGCACCGGCATCAATGCGCGCAACGACTCGATCGCGAGCCGCACCTGCTCGGGATCGCGCTCGCTCTCGGTCCCGGGAGCGAGGCCCGTCCGGCGCATGCCGAGGTTCGCGAGCGCCGCGACGTTGTCGAGCAGCACGTGCTCTACCCGCAGCCGCTTCAGCTCGGCCTCGTACGCCGCCCGGAGCTCTTCCTCAGAGGGTTCTCTGTCTTGGGTGCTCATCGCGTCACCTCCGCCGTGCTCGCAGCATACGTATCGCGGGTCTCAGCCACGACGGCAGCGAACGCGTCGGGCAGGCTCATGCCCGCGTCAGTCATCCGTCGCTGACGCTGAGTCCCATTCAGCGATGGCAGCGGGATGTCAATCCCGAGCTCACCGCGGACGGGCGCGGACCAGCTCAGCAGCCGGTCCACGGCTTCGACCGCGGGGTAGGGGGCGGCCCGCTCGAGGTCGAGCAGCTCGCCGTCGAGTCCGTAGCGGATCGCACGCCAAGTGTTCTCCTCAATCAGGCGCCGCGGCAGGTCTGCGAATGGCACGCCATCGTCGTGGTCGCGCGCCGCCTGGGCGACGCAGGCCACGATCAACGCCGCGAGCGCCTCCGACTCGGTCGCGGTCATCTGGGCATCGCAGATCCTCACCTCGACCGTCCCGAACGAGAAATGCGGGCGGATCGACCACCACACCTGGGTGTACTCGACGATCGAGCGCGTGCGGACCAGGAAGTCGATGTACTCGGCGAACGCCGGCCATCCGCCGAACGAGTCGGGCACGCCGCAGCGCGGGAAGCTCTTGGTGAAGATCTGGGTGCGCACACTGTGCAGCCCAGAGTCGCGGCCGTCCAGGAACGGCGAATTGGCCGAGATCGCCAGCAACAGCGGCAATACCGGGCGCAGCCGGTCGCACACGCGCACCGCGCGGTCGGCGCCTAGGACACCGACGTGGACGTGCAACGAGAACGTGTTGTTGCGCCATGCCACGTATTTGAGGCCGTCCTCGACGCGGCGGTAGTGCTCGGTGTCGATGATTCGCTGTTCGCGGTAGTCGGCCCATGGATGCGTGCCGGTGGCCCCGAGCGCGAGGCTATGGTCGGCCGCGAGCGCGAACAGCCGCCGGCGGCGGTCGCGCTGGGCGGCGACCGCTGCCGCGAAGTCGTTGCCGCGCCCCGACCGGATCTCGATCTCCGATGAGATCAGCTCGCCCGCGATCGATTCCGCCAGCACCGGGTCGGACTGGGCGGCATCGCGGAGCTCCTCGAACCGGGGAACGAGGTCGAGCGAGCGCGCGTCGAGCAACGCGAACTCCTCCTCCAGCCCGACGGTGAAGTCCGTCGAGTCCTCGAAGGCGGCATAGGCCGATTCCAGGTCCAGGCTCACGGTCTGAGTGAGGATCAGGTGAGGTAGAAGTAGAGCGCGTAGAGCAGGTCGACGGCCGGACTCGAAGTGTGGACCGTGACCTCCGGTGGTACCTGCAGCAGCGCGTCGGAGTAATTGAAGATGATCTTGACACCGGCCTCGACCAACTCGTCGGCGAGCTTCTGGGCAGCCGGAGACGGCACCGCGAGCACGGCCACGACGATGTCCTCGTCCTCGATCAGCTCGCGCAGATCGGCGTTGTGGCGGACCGCGAGCGTCCCGATCCGGGTTCCGACCTTGCCCTCATCGACGTCGAAGATCGCGACGACGCGGAAACCGTGATCGGCAAAGATGTCCGAGGTGGCGATCGCGGTGCCCAGGTGGCCCGCGCCGAAGAGTGCAATGTTGTGCTGGCCCGACGTCCGCAGGATCTTGCGGATCTGCGTGACCAGCGACTCGACGTTGTAGCCGACGCCGCGCTTGCCGAACTTCCCGAAACCGGAGAGGTCGCGCCGGATCTGGGTGGAGTTGACGTGCGTGTAGTCGGCGAGCTCCTGCGAGGAGATCGTCTCCTTGCCCATCTTCCGGGCCTGGATGAGGACCTGGAGGTACCTCGACAACCTGGCAGCGACACCGAGGGCTAGCTTCTCGCCCGGTTTGTCGACGCCGGGCTGAACCGTCTCCGCGCCGGTGAGGTAGCTCATCCCGTTTTCACCATATCGAGCCGGCGCACGAGCTCTGACTCATCTACGAACAGTTCGAACGCCTCCACTCCGTCGATCGTAACGACCGGGATGCGTTCGAGATACACACGGAGCAGGGCGTCGTCGCAATCGATGTCGCGCTCCTCGAGGGTAAACGGGCGCTCGTTGCGAAGTCGATCGAGGATCGCGCGTGCGTCATCGCACAGACAGCAGCCTTCACGCGCGTAGAGAACAACCGTGGTCATCGCGCGATCAGCATCCGTTCGCCGGACGCGTACACGTCGAGATTGAGGTAGTCCGGGTAGGCGAGCACGTCGACGAAGCGGGCGGCGCTGGCGATCATCGCAGCGTTATCGGTGCACAGTTCTCGCGGCGGAACGTGCAACTCGACCCCGAGCGAGCGCATTCGCTCGCGGACCGGCCCGTTGGCCGCGACGCCACCGCCGACCGACAGGCGCTCGAGCCCGGTCTGGCGCAAAGCGCGCTCGACCCGGATCGCGAGCGACTCGACGATCGCCCGCTGGTACGAGGCGGCGAGGTCGGCGCGCCGGCGCTCGGCCTCGTCCGCGCCGAGATCGCGCACCCGGTAAAGGAGCGCGGTCTTGAGACCGGCAAACGAGAAGTCGAGCCCTCCGAGGCGGCGTGCGGTCGGAAACTCGAACGCGTTCGGATCGCCGTCCCGGGCGAGCCGCTCGAGTGCCGGACCGCCCGGATAACCGAGACCGAGGAGGCGCGCGCCCTTGTCGAACGCCTCGCCCGCGGCGTCGTCGAGCGTCTGGCCCAGGACCTCGTACCCGGGCCCATGAGAAGAGACGCTTGCCAGCAGCGTGTGGCCGCCGCTCGCGACCAAGCTGAGGAACGGAGGCTCGAACGGCACCGGGCCGAGGAACGCCGCGGCGACGTGTCCGTGCAGGTGGTCGACGGGGGCGAGCGGCAGCTCGTGCGCCGCCGCCAGGCCCTTAGCTGTGGCCACCCCGACGAGCAAAGCCGCCACCAGCCCCGGCCCGCGGGTGACCGCGACCAGATCGAGCTCGGGCAGAGAAATCCCAGCCTGGCGTAGGGCGTCGTCGACCACGTCGCCGATCAGCTCGAGGTGGTGGCGCGAGGCGATCTCGGGGACGACGCCGCCGAAGCGGTCGTGCACGGCCTGCGAGGAGATCACGTTCGAGCAGATCTCTCCCTGCTCGCTGACGACCGCCGCGCAGGTGTCGTCGCAGCTTGTCTCGAGCGCGAGGATCACCCGGAAGCGCTCGGAGTCGACGCCGTCTCCGCCGTGCGCCACATGATCACGGCGTCCTCGCCCGTGTCGGTGTAGTAGCGACGACGCGTGCCGGCCGACCGGAAGCCGAAACGCTCGTACAGTGCGATCGCGGTGCTGTTCGACGGGCGGACCTCGAGCGTGTACGAGGCGTCCTCACCCGCGCGCGCGATCATCTCCTCGAGCAGCGCCGTGGCGATTCCCCGCCGCCTCATCGGCGGGTCGATCGCGATGTTCATGAGGTGCCACACGTCCGCGTACCGGGAGCAGATCAGGTAACCGGCGACGCGCCGGTCCTCGATCGCAGCCAGACATACCCCCGAAGGCTTGGACAGCTCCAGCACGAACATGGCCAGCGACCACGGGGTCGGGAACGCCCGCCGCTCGATCGAGATGACCTGCGGAAGGTCGGAGTAGCCGAGCGACCGGATCGTGACGGACGGGGTGTTCATTGCCTGCGGTTGCCTGCGGTTAGGAGCGATGGGACATCTCGGCGTCTGGAGCGCGCAGGTAGTCCGGCCGGACCTCGTCAGGGACACTCGCTTGCAGCCTCGCAGCGAGCCTGCAGTGATTCGTGGCCGTGACCCTGTGCAGCTGCGAATCGTCGTCTGGGATGAAGGCTCCCGAGCGCTCGAGAACCTCTCGGAATGCTATCGCTCCGTCCCCGATCGCCAGCGCCGCTTCACCGAGCGGAGCAATCAGCTGGGCGAGGACCTCTGGGGCGAACGCACGCGGGAGCAGGAGCGCGTTGTCGAACTCCTGCGCCTCGTCGATCCGCCAGCTCGCGGCGAACACCTCGCCGCGGCGAGCGTCGATCACTGCGAAGACCGCGTCGAGCCCCGCCGACACTGCGCCGTCGTCCGATCTGGCGAGCGCGAGCGATTGCAGGGTGGAGACCCCGACGAGCGGAATATCCCTGCCGCGAGCGAGTGCCCTGGCGGTCGCGATCCCGATCCGCAACCCGGTGAACGTGCCGGGTCCGACGCCGACGGCGATCCGGTCGACGCCGTCCCAGCCGATCCCGGCGCGGTTCAGCACCGCCGCCGTGAGCGGCAGCAGCCGCGTCGCGTGTCCTGGGCGCTCCCCCGGCTGCGGATCGTCGCGGGCCGTGTAAACGACGCCGCCCATGCCCGACAGGGCAACTGTGGTCGCCGGCGTCGCGGTGTCGAACCCCAAAATCTTCATGGCTCGATCGTCACCACTCGCCGATCGCCGCCGGCGTGCTCGATCACAACCCGAGCGGCCAGTCGCGAAAGCGCGGCGATCGTCGCGACCGCCTTCTCGGGCCACTCGACGAACGCGATCCGATCCGGGGCGATGTAGTCGGCCAGCAGGTCCGGATCCTCGCTCCCGATATCGACCACCCGGTACAGATCGAGGTGCGAGACGGGCACCGTCGCCTCGTAGCGCTGGCCGATCGTGAACGTCGGGCTGGTCACGATGCCATCGATTCCGAGCGCCCGGCAGGCACCGCGCACGAACGTCGTCTTGCCCGCCCCGAGCTCGCCCTCGACGAGCACGACATCGCCAGGCCCGAGGGCCGCCGCCAGCTCCGCGGCAAGCGCCTCGGTCTGCGCGGGATCACTGGTCTCATGTCGCCGGGACATCGGCACATGCCAATGTAGACGAGGCGCGCCCACGATCTGCTGGGCGAGAGAGGCTCTGGGCGACGGGCGCGTTGACGGTCTCATTACTCCGAGCGGTCCGGTACCGTCAACGCGAGGAATGCGCGCCCCCACCCTCGAATCAGCTGCGTGATGTTCAAGCGGCTGAAGCAACGTTACGAGCCGCAGTTGTCGCGGCTCGGCGGATCGGATACCGCGAAGGCCGCCGGCCTGGCCGGCGCGATGGTCGCCAACAACGTGATCGCGCTCGGCTCGGTGATCGTGTTCTCGCGGCTGCTCACCGACTACGGGTCGCTGGCCGCGCTCGTGAGCTACTTCCTGATCCTCGCGGTCGTCGGATACGCGATGCAGCTTGCGACCGCCCGCGAAGCGGTGCTCGGGCACCTCGGCACCGGCGCTGCCTTGGCCGCCACGATCCGGAACTGGACCAAGTGGCTGCTCGTGTTCACCGCGGTGATGGGCGTTCTGTCGGTCCTCTTTCGCCATCCGATCGCCGAGGCCGTCGGCGTCAAGCAGGAGTGGGGAGCGGCGCTAGGGATCCCGGCCGGTTGTCTGTACGTGCTGCTGTGCATCCTGCGCGGCTTGCTCCAGGGACTCGGCGATTACCGCTCAGTGGGCATCAGCCTCGTCGGCGAGCAGGCGGTCCGGCTCGTAATCGGCGGCGTGCTCGCCGCGGTCGGGTTCGGGGTGACGGGCGCGTACATCGGGACGCCGCTGTCGTTCGTCGCGATGATGTTCTACTGCGCCGTGCCGCTTCGCCGCCGGCTCGGGACCGCCGCGCCCGGGAGTCGCCCCGCTCTCCCGCTCTGGCTCCACGTTGTCCGGGCATGGGCGGCGATCGCCGCGCTCGGGATCATCGCGGTGCTGCAGAACATCGACATCATTGCCGCCAAGCACCGCTTCTCGTCTGACCTTGCGAGCTCCTACAGCGCGACTGCGGTGGCCGCCAAGGTCCTCATCTGGGTGGCAATGGGCGCCGGCTTCTACCTCGTTCCCGAGGTCTCGCGCCGGCACTCTGCCGGCGAGGATGGTCGTCCCGTGCTGGGCAAGGCGCTCGCGATCGTCGCCGTAGCCGCGATCCCATGCCTGCTGATTTACGCCTTCGGTTCGACTCCGCTGATCAGGGCCGCGTTCGGCTCGAAGCGCCTGCTCGCTGTCGACGCGCTGTTCATTCTCGGGGTCGCGTTCACGGTCCTCGCCGCCACCTACCTCGCGGTGCAGTACATGCTGGCGCTCAAACGCCACTGGTTCCTGCTCCCGCTCGGCCTGGTGGCGATCGCCGAGCCGATCCTCCTGCTCCACGCGTCCAAGCAGCCGAAGGGGTTCGCGACTGTCGTGCTCGGGGTCCAGATCGTGGGCGCCGTGATCGCGTTCGCGATGGCGCTCAGGCCCGACAAGACTCGCCCTGGGTCAGCGGATCATCCGCCACCCGAGCTCGAAGAGCCCGAGCTGGTCGGGGCCTCCGGCCTCTCGTAAGCCGGCGCTGGCGAGCCGGATTCCGCCTATTCGCTGACGCGCTCGATCAGGAACGAGATCCGGACGAGCGCCCGCCACTCGTCGAGGTTGTCGCCGCGCAGGCCGACCGAGACCACGTCGAGCGCCTTGATATTCCGGATCGTCGCCTGCGCCTCGGCGAGCGCGGACTTGATCGCATCGTCGGAGCTGATGGTCGAGCTGCCCACGAGCTCGATGATCTTGGTGACCGCCATCGCTAGAACAGGCCGAGTTGTGCCGCCGGCTCGGCCTCGCCGAACTCCATCTCGGCCGAGTCGGACTCGTCCGGGGCGTCTTCGATCTCGGGGACGGGCTCGAGCGAGCGGGGCTGCTCGGGCGCACCGAGGGCCAGCAGGTCCGGGATCCGGTGGAAGTCGGCACGGAGAGCCTCGAGCGTCGAGGGCGTGTACAAGGCCGCCGCCGGGTGGTAGAGCGGATACAGGCGCACGGCCCGCGGCCCGATGATCCGGACCTCCTCGTGGCCGTGGAGCCGCGAGATCCCGGTGCTGTCGGCACGTAGCAGCTTGGTCGAGAAATTCCCGAGCGTGCAGATCACTGTCGGCTCGATCAGATCGACGCTGCGCCACAGGTAGTCCTGGCAGGACTCGATCTCGTTGGGGTGCGGGTCGCGGTTGTCGGGAGGCCGGCATCTGAGGACATTGCAAATCCACACATCTTTCCGGTCCATTGAGATCTCCCCGAGGAGCTTGTCGAGCAGCTTCCCGGCCTGGCCGACGAACGGCAGCCCCATCCGGTCCTCATTGGCGCCCGGAGCCTCGCCGATGAACATCAGGTCCGCGTCGGCGTTGCCGGCACCGAACACGACCGTGGTGCGCGTCTGGTGCAGCGGGCAGCGGGTGCAGCCGCGGGCCTCCTCGTAGACGGCCCTCAACAGCTCGCGTCGCTCGGGGGCACTCCTCACTGGCGGCGATGCTAGACCCGCACGCGGACGCGGAAACGGCGTCGGGGCGTCAGACCCCGCAATTTGGGTAACTGTGGGTCGGCTCGGGGTATATTCGTTATGCCGGGGCCGCCACGCGGACATCGCGGGCGGACCTCGACGCCAAATCGCTGTTCTCGCCGCCGACCGGTATCTCAAATGCGGGAACTGGAACGGGATCCCTCCTCTGACACCCCTGTGTGTGCGCGCCTGGCCATCGTCGGCCGGGGTCGCGTGGGCACCGCGCTCGCGGCGGCGTTCGAGCGCGCCGGTCACGAGATATCCGGGCCGCTTGGGCGCGGCGCGGACGGAGCCGGGTCCGACGCGGTGTTGCTGTGCGTTTCGGACGCCGAGATCGCCGGCGCGGCGGGGCACATCGCCCCGGGGCCGCTCGTCGGCCACTGCTCGGGCGCGACCGGGCTCGACGTCCTCACGCCGCACGAGGCGTTCTCGTTGCACCCACTGATGACCGTGACAGCCCGCGGCGCGGATTTCGCCGGCGCGGGCGCGGCGATCGCAGGAACCACCCCCCGCGCGCTCGCCCTCGCCTCCCGGCTCGCGCGTGCGCTCGGCATGCGGCCCGCCGAGATCGCCGAGACCGATCGGGCCGCCTACCACGCGGCGGCGTCGATCGCCTCCAACTTCCTGATCACTCTCGAAGCGGCGGCCGAGCGCATCGGCGCCGGCGTCGGCCTCGGGCGTGAGCAGCTGGTGCCGCTGGTGCGAGCGACGGTCGAGAACTGGTCGCGGCTCGGACCAGAACGCGCCCTGACCGGCCCGGTGGCCCGCGGCGACGACGCCACCGTCGCGAGACAGCGAGACGCGGTGGCGGAGGTCGCGCCTGACCTGGTTCCGTTGTTCGACGAGCTCGTTACCGCGACACGAGCGCTCGCCGGCAACCCGGAGGCCCAGCCGGCATGATCGTGATCGACACCGTCGCCGGGCTGCGCGCCGAGCTGCTCGGTCCGAGACGTGCGGGACGCCGGATCGGACTGGTTCCGACGATGGGCGCCTTCCACGAAGGGCACCTGTCGCTGATGCGCCGCGCCCGCGCCGACTGCGAGGTGGTGGTGGTCTCGCTGTTCGTGAACCCGGCTCAGTTCAACGACCCCGGCGACCTCGCCGCGTACCCGCGAGATCTTGACCGAGACCTCGCACTTGCCGCCGAGATCGGCGTCGATTACGTGTTCGCCCCGGAGGTCAACGAGATCTACCCACCCGGATTCGCCACGACCGTGTCGGTCGCCGGCGTGACCGAGACGCTCGAGGGCGCGCACCGCGGTCTTGGCCACTTCGACGCCGTCGCGACCGTCGTCACCAAGCTGTTCAACATGACCTCACCGGACGTCGCCTACTTCGGCCAGAAGGACGCGCAGCAGGCGATCGTGATCCAACGGTTCGTCCGCGACCTCAACATCCCGGTCACGATCGAGGTGTGCCCGACCATTCGCGAGCCCGATGGGCTGGCGATGTCCAGCCGGAACGCACACCTCTCACGCGACGATCGCACCCGCGCCGCCGCGCTCCATCGGGCGCTCGCCGCAGTGCAGGAAGCGATCAGTGCCGGCGAGCGCGATCCTGACGCCGTCAGGGCGCAGGCCCTCGCGGAGCTCCAGGAGGCACAGATCGATCCCGACTACCTCGAGATCGTGTCGGCCGACACGCTGACTCTCGTGGACCGGATCGAGGGCGACGTGCTCGCCGTGATCGCGGCGCGCGTCGGCACTACCCGACTGATCGACAACGAGCTGATCCGAACCCCAACCCACCATCGCGGAGTGGCGACCCGACTCGGCGCGTCAACCACCGCGTGAAGGAGAGCCCCGACATGTCTGCAACGCCTCGCATCCCGATTCCTCACAACCTCGATGCGCCGCTCCCGATGACGCTTCCCCGGCTCGCCGAGAAGAAGCGCCTGGGCGAGCCGATCGTGATGGTCACCGCCTATGACTACCCGTCGGCTCAGGTGGCCGAGGCGGCCGGCGTCGACGTCGTGCTGGTGGGCGATTCGGGCGCGATGACCGTGCTCGGCTACCCCTCGACGGTGCCGGTGTCGGTCGACGAGATGTTGATGCTGGCCGCAGCGGTGCGGCGCGGGCTGCAGACGCCGCTGCTCGTGGGCGATCTGCCGTTCGGGTCCTACGAGGCTTCCGACGAGCTCGCGATTGCCACCGCGCAGCGGTTCGTCAAGGAAGCGGGCTGCGACGCGGTCAAGCTCGAGCGCGGCGGCACGAGCGTCCAGCGCGCCCGCGCGATCGTCGAGGCCGGGATCCCGGTCATGGGTCATGTCGGGCTCACCCCGCAAACCGCGACCGCCCTTGGCGGCTACCGCGCGCAGGGCCGGACCGCCGAGCGCGCGCTCGGCGTCGCCCATGACGCGATCGCGCTGCAGGAGGCGGGTTGCTTCTCGCTCGTGTTCGAAGCGATCCCGGCGGCCGTGGCCGCGTCGTTGATGACGCGCCTGGAGATCCCGGTCATCGGTATCGGCGCCGGTCCGGCGACGGACGGCCAGGTGCTGGTCTTCCACGATCTGCTCGGGATCTACGACGGCCACGCCCCGAGGTTCGCCAAGCGCTACTCCGACCTGCGGGAGCAGATGGTGTCCGGCGTGGCGGCGTACGCAGCCGACGTGCGCAACGGATCGTTCCCCGGACCCGAGCACGTCTACTCGATCGACGACGAAGAGCTCGAGACGTTCGAGGCCGGCCTCGACGCCACGCCGTAGCAGATGAGACGGCGCGGCGATGCCGCGCGCGAATACCATGGGGAGGGATGCCGCGCCTCGGAGACCTGTTCGCTCCGCGCGACCGGGCTTACTTCGAGTTGTTTGAGGAGGCCGGCCAGAACGCAACCAGGGCAGCAGACCTGCTCGAGCGGATGCTCGTGAATTTTCCCGACACCCGCGAGCTCGCCGGGGAGATCCTCGAGTGCGAGCACGAAGGCGACCGGATCACGCACGACATCATCGATCGCCTGAACCACACGTTCGTGACCCCGATCGACCGCGAGGACATCCTCGCGCTGGCCTCCGCGCTCGACGACATCGTCGATTACATCGAGGAGGTCGCCGACTATCTGGGCCTGTACCAGATCGAGGCGCCGATGGACCAGGCGATCGGCCTCGCCCGGGTGCTCAACCGCGCCTGCCACGAGATCGGCGAGGCCATCCCGCTGCTTAGGGGGTTTCGAGACCTGTCGCAGCACACCGTCGAGGTCAACCGCCTGGAGAACGAAGGGGACCGGATCACGCGCGAGGCGGTCGCCTCGCTGTTCGACGCGCCGATCGACCCGATGGTCGTGATCCGCTGGAAGGACCTGTTCGAGCGCCTCGAGGCGGCGATCGACTCCACCGAGCACGTGGCATACATCCTCGAGGGCATCGTTATTAAGAACTCATAGGCCGCCGTGTCTCACTATTGGCACGCGCCGTGTGCTGTTGTAGCTTGCGCGCGTGGAGTCGAGGGAGCCTCCTACCGGCACCGGCCTGGCGGTCCGTGATGTCGTTGTCTCGTTCGGCGGGATCACGGCGCTCGACGGCGTCTCGGTCGACGTGTCGCCCGGCGAGGTGCTCGGGGTGATCGGGCCTAACGGGGCCGGCAAGACCACCCTGTTCAACGTCATCTGCGGATTTGTCCGGCCGAACGCGGGCACGCTCAGCTGGCGCGGGCGGACGATGGCCAGGACCTCGCCCGACCGCCTCGCTTCGCTCGGGATCGCGCGAACGCTCCAGGGAGTCGGGCTGTTTCAGGGCCTGACCGCGCTCGAGAACGTGATCGTCGGCGCGCAGCGGTTCCGCTCCTCGCCGATCCTGGCGGAGATGCTCGGCCTGCCCTGGTCCGATCGCGATGAGCGCCGGCAGCGCGAGCGGGCGGTGGCGGCGCTGGCCCGGCTCGGATGCGCCGACGTCGCCAACCGCCTCCCGGGAACGCTTCCCTACGCCGTGCAGAAGCGGGTCGCGCTGGCGCGGGCGCTCGTGTCCGAGCCCGACCTGCTGCTCCTGGACGAACCCGCCGGCGGGCTGGACGCGCGAGAGCTGTCGGACCTCGGAGAGCTGATCAAGTCGCTGGGCACCTCGGTCGCGGTGATGCTCGTCGATCACCACATGGACTTCGTGGTGCCGGTGTCCGATCGCCTGGTCGTGCTCGACTTCGGCCGGGTGATCGCCGATGGCGAGCCGACGGCGGTGCAGCGCGACCCGCGCGTGCTCGAGGCGTATCTCGGACGCGAGGCCGAGGACGCGGAGGCGCTCTCAGGCGGAGGAGGCGAGCATGCTCACGATTGAAGGGCTCACGACCGACTACGGACCGGTCCGTGCGGTCGACGGCGTGTCGTTCGAGGTCCCGAAGGGCTCAGTGACCGCCGTCCTCGGCGCCAACGGCGCGGGCAAGACGTCACTGCTGCGCACCATCACCGGGTTGGTGCGGCCGAGCTCCGGCACCGTGAGGTTGGCCGGCGAGGACGTGACCCGACTCCCGGTCGAGGAGATCGTCAGGCGCGGCATGGCTCACGTGCCGGAGGGCCGCGGCGTGATCGCCGAGCTCACCGTGGCCGAGAACCTGCGGCTCGGGGGCCTCTGGCGTGGCCGCCAAGCCGCGCCTCTGAGCGAGATCTATGAGCTGTTCCCGCGGCTCGAGGAGCGCTCGAGTCAGCCGGCATCCCGGTTGTCGGGCGGCGAGCGCCAGATGCTCTCGATCGGGCGCGCGCTGGTCGGTCGTCCACAAGCGCTGCTGCTCGACGAGCCCTCGCTCGGGCTCGCGCCGGTGCTCGTCGCGCAGATCATGGCCATGGTCCGCCGGCTGGCCGACACGCTCGGACTGGCGGTACTGCTGGTCGAGCAGAACGCCCGGAGCGCCCTGTCGATCGCCAACCGCGGCGTCGTGCTCAACCTCGGCCGGGTCGTCGCCGAGCAGGACCCGGACAAGCTCATCGCCGACGACCAGCTCCTGCATGCCTACCTCGGCTTCTAGCGGGGACGCAGTCCAGTGACCAAGTTCATTGACCTCACGCTCAACGGGATCTCGACCGGCGCGATCTACGCCGCCGTCGCGCTCGCGCTCGTGCTGATCTGGCGCTCGACCCGGATCGTCAACTTCGCCCAGGGCTCGATGCTGATGTTCACGACGTTCATCGCCTCGGCGGTGATCTCCTCGGGCGGCTCCTATGTGCTGGGCTTCGTCGTCGCGCTCGCCTCGGGGTTCGTCCTCGGCGCGGTCGTCGAGCGGGTCATCGTTCGCCCGGTCGAGGGCGCGCCCCCGCTCAACCCGGTGATCCTCACGCTCGGCTTGTACACCCTGATCGTCGCGATCGCCGGGATGATCTGGGGCAACACCCCCCGCTCGTTCCCCGCCGCGTTCTCGCTGCGCGGCTACAAGGTCGGCGGGACGACGCTCCTGTTCACGCCGAACGACACGTTCATCGTGCTGATCGTGATCGCGGTGGCCGTCGCGCTGGCGTTCTTCTTCCGGGCGACGTCGCTCGGCCTGCGGATGCGTGGCGCGGCGTTCGCACCCGAGGTCGCGCGCCTGCTTGGAGTGCGTGTCGGGAGGATGCTCACGCTCGGGTGGGCCCTCGCGGCGATGGTGGGATCCCTCGCGGGGGTGCTCGTCGCGCCGTCGGTGTTCCTCGGGCCGAACAGCTTCGACCCGATCCTGATCATCGGCTTCGTCGCCGCCGTGCTCGGCGGACTCGACAGCCCGCCCGGAGCCGTCGTCGGCGGGGTCGTGCTCGGCCTCGCGCTCTCTTACGTCTCGGGCTACGAGGGCGCATCGCTCGTCCCGCTGGCGGCGCTCGTGATCCTCGTGATCGTGCTGATGATCCGCCCGACGGGACTGTTCTCGGCGACCAAGGAGCGGAGGGTATGACCGCGAGGGCGCTCGGCGTCGTGCGAGGGAGCACGTTGTTGCGCTCGCTCGCGATCGTCGTCGTCGCCGGGATCGTCCTGATCCTCGTGACCAACTCGGTCAGCTCGTACCGCAACCTCCAGATCGCCTACGGCGCCTACTACTTCTGCGTGCTCGCGGGACTCACCGTGCTGGCCGGCTCGAGCGGTCAGATCTCGCTCGGCCAGGGGGCGTTCATGGCGGTCGGCGCGTACGCCTTCGCCAAGCTCAACGCGAGCCCCGTCGCCTGGTCGGTGCTGCCCTCGCTCATCGGGGCGGTTGTCGCCGCGGTGCTGATCGGGATACCGGTGGGAGTAGCAGCGAGTCGCCTCCGCGGCCCCTACCTGGCCGGTGCGACGCTTGCCTTCGCGGTCGGGCTCCCGGCGCTGGCCGACAAGTTCCAGACGTTCCTCGGCGGCGAGAACGGCCTCGTGGTCAATCCGCCGACGCCTCCGTCGTGGCTCGGCGCGACCTTCTCGCTCGAGCGCTGGGAGGCGTGGGTCGCTTGCGCCGGTGCACTGATCGTGGTGTTCGTGCTCTACAACCTGACCCACAGCGGCGTAGGGCGATCGTGGCGCGCCGCGCGCGACGACGAGATCGCAGCCTCGCTGGCGGGCCTTCGCGTCGGTCGCCGGCAGGCGCTTGCGTTCACGATCAGCGCCGGATGTGCGGGGCTCGGCGGTGGCCTGCTCGCGGCCGTGACGCAGCTCGCGTCCCCCGGCGCCTTTCCGCTCCAGCTGTCGCTGACCTTGCTCGCCGGCGTGGTCATCGGCGGACTGGGGTCGCTCGTGGGAGCTCTGTGGGGAGCGATCCTGCTCGTCCTGCTTCCAAACTGGACGACCGACCTCGCGAACTCGTTCTCGCTGTCGGGGAACGTGTCGCACAACCTGCCGATCGCGATCTACGGTCTCGTCCTGATCGGGGCGATGCTGGTGTGGCCGAGCGGGATCCAGGGCGGGGTGCGAGCGATCGCGCACGGCGTGGGCCCGGCGATCAGGTCGCGACGCGGGCCGCCGGCATCGACCACGCCGGCCACCGACACGACCGAGCCCGCGACGGATGAGGAAGTGAAGGCGTCCCAGCCTTAGTTTCAGCCGGCGGATGTGGGCTGACGCCGCGGCGCTGGCGCGGGTGGGTTTGCGCCGGCGCGGGTGTTGCCGCGGGATCGCGCATCGGCGCGGGGCCGGGCGTTGGCGCGCCGCGGGGCGGCCGGCGCGATTCCCAGCAGCGCGGCTTGAACCTCGCGCAGCCGCTCGTAGTCGCCGCGGATCCCGACAACGGTGTCGTGATAGAGGAACGCATGACGGAGGCGTATGAGGGAATACGCCAGCGTCGCCGGATCGATGTTCGGCTGGTAGCGACCGGCGGCGATCTCGTCCTCGATCAGGGCCTGCACGCACGCCACCGCCCGCGGCTCGACCACGCCGGCGCTGGAGGTCAGCATCCGCATGGCGCTGTCCCGCTCCTGCTCGAGCAGGCGGCGCACCGCTCGCGAGCGCGTCAGCGTCCGGTTCACCCGGTCGAGCACCTCGAGCACGCCGACGGCGCCGCGACGCCTTACCTCCGCCCGCTTGCGCGCGACGAGCAGCTCAAGCTGCCGGGCGATCACCTCCCCGAGCAGCCGCTCGCGCGATCCGAACCAGCGATAGATCGTGGCCCGGCCGAGACCGAGCCGGGCCGCCACGACCGTGATGTCGACGCGCTGGCCGTCGAGGTACAGCTCCGTGACGAGTGCGAGCACGTCGTCAGGCGACGCGGTCGCAGGACGGCCTCGTTTGCCTGCAGCGCCCATCACCGGACTTTAATATTTGAAACACCTGAGGGAATACGTATTAAATTACATTCGCGCGTCGAAGCGCGTGAGGTTTTCCTGACGGTTCCACCGTGTGGAGGAGGAGAGGTATGAGCTTTCGCGGCACCAAATCGCTGGCGTGCGTGGGGGTGATCGCCGCGGTCGCGCTCGTCGCAGGCGGTTGCGGCTCGTCGTCGAGCAGCAGTAGCAAGGCGGCCAGCAGCAGCGGCGGCAGTAGCAGCAGCAGTTCGAGCGGGAACGGCGGGGCCACCGCCACGGGCGTGACGGCCACGAGCATCACGTTCGGCACGCATCAGCCACTGACCGGCCCGGCGGCGCCCGGGTACAGCGAGATCGCCCCAGCCTCGCAAGCGTTCTTCAATTACGTGAACGCCCACGGTGGCGTGTACGGGCGCCAGATCCACCTGATCATCAAGGACGACGCCTACAACCCGACTAACACCGTCAACGTCGTCCACCAGTTGGTGCTCCAGAGCAACGTGTTCGGCATCTACGAAGGACTCGGCACGCCGACGCACACCAAGGTCGTGTCGTTCCTCAACGCCTCCAAGATCCCCGACATCTTTGTCGCCTCCGGCTGCCCGTGCTGGGACGACGGAACGAGCCAGCCGTACACCTACGGGTGGCAGCCCAACTACACGATCGAGGGCAAGATCCTCGGCCAGTACATCAAGCAGCACTTCGGCGGCCAGAAGGTGGGCGTCCTCTACCAGGACGACGACTTCGGCAAGGGCGGCCTCGCCGGTATCCAGGATGAGGTTCCCGCGTCGGACATCATCTCCAAGGAGCCGTACGAATCCGGGACGACCACTCTCGCCCCCGAGATCACCGCGCTGAAGTCGTCAGGCGCGAAGGTGCTCGTCGACTTCACCGTGCCGATCTACACGGCCATCGGACAGCTCACTTCGTTCACCCTCGGGTGGAAGCCGCAGCTTGTGGTCTCGAGCGTCGGCATCGACCCGATCACCGTCGGCGGGTTGCTCAAGACGATCTCGAAGGGCAAGGCCTCTGGAACCGCCCTGATCGAAGGGGCGATCACCGACGGCTACCTGCCGTCTAACACCGATACGTCCAACCCGTGGATCCAGCTGTTCATGAAGGTCCACCAGCAGTACGACGCCACCGCGCCCTTTGACGGCAACGTCGAGTACGGGATGGCGAGCGCTTACACGCTCGTGCAGGCGCTCCAGGCCGCCGGCAAGAACCTCACCCGCCAGGATCTAATCCAGGCCATCAACGAGCATGGCGCCAGCTGGATGGGTCCGGGGCTTGTCCCGTTCCGCTACTCGACGAGCGACCACGGCGGTTTCTCCGGGGCCGAGATCGGGATGGTCAAGAACGGCAAGATCGTCCTCTCTGGGGGGCCGCTCACGACCACGCCTGAGTCCGGTTCTCCTATTACTCCCTATACGGGGACGCAGCCCGCGCCCCCGGCTTCCGGGATTCCTTCGGCAGGCTAAGACAGGACGCCCACGTCTGCGGCCCGGCGCACTTCCGTTCCGGGCCGCAGTTCGGGTCGTGGCTGGGCGCCAGGGCCGCCGACACGCTAGGTCGTGCGGGGCGGCACTGACGGCCCGATTCACGGAAACGTGATAGTCCGAATCACCCGCGCCGGGACCCCGGCGGCAATCGAAAAGGGCGGGATGTCAGACGTGACGACGGAGTTCGCTCCGATGACACATCGCCTACCGATCGTCACACCGGACGTCACGACCGCGTTGACGCCACACCAGACGTTGTCGCCGACCCGCGTCGGACCTTTGGTGGTGAAGCCCTGCCACGGCACGGGGCGGTTGGGATCGTCGAAGCGGTGCGACGCGTCGGTGACGTAGCAGCCGTTGGCGAACATGCAGTGATCGCCGATCTCGACGAGCTCGAGTGAGGCGACCATCACGCCGAGGTTGAGGAACGTGCCCGACCCGATCCGGATGCGGGCCGCGCCGGGCGCAGTGATCCACACCCCTGGCTCGAACAGCGTGTGCTCACCGATCTCGAGCCGCCCCTCGTGGAGCGCCTCGAGCACATTGCCGTGCACGGGCCAGCGGACGAACGCCCCGCGCCGCATGAACTCCCAGTGAATCCGGGCGCGGTTCCACGGCAGTGAGTTGCGCTCGTACCACCGCCACTTCTGCGCCCAGAGCTTGACGGCAGCGGCGTCGACGGCCGGTGGATCCGGGTCCGGCAACTGTGGCCGATCAGCCCGCGGCGGCTTTCGCCCGCCGGCGCGCCGGCGGGCGCTTCGGCGCCGGCGGCTTCTTCTTGGCGGCCCCGTTGGGCGATGTAGAGCCGTTGGAAGACTTCGAGCCGTTGGCCGACCGCGAGGCGCGCACCGGCAGCACCTCGGCCAGGAACGCGCCGGTATAGGACCCGGACGTCGCGGCCACCTTCTCCGGCGTACCGGTCGCGATCACGCGGCCGCCCTCCTCTCCCCCTTCGGGTCCGAGGTCGATGATCTGGTCGGCGACCTTGATCACGTCGAGGTTGTGCTCGATCACCACGACCGTGTTGCCGGCGTCCACCAGCCGCGTGAGCACCTCGAGCAGGCGCTGGATGTCGGCGAAATGCAGTCCCGTGGTGGGCTCATCCAAGATGTACAGGGTCTTCCCGGTAGCCACCTTGGACAGCTCGGCGGCCAGCTTCACTCGCTGGGCCTCGCCGCCCGACAGCGTCGTCGCCGGCTGGCCGAGCCGCATGTACCCCAGCCCGACATCGTTCAGCGCCTCGACCCGGCGGCGGATCTTGGGGATGTGGGCGAAGAACTCGAGCGCCTCCTCGATCGGCATCTCGAGCACGTCCGCGATCGTCTTGCCCTTGAACCGCACGTCGAGCGTCTCGCGGTTGTAGCGCTTGCCGTGGCACTGCTCGCAGGGCACGTACACATCGGGCAGGAAGTGCATTTCGATCTTGATCTGCCCGTCGCCGCGACACACCTCGCACCGGCCGCCCTTGACGTTGAACGAGAACCGGCCGGGCTTGTATCCGCGGGCTCGCGCTTCCTGGGTCTTCGAGAACAGCTCCCGGATCTGGTCGAACAACCCGATGTATGTCGCCGGGTTGGACCGCGGGGTGCGCCCGATCGGCGACTGGTCGACCGAGATGATCTTGTCGACCTGCTCGAGGCCGCTGATCCGCTTGTGCGCGCCCGCCCGCTGCCGGGTCCGGTGCAGCCGGTTGGCCACCGCTTTGTAAAGGACCTCGTTGACCAGCGTTGACTTGCCCGACCCGGACACGCCGGTGACGCAGCAGAGCACGCCGAGCGGGACGCTCACATCGACCTGCTGGAGGTTGTGCTCGGACGCGCCATCGATCGTGATTCGGCCGCTCGGCTTGCGCCGCTTGCGCGGCGTCTCGATCGTCCGCGTCCCCGCCAGGAACTGCCCGGTCAGCGAGTCGGGCACCTGGGCCACCTCATCGGCCGTGCCCTGCGCTACCACGTAACCACCGTGCTCTCCGGCGCCCGGCCCCATGTCGACCAGGTGATCGGCCGCCCGCATCGTGCCCTCGTCGTGCTCGACGACGAGCACGGTGTTGCCGAGGCCCCGGAGCCGTTCGAGTGTCTCGATCAGCTTGTTGTTGTCGCGCTGGTGCAGCCCGATCGATGGCTCATCGAGGATGTAGAGAACGCCGACCAGCGAGGAGCCGATCTGCGTCGCCAGCCGGATCCGCTGTGCCTCGCCTCCCGACAGCGTCGCCGCAGCACGATTCATCGATAGATAGCCGACGCCGACGTTGTCGAGGAACCGCAGCCGCTCCTCAATCTCCCTCAACACCAGCCGGGAGATCCGCTGGTCGTGCTCCGACAGCTCCAGCTGGTCGACCCATTCGAGTGCCCGCCGCGCCGACAGCGCCGTGAACTCGTGGATCGCCGTGTCGCCGATCAGCACCGCCCGGGACTCCGGCCGCAACCGCGCGCCTTTGCAGTCCGGGCACGGCCGCAGCGTCATGTACTCCTCGATCTTCTCGCGCGCCAGGTCCGACTCGGTCTCCCGGTACCGGCGCTCGAGGTTGGGAATGATGCCGTCGAAGGTCGCGCCGTACGACCGCCGTCGCCCGAACCGGTTGCGATAGGTGACCTGCACACGGTCGCCGTTGGTCCCGTGCAGGAAGAAGTCCCGGGACTCCTGGGGCAGGTCCTCCCACGGCTCGTCGAGGTCGACGTCGTAGCGCTCGGCGATCGCCTGGATCAGCTGGTCGTAATAGTCGGATGCGCTTGCCGCCCACGGCGCGATCGCGCCCTCGCCGATCGAGAGCGTCGGGTCGGGCACGACCAGCTCGGGATCGATCTCCATCTGCGACCCGAGGCCGGTGCACCGCGGACACGCCCCGTGCGGCGAGTTGAAGCTGAAGATGCGTGGCTCGAGCTCCACCAGGCTCGGGCCGTGGACCGGGCACGCGAACTTCTCGGAATACGTCTGGATCTCGTCCGTGTCGACGAGCTCGATCTCGACAAGACCGTCCGCGAGCGACACCGCTGTCTCGACCGAATCCGCGAGTCGCTTGCGCAGCTCGCCCTTCATCACCAGCCGGTCGACGACGATCGCGATGTCGTGCTTGTACTTCTTGTCAAGCACGATCTCCTCGTCGAGCCGTCGCAGCTCGCCGTCGATCTTGGCCCGCGTGAAGCCCTCGCCGCGGAGCTCCTCGAGCTGCTTGCCGTACTCGCCCTTGCGGCCGCGGACGATCGGCGCGAGCACCATGAAGCGGGTGCCCTCCGGCAGCTCCATCACCTGGTCGATGATCTGCTCGGCCGACTGCCCGCTGATCGGCCGCCCGCAGATGTGGCAATGGGGATGTCCGATCCGCGCCCACAGCAGGCGCAGGTAGTCGTAGATCTCGGTGACGGTGCCGACCGTCGACCGCGGGTTCCGCGAGGTCGTCTTCTGGTCGATCGAGATCGCCGGCGACAGCCCCTCGATCGAATCGACGTCGGGCTTGTCCATCTGCCCGAGGAACTGGCGCGCGTACGCCGACAGCGACTCGACGTACCGGCGCTGTCCCTCGGCGTAGATCGTGTCGAACGCGAGCGACGACTTGCCCGAGCCAGACAGCCCTGTGATCACGGTCAGGGCGTCCCGCGGGATCGTGACCGTTACGTCTTTGAGGTTGTGCTCCCGGGCTCCCGAGACGACAAGTTTGTCCACATAACCGAGTCTAATCGACCGAACAGACGTTCCCCTGGGTCGCGCCTCGCTGTTTGCGGAAATCCCGCCCGTATGGGGCGATTCCCGGTCCGGATCGGTACATCAGAGCCCCGAGCAGAGCCCGAGAATCCGCGCCAGCGGATTCTCGCAAGCTAATCGCGCGCAGCGCGATTAGCCATCGACCGACGAGTACACCTCGTCGAGCAGCCCCCGCCGGTCGGTGAGCTTGAAGTTCTCGGCCAGATAGCGGTCGGTCTCCTCGCGAGGAGTGCCGTTCAGCGCCATGTTGAGCGCGATCAGCCGGGCGCCGTCGTCGTCGCCGCCGTTCGTGCGCGTCTGAGGCGCAGGCGAGCTGGGCGCGTCGGCGATGACCTCGCCCGAAGCGGCACCGGTGACCCCTGCCCTCTCCTCGAACGGTTCGGCCGCGGACGCCGGCGCCGGCTCCTGACGCCGGGGGGCCGGCTGCTCGGGCTCGAACTGGGGCCGCGGCACGACCGCGTTCTTGACCGAGGTCAGATTGCCCTCGAGCAGCTGCAGGTCGGCGTTCAGCCGGTTCGACCCGGTCCGGAGCGACTCGATCAGCGCGGTGAGCTCGGCCTCCATCGCGTCGATCCGCTCGAGCATGCCTGAGGTCGACTCGCTTACGCGACCGACGTAATCGCGGGCCTCGGAGGTCGCGTGCTCGCGGGTGGCGTCCGCCTCGCTGCTGGCCTCGGCGCGGATCTCGCGGGCCTCGTCCTCGGCCTGGCGCTGTATGTCGGCGGCGCTCGTCTCGGCCGCCTCGACGATCGACCGGACCTGCTCGCTGGCGGCCGCGGCGAGCGATTCGCTGCGACGCCTTGCGGAGCGCTTGAGCTCGTCGATTTCGTCGGCAAGCGCGTGCAGATGGCCGTCAACCGCGTCCGGGTCATAGCCCCGCCGCCCGATGGGGAAGTCCTTCTTCTCGATGCTCTGTCGGTCGAGCGCCACTGGAACTACCTCCGTCTCTGGATGGGAGAAGCGTCCGCAGCCTACCGGACCCGGAGGCGTCTGATTCCGCCCAGCGCGTCGGGTCAGCCTGCCGGCGCGTAACCCTCGGCGATCGCCTGGTCGAGCTGGCGCTTGAGGTCGCGAATCTCGTCGCGGAGCTTGGCCGCGTACTCGAAGCGGAGCTCCTCGGCGGCGGCGAGCATCTCCTCCTCGAGCTCGACGATCGTCTTCTCGATCTCCGCCGGTGGCATCGCCCGGGCGTCCCGCTGGCGGCGCCGGCGGGACCGAGGCACCTTGGACTCGGACATCAAGAACTCGGCGATATCCGAGATGCCCTTGACGATCGTCTCGGGGGTGATCCCGTGGTCCTCGTTGTACTTGACCTGGATCGCGCGCCTGCGGTCGGTCTCGTCAATCGCCGCCCGCATCGCCGCGGTTTCCTTGTCGGCGTACATGAGCACCTTGCCCTGAATGTTCCGGGCGGCACGGCCGATCGTCTGGATCAGCGAGGTCTCGCCGCGGAGGAAGCCCTCCTTGTCGGCGTCGAGGATCGCGACCAGGGAGACCTCCGGCAGGTCGAGGCCCTCTCGGAGCAGGTTGACGCCGACGAGGATGTCGAACTCCCCGAGGCGGAGCTCGCGGATGATCTGGATCCGCTCGAGGGTGTCGATCTCCGAGTGCAGGTACCGGACCCGGAATCCCATCTCGAGCAGATA
>Ga0335073_10002130_pt1 | contig 27090 bp, 19 predicted proteins | sample Lox_Sample_22_FD_207093 | JGI IMG/M metagenome (GOLD analysis project Ga0335073, IMG submission 207093) | Soil microbial communities from Loxahatchee National Wildlife Refuge, Florida, United States - Lox_Sample_2.2 | ecosystem: Environmental > Terrestrial > Soil > Wetlands | place: USA...
AAAAATATGCTCAGGATCCTGTGTAACTTTAAGTTCGCACCTCGGCGGCTAAAGCCGCGCATGATTCTGCTGCTTGCGGCCCGACTGAAGTCGGGGCCCTCCCGTTCTCTCGAGGGCGCCTGAAGTCTGCTGCGCCTGGGGCGAGGCTACAACGGGTTCGGCCACTTCGTCGCGTCAGTTGCCGGCAGGGCTGTGAATGATGTTGCGGATGAAGGTGGCTTCTTCCTGAGAGTAGGGCTGGCCGTCGGGGCGAAAGATTTCGTGGAACCAGACAGCGGGCTGGCGGTCGGTGTACGGTTTTTTCCAAGAGTCCCATGGCAAATTAGTTTGGGTTTTTCCGGCGACGAGGCCCCAATTGATAGCGGCGACGTGATATTTCTTCGCGATCGGCAAGGTGCCCTGAAACGTGCTGCCGTTGCCGCGCGCCATATATTCCGTGCAGATGAGCGGACGGTGATAAGCCTGGAGCGAGAGGATGCGGCGTTCGAACGCTTCCGGCTTCTGGTAACTGTGAAAGGAGACGACGTCGGAAAGCTCGATCTGGAGCTTGCCGAAAGCGGAAATTTTTTCGGGTGACCAGTCCTCGTCGGTCCAGACGCCACTCGTGAGCGGCTGCGAAGGATTTGCGGCGCGGGCCCAGGCAAAGGCCTGCGGGAGCAGATGGCGAACGAGTTCGACTTTATTGGAGGGCTCGCCGCCGGAGTAGCTGCCGTCGTTGGTATTGTCAGGTTCGTTCCAAACGTCCCAGGCGAGAACGCGCTGGTCTTTGGCGAAGGCCCCGACGACGCCCTGCACGTAGGCCTGGAGGCGAGGATATTGCGCGCGGTCGCGGAGCGCGGCCGCGCCGGGACTTTGCAGCCAGCCGGAATTGTGCACGCCGGGCGTGGGGGCATGCTGCTTGCCGAGCTGCGGATTGGGGTCCCACACGGAATCGAAGAGCACGAAGATCGGGCGAATGTGATGCTTCTGCGCGATGGCGAGAAAGGTGTCGATGCGCTTTTTGAAGCCGGCAGGATCCTGCTTCCAGAGCAAGTCGTGCAGGAAAACGCGCATGGTGTTGAGGCCGAGGCCTTCGGCCCATCCGAGTTCGAGATCGATGCGGCGCGGATCGAAGGAATCGGCTTGCCACATTTCGAGCTCGTTGATGGCGTCGGAAGGGATGTAGTTGCTACCGACGAGCCAGGGCTGCTGCGCGTACCACTCCTTGGCAGCTTTTTCGGTCCAGCGGGCGGACTGGGCACGAGCGGCGAGCGCAAAACAAAATGCGGCCACGAACGCCGCAGCGAAGCGCTTGCTAATGGAAAAGCTCATTAGGACTCCAAACGCGAAGTTCTGAAACAGCGGGCACGCACAATGCGACGGGAATCATAGCGCACCGGCTTTTTGCAGTTGCGCTTTCATGCCCGCCCAGCTTTGGCGCGTGGACTCTTCGGGCGTAGCTGCGCCGCGCCAATGCGTTTCCAAGCTGACGGCGAAATGGTAGCCGTCGCGTTTTAACGCGGCGAACTGGCCGGTCCAATCTACTTCGCCATGGCCCATGGCAGTCCACTCGTAGTCGTTGCTGTTGGGTTTTTTGCGGGCGTCCTTGCAGTGGCAATGGCCGATGCGATTTTTGGGGAGGAGATCGTAGCCATCGGGAAACGGGATTTCGCCCCGCGTGATTGCATTGCCGGGATCCCAGTTAAGCATGAGCGCGGGCGATTGGACGGCGGCGAGAGTTTTGGCGGCTTCGGCGCCCGTAGCGGTGTTGCAGGCAGGCTCATTTTCGAGGAGCAGAATGACGCCTTTTTGTCTAGCAACTTTGGCAGCCGCGCGAAGGCGCTCGTTCATCGCGGCGCGATAGGGCGACTGATCGTCGAGGCGCCAGAAATCGAAGCAACGGACGCGGTCGGTCTGAAACGCTTTGGCGAGAGCGATACTGCGATCGAGAACGTCGTTTTGTTGATCGAAGGTAAAGTCCGCACCGAACTGCGGCGTTTTGGGGCTAAAGGGCGATTTGGGAGCGCCGGGCCAGTCCGTTTTGAAAAGCGGGCTGGCAATGTCGGTGACGCGGAGCTGGTATTTTTCGAGGATTTTGCGGGCGTCGGCGACTTCCTGAGCGTCGAGGTTGACGATGTTCTTGTTCCACATGCCGCGGAGTTCGATCCATTCGAGGCCGAATTCGCGGGAGACCACTGCGCAGGCGTGAGCGAAGTCCTGGGCGATTTCATCGTTGATGACGGCGACGCAGAAGGGAGAAGTCATACCGTAAGTGCCAATTTTTGCTGGACATACTCTTTGTTGATGACGGCGGATTCCTTGGGCGTGCGTGATTTATCGGTCTCGCCGTCGAGTTCAACGATGCCCCAGCCGCGAAAATCGATTTTGCGAAGGGCGGCGACAACGGCGGGAACGTTGACGAGACCGCGGCCGAGTTCGCAGAAGCGATAGCCGTCTTTTGCACCGGCGACACGCTCTACATCTTTGAGATGGAGGAAAAGGAGGCGGTCTCGATATTTTTCGACAGCCTGAGCGGGATCGCCGCCGCCTTGAAAATAATGAGCGATGTCGAGTTCGAGTTTGGCGTAACGCGGGTCCATCGCGGCCACGATTTGTTCCACGCCTTCCGGAGTCTGGCCCATGGCGCCCATATGATTGTGAAAGCCAAGCTGAACGCCGAGATCAGCGACGCGTTTGCCAAGTTCGGTGAGCAGATGGCCCATGCGGTGATAGTCGGCAGGAGTGGGAGCATGATCCTTCGGTTTGACGTCGATGATTTGCAGGTAGAGGCCACCGGCCGCGCGAAGGAATTTGGCGTTTTCCACGTGCTTGGCGAGTTGGTCTTGCTCGGTGGCGGGATCGAGACTGAGGTCGCCGCTGGAAAGAGCGATCATTTTGAGATGATGCTGGTCGAGTTCGTCGCGCAAGGCGGCGCCCGTGCCAAATTCGGCGACGCTGTTGGCACGCAACTGAATGCCGGGGTAGCCGACAGCCGAAATGTCTGCGATGGCTTGATGGTCGTTGCCGCCCCAGGTGATGGCGGCATAGCCGATGTGCAATTCGAAGGGTCCGGACGGAAGGGGCGTTTCGAAGGGGGATAGATCGATGGGCGGATAGAGCGGCGAGCGCGCGGCGAGAAGCGCAGGGGGGAGCGACGCAGCAGTTCCGAGAGCGGATATGCCAGTTAGAAATTCGCGCCGTCGAAGGCGGAGAGTCATTTGGCGCTCCTTGATTATGCGGTGCCCGGCTGATGGCACACACAAGATACCGCAATCATTTGATGGAGAAAACTTTTGCGAGGCGGAGAAAATTAGCGCTCAGGCAAGAAATCGCGTAGACATGTTCTTGTCGGCCCGGTGCGCACGGTATGATTAGACCGTGCAGATGGAGCGCTTTGCTGAGAACCGTTGATGGCTGATCACACGACGCCAAATTTGTCCGGAAAAAACCCGCCCACACAAAATCCCCAGCACATCAACCCGTGGATCATCGCCATTGCCGTGATGCTCAGCACGTTCATGGAAGTGCTGGACACCACAGTAGTGAACGTGTCGTTGCCGCACATCGCCGGGAATCTTTCTGTGACGGTCGAGGAAGCGACGTGGACACTGACGTCGTACCTGGTGGCGAACGCGATCATTCTGCCGCTAACCGGCTGGCTTTCGAATTTTTTTGGACGCAAGCGCATGCTGATGCTTTCGGTGACCGGGTTCACGGCGGCTTCGTTTCTGTGCGGGCTGGCTCCGAACCTGCCGTTTCTGGTCTTCTTCCGCATTGTGCAAGGCGCGTGCGGCGGAGGATTGCAGCCGATTTCGCAAGCGATTTTGCTGGAGTCGTTCAAGCCGGAAGACCGTGGGAAAGCGATGGGCTTCTGGGGACTGGGCATCGTGGTGGCGCCGATGCTAGGCCCTGTGCTGGGCGGCTGGTTGACGGACAGCTATTCCTGGCGCTGGGTGTTTTATATCAACGTTCCCATCGGCATCGTGTCGATTCTCATGACGCAGCTTTATATTTTTGATCCGCATTACATCAAGCGAGCTTCAGAAAAAATTGATTATTGGGGCATCGGGATGCTCGCAGTGGCGATTGCCACGCTGCAGATCGTGTTGGACAAAGGGCAGGAGAAAGATTGGTTCGGAACGGATTGGATCACGGTGCTGCTGGTAGTGGCCGTGGTGACGGCGGCGGCGTTTATTATCTATGAGTTGCGCGTGCAGCACCCCGTGGTGAACTTACGAGTGTTCAAAGACCGCTCCTACACTACAGGTGTGTTTCTAATGTCGCTGCTGGGAGTAGGCCTGTATGGAACGACGGTGCTCATTCCCTTGGTGCTGCAGACGCTTCTGGGCTATCCAGCGATGCGCGCGGGAATTGCAATGTCACCGCGCGGGATTGGGTCGTTTATCGCCATGCCGGTGGTGGGCATCATCATGACGAAATTCGATCCGCGGAAACTGCTGACGGCAGGAATTGTGGTGTGCGGGCTGACTTTGTACCAGCTTTCGCGGCTGGATCTTAGCGCGGGCTTCTGGGATTTTTTCTGGCCGCAATTTTTCATGGGGCTTTCGCTGGGGCTAGTGTTTGTGCCGCTGACAACGATCAGCATGGGTGGGATTCCGCGAGAAACGATGGGCAATGCGACGAGCTTGTTCAATCTGGTGCGGAATCTGGGCGGGAGCATCGGGATTTCCGCGGTGAGTACGATGCAAACGCGCTTTCAGCAACGGAACATTTTGCAACTGGGTGCGCACGTGAATCCCTTCAGCGACGCGGCGCGGAGAATGATGGCGGCACTGCAGAGTATGTTTAGCGCGCAGAGCGGTGATCCGGTGGCGGCGATGCGGCAGGCGCGGGCGGCGGCGTTTGCGATCGTGGAGCGACAGGCCAGCATGCTGGCTTACAACAGCATTTTTCTGATTTTGGCGGTATTGTTCGTGATTATGCTTCCGTTTATTTTCCTGATGCGGCGGCCGAGCGCCAAGGGCGGGCCGGTCGCGGCACATTGACGCGATCAGGTGAGGATGTCGTCGACGGCGCGCCAAGCCTGGTCGATCGCCACATCGGAATAGGCGCTCGCGCCGGCGTCGGAATTGGCGATGGCGATTTTTCCGAAGCGCTGGCGGCCGATGACCCAGGGCTGCTCGCCTTCTTTCCAGTCCGGATCAAACAGAGAATTTGGAGTGTAGGCGTAACCATGCGCCCAGCGGTTGACGGTGATCGCTGCGATATCACGTGTCGGGTCGAAACCGGCGTCGCCGAGCATACGGGCAAGCTGATCGCGAATATTAAGTTCGAATTTTTCGAACGGCGTGGCCATCAGCTCGATGCGGCCGGCGCGGAATTGATCGCGCATGGGCAGGCCGGGATGACAGGGTGTGCGGAGCATGAAGAGGACCATCGGCTCTTCGGGCTTACTTGGAAAAGTGTAGTCGCCAAGGCTAACGGGAAAATCGAGGGCCGTGTAGGTGTGATAGCCGCCGGGAGCCACGATCTGGTGGATACCGAGTTTGGCGAAAGAACTCCAGTTGCGCAGCGCGACGTGCGTGTAGACGAGCGGCGTTTTCACGAGATACGCGAGCGCTTCTTTCTGTTTTTGCGGAAGGTCGGGGCAGAGGTACGGGATCATCCCGTTGTAGCAGGCCAGGATGCAGGTTCTTGCCTGAACCGACTGGAGCTTGTTGCCGCGCATGTAAGCGACGTCGACGACTTTCTCCTCCGTGTTTCTGGCTGAGTGCTGAACGTGGACAACCGTGCTATTGAGGCGAATCTTCAGTCGCGCATCGGCGACGTCGAGTTTGCCGTAATCGGCGCGTGCCGTAACGACATCTTCCATCGAACGACCGGGCAGGGCGGCGGGAATCAGCGCGCGTACGAGGAGGCGCGCGATGGATGCGTTGCCATCGGGAAAATGAAAAATGTAGGGCTCTTCCTTCTCGTGTTCACCGATACCGAGACCGTCAAAGCCGGGATAAGTGAAAGATTCGTAGTCGTCGCCCGATTCGAAACAGCCCAGTGCGGGAACCGCATCGATCCCGACGCCGTAAAGGTCGTGCGGAAAGGTCTGGAAAAACGGCAGCGCGTCGGGATGGAGTTTGCAGATTTTGGTCAAGTAATCGGCGTAACTGATTTTGGCGAGCCGGGCGCGCTTTTCTTCCTTTGACAGGCCGGGGAAGTAATCGACTTTCTCGGTGTAAACACGGGCGATCTCTTTTTTGGTGACATCCGACAGTGGCGCTTTCGCAAGAAATTCCGGCCACGGCGTGACATTCATTCCGATGAGCAGACGGTCTGCGCCGAACGTTTCCTTGTCGAAGAAAGCGGCGGTACCGAGTCTCGTGTAGAGCTTGCGGTCGTACGCCTTATAAAAGCGTTCCGTTTCGACGCCGATTTCTTTGAGCAGCGTCTTGGCCACGTCGCTGTATTTGCCGGGGCTCTCGATGGATTGCGTGCCGCCATAGCTGAGGACCATGCGGCCGGCGGCGCGAAACTCGTTGCGCTTGGCGTGGCCGCCGAAGTCGTCGTGATTATCGAGCACGAGAATGCGCGCATCGGCACCGGCATGCTTGCGGTAGAAATACGCAGCGGAGAGACCACTGATACCGCCGCCAACGACGACCAGGTCGTAGGATTCGCCGGTTTTGACGGCGGGGCCGGTAGCGTTCCATTTTTGGCCGTCGCGCAGGCGATGCGCAAACGTAAACGTGCCGGCGTGATTGCCGCGCATGCCGGAGAGCGCGGGCGGGTAATAGTTGGGAGATTTTTCGGGGGCGAAGTCGTCGAAAGCGGCGGCGGCGAGCAAGGCGTCTGCGCCGATGGTGGCGCTCGCGAGTGTTCCGCCGGCACCCAGGGCAATTCCGTTTAGAAAATCGCGGCGAGTGATAGCACGGTGCATGCCGAGTTCGCGATCGCGTCTGTATTTATTCATTTATTATAGTACTTATTATTAATATAGAGAAACTTGGCGCCGAAGGGATTGTAGCGTATCGGCATAATCGAGTCGGTGGACAATAAAAAAATACCGGGACCCACCCCCTCCCCGTTTTTTTTTGAAAAGATGTGAAAGGAAAGGAGTTAGGGAAGGGGCCGCGAAAAATGTGAAAACAAAGAGGTTAGAGATGGAGACGGAAGCAGAAAACGTTATTGAAAACGCGGGGTTTAGGTCGAGACCGGCGAAACGCGGAAGAGGATGAAAACAGGGTGGTTACAAGGTAGGGATGAAAAATGGCGACCCGGCACCAGCCTTAGCTAGGTGTGAAGGTTGGGGCAGACCGGAATCGGTCGGGAAGGGGCGGAGGTGGCCGGTCCAGAGACCGGCGGCGCTACAGCGGGGCCTAAAGTTCGCGCAGAGCCGTGGCAACCGGGAGGCGGGCGGCGCGAATGGCGGGAAAGAGTCCGCCGATGACGCCCATGATAAGGGCAAAGACGATGCCGCCGATCATCAAGTCCGGAGTGATTTTGAAAGCGAACGCCAAGTTCGAAAAGGTTTGAAAGTTGATGGTGCTGGTAGTGAGGCCGTTCAGACGCAGAACAGCGAGACAGCCGAGTACACCGCCGAAAAAGGAAATCAGCAACGCTTCGAGCAAAAAGGAGAACACGACGGACGGGCCACCGAAGCCAAGGGCGCGCATCGTGGCGATTTCGCGGCCGCGATCGGCAACGGCGGAATACATGGTGTTGAGGGCTCCGAATATCGCACCGATGGCCATAATCATGGCCACGAAACCACCGAGGCGGGTGATGAGAGTGGTCATGTTCGTGGATTGTTTGGCGTAGTAGCTAATCTCACGCATGACGTCGACATTGAGGCGGGGATCGGTGGTAACGGCGTCTTTGAATTGGCCGAGGGCGTCAGGCGAATTCAAATGCACGGTCACGGATTGAAAGGAATTGTCGGGCCGGTTGTAAGCGCCGCTGAGCAAGTGGGCGTCGCCCCACACTTCGGAATCGAAAGAGCTGCCGCCGGCGTCGAAGATCCCCACAACTTTCCAGTTCACGCTCCCGAGGTGGATAGTGTTGCCCAGGGTCAACCCCCGGTAGGTGGTGTTGGCGTTCTTGCCGACGACGACTTCCGCCAAACCGGCCTGGAACATGCGACCCTGGACGATTTTGATCTGTTTGCGAATTTGCAGGACGTTGGGCGAGACGCCGCGGATTTCGACGTTGGCGTCCGTGCTGGTGGAAATGAGCGGGATGGGCGCCATGAGTACGGCTTCGGGAGTGACAAGTGGGCCATCCGCGCCGCGCGCAATGCCGGGCGCATCTTGAATGATTTTGACGGCGTCGAGACCGACACCGCTGGTCATCTCGGTAGTGGCGCCGGCGCGAACGATCAAGGCATTGTCTTCGGAGCCGGACGCCACGAGAGTGGCTTGGAATCCGCGAGCCAGAGACAGCATGGCGACGAAGACGCCGACGGTGCCGGCGATGCCGAGCACGGCGACGATACTGGAAGTCCAGCGGGCGCGCACGCTGCGAATGTTATAGATGATAGGGATGGCCATAGTCAGACTCTCCGCAACGCATTGACCACGCGCATGCGCATCGCGCCGATACCCGGCAAGAGGCCACTGACCGTGCCGACGAAAATGGCAAAGAGCAGTCCCGCGGACAACATGGTTTTGGAAAGCAACAGCGGCGGCAAAAGTCCGGTGAGCGCGACGCTGATAACAGGAATGGCCGCCCAAGCCAACAACAACCCGATGACTCCGCCGATGAAGGCAATGAGCATGGCCTCAAAAAGGACCAGAAAGAGAATGGTGCGGTCGGTCACGCCGATCGCTTTCAAAACCGCAAGTTCGGCGGTGCGTTCGCGGACGGAAATGGCCATGGTGTTTCCCGTAACGAGGAGCAAAGTGAAAAACACGACGCTGCCGATGGCCAGAATGAGGAATTCGATATTTCCAAACTGCTTGGCGAAACCGGCAGCAAAGGCAGACTCGGTTTCGGTTTTGGTCTCGGAGGAAGAGTTGGCGAACATCGTGTCAATCGTTTTGGCCACGCGCACGGCGTCGTCGGGGCTATTCAGCTTGAGGATGTACCACCCGGCGGTACTCTTCACCGCGGCAGGAACGTTCTCGTCGAAGTTCTTCCAGTGAAACCAGAACTGGCTTTGGTCGCCGTCGGCTTTCTGGGTGTGATAGATGCCGTCGAGATTGAATTCCCAAGTTTTGGTGGCGCCGTAGAGAGCGTTCTTGATGGGAATGCGGTCGCCGACTTTCCAGCCGAAGCGCTTGGCGGTGGTGGCGCCGGCAATCGCGCCCTGTTGGTCCTTGACGAAAGTGTTCCACTGATCGTCGGGCACCTGGAACTCGGGGTAAACGTGGCGGTGGTTTTCGACGTCGATGGCAAACTGCGGAAAAAAGTTTTTCTCGTCCTGGTAGACGCCGCCGAACCAGTGGTTCTGGGTAACGTATTTCACGCCGGGAATGGCGCGTATTTTGTCGCCATAAGAGATCGGCATGGTCTGAATCAAGCCGATGCGGTTGACAATGACCAGGCGGTCGGCACCGGCGATGTCGACGCCACGATTGAAGGCGCTATTCACGACGGCTAGAAAAGTAAAGAGCACCAAGGCGATCGCGAAAGAGCCGACCGTCAGAATCAGCCGAATCTTCTTGCGAAAGAGATTAGCGAGAATCAACCGGCGAAATTTCATCGCACGCCTCCAGCCACCACGCCTGGTTCGGCCTTGGACGCTTCAACCAACACGCCCTTTTCGAGGTGCAGCGTGGTGTGGGCGCGAGCGGCGACGACGGGGTCGTGGGTGACCATAAGCACAGTTTTGCCATACTTGCCGACGAGTTCTTCGATCAGCGCCATGATTTCGTCGGCACTCTTGCGGTCCAGGTCGCCGGTAGGCTCATCGCAAAGGAGGAAAGTAGGGTCGGAGACGATAGCGCGGGCGATGGTGACGCGCTGTTCCTGACCGCCAGAAAGCTGCCGCGGATAGTGGCGCATGCGGTCGGCCAGGCCGACGACGCTCAAGGCCGTCTCGACGTGTTTCTTCCGCTCGGAGGAAGAAAGCTTGGTGAGCAGCAACGGCAGCTCGACGTTTTGAAATGCCGTCAGCACGGGAATCAGGTTGTACATCTGGAAGATGAAGCCGACGTGGCGGGCGCGCCAGTTGGTGAGCTTACTGCCGGACATGTGGGTGATTTCGTCCCCGTCGACGGTAATGCTACCGGCGGAAGGGACGTCGAGGCCGCCCAGCAAATTCAGCAGCGTGGTTTTGCCGGAGCCGCTCGGTCCCATGAACGCGACAAAGTCACCTTTGTCCACATCGAGATTGAGCCGCTGTAAAACGCGGATGTCTTCGCCGCCGCGTTTGTAGGTCTTTTCCAATCCACGCACCTGAATCAGGCTTGTTCCGCTGCCCTGGCCATCCACTCGGATCATTTCCCTCTCCCGTTATCCTGGAATTGCGCTACTTCTTGATTTCCACGGTCTGCCCGTCATGCAAACCGGCCGGACCTTTGACCACCACCGAATCGCCGGCGGCCAGCCCGGCGAGGATCTCCGTGTCCGAGCCTTGCGTATTTCCAACAGTTACGGCGCGCCGCTCGAGGTGGTCGCCTTTCACCAGGAAAACAATTTTCTTTCCCTCTTCGTCGCGCACCGCATCCGTCGGCAGCAGGGCGGCAATCGCCGGCGCGGCGGTGTCTTTCTTTTTCACGGGCTCATCGCTCAAAAAGGTGACTTTGATGCCCATGTCGGGAAGAATGCGCGGGTCAAGCTTGTCAAAAGATATGCGCACTTTCACGGTGGCTTTCTGCCGATCGGCAGTGGGAATCACCGTGCGCACATGCGCCGGAATCTCCCAGTTTGGATAAGCATCGAGAATGGCCTTGACGCGCTGATGGTCTTTCACGCGGGCGATGTAAGACTCGTTTACGTCGACTTCAATCTCGTTCGAGTTCATGTCCACGACGGTGGCAATGCCGGTGCGGGTAAAGCCGCCACCAGCGGAAATGGGCGAGACCATTTCCCCAACTTGGGCATCCTTGGACACCACAATGCCCTCGTACGGAGCGTTGATGACGCAGTTGTCCACCGCTTGCTGCGCTTCCTTGACCTTCGCGTCGGCGGTTTGCACTTGCTGTTTCGCTAGATCGATTTTGGCGCGCAGGCTATCGGCATTGGCGCTGGCGGTATCCAACTGCTCCTGCGACTGCACACCGGCCTTACGCAACTCCTGGGCCCGCTTCAACTCGATATCGGCGAGGCGCAACTGCACTTGCAAATCAGCGATAGCTGCCTGGGAAGCATCGCGGTCGGCTTTGGCCGAGTCCAAAGCTTTGCGGACATCGGAATCGTCAAGGGTTGCCAGCAACTGGCCCTGGTGGACGTGGGTGCCTTCGTCAAAATAAACGCCGGTGACCCGGCCGGTGATCTTAGCCGCAATGGTCGCGCGCCGGCGGGGCGTCACATAGCCGCTGGCGTTCAGGATGCCGATACTGCCCTCGTCCTGCGGCTTTTCGGCGGTCACGACCTCGACGACCGGCTTCTGGTTGCGAACCGCAAAGCTCGCGCCGGCCACGACCAAAATGACTAAACCGACGGTAGCCGAGGCATAGCCCAGAAACTTCCCGGTTTTTCCACCGGACCGGTGGCTGTCATGAATGCGCAGCGACCCTAAGTCCGCCTTGCTGTGTATCTCCGTGGCCATGAAATAGTCTTCTCTCTCTAAACAGCTCTACCCACTTAAAGTTACGATAAAGCCGCCCAAAAAATTACCGGAAGGCTGCACAGGACCTTCTGCTGCCGTCTATTGTAACGCGCCGTGCCCGCTTTTATTGTGTATACAAAACGTGTTGCCGCTGGTCGTCACAATTTCGGTGCCAAAGGCGGTGTTGGGCTGTTGGATGAGAATTCCAGCGTCCTGGTAATACGCCCGGCGGAGATTTTTCCAGCTACTGCGGTCGCGCCTCCGCGCTGCGGACTGCTTTTCCTCCTGCTAAATCGTCGAACGGCAGCGGCGCAAATCGACAGGTTAATGCTTGTCCGCTAGCCAGAGGGAAAATGTCGGAAACGGACACCCGGGGCCACGAGAATGCCCGGGAATCGGAAGTAACTGGCTATTTTTCATTGGGTTACAGAAATTTACGACAGGTAACAGAGATGCGTCTCGCTCGTCTTACATAGCATGGGCAGTTTCTGGGCGCACAGGCATTTGCTGGCACCGGATCAGGAGGAACCGCAATGCACAATTTCTGGAAGGACCTTCGGCATGCGACCCGCACGCTGACCAAGAACCCGGGGTTCGCTTTCGTCGCCGTTGTGACTTTGGCATTAGGTATGGCCGTGAACACCACGCTTTTCAGCGTTATAAACGGCTTCATTCTCCGCCCGCTGCCCGTTCCGCATCCTGAGCAAATCACGGTGCTTGCGTCACAACAAGAGGGCCTGCCAGGCTACCGTTTCTCCTATCCGGACTACGCCGACTTGCGCGATCACGCCGATTCCTTCAGCGACATCTTCTTCTATCGCGTCACCCTGTCCTCGATTGCCGTTGGAAACCGCTCCGACCACTGTCTTATCAGCCGCGTTTCCAGCAATTACTTTTCAGCCCTGGGCATCCGCCCCGCCGCGGGCCGGCTGATTCTTCCTACCGAAGGCCGGATGCCCGGCGCCGACCCCATCCTCGTTCTCGGTTATTCCTATTGGCGCAAGCGCTTCTCCGAGAACCCGAACATCATCGGCCAAAAAGTGAATCTCAACAACCATCCGTTCACCGTGGTCGGCGTAACCTCGCCCAATTTCCACGGCACCTATTCCGTGATTGAAATGGACGCCTACGTCCCGTTCAGCGCTGAAACGGCGGACCCAACGGATACGCCGATAGAGCAGATCTGGACCAGCCGCGGTTCCCGCACTTTGACCGTGATGGGCCGCCTCAAACCTGGTGTCTCGATCAGACAAGCCGCCGCCTCGCTCAATGTCGTCGCCCAACAGATCGCTCGGGCTCATTCCGACACCGAGAAAGGATTATCCGTTCAACTGTTTCCGGAAAACCTGGCTCGTCCCGAACCCGACCCGCAAAATCCCATCCCCGCAGCCGCGCTGGCCTTTATGGGCCTGGCCGCTCTGGTTCTGCTCGTCGCCTGCTTCAATATCGCCAATGTTCTTCTGGTGCGCGCCACCGTTCGCCAGCGTGAGATGGCCATCCGCGCCGCGCTGGGCGCCGGCCAGTGGCGCCTCGTCTGTCAATATCTCACGGAGAGCCTGCTGCTGGCGATTCTCGGTGGAAGCGCCGGGCTCCTGCTGGGCTCTTGGGCTGCGAGCTTTCTCAGTTCCAGGCCCCTCACCACCGATTTACCCATTCGTCTCGACTTTCAACCCGACGCTCGCGTTTATTTTTTCGCGCTCGGCACGGTTCTCCTCACGGGCCTCGTTGTCGGCATCATGCCGGCTCTTCGCGCCGCCCGTACCAACGTGATCACCGTTCTACATGAAGGGGGGCGCGGATCCTCTTCCGGCCCGCGGCGTCAATTCGCGCGCAACATCTTCGTTGTTGCGCAAGTCGCGGGCTCCTTTGTTCTGCTGATCGTCGCTGGTCTTTTCGTGCGCAGTCTCGGCCAGGCCGAAAAAATCCATCTAGGCTTTAATCCCGATCAGGTTCTCGATCTTTCCGTGGATGTCGAGCAAATCGGTTACAAAGAACCGCAAGCCCGCCAGGTCTATCGCGATATGGAGAAACGCATCGCTGCGCTACCCGGAGTGCAATCCGTCGCCGAAGCTTTCACCGTTCCGCTGGGCTACGTCAGCGCCGACGATCGCGTCTGGATTCAGGAACATCCTTACGAACCCGGACAGCAGCCCGAAACCCTCATGCATAATTCGGTCACTCCCTCCTACTTCGATACTCTGCAGATTCCCTTGTTGCGCGGCCGTAAATTCTCGGACGCCGATAGCGAGAAGGCTCCTCCGGTCGCCATCATCAATCAGCACATGGCAGCAAAGTTCTGGCCCCATGAAGACGCACTCGGCAAACGCTTCGGCACTAAAGGACCGAACGGGCCCTTTATCGAAGTCGTCGGGATTGTTCAGGACGGCAAATATCAAAACTTGCTGGAAGATCCGCAATTCTTCTATTACCTGCCTCTCGAACAAGAATATATCTCCCTCCGCACGATTCACGTCCGTTCTTCGGTTCCACCGGAAACGCTCGCGCTGCAAATCCAAGCGCTCATCCGTGAACTCGCACCCGACGTGCCCATCACCCAGGTCCAGACGATGAACAAAGCTCTGGAAGGTGCCAACGGCTTCTTCCTGTTCCGCTTCGGCGCGCAACTCACCAGCGTCATGGGGCTGCTTGGCCTGATTCTTGCGATCGTTGGAATTTACAGCGTGGTTTCTTACGCTGCGGCGCAGCGGACCCAAGAGTTTGGCATCCGCATTGCCATGGGCGCTTCGCCACGGCATATCTTGAAGATGGTTTTGCGCCAGGGCCTCGGCGTCATTGGCGTGGGGTTGCTGGTCGGCTTGGCCGTATCTCTGGCCGGCACACGCTTTATCGCCACGATGTTCTTTGGCGTCAAACCGGGTGACCCGTTCACTTTTACACTCGTAGTTCTCTTCCTTACCGCCATCGCGCTGTTCGCCTGCTGGGTTCCGGCTCGCCGCGCCACGCGCATCGACCCACTCATCGCCTTGCGGCACGAATAGCAAGCGCTACCGACAACACCGGCCAGCGCCGGTGAAAAGACCGGCACCACAAATCATCAGGCGCGCGCGATGGCCTGCCGCTCCTCCGTGTCTGGGTTTTCTTTCATGGCACACGGCGTATCAAAGATCATGGTCTGGCACTTGTCGGCGGCAAAAGCGGGCCAGTGCGGCAAGCTGGCGTGGTTAGGATCGCCTTTGCGGGCGAAGTTGATCCAGGCTTGCGAGACCTTCGACCCAAGTTCGCGCGCCTCCGGACCATTGCCGGTCATATTTTCGCAGCGCTCGACGTTGTCGAAACAGAAGGCCAGCTCGGAGCAGTGAAACGCGCGCGGGCGGCCGTTGAGAATCGGCGTTTTCCACGTAAACCAGTAAAGATAGGCGGGCGCAGCACCCTGCGCGGCTTTGCGTTCCGCTTGCGTGACCGCTCCCTGGCGGACCGGCGCCGCCATCATCCGCGAGTAGATATCGAACGGCTTGTCGTTCGGATGCGCTTCGCGAAAAACGCGCAGAATCTTGTCCGTGCGATCCGCGTAGAAAACCGCGGCGCGCTTTTTCACTTCTTCCTCCGTCATTGCTTCGTATTCCGGATGGTTGATGGCCGTAACGAATTCGTTGAGCACTGTGCCCACCAGAAGAGGGACGCTCGCGGAAATGGCCGGCCCGGTGGGGTCGAAAGGATGGGAGGGCAGAATCTTGCCGTCCATCACCGGCGCCCACCCAAGCTGCGACGCCATTTTCCGCACATCGGGCGGACCCGCGGGCCGATGCTTGGCAACGATGCCGAGGCCGACATCGAGCAACTTGCGGTAAGGGATGGTTTGCAGCTCGTCGACTTGCGAATTGCTGAGACTTAACTCGGCGAGAAGTTCGGCCGCCAGCTTGGCCGAATTTTCGGTGCTGCCGGCACGCAACATGGAGCCGCTTTGCGTAATCGCCCGATGAAAGAGTCCCTGCGCGGAAGGCATAGCCATCAGCGTGTTCACTTTCCCGCCGCCGCCGGACTGGCCGAAGATGGTAACGTTGCGCGGATCTCCGCCGAAATTCGAAATGTTGTCGCGCACCCACTCAAGAGCGAGAACAATGTCCAGCATCCCGACGTTGGCGGAGCTGGCGTACTTTTCTCCGTACTGCGAGAGATCGAGATAACCGAGCGGGCCGAGGCGATGATTCAACGAGACGACGACCACGTTGCCACGATGACAGAGATTTTCGCCGTCGTAAGAACGCAGCTCTTGGCCATTGCCGGCGACGAAGCCGCCGCCGTGCAGCCAGACCATCACCGGGCGCTTGGTATTGTCGAGCGCGGGAGTCCAGACGTTCAGGCGCAGGCAATCTTCGTTCTGGATGCCGTCTTCCCAAGAGAACATCCAGGCTTCTTCATCGTTGGCCCAGCCGGCCCGCGCACCCTGCGGAGCGACATAGCCGTACTGCATGGAACTGCGCACGCCGGTCCACGGCTTTGGCTTGGTGGGCGGCATAAAACGCGCGGGCGCTTCGGTGGATGCACCGTACGGGATGCCTTTGAACGTCTGAATGCCGAGTCGCGTGTAGCCACGAATCTTGCCGTTGGAGGTTTCCACGATGTCGTTCTGGTCCGAAGCGATGATCGTAGGGGCGGCGGTGGAAGGCCGTTTGTCGTCCTGGGGAGGCGCGGCCGAAACGGCAGGCGCGACGCTCAAAGCGCCCGCAGCGGCGGTGCCCGCAAGTACACCAGCGCCGTGGATAAGTGCGCGGCGGCTGAATCGGCTCTTGCTCATAGTCCAATCACTCCCTTCGTTCAAGCGAACAAAGTCTCCGCGCGGCGATGACCATACGCAGTTTCATCCGGAATGCGCGGGCAAGCCGGCGCCACCCCACACGGGGCTGGTAACGGCCACTCGCTCGAAGCTGGAGACGAGGGTCTTGCCGCGCGGGATAGCATTCTTCACCGCCGGCAAGGACAAGGAGGCATCGTGACTGGCCTGGCTGTCCCACACTTCCGTGACCCAAATCGTGTTTTCGTCTGCGACATCCTTAGCCACGATATAACTGAGGCACCCGGGCATGGCGGCCGCGCTTCCCTTCAGGACTTCGATCATGTCGTCGCGCTTGCCGGGCAGCAGCGTAACCTTGGCAATCATTCCCCACATACCATGCGCCTCCTGCGGGCCCACTAGAACGGGCGTGAGCGTTATCGCGCCGAGCTGCGCCAAAAGTGTCCGACGGTCGATCAACACGGGTCAAATATATACACCTTGGCCAGAGAATGGAATGCGCGCTACCGGAGTGGTCCGGCGCAGAAATGGAACGGCGAAAGGCGCCGTGAAAAAACAACCTGCACGCGAACCGCTACTTGGATTTCGCAGCGTCCAGCCGCAGAAAGCGTGCGGCGTTGTTGTACAGAATGTCGCGCTTCTGTTCCGGCGTGAGATAGTCCGCGTTCTGGATGATGCTGATGGAATAAGCCATGAGCTTGGGCCAGATCAGCTGGTCGGTGCCAAACATCACGCGGTCTTCGAAGCCCGCATCCACGAGCCTTTCGATGTAGCGATTTACTTCCTTCAGCGGATAGCTCCAAATCAATCCCGCCACATCCACGTACACATGCGAATTCGCCTGCAGCAGCGTCAGCATGTTGTCAATCATCGGATAACCGGCGTGCATCACCTGGACGCGCAGCTTGGGATGCCGCGCCAGCAAATCTTCGAGGAGCAGCGGATCGCCCTTCGAGCCGCGAAATTTCGGCATCGCGACATTCGCGCGGCCGGAACCGCCGGTGCCCATGTGAATCGCCACGGGCACATCGAGTTCTTCCGCCAGCGCAAAGTATTGGTCCACGCTGGGGTCACTCGGCGAGAGATTCTCGTATTGCAGGCCGATTTCGCCCATCACTTTGAAACCGTCGCTTGTGAAGTCCTTGCGCAACTCATCGAGCGGAACGCGGCTCGCTCCGCCCATCCCGCTCGTGAAGCTCGTCCCTGGAATGACGCGCTTGGGCGCGGCGTCGCGCCACTTCTGCACGCCCTTCGGATCGCCGAACACGACCGCGGTAACGTTGAGCCGCTCCATTTCCGCCAGCACATCTTTCATGTACTCGCCTTTCGCGGCTGGATACAGCTTCGGCGTGCACTCCTCTTGCACCCAACCGAACGGCGCTTCCTTCGTGCTCGGATCGGACGCGATGAATTTCGACGTGTTCGGACACATCGGCCCCAGCCCCGCCGGCGACTCGTCCATCGCGTGCTGGTGCACATCCAGCACCGGCGGCTTATCCGCCGTGGTGTTCTGCGCGCGCGTTGCAGCGGCATCGGCGAAGAAAACCGCCAAGCACGCTAGCGATAAAGCAGAATTACGGAATCGAGGCGACATGGATTCTCCCGAGCGAAAGGTCGCCGACATTTGTAGAACATCCCGATGGGACTCGCAAGTCGAAACACACAATGGACCTCGGCCGTCGTGAGCAAGCAGAATCGTTGACTTTGGGTGGTCACTGGTCTAGCGTTCCTTAACTGACAACTTTGCTAATGAGGACCCTCCCCCAACTGGTTGAACTACGAGGCCCCCGAGCATGCGAATAAGCTGCGATTCGGCCAAAAATCTCATGTCACAGCTTCCCGCGCTCGTCGCTTTCGAGGGCTTCCAAAGAGCTTCGCAAGCTGGGCAGAACGCGCCGGCTGGATCAACCCAACCGCCACAAGCGGCCGCCCTATTCGAGGCGCTCGGGTTTATCCTGGTGCTCACCGCCCTGATCAGCCTGATCGAGATCCCGAGCAAGTCCAAAGCAGGTTGGCGGGCTTCTTGTGGTAATGGCTACTTCTGGATGTATTTTGGGATTCTGGCAATCGGCAATGCTGTTGCTGGCTTGCTTTCGTTTGTCTTTGTCTCGCTGCCGCCCAGTCTGAATCCCTTCGCGCCGTTTCTGCACGCATTCGTCGGCGTGTTTGCCTTCCAAGGAATCATGAGCAACACGAACCTCACGTTCCTGGACAAAGGCGTCCTGACGATTGACGACTGGATCAGCAAAGCCCGTGAAACCGCTGTCGCCGAGGCCACCCAGCGGCAGGTCCGCGCCGAGCAAAGTGCCAGAAGGCGCACTGCCGAGATCCTCGCGAAAATGGACGAGGAGAAGCTGGACGTCTATATCGACAATCACCTGGGCCGAGAGGTGTTTGAAACCATTGCCGCCGCGGCTCGAAAACACGGCGATTCCGCCAAGCTCTACAAAGCCCTGGAATTTGCCAAGCGCGATCCGGAAAACGCCGCCGCGATTGCCGGGAGTCTTCGCACCAGTTGAACGAAAAAACCGAATCGCTAAAAAGCCGAGGAGGCGAACCGGCGAAGCTGGCGATCCATCTGCAGCCCCTCTGCGGTCACGTAGTAAATGTTGAAGTCTGAAAGAGAGCCAGACTCGACTTTGATCAGGCCGGCTTGTTCCAATTCCCGTAAGCTGCCCTCGACGGCGCCTTTCTCGGGCTCCGGACTCAAGGCGTGCACCAGATCCCGGAAATCAATATGCCGTGCTTTCGCAACGGTCGTGAACACATTCCGGTTCAAGGAATCGTTTAGAACCCTCGGGTTAACTGACATTCGTACCTCCGACCTGGCCGACGGGCGCGATGCGCTGGAGCTTCTCCACAGCGAGAGGACTCGGTTTCGATTCCCCGTTTTCCCAGCGTGCCACAGTTCGCACCGATACGCCAATCAGGCGCGCCAGTGCTTCTTGGGAGAGGGATTGTTCCTCGCGTAATTTTCTCAGGCTGTCGGTCAGCAGTTCCATGTCCATAAGCCTAAGCCTTGTCCTGACATTTGTCAAGACAAGTGCCGCTAGTTCAAGGGCTCAGCTCCCAAATCCGAGGGTCTGGCCGGATCCGCTTGGCCTTTGACGTAGTGGGCATACCAGGCCAAATGCCGGCGCAACCGATCCTGAATGTGCGAGGGCAACGTAAACTCGTGGGGCTCATCGGGATAGACGACCAACTCCGTCGGGACACCGAGGCGTTTCAGAGCCTGATACATTTGCTCGCCGCCCAGGATGGGCACATTCCAGTCGGAATTGCCGCCCATGAACAACGTCGGCGTTTTGATTTTCGTGACGTTGCGAAAGGGCGAAACCTTGATCCACGCCTCCGGCTTCTCCCAGGGCAAGCCCAACTCGAGTTCGTAATCGCGCTGATATTCGTCGTGGCCGTAGAGGCTCAAAAACTCAGCGGCTCCCGCATCGGAAATGGCGGCTTTGAAGCGCGTCGATTGCGCGATGATGAAGTCCGTTGAAATGGCGCCGTAGGAATGACCGCCGACGCCGAGCTTTTCGGGATCGGCGATGCCCTGCTCAATCGCGTAGTCCACCATGGCCATGTCGTCTTGAAAATCTTTGTTGCCCCAATCCGCAAAAATGGCTTTGCAGAAATCCTGACCGTAGCCGGACGAGCCGCGCGGGTTGGGAAAAAGCACCACGTAACCGTTCGCGGCATAAAGCTGGGCGAGATGCGAAAACTCGGCGTAGTACGCCCAAACCGGTCCGCCATGCGGCACCAGCAACGTCGGAAATTTCTGCCCCGCTAAGTAGTTCAGCGGCTTATACAAGTAGCCCGAAACTGGCGTGCCGTCTTTCGATTTGAAATGCACGTACTCGCCCTCGGAGATTTGCAACTGGGAGAAGAGCGCGTCGTTCACGTGGCTGAGTTGTGCGTATTTGCCATCCACAATCGAGAAGAGTTCGTCAGGTCGCCCAGGCGTTGTGCGTTGGACCACAGCGAGGCGAGAGAAACCGTCACCTACTGAATAGCCGTTAATACTAGACCGCGGCCCAGTTGGTGGAAGCGGCGTAATATTGGCCGGCGTATCGACACGCATAACGCCGCGCCCACCTGGATCGGCCATGTAAAGCACCAATTTGCCATCATCATCGGCCAGAAAAGAAATGAATTCCCCGTTGCCGTAGAAATGCGGGCTCGAGACCATGCGGTCAAGAGACTGCGTCAGGACTTTGGCCGGTCCGCCTGTCGCCGCTGAAATCGCCAGATGGTACGTCGCGTACTGAAATAGTCTCGGCTCCAGCATGGTGACGTATGCGATGTACTTGCCATCCGGCGACCACGTGGGCGATTTGTCTTCGCCGGGATTCGTCGTGACCTGCGTCAAATGCGCGCCTTTGTCAGTGTTGCTCGCAGAAACTGTCCAAATATCCGAGTTATAATTCGCGTCCGGATCGGGCGTCGATCGGTTGCTCGTAAACGCGACCGTCTTTGAATCAGGCGACCAGGCCGGTTCGGAATCATCGTAGTCGCCGCTCGTGATTTGTGTCAGCACCCTGGAAGCGACGTCAAGAACGTAAAGATGTTTGCGGCGCCGGTCCAAATAGCCCACCTCATCCAGCTTAAATTGCAAGCGATCAATCACCCACGGCCGCGTCGATTCCTTTTCGGTTCCTCCTTCGCCCGCATTCCCTCCGCTTTCCGCTTCTGCGCCAGCCGCCGACGGGCCGTCACCGTGCTCCTTCTGGGATTTAGCCGCCTGTAACTCCTCCCGCGAGGGATCACGCAGCGCCAGCACGAGCTTCCGCGCGTCCGGCGACCAAACAAAATCCTCCACATTCTGGATCGTATCCGTCAGCCGCTGCGCTTCCCCGCCCTGCCGGCTCAGCAGCCAAACCTGCGTCTTGCCATGCCCGCCCCGGCGGTCCGAAAGAAACGCCAAATATTTGTTGTCGGGACTCCACCGTGGATGCGAGCAATCCATGCCTTCGGCAGTAAGCGGAATGGAATCGCCGCCCGTGGCCGGCACCATCCAGATCCGCGTCTCGTTCTTATCGGTTTTCAGAATGGCCTGCTGCACGGCGTAGGCCACCCACCTACCATCCGGGCTGAGCTGTGGATCACTGACGTTCTTAATCGCGAAGTAGTCGTCAATCGTCATCGGCCGTGGCGATTGTCCACGAGCCGAAACGCAGAGAAAGCAAAACGCAAAGACGCAGAACCAGCAATCGCGGCGGGACGAGAAGAACTTCATTTCGATGGGCCTCAAAAAATGAATGGACTGCACGGCGAACGAAACGCGGAGTTTACCACGCGGACCTTCCGGCAGGCCGGCAAAGACCAAGCCTCTACACGGCCGAAATACTCTTTTCCCGCCAGCAACTCGCCGAGCCGAAAAAATTCCCGCTAACCCGCATTTTCCTCTTGCATGGCGAAGCCAACCTTGTATTCTGCGGATGCGAACTCCCTCTTCCCAGCGCGCGAGGGAGCCCCGCTCAGGAGGACGACTAGTAAGAATTGAGTTCTGTACCAGTTCCCGCCCGCATCTCCTCTCCCGCCATTTCCACAGCAAAAAGAGTCGCTAAGCTGACTTTTTGGCCGCTCGTTGCCGCTACCTTCTTCATGGTGTCCGGCGGCACGTACGGCACCGAAGAAGTCGTCCACGGCGCGGGCTATGGTCGTGGCATCCTGATCATGCTTTTCCTTCCGGTTCTCTGGTGCCTTCCGACCGCTTTCATGATCGGCGAACTCTCCAGTGCGCTGCCCGCCGAAGGCGGCTACTACGCCTGGGTCCGCCGGGGCCTCGGCAATTTCTGGGGATTCCAGGAAGCCTGGCTCTCCCTCGTCGCCAGCATCTTTGACATGGCGATTTACCCCACGCTTTTCGTCTTCTATCTCAAGCAGATGTCTCCGTGGTTCGGTACGCCGAGCCACGGCGTGCTGGCCGGTCTTTTTGTTGTCATCACCTGCGCCGCCTTGAACGTCGCTGGCATTCGCGTCGTCGGCCTCACGTCGCTCTGGCTTTTCTTCCTACTCTCCGCGCCTTTCGCGATCATCGTCGTGATGGCGCCGTTCAAGGCTGGCATATTTGCTGCTGCCGGCGGCGCTGGTACCGCCGAAGCCACCAGCCTCGGCCTGATCGGCGGCGTGCTCGTCGCCATGTGGAACTATATGGGCTGGGACAACGCCTCCACCATCGCGCAAGAAGTCGAGCGTCCACAACGCACCTATCCCCGCGCCATGATCGCCGCCGTCGTTCTCGTCTCGCTCAGTTACGTCGTGCCGTTTCTCGCCGTCTACTTCACTGGTATTCCGTCCTCATCCTTCGAAGCCGACGGCTCCTGGGCCACCATCGCGGGCTTGATCGGCGGCAAAATCGCCGGTTTCGAATGGCTGCGCTTCTTCATCGTCCTTGGCGGCATGATGAGCGCCTTCGGCATGTTCAACGCGCTGGTCATGAGCTACTCGCGCTTGCCCTTGGCTATGGCCCGCGACGGCATGTTGCCCAAGCTCTTCGCCCGTACCACCGCCCGCACCCAAACGCCCTGGGTTGCCATCGTCGTACTCGCCACCTGCTGGGCATTTTGTCTCGGCCTCGGCTTCAAAAAGCTCATCACGCTGGACATCATGGTTTACGGCGCCAGCCTGATGCTCGAATTTGTCACGCTAGTAGCTCTCCGCATCCGCGAACCGCAACTGAAGCGCGACTTCAAAGTCCCCGGCGGTCTCGCCGGCGCGATTTCCTGCGGCATCTTCCCGCTCGCCCTGATGACTCTGGCTATGGTCGAGAGCGAACACGAAACCGTCCTCGGCATCAACGGCCTGCTCTTCGGCGGCCTCATGATCGCCGCCGGCTTCATCCTTTATCTCACCACCAAGCCGCTGCGTCGCTCCGTCATCGCTCCCGCCGCCACTCCCAACGCCGCCCTCGGCGACTAACCCGCAGCGCTGCGTTTCGCCGCCATGCTGGCTCACTCCTGATATACTCCGCCGTTCGACCAAACGAATCGCATCAGCCCGAACTTCGGAGGAAACCGTGAAGCAGCTGCGGCGTGTGTTGCCGTTTCTTCTAGTAAGTCTCGCTATCGCCGGCCTATACCTGCGCGCGTCCGCGTCCGCCAAAAACGCCGCGCCACAAAGGGCACTGTCTTTCGACCAAAAACTTTTCCCCGGCCTGCACTGGCGCTCCATCGGCCCCTTCCGCGGCGGGCGCGCGCTTGCGGTCACCGGCGTCCGCGGTCAACCCGACGTTTTCTATTTCGGCTCCGTCGAAGGCGGCGTCTGGAAAACCAACGACGCCGGCCGCACCTGGAAACCCGTCTTCGACTCGCAACCCATCGCCTCGATCGGCGCCATCGCTGTCGCACCCTCCAATCCCAATGTGCTCTACGTCGGCTCCGGCGAAGCCGATATGCGCTCCAGCATTTCCTCCGGCAACGGCATGTATAAATCCACCGACGGCGGGCAGACCTGGTCGCACATCGGCCTCGAAGACACCCGCCAGATCGCGCGCATCATCGTCGACCCCAACGACTCCGAAAAACTCTACGTCGCTGCGCTCGGCCACGCCTACGGCCCCAACAAGCAACGGGGCATCTTTCACTCCACCGACGGCGGCCAGACCTGGCACCAGCTCCTCTTCAAGGACGAAAACACCGGCGCGATCGATCTAGCCATGGAACCGAACAATCCCAAACATCTCCTCGCCGCCCTTCTACAAACCCGCCGCCCGCCCTGGAGTATCTACCCGCCCTCCAAAGGTCCCGGCACGGGCCTTTACGAATCCCACGACGGCGGCGAAAACTGGCAGCAACTCACCGGCCACGGCCTTCCTTCCGAAGCCCTCGGCCGCATGGGTGTCGCCTTCGCTCCCAGCAATCCGCAGCGCGTCTATCTCATCGCCGACGCCATCGACGGCGGCATGTACCGCTCCGACGACGGCGGCGTTAACTGGCAACGCGTTTCCAAAGACGCCCGCATCTGGGGCCGCGGCTGGTACTTCGACGAAGTCAGCGTGGACGCCCTCGATCCCGACACCGTCTACGTTCCCAACACTTCGCTCTATCGCTCGCGCGATGGCGGCAAAACCTTCACCGCGATCAAGGGCGCACCCGGCGGCGACGACTATCACCAACTCTGGATCGATCCCGATTACCCGCGCCGCATGATTCTTGGCTGCGATCAAGGCGTCATCGTCACGCGCAACGCTGGCGAAACCTGGAGCAGTTGGTACAACCAGCCCACCGGCCAGTTCTATCACGTGGCCGTGGACAATCGTTTTCCCTACTGGGCTTACGGCGCGCAGCAGGACAGCGGCGCCGCTGCCACGCCTACGCGCAGCAACTATCGCGGCATCAATTTCCACGACTGGCGCCCCATGGAAGCCGGCGGCGAAAGCGATTACGTCGCGCCCGACCCGCTCCACAACGGCATCATCTTCGGCGGCTCCGTCGCGCGCCAGGAATTTGGCGATGAAGAAGTCCAGCAAATGCCGCCCACGCTCACCCATCCGGGCGACTACCGTCGCACCTGGACCCTCCCGCTCGTCTTTTCCACTTTCGATCCGCACGTCCTCTACTTCAGCGCGCAAGTTCTCTTTCGCACCGCTGACGCCGGAAACTCTTGGCAACAAATCAGCCCTGACCTCACTCGCGAAGATCCCGGCATCCCGCCCAATCTCGATGCGCCCACCGCCGCCGACATCCCTCCCGGCAAACGCCACGGCGTCATTTACACCATCGCTCCTTCTCCGCTAAAAGCCGGCCAGATCTGGGTCGGCACCGACGACGGCCTCATCCAGCTCACGCGCGACGAAGGCAAAAACTGGACCAACGTCACGCCGCCCCAGATCACTTCCTGGAGCAAAGTCACCCACATGGAAGCGTCGCACTTCGACGCCGCCAAAGCCTACGCCGCCGTTGACCGCCATCGTCTCGAAGATCTCAAGCCGTATCTCTACCGCACCAAAGACTTCGGCAAAACCTGGGAACTTCTCTCGCGCGGCATCCCCGAAGGCAGCTTCTTGAATTGCATCCGCGAAGATCCCAAAGTTGCCGGCCTGCTCTATGCCTGCACCGAAAAAGGCGTCTACATCTCCTTCGACGATGGCGAAAACTGGCAACCGCTTCAACTCAACATGCCCGTCGTCTCGATCCGCGACCTCGTCGTTCACAACGACGACCTCGTCATCGCTACCTTCGGCCGCTCCTTCTGGGTTCTCGACGACATCGCGCCACTCCGCCAGTGGACCGCCAAAGTCGCCGCCGCGGATACCTGGCTCTTCACGCCTGCCACTGCCTATCGCGTCCGCCCCGGCTCCGATCAAGGCACGCCGATTCCCTTCGACGAACCGCAAGCCGAAAATCCTCCTACCGGCGCGATGCTCGACTATTTTCTCCGCGAAAAATCGTCCGAACCTGTTGTCCTCGAAATTTTCGACGCCTCCGGCAAATCTGTTCGCCGCTTCGCTAGCAATGACGAAATGCCCAAAACCAATCCCGACGAACTAGACATCCCCATGTATTGGATTCACGACGCCGAATCGCTCTCGGCCGAACCCGGCATGCATCGCTGGGTCTGGGACCTGACCTACGCTTCTGGTGGTCCTCGCCGCCGTTCCCGTCGCGGTCCCTCTGGCCCGCTCGCCGTTCCTGGCAAGTACACCGTCAAACTCACTGCCTCCGGAAAAACGCTCTCCGCCGAACTCGTCGTCAAGATGGATCCGCGAGTCAAAACATCGCCGGCGGATTTGCAGCGCCAGTTCACTCTCGCCATGCAACTCGCGGCCAGTTCGAGCGAACTCTCCGCCGCCATTCAGCAAGCCGACAGTCTCCAAAAGCAAATCGCCGCGCGTCGCAAAGACACGGAAACTAATGTCGACGCAAAAAACGCTCTCGACGCCCTCAGCAACGAAATCACGGCCATCGCTGGCGCGGCAGGCCCAGGAGGTTTTGGCGGCTTCGGCCTCGCTGTTCCCGCCAACACGAATAACATCACCTTGCGCCAGGCATCCGCTGCTCTGGGCGGCCTCCTCAGCATAGTCGAATCCGCCGACCTAGCACCGAGCGCCGACGCCATCACCGCCAGCACTAAGTGGCAATACGCCGGACAACAAGAGCTAACCCACTGGAAAGAGCTGCAAACCGTTGATCTTCCGCGGCTCAACTCCGTCTTGGAGAAAGCTCACCTGCAACCGCTGCAGCCGCAATAAAATTTTGCGAGGCAAGAGTTCGACTAACACAAAACAGTCGAATCGCCGCTCGCCCGGTCAGTTGGTATTTTGCTGGCAGGCGCTTGAGTAGGGATTCCTTGCGGGTCTGGGGGACACGGAAATGTCCTTCCGAATCAACAGGAAGCAGGGAAGAGTCCCGATTTAGCCTCGAAGGACAGGTAGCGCGACATTCGAAAACACGGTGGGTTCCATAGAAGCAAGAGAAAAGAACCAGCCCAGAATGGAATGAGGACCCTCCAATGATCAGCAACAAACTAACCAAACAACTGGCCACGGCCGCTGCTTTCGTGGCGTTGACCTGCGCGCCCGTCATCACCCGCGCGCAAGACAATTCCCAGCAACAGCAATCGCCAGCACAAACTCAGACGCAGACTGCTCCCACTACGCGGCAGCATGCCCGCCGCGAACAGTTGATGCAGAATCTGAATCTGACCGCAGACCAGAAGGCGCAGCTCAAGACCATCCACGAAACAACCAAATCGC
>Ga0335073_10002131_pt1 | contig 27086 bp, 25 predicted proteins | sample Lox_Sample_22_FD_207093 | JGI IMG/M metagenome (GOLD analysis project Ga0335073, IMG submission 207093) | Soil microbial communities from Loxahatchee National Wildlife Refuge, Florida, United States - Lox_Sample_2.2 | ecosystem: Environmental > Terrestrial > Soil > Wetlands | place: USA...
GGCGGTCCGCGCCGGGGCGGAGGTGTATTCCGCGCTGCGCCGCGAGCTGGCCGGCCGCAAGCTGTCGACCGGGCTGGGCGACGAGGGCGGCTTCGCCCCGGAGATCACCGAGCCGGAGGAGGTGCTGGCCCTGCTGGTGCAGGCCATCGGCGACGCCGGGTACCAGGCCGGCCCGGGCGGGGTGTCCATCGCGCTTGACCCGGCGTCCTCGGAGTTCCGCCAGCCCGACGGCCGCTACCAGGTCGCGGGGGACCTGCTGACCTCCGCCGAGATGACCAACAGGTACGCCGCCATCATCGGGCGGTTCCCGGTGCACCTGATCGAGGACGGGCTCGGCGAGGACGACGACGAGGGCTGGATCGCGCTCACCGCCCGGCTCGGCGGCCGGGTCGAGCTCGTCGGCGACGACATCTTCTGCACCAACCCCGCGATCATCGCCTCGGCTATCGAGCGCGGCATCGGCAACGCCTCGCTGATCAAGCTCAACCAGATCGGCACCGTCACCGAGACCCTCCAGGCCATGGCGGTCTGCCGCCAGGCCGGGTACCGGCAGTTCGTCTCGCACCGCTCCGGCGAGACCGAGGACACCTTCATCGCCGACCTCGCCGCCGGCACCGGCTGCGGCCACCTCAAGTCCGGCGCCCCGGCCCGCGGCGAGCGGGTAGCCAAGTACAACCGGCTGCTTGAGATCGCCGCCGCCGCGCCGCACCTCCGCTACGGCATGCCCTGACCCGCGGAATTACCACCTCCCGTTCCGGGAAGGGAGCTTTACTACGGACGATGGCGCTTCTAACCGGGCAGCACGTCGTCCAGCCTGGCCAGGACGTGACGGAGGGCCGTTTCGCGTGCGGCCAGGTAGGCGGTGAAATCGGCGGCGAACGCGTCGAACCCGGGGTCGCCGCCGTCCAGCGCGGCCCGCGCGGACATCGGGTAGACCCGCCCGGGGTGACCCGCCTCGGCGAGCACCCGGGCGGTGAAGGCCGTGGCCTCTTCCAGCCCGGCCGTGTCCAGGTGGTCGGCCTTGTTCAGCACCGCGAACGGGCGTACCGACAGCTCGCCGACCCGGGCGAGCGGGTCGCGCTCGCTGGCCGACACGGGAGGGTCGGCGGTCAGCACGAGCACCGCAGCGTCCGTCGTCTCCAGGGCCTGGTGCGCCGCGTCGGTGTTCCACGCGAACACCGACCCCGTGCCCGGCGTGTCCACCAGCTCGACCCCGCCGGCCAGCCGGTCCCGCAGCGCCGCGATCTGCCCGCGTCCCGTTCATCGCCCAGTCCGGCCAGCTCTTCCAGCGCCCTGTCCACGGCATGTCCGTGCCCGGCCATCAGCGGGACAGGTCACCCTGTGCACCGCAGGCTGCCGCGCCGGCAAACACCCGGTGCCGCATGGGCGGCATTCGGTCGCGCTGAGCGTCGATGACATCGGCCACGATGCAGGTGATGTTGTCTGGCCCGCCGCCCTCGTTGGCTAGCTCGACAAGGCGCGATGCCAGCTCGTCCAGGTCCCGCACGGAGGCGAGCACCTGGTGCAGCGTCTGCTCGCTCACCACGCCTGACAGGCCGTCGGAGCACAGCAGGTAACGGTCGCCATGGTGCGTCTCGAGCGGTGTAAGGTCCGGCCGGGCGGTCGTCGTGCCGTCTAGCGCGCGAAGCAGCATCGACCGGAACGGGTGCGTGGCTACGTCGTCTTCGGTGACCTGGCCCTCGTCAAGCAGCGACTGCACGAGCGTGTGGTCGTGGGTGATCTGGGCGAACCGCCCGTCGCGAAGCAGGTAGGCCCGCGAGTCTCCGATATGGCACAGCGCGGCGTGCCCCTCTGACCACAGCAGCGCCGTCAGCGTGGTCCCCATGCCCTCGGTCGCCGGATCTGAGCTCATCAGGTCCCTCAGGCGCAGGTTCGCCGTCGCGACAGCGTCGGCGAGCGCATCGGCCAGGCCGAGCTCGAGGTGCTCCGCGTCAAGCGGGGCGATCGTCGTGATGGCGGTGGCGCTGGCCACCTCGCCAGCCGCGTGGCCGCCCATGCCATCGGCGACCGCGAGCAGGTGCGGGCCGGCGTACGCCGAGTCCTCGTTCCCCTCTCGGAGGCGACCGATATCGGACCGTACCGCATATCTGAGCGCCAGCCTCGACTGCGCAGTCCCTGGGCGGTACTTCCCCAGCTCTACCGCAGCCCGGTCAGCCCACGACCCGGGCAGGAAGCTGCGGGGATAAGGCCGACCGTGCGACACGACCGGCCGTGGGTCCGCGCTCACCAGCCCTCCCCGAGGGGGCAAGATTTCCCCGGCCTTGCTCCGGTCCCCGGTTTGCCGCAACGTCATGGCATAACCTCCCGCGTTCTGGTCGTGAAGACCGTCCGACAGGAGCCATCAGCCACAGGGGCAATTCCGGTGAGCTCCATCACCCTGGTAGCAATTCTACGGCCTGACCGGGCGCTGCCGCGCCTTGCGGCGCGGGACAATCTTCGTCGTGTGGCACGCGAACGGCTGTTGCAGCCACGCGCCTTACGGGGCGCTAGCCGAGGGCCGGCGGTCGAAGTAGCCTGGCGGAAGCCCGACGCGGGAGAGGACTTCCACCGGGCCTGTAGAACGCCCTCGCCCTAGCTTGCCGGGCACGCCAACATCCGCCACGCTGCCGCCGACCCCGCGGAGCCCCGCCCTGTAGCGCGTGCGGACGGAAGTGCCCAGCGGATTAACGCCTCGAACGCCGGCGACAGCCGGGACCGCCAGCCGCACCCACATTGCCGCTGTCCCGCCCATCCCAGGCAGGCAGCCGGCATGCTTGGGAGCGTCAGCACCACCGGTTCGTGATCTCTGCTGGCAGCGCCTGGCCCTGACCCGGGATCGCAGCCTCGGATTATCCCGAACATGAGAAGCTGGCGATGTTCCTGGCCGCACCACCGGTTACCAGCGGCGTGAAGCCGTGCGCATCTCGGCGGGGTGCGCTGAAGGAACTTCGGGCCCGCGGGCGCCAGTCCGCATTAGTATCTGAGCGGATACGGTATCTCATCGGATACGCTAGATGGATGATGAACGCCGCCGAACTGCTTGAGCAGGTCCGGGTCAGCTCTGGCCTGACCCAGGAGGAGCTGGCGCGCCGTGCCGGGACTTCCCGGCCGACGCTGTCGGCGTACGAGCACGGCCGGAAGTCTCCCACGGTTGCTACCTTCGCCCGGCTCCTGTCCAGGGCGGGGTGGGAACTGGCGGCGCTGCCGCAGGTGTCATTTACCCGGCGGCCGTCCGCGCGCGGCAGGCCGGCATGGGTCCCGGACCGGCTGCCGCGACTGGACGTGACGCGCGCCCTGGCGGCGGTGGAACTGCCGTTGCACCTTAACTGGTCCGCCCCCGGGCGCGTATTCGACCTGCGGTCGCGCGCCGACCGGGCACGCGTGTACGAGATCGTCCTGCAGGAAGGACAGCCCGCCGACATCCTCGCTTACGTCGACGGCGCGCTGCTCGTTGACCTGTGGGACGACCTGGTCCTGCCGCAGGCGGTCCGGTCCGCGTGGGCGCCGCTGGTCTCGCCGTCCGGCGGGGCGGAGGGGTGATGGGGGCGACGGCCGGCCTGGGCTGCCGCCCTTCCAGCTGGAGGTGGCCAGGATGTTCTTCGCGCTGCCCGCCAGCAGGGGCTTCCTGCTGGCCGGGGGAGCGGCGCTGCTCGCACAGCACCTCACGGCAAGGCCCACCGAGGACCTCGACTTCTTCACCGCCCCTGAGCGCGGGCATGTTCCCGCCGCGCGCGATGCCCTAGAAGCCGCCGCCCGCCAGCGAGGCTGGATCACCGAGCGGATCCACGAAAGTGACACGTTCTGCCGGATGGTCATCCGCAGCGCTGACTCCGTGGTCCTGGTCGACCTGGCCGTGAACGCGCCCCCGGATCTCCCCGCCTCCGCGACCCCGGCCGGGCCCACGCTCGCCCCGGAAGAGCTCGCGGGCAACAAGCTCCTCGCCTCGTTCGACCGGGCTGCCGCGCGGGACTTCGCCGACGTCTATGTTCTCGCCCGCCGCCTCGGCAAGCAGGTGCTGCTCGCCCGCGCCGCCCAGATCGACGCGGGCTTCGACACCGCGGTGCTCGCCGGCATGATCGCTACCTCGACCGGTTCACCGACAGCGAGATACCTGTACCCGACGGCTCGTCCGCAGCCGAACTGCGATCGTTCTACGCGGCTTGGCGATCGGAGCTGACAGCATAAGCCGGGTTCCGGGAAACAGCAGGTCAGAGGACACGAATGTAGTTCCGCACCCAGTAGGCAACCAGCGTGCAGATGTACCTGCCATGTACGTGCGCCATGAGGCGCTGTTTGTCCGAATGGAGGTGGAAGACCTCGATGTCCCGGCCGTCGCAGCGGTGGAGTGAAGCTGGAGGCAGCCTGAGCCGCGGGTCGGCGGTGAGGGCGGGAGCAGTCTCGACAAAGTCGCGTCGTCCCGGTACTGCCGGATGGGCGGGCGCGGTGACCGCGCGGTATCGGCATCGATTCAACATACCTCGGTTCGAGCTATCTCGATTCGATGTGAGATCATGACGGGATGCTGGAACTGGCGATACTCGGCTTCCTGGCCGACGGCCCGCTTCATGGCTATGAACTGCGCAGGCGTGTGACCCGGCTGTCCGGCTACACCCGGCGGGTCAGCGACGGCAGTCTCTATCCGGCCATCAACCGCATGCTCGAACGCGGCCTGCTCGACCGCCGGGTCGAGCCCGGTGCCGCGGCTGCCCAGCGCCATGTCTTGAGCCTGACCGGCGCCGGGCGCGCCGAACTGCTGCAGCGCTTGCGCAAGCCCGCCGACCATGAGATCACCGACAACAGCCGGTTCTTCACGATCATGGCCTTCCTGTCCCTGCTCCCTGGCACCGCCGACCAGCACGCGGTGCTGCGCCGGCGTCTGGAGTTCCTGGAAGAGCCGGCGAGCTTCTTCTACGAGGGCGAGCGCCCGCTGCGCGCCGAGGAGGTCACCGACCCTTACCGCCGCGGGATGCTCCTAGTCGCCCGCGCAACCAACCGCGCCGAGCGGGGCTGGCTGCACGAAGTCCTGAATGACGCTGTCCCGGACGACGCTCGCGGCACGCGCCTGGCGAATATGCCGCATCCGCCCGGCGAGCACGCCGGCTGAGAGGCCACGGAGGTTTTCATGCTTGCGTCCTGGTATGAGCGGCAGGGTCCCGCCGCTGAGGTGCTCCAGATCGGCGAGCTTCCGGACCCCGATCCCGGCCCGGGCGAGGTCCGCGTTCGGGTGCGCGTTTCTGGTGTCAACCCCGGCGATACCAAGAAGCGGCGCGGCTGGCTCGGTTCCTCGATGTCCTTCGCGCGGGTGATCCCGCACAGCGACGCGGCCGGCGTCATCGACGCTGTCGGCGTCGGCGTCGATGACGGCCGGCTCGGGCAGCGCGTGTGGGTCTACGGCGCGCAGTCCTACCGGTCTTTCGGGACCGCCGCCCAGTACGCTGTCGTCCCCGGCCACCTGGCCGTGTCCCTGCCCGGCCACCTCAGCGACGAGCTCGGCGCCAGCCTGGGCATCCCCGGGATCACCGCCCACCGCGCCGTGTTCGCCGACGGCCCCGTCGACGGCGCCACCGTCCTCGTACAGGGCGTCCTCGGCGCGGTTGGGTCGATGGCCGCCCAGCTGGCGCGCTGGGGCGGAGCCACGGTGATCGGCACGGTGACCCGGGGCAGCGACCTCGCCCGCGTCGACCCCGCCGTGGTGCCACATGCCGTCGCCCTCGACGCCGGCGACCCGGCTAAGGCCGTCCGCGCCGTCGCCCCGAAGGGCGTGGCCCGCGTCATCGAAGTGGCATTGTCCGATAACGCCGCCCTCGACGCCGCCGTCGTGGCTAACGACGCCATCATCGCCGCCTACGCCAGCCGCGCTGACGAGCCGCAGCTGCCGTTCTGGCCGCTGCTGTTCGCCAACGTCACGCTGCGCCTGCTCGGTAGCGACGACTTCCCCGCCCAGGCCAAGCGGCAGGCTGCCCGCGACCTCAGCGCGGTAGCAGCTGCCGGCGCGCTCAAGGTCAGCATCGCCGCCCGCTACCCGCTCAAGGAGATCGCCAAGGCCCACGACCACGTCGACGCGGGAAGCCGAGGCCGCATTCTGGTCACCCTCCCCGACTGACATCCCGAGGCACCGCCCGATCAGGTTAGCGTGCTGCCTGCTCTGGTCGACCTGGAATCCGGCGGGCGAAGCCCGGCTGGATTCGCCCAGTCGGCCCAGCACTATCTCGTCGGTGCCCGCTATCTTCTTGCGCCACCCTTCGATGGGCGGCAGCGCGGCAGTTGTCAGCGCTCCAGGATCTCGCCCCGGTACCGGCCCTCATCTCAGTGCGCCCGCGCACGTGCAGGCATTCCGCGGCGCCGAGCTGCACGGCGCAGCCTCCGAACGCGCCTGCGGCGCCAGTGACCAGGAGGGTCGACCCGGGGAAGCGCGAGGGCGTCGAGGGCGGTGCGCACGGTCAGCGCGTTCATGAGGAACGAGGCTGCCTCAGTTCTTGTAGTCCACCAGGTCTGTCGCCCCGTACTGCCCGGCTAGCTTCATGGTGTTGGGGCGCGAGCCGACCGCGATGATGCGGCCCGCACCTCGAAGCGCGGCTCCGGCGACGCCCATCAGCCCGACCGGGCCGACGCCCAGATGACGACGACCTCGCCGAACTGGATTTCCATCCGCTCGACACCGGTGAAGCCGGTCGCTGCCATGTCGTCCACGCTTACCGCTTGAATGTCGGTGACGCCGTCGGGGATGCGGGCGAGGTTGGAGTCCACGTCGAAGCACTTGACCAGCTCGGAGAACCAGCCGCCGTTGGCGGGGTCGTCGGAGAAGTACGGGCTCTTGCTCTGATGGAACTTGCCTTCGCCGCGCTGTGCGCGCGGGTGCCGCCAGTCGGCCAGGCCCGAGGGCAGGACGACTCGGTCGCCTGGTGGATGACTTAGCCGCGCATGATGGCGGATCCTCTCGGTGTGGGTGTGGTGTCCGGCCGGTCCGGGGCGGGGTCAGCGGGGCGAGATCCGCACCGAGGCTGACTTCGGGCCCGAGCCCTGCATGATCGGGACCGCGGAGCTGCCGGGGTACTTCGCCTCGTAGGCTGCGTCGATCGCGTCGGCGTCGTCGTCGCCGGCCGGCTCGAAGGTGACGTCGTAGTACTGGCCGGCGACGCGGACCCGGCCCGCCTTGTGGGCGACCGCGGCCTGGTACCAGCGGGACTTCTGGCCGTTGGCGGCGCGCACGTAGACGTTGCCGCCGACGACGAGAGCCCACGTCTCGGTAGGGGTTCCGTACGTTACGCCGTCTTCGCGGAACGGGGAGACGAACAGGTCGTCGTTGTCGGCGATCGCTTTGAGCTGGTCAGCGGACCAATCGGCCATGGCTGCGTCCTTTCTCGATGCGGCGCGTAATCCGCGCCTCGGTCTTCTGGAAATATGCCGGTCGCGGGGCGTGTAGTACTGTCCTGGCCCCGGCAAGATCGTCAGTGGTCGATGCTGGCCATGTTCGCGTCGTCGTGGCGCGCGCCCGACGCGGGCGTGAGCTTGTCGAGGCGGTCGAGCTGCGCGGGAGTGAGCTCGATACTGTCTGCGGCGGTGTTCTCCTCGACGCGGGCAACGCGGCGGGTGCCGGGGATGGGGGCGATGTCGTCGCCGCGGGTCAGCAGCCAGGCCAGTGCGGTCTGCGCGGGGGTGGCGCCGATCTCGGCGCCGATGGCCGTCACCTCGTCGACGATCGCGAGGTTGCGGCGGAAGTTCTCGCCGGTGAAGCGGGGGTTGGTCTTGCGCCAGTCGTCGTCGGCGAAGTCGTCGACCGTGCGGATCTGGCCGGCCAGCAGCCCGTGGCCGAGTGGCGAGTAGGGGACAAACCCGATCCCGAGATGGCGCAGCAGCGGCAGGATCTCGGTCTCCACGTCGCGGGTCCACAGCGAGTACTCGGTCTGCAGCGCGGTGACCGGCTGCACTGCGTGGGCGCGGCGGATCGTTTCAGGTGATGCCTCGGACAGTCCGAAGTACAGCACCTTGCCCTCGGCGATGAGGTCCGCCACTGCCTGCGCCGTCTCCTCGATGGGTGTGTGCGGGTCGACGCGGTGCTGGTAGTACAGGTCGATGCGGTCGGTGCCCAGGCGCTTGAGCGAGCCTTCGACAGCGGCCTTCACGTTGCCCGCGGTGCTGTCGACGACGCCGGGGCCGCCACCGGAATGCGAGACCAGGCCGAACTTCGTGGCGATGACGACCCCGTCGCGGCGGCCCTTGACGGCCTCGCCGACGATCTCCTCGCTGAGGAACGGCCCGTAGATCTCCGCGGTGTCGATGTGGGTGACACCGAGGTCGAGGGCGCGGTGGATGGTGCGGATCGACTCGGCGTTATCGAGGCCGCCCTCGCTGGTGTAGGTGCCGGCCATGGTCATCGCGCCAAGGCCGATGCGGGAGACCTGCAGACGTCCGAGGTGTGCGTTCTTCATGTCATGACTCCTTGGTGATGAGGTGTTCGGGTCAGGCTCGGCCCGGCGGTGTCAGGCGTCGTAGGAGAGCGAGGGGGACAGGTCGCGGTTCGCGTCGATCTGCCCCTGGATGGTGGCAAGGTTCTGCTCGACACCACCCATTGCGTCGGCGCCGGCGATGAAGCGCAGCGGCAACTGTCCCGAGTCGGAAAGGGTGACGAGTGCCTGCGCGAGCTTTGCCGGGTCGCCGCCCTGCTGGCCGTTCATGCTCTTCCACGCCTCGATGGTCGCCGCGGTGCGCTCGGCGTAGTCCTCGACCTGAAGCTCGGGCCAGATCGTCGAGGCGCCCTCGACGAGAAGTTCGGTGCGGAAGAACCCGGGCTCAACGGACATCGTCGAGATCCCGCTGCCGTCGACCACGGCGAGGACGCGGTCGGCATCGCGGCCGGTCGCGACGACCCGGTGTCCTGCGGCCAGTGCGGCGCGGGTGATGTCGATGCCCATGCCCCGGCCGGCGCCGGTGATGAACCAGACAGGGTTCGCGTTCATGTTCGTGGTCCTCCCGTTGTGCGATCCGGTCCTCACGGCTGGCCGGACCTGCGATGAGACCCAGTTAATGGCGCTTCGCGGGCACTAGGGAGTTCCTGTCTATAGGGTTAATGCCAGTGACTCCCTGGGCTGCGGCCGGCCACGTAGATTCGGCCCATGGACACCCGCAGCGACATCCGCGAGTTCCTGACCACCAGGCGGGCCAGGCTCACCCCGGACCAGGTCGGCCTGCCCGACTTCGGCGGCCGCCGGCGCGTCCCCGGGCTGCGCCGCGAAGAGGTCGCCCTCATCGCCGGCATGAGCATCGAGTACTACGTCCGCCTGGAGCGCGGCAACGCCGCCGGGGTCTCCGAAGCCGTCCTCGAAGGCATCAGCCGTGCCCTCCGGCTCGACGACGCCGAACGGTCACATCTCTACGACCTCGTGCGCGCGGCCAACCAGGGAGCCCACCCGCAGCGCCGGCGGGGACGCGCCAGGGCGCAGCAGGTACGGCCGGGCGTGCACCAGCTCCTCGATGCGATGGAGAACGTGCCGGCGCTCGTGCAGAACGGACGGCTCGACATCCTCGCCATCAACCGGCTCGGGCACGCCGTGTTCTCCGAGATGTACGTCCAGCCCCAGCGGCCGGCGAACTTCGGCCGGTTCGTCTTCCTCGACCCGCGAGCCCAGACGTTCTACCGCGACTGGGACAACGCCGCACACCAGACCGTTGCCCTCCTGCGCACCGAGGCCGGCCGAGCCCCCCACGACCGCGCCCTCACCGACCTCGTCGGCCAGCTCTCCACTCGCAGCGACGCCTTCCGCACCCTGTGGGCATCCCACGACGTCCGCGACCACCGCACCGGAACCAAGGCCATCACCCACCCCGTCGTCGGTGACCTCGACCTCAGCTACGAAGCCATGGGGCTCTCCTCGGAACCTGGGCTCCTCCTCCTCGCCTACACAGCCGCTCCCGGCTCGCCATCCCATGACGCGCTCCGGGTCCTCGCCAGCTGGGCGGCCACGCACCATCAAGCCGACGCCCTGACGAGGCCAGACCAGGCGTAATCCTGCACGGCGAGGGACCGTGCTACCCGTGACCAGCCAGGATCGCGTCCGTCCTGCTCCCGTCTTGGCGCGAGATCGACCTGGCTCACGGTTTCCACGACACCCCCGCAGGGTCGGCGCTTCACGATCAGCCCCCAGGCCCGCACCGACATCCTCGACAAGCTCCTGGCCCTCAATCACCACCGCCATCAACAGGAGCTAGCCAGCGGCGTCCGCAACAAGAAGAAGCCTCGTTCCAAGCCCAAGCCCGCTTCCCCGGACGCCCCCGCTTTGGACGACGGCACCCCTCTTCTGGCGACCACCCGCTCGGGCGGTCAGTCCTAGGCGACCGGGCGCATCTAGGCGTCTGGTCTGGGCGTTGGCGGGCACACGAACCAGTGACTCGGCGGGACCCGGACGCCGCGTCCGCCGTCTGCCATGGACTTGAGCAGGTCGAACGCCTCGGGACAACCGACCAGCCCACTCTCGTGGCAATCCGCCAGCACGGCTTCCGAGTCGATAGCGGTGAGACCTCTCCGCCGCGCGAAGTCGACGGCCGGCTGGTCATCGCTCACGAAAGTCCAGTCCTGGTGGTATCTCTCCAACACATAAATGGCCTCGGCCTCGCCGAGGTGGAGGGTCGCCGGGTCGGCGCGCGTCGCGCCAAGGCCGCGCCGGATCTCATCGACCCCGATAAGCACTTCGATGTCATCGCCGGGCGACATTGCCGGGCCTAGCCAGTCGAGAGGCGGCAAGCCAAGCCGTCCAGCCTCACGCTGGATGGCTTCCGTCCACCGGGCGCGGCCAGCGAAGTGTTTCTCCAGGACGTCCATCCGGCCGACGACCGAGAAGTTCTTCAGCGTGCACGCGTCCACGACGACGCGACCTTGGGTGGGACTCACAGCATCGGCACAAGCTCATCGTCGGATTCCGGACCAACTGCGGCTCCTGGCCGTGCCAGTCGCGGTGGCGCGAGTTCCTCAAGCAGCGCGTCCGGATCGACGTTGATCAACTGGGCGATCGGCCTGATGCTTATCCGCCCCTTCGCGTATGCCTCGACCGCCCTGCGCAGCAGTCCGTCCGGCCAGCGCTGGTCGTGGCGCGCCTGCAGATCGCTCGCCCGGCCCTGGCGCAATGCGATCCGTGCCGAAGACATGCGCCGGACGGCATCCCGCCCGGCCGCGTTGATGATCTCCAGGTTGTGCAGCCGGAAGGCAAGCGCGTCGAGGCTCACCCGGTACCTAGCCAGCAGGTCCGCTATGAGTTCCTCGCTTGGTGCGGACTGGTCGCCGACGGCCGTTCGCAGGGCGCTGGCGGGCATGAGGAAGGCGGCGGCGAAGGCATTCGCCCGGGTCTCCGCGGGCGTCCTGCTGTAGTTGATGTTCTCGTCGATGATGTCGCCCTGGTCACCGGCCATGAGGTGGCCCAGTTCATGGGCGATCGTGTACCGCTGCCGGTGCGCGGCGATGGAGCTGCTCACCATGATCAGGCTGTAGCCCTGGCGTGAGATCGCCAGTCCGTCCAGCCCGCGTTCAAGGGGCTCGATAGCCACGTCAATGTTGAACTTGTCCTCCACATCGGCGGCGAGCTGGCTCACGTCCGTAGGCAGGTCCGCGTCCCCGAGGCCCGACTGGGAGCGGAGCCCGCGGGCGAGAAGCTCGCCCTGCTGGTACGGCTGGCCTGACGACGGCCTCGGCGGGCGTACCACGGGCACCGCATCGAAGCCTTGCTCGATTAGCAACTCATTGAGTTCCAGCATTTGCCGTGCGCGGGCAAGCGCCTGCTCGGTTGCCGGGTTGGCTTCCGGCTGCAGCCGGGCGAGCACCGACTCACGGGGACGCCTGGTCTCGTCGTCCGCGAGCAACTGCTGCACGGATATCCCCAGTGCCTCTGAGATAAGCGCAAGCTCAAGAGGCTTAAAGCCACGCTTGCCGGCCAGTGCCTTCGACATGGTAGGGGGATCCATGCCGATCGCCTGCCCGAGCGCACGTTGAGACATCCCCGAAGCCTGCATGGCTTCACGGACTCTGTCAGCGAGCATCTCCATGGTCAGTGCCATGCCTCCAAGGTAGATATGAGTTGCGAAAAACGCAACTAGATCAGCCAGGGTACCCGGCCGATGTCACCTGCGTGCTAGTACCTAAAGCCGCCCGCGCAGAACCAGTCGCTGGCCGCGAGCGCGCTGTAGCAAGCGGCCTGCCAGCTGTTCAAGTCGGCCTTGCGCCGCGATTCCTCGTCCTGCTTGAGGTGGTCGCGGACGGCGGCGGGTCCTGTCTCGCGCAGCGGGGTCCGGCGCGGGCCGGACACACGGCTGAGGCCGCCGACCAGGATCCCGTCGCGGCTCATCGCGTAGACCGGGCGGGCAGCGCCGACGGCGCTGGCGAGCGCGCAGCTGAACGCCGAGATCATCGCGCCGATCGTAATGAGGTTGCCTAGCCAGGACGCGACGTAGCTGGTGCCCAGGTCGCCGATCAGGGAGGTGGAGTTGATGAACGCGGTGATGCCCTTGGCGCTGGTGCCCCGCCGCTCCTGTCCGATCCGCGTTCTTGCGTGTGCGGGCATCCGGTCTACTTCCCCGGAAACTCCCGGCGTTGCCGCAGTTAGTGTTGGCGCAGGCGGTGCCGCCAGTGCGGTGCTCGTGATGTTGCGAGCGTAAGGCCACGAGGCGAAGGTGTTGGCCTTGCCTACTGAACTCGCTGCGCTGAGGACTGTTATCGGCATGATTATTAGGTCATGCATCGAAAATCAGGGGTGTCGCTGATTTGTGACTGGGCAGCCAGGAGTTGCTCCGGTACTCAGGCCAGCTTGTTGCCACGGAGCGTGAACGGTTCGACTGACCCATCAGGCGGCGGATACAAGCAGCTGCCGACTCTGAGCGTCCCTAGGTAAGGCCGGCATGCAGGCAGGTAACGTGCACATCACCCATTACGGCGCATTTCTTCGGCCTCCCTGTGGACTAGGAGCCGGCGGTCAAGACCGTTGACAGGTATCCTTGCTGTCAGCGTGCGTGAACAGCAAGGGTACGTGCGCTCTGAGCACGGCAGTTGATGACGAGCGGCACTAGATTCGAGTCGTGGACCGTGACGATAGCCGCGAACTGGTGCTGTTCATTCACGGCATGTGGCTGGACACGAGCTGCTGGCGGGAATGGGCGCAGGAGTTTGACCGAGCCGGATACCAGAGCCTGAGCTTCCGCTGGCCGGGCGAGCAGGCGACGGCAGCAGCGTGGCGGGGCAACGGCCGGGCGCTCCCGCTCGGCATCCGTGACCTGCGCCGCGAAATCGCCGGCCTGGCGGGTTTCGCCAGAAGGCTCGCCGATCGTCGGCCAGTCGTGGTAGGTCACGGGGCCGGCGGCCTGCTCGCCGAGATCCTGCTGGCGCACGGGGCGGCGCGCGGCGCGGTATCTATCGCGCCGCTGCCTGCCGGCCTGTCGGCGGCGGCATCCGCCGTCCGGCTCGCGCGCGGGCCGAGGGCAACTGCCTGGATCGCTGTCGGCCGGGGCAGTGTCACACCCGCGCCCGCGCAGTTTCGCCGGGCCTTCGCCGCCGCAGTGCCCCGTGGTGAGGCCGCGTGGCTCTATGAGAGCCACGCAACCCCTGGCCAGCCGCAGCCGCTGCTGCGGTCACTGCTCACCATCGATCGCGACGGCGGCTGGCGGGGCTCGGACGACGCCCGCAGGTCGGTCGGCGGCTTGCACCGTCAGGTCGCCGCGAGCCGGGGGCCGCTGCTGCTGATCAGTGCGGCACAGGACCGCATCGTTCCGGAGGCCAGCGTCAGCGCCCTGCACCGCCGTTACCGCCGCAGGCATCCCGGCACCGTCACCGACTACCAGGTCTTCCTTGACCGGGGGCACTCTCTCACCATCGACTCAGGCTGGCGGTCAGTGGCCTACTACTGCCTCGACTGGCTCACCAGGCAAGGTCTGTGACCACGGGGAGCCCGTCGAGGAAGCGGGGAACCCCTGCACCCGTCCGGCGAGGGAGGTCTTTCCTTCATCCCAGCGGCGGTGTGATCCCTGTTCTCAGCTGACCGCGTCCAAGTCCCGCGCCTGCAGCGCAGACGCGAGTTGCGCCCGGTTGGTGATCCCAAGTTTCGGAAAGAGGTGGTACAGGTGGGAGCCCACGGTGCGATGGGACAGGAAGAGCCGCTCGCCGATCTCCTGATTGGTCAGTCCGGTGGCGGCCAGCCGCGCGATCTCCAGCTCCTGGGCCGTGGGATGCGGCAGGCCGTCCACGGGGGGCCGCCGCCCGGTCTCGCCCGCGGCGCGCAGCTCGCGGGCAGCCTGCCTGGCGAACCCCGTCGTGCCCAGGCTGGTGAAGCATTCCCCGGCTTGCCGAAGAACCGTCCGGGCCTCGCGCTGGCGCCTGCACCGGCGGAGCCACGATCCGTAGGCGAGCTGCAGGCGTGCCTGGGCCAGCGGGCTGCCGCCCGGGTCGGCCGCCAGCGCGGCCTCGAAGCGCTCGGCGGCGGTCCGGTCCTCGGTGGCAAGGATTGCGTCCGCGTAGAGCACGGCGTACCGCACGGATGGCGTCGGGTGCTCACGGAATTCCGCGGCCAGGTCGGCCAGCAATTCACGGGTCTCGGCGACGCGGCCGGCGTAGAGCGCTGCCTCGGCGAGATCGCCGGTGACCCACCAGCGGGAGCCGTAGTGGAACGCCGTGCTGGCCGGGTTGGTGATCTTGAGGAGGCCGTCGCAGGCTTCCTGGTAATTGCCCGTGCCGAGGGCCGCGACGCTCAGGCTGTAGCTGGCCGCTGCGGCGAGCAGCTTCACGTCCCGGTTCTCGCGGTTCGCCAGCCAGCGGTCGGCCTGTTCCCTGGCCTGCGCGTAGTCGCCGCGCAAGCCGGAGATCAGCATGAGCTCGAGTTCGGCCGCCCGCCGCCACATCGGCTGATCCTGCTGGTCCGCTATGGCTGCGGATTCGGTGGCCGCGGCGGCTGCGGAGGCCAGGTCGCCGGCCCACAGCATGGCCCAGGCCTGGATGGCCTGGAGTCGGGGGATAGGGCCAAGACGGCCCTGCGGGCGGGCCAGCCGGACCTCAGCGGCGCACAGCTGGATGGCCAGCGGGTAGTCGCCCAGGTTTTCCGCCGCTATCGCCGCGAATTCCTGGCTAGTCCGGCCGGGATGCTCATCGCACCCGCGCAGGAGGTCGCGGTGCAGGTCAGCGTGGCGGCCGGTGTCGGCGACCGCGGACAGCACGGCTACTCGCCGCAGGTCGGTGGCGGGCAGGCCGATGGCCTCGGTGGCGCTGGTGACGGCTTGCCGATCGCTCGCTGGCGCCGACTCCCACCAGCATCTGGATGCGGCGGCCCACAGGACCGACGTGGCCAGGTCGCGCTCTCCTTCGCCGTGGGCGGCGCGCGCCGCCTCGACCAAGTCGGTCACCGTCGCGTCCGGCCAGTCCGGGGCGGACCTGACCCGCTCGCGGGTGATGAGCGCCCGCATCCGGCTGGGGCCGTTGGGCTGCGCGGCGTCAGCCTGGATGAGGAGGTCTGCTGCCAGCTCGCCGCGGCCGAGCTCGGCTGCGCACTCGCTCGACCTGAGTAGCAGCCTGGCCCGCTGGGCCTTGTCGGTGGCCAGGCTGGCGGCACGATCGAACGCGGTCAGCGAGAAGGCGATCTCGCCGCGGCGCGCCGCCTGGTCGGCTACCGCCTCCAGTTCGGCGGCGACCCGCTCGTCCGGGCCAAGCGCCGCTGACGCCAGGTGCCACACTCGGCGGCGGTCGTCGCCCGTGCCTGTCACCCGGGCCAGTGCCGCGTGGATCCGCTGCCGGTCAACCACGGTCGCGGACTGGTAGATCGCGGTGGCGGTCAGCTGATGGCAGAAGACGGGCCGCGTGCCTTCCAGGCGCACCAGGGATGCGTCCATCGCGGGCTGGATGTCAGCCTCCGACAGCGGTCCGCTGTGCAGCGTCGCGGCCGCGTCGCGCAGTTCGCCCAGGCTGCAAGCCCTGTCGGCGGAGGCGGCGAACAGCAGCAGCATGGTCGCCGCGGGCAGCTCGGCCACCCGGGTCAGGAACGTCCGCCGTAGCAGGTCGCTGACGGGCAGCCGCTCATCGGGCATCCCGCCGGGCGGCACCGCGGCTGCGAGCTCGGTGAGCGCGAGCGGGTTGCCGGCGGCCTCGGCGAGCACCCGGTCGCGGACCCCGGCGGCCAGGCCGGGCGCGGCCCCGTCGATCAGCGCCCCGGATGCCGCCGCGTCCAGCGGCCGGACGAAGAGGCTGGGAATGCCAGATCCCTCGAACGGGTCCGGCGTGCCGTCCCGCACCGCGATGATCATCGCGACCGGGTCGGCGGCGATCCGGCGGGCGGCGAAGGACAGCACATCGGCCGACGGGCGGTCGAGCCAGTGCGCGTCGTCCACCAGCACCAGCAGGGGTGCCCGTACCGTGGCGACGGTGAAAAGCTCCAGGGTGGCCAGTGCTACCCGGTGCAGGTCGGCAAGCACGCTGGGGTCCAGGGTGAGCGCGGTCCGCAGCAGGTCACCATGGCCTCCGGGAAGGTCGCAGACGAGGGGGAGCACAGGCCGCAGCAGCTGGTGCAGCGCGGCGAACGGCAGGTCGGCCTCGGACCGCACGCCGCTGCACGCCAGCATCAGCATGTCGCGCCGCGCGGCGTCCCGGCGTGCCTCGCCAAGCAGCGCCGTCTTGCCGATGCCAGCCTCCCCCCGGATCAGCAGGGCGCACCCAGTGCCGGAGGCCGCGTGATCGAGCATGACGGCAAGGGAAGCGAGTTCACGGTCCCGGCCGAGGGGCACTGCGTACCCGGTCGCGAGCTGCTCCATCGATGTCAGTCCTCACCTGTGTTCTCAGGCGAATTCTGTCCCGTCGCACGCGTCGGCAGCGTGCTGAGCGCGCACGACAGGGTGCTGAGCGCGCACGACGGCGTGGCTGATCGTGCTGATCAGGAACTCATCGCTGGCCGGCCTCTTCGGGACGCTGTACCCGGTGCAGCGCGGCGGGTAGCTGTGATCGTCGGGTAATGCCGAGCTTGGGGAAGATGTGGTACAGGTGCGAGCCGACGGTGCGGTGCGACAGGTAAAGCTGTTCGCCGATCTGCCGGTTGGATTGCCCGTCGGCCGCGAGCCGCGCGATCTGCAGCTCCTGCGGCGTGAGCACGAGCAGCGGGTCATCTCGCCGCTGGACGGCCGCGCCGCCCGCTGCGCGCAGCTCGGCGGCTGCCCGGCCCGCGAATCCGCCCATGCCGAGGCCTCCGAATGTGTCCCCGGCCCTGGCCAGCGCGATGCGCGCCTCCGGCACCCGCCGCTGGCGCCGCAGCCATGAGCCGTAGGCCAGGTGGACCCGCGCGCGGGTGAGCTGGCCGCCGCCGGGATCGGCCGACAGGACGGCGTCGAACTGGTCGGGGTCCTGGAGCGCGTCGGCGAACAGGACCGCGTAGCGCACGGCCGGGGTGGGATCGGTCCTGAATTCGGCCGCGAGGCCCTCGACCAGCCCGGCGGCCTCGTCCGCCCGGCCGGCTCCGATGGCGGCCTCGGTCAGGTCGGCGACGATCCACTGCCTGGCACCGTAGTGCGATACCTCATCAAGCGGGTCGGCCAGACGCGTCAGGTAGTCATAGGCGTCCTGGTACTGCCCGGCGCCGAGCGCGGCGACGCTCAGGCCGTACACCGCCATGGCGTTGTGCAGCCTGACATCGCCGATCCCCGCGCTGCCGATCAGCCCCCAGACCTGTTCCCTGGCGGCCCGGTAGTCGCCCCGCAGTCCCGTGATAAGGGCAGACTCAAGGTCCGCGGCGTGGCCCCAGACCGGCTGGCTAAGCTCGGCGGCGAGCCGGCCGGCCTCACTCGCGATCATCGCGACCGCGTCCAGGTCCCCCGACCAGAGCACGGCCCACGCCTGCAGTGCCAGCAGCCGGGGGATAAGCCCCAGTCGTCCCTGCCTTCGCGCGAGCGCGATCGCCGGCCCGAGCAGTCCGGCGGCCAGGGCGTGATCGCCGAGGTTTTCCGCGGTGCTGGCCAGGAAGCGCAGGCCGGGGAGGTCCTCCCGGTCACGGCCCGCGGCCCCCAGGTCGCGGCTGAGCTGATGGCGGCGATCGCCGGTCACCGTGTAGGTCAGCAGGGCCAGCCGGCGCGGGTCGCCGTCGGGCAATCTGAGGTCATCAACGGCATCCGCGACGACGCGGCGATCGGCCTCGTTGGCCGAGGTCCACCAGCAGCGCGTCGCCGCCGTCCACAGGACCGACGCGGCCAGGTCCCGGTCCCGGGCGTCAGCGACGGCGCGGGCCGCCCTGGTGAGGTCCGCGATCGTCACGCCGGCCCGGTGCGGGCCGGGGCTGATGCCCTCCTGGACGATCAGCAGCCGTGCCTGGCCGTGCGCGTCGAGCAGTCCGGTATCCGCGCGCGATAGCAGCTCCTGCGCCAGCTGGGCCCGTCCGGCCTCCACGGCGTACTCACTCGCGCGGATCGCGAGGTCCGCCTGGCGCGCCGGCCGCGTGGCGAGCGCGGCGGCCCGGCCGAGTGCGGAGATCGACACCGCTACCGCGCCCCGGCGCGCCGCCCGCGCGGCGAGCGCCTCCAGCTCGGCGGCGACGGCGTCGTCGGGGCCGAGCGCGGCGGCGGCGAGGTGCCAGACCCGGCGGTCGGCGTCGGCCGACAGCCGGGCCAGCGCGGCATGCGCCTGCTGCCGGAGTGCCACGCCGGCCGACTGGTAGATCGCGCTGGCGATCAGCGGATGCCGGAAGACGATCCGATCGCCGCTGAGGTGGGCGTGCCTGGCGTCGATCGCGGGCTGGATGTCTGCCGCGCTGACCGGGGTGCCGTGCACCTCGGTGGCCGCCGCGCATAGCTCAGCGAGGCTGCACGCAGGGTCGGCCGCCGTCATGAGCAGCAGGATCCGGGTGGCGGCCGGGCGCTCGGCGAGCCGGTCCGCGAACGTGCGCCGCAGCAGGTCGCCGACCGGCAGCCGGTCCGGTAGCTCCTGCGCGGCGGCCGGCGACAGGCCGGCGGCGATCGGCTGGCCGGCGGCTGGCAGCGCCGACCCGAGCTCGACGAGTGCCAGGGGATTGCCTGCCGCGTCGGCGAGCAGGCGGTCCCTGGCCCGGGCCGGCAGGCCCGGCGCCACCGTGCCAAGAAGTGCGCGGGAGGAGGCGGTATCCAGCGCCCCGACGGCCATGCCCGGCAGGCCGGACTCCTCGAACGGGTTGTCCGGACCGCTGCGGACGGACGCGAGCATCGCGATCGGCTCGGCGGCGATCCTCCTGGCGACGAACGCCAGGACGCTGGCCGAGGGTCGATCTAGCCAGTGCACGTCGTCGGCGACGACCAGCAGGGGCGCCTTGGCGGCTACGGAGGAGAGCAGCTCAAGTGCGGCCATCGCGACCCGGTACAGGTCCGCGACTAGGTTCTCGTCCAGGCCGAGCGCGGCCCGCAGCAGATCGCCCTGCTGGTCGGGAATGCTGGGGAACATCGCCATTTCTGGCCACAGCAGCTGGTGCAGTGCGGCGAACGGAAGGTTCGCCTCGGTCGGCACGCCGCTGCAGGCCAGCGTCTTCATGCCGCGCCCGGCCGCCAGCCGGCGCGCACGGGCGAGCAGCGTGGTCTTCCCGATCCCCGGATCGCCGTGCAGCACCAGGGCGGCACCCTGGCCGCCGGCGGCCTGGTCGAGCATCCCTGTCAGGACATCGATCTCACGATCGCGTCCCAGGGTCTCGGCTGAGTCTTGCGGTGTGTCAGTCAAGGCGCGCCCATCGGTCAGCTGGAGTGCCGACCCATGATCTTAGGCCCGCCGCGATGCGCGGGAAATAGCAGTCGGATGACTGACTTCCGCTGAGTGCGGCACGGAGACATCAGTCACCCGGTTCGGTCGCGCGACTGATGACCGTACCCGCTGTGAGCAGCGACAGTGGGTTCAAAAGCACGACAGACATCCCAGGAGGCCTGTGGCAATGAGCGATCAGTTCAGCGCGCCCCCGTCGGCCGTCGTCCCGCTGGACGAGCAGGTCGCACGGGCTAATGAATCAGGGCGGGTCCCGGTCGTGTTCATTCACGGCTTGTGGCTGCTGCCGTCGAGCTGGGACCGGTGGGGGGAGCTGTTCGCCGCGGCCGGGTACGCGCCGGTCAGCCCGGGCTGGCCGGATGACCCGGACACCGTGGATGAGGCCAACGCCGACCCCGGGGTCTTCGCCGGCAAGACCATTGGCATGGTCGCCGACCACTACTCGAAGGTCATCGGGACCCTGGCCGGGCGGCCGGCGGTCATCGGCCACTCGTTCGGCGGCCTGCTCGCGCAGATTATCGCCGGGCGCGGCGAGTCGGCGGCGACCGTGGCGATCGACGCGGCACCGTACCGGGGCGTGCTGCCGCTGCCGCTGTCCTCGCTGAAGGCGGCCTTCCCGGTGCTGGGCAACCCGGCCAACTTCCACCGCGCCGTCCCGCTCAGCTTCGATCAGTTCAGGTACAGTTTCGCGAACGCGGTGACCGAGGAGGAAGCGCGGCGGCTGTACGGCACGTTCGCGGTGCCTGCGCCGGGTGCCCCGCTGTTCCAGGCCGCGACCGCCAACCTCAACCCGCTGACCGAGGCCAGGGTCGACACCCGCAATCCCGACCGCGGGCCGCTGCTGATCATCTCCGGCGCGAAGGACAACACGGTGCCCACTGTCATCTCCGCGGCCGAGTACAAGCAGCAGCGGCGCAACCCGGGCGTGACCGAGTTCACCGAGATCCCCGGCCGGGGACACGCCCTGACCATCGACGAGGGCTGGGCCGAGGTGGCGCAGGCCGCCCTCGACTTCATCCGCCGGTTCACCTGACCCGGCACAACAACCACCCTCACCACCTCCGACACCATCCGCTCAGAAGGAGACCATGATGTCCGCACCGCAGCAGGAAGTCGTCCTTGAGACGGCCGCCCAGGAGTTCGCCGACGCGACCTCGAAGCCGCCGTTCATCTACCAGCTCAGCCCCGCCGATGCCCGCGAGGTCCTCGAGGGCGTGCAGCGGTCCCCTATCGACAAGCCCGACGTCGACATCAAGGACCTCACGATCGAAGGAGGCCCGCACGGCGACGTTGCCGTCCGGGTGATCAAGCCCGCCGGCGTCAGCGGGGCGCTGCCTGCGGTCCTGTACATCCACGGCGCGGGCTGGGTGCTTGGCAGCCCGAACACCCATGACCTGCTGGTCCGCAACCTGGCTGTGGGCGCCCAGGCCGCCGTCGTGTTCCCGCACTACCGGCGGGCCCCGGAGGCCCAGTACCCGTCGCAGATCCAGGAGGCCTACGCGACGGCGGAATGGGTCGTCGCGCACGGCGCCGAGCACGGCATCGACACCAGCCGGGTGGCGATCGCCGGGGACTCGTGCGGCGGCAATGCCGCCATCGCCGTCACCCTGCTGGCCAAGCAGCGCGGCGGCCCCGCGTTCGCCGCCCAGCTGCTGTACTACCCGGTGACCGATGCCGGGATGGACACCGGCTCCTACAAGGAGTTCGCCGAGGGCTACTTCCTCACCGCCGCCGGGATGGAGTGGTTCTGGGACCAGTACCTGCCCGACAAGTCACGGCGCGGGGACATCCTCGCGTCGCCGCTGCGCGCGACCGCCGAGGAACTCGCGGGCCTGCCGCCAGCCCTGGTCATCAACGCCCAGGCCGAGGTGCTGCGCGACGAGGGCGAGGCATACGCCGCGAAGCTCCGCGCCGCGGGGGTGCCCGTCACCGCCGTGCGGTACGGCGGCATCATCCACGACTTCGTGATGCTGCACCCTCTCGCGGGCACCCATGCGGCCCGCGCCGCCACCGCCCAGGGCGCGGAGTTCCTGCGCCAGGCGCTGCACGGCGCCTGACCGGCCGCAACTCCCCCGGAGACAGCCATGGCATCCACCGTCCTACCGGGAGCGGGGCACCGGGACCCGGGGCCCGCGCGGGTGACTACGCGGCGACCAGACGGCGAGGCGAGCCCGCCGCTGGCCCCGAGGCTCCTCGTGGAGTTCATCGGGACCTTCTTCCTCGTCCTCACCGTTTGCGCAGCGATCAGCCCGAAGACCGGGGCCGGCCCGCTCGCCCCGCTCGCGATCGGTTCGATCTTGATGGTCATGGTGTTCGCCGGGGGGCACATCTCGGGCGGCCATTACAACCCGGCGGTGAGCCTGGCCGTGCTGATCCGCGGCAAGCTCGCCGTCGGCGAGTGGGCCGGCTACACCGTGACCCAGCTCGTCGCCGGCGCGGCCGGCGGTCTCGCCGCCTCCGGCATCGTCGGCCGCGGCCGCCTGCAGACGGCCGCGGCGGCGGGCACGCTGAAAGTCTTCAGCGTCGAGCTGCTCTTTACCTTCGCCCTCGCCTACGTCGTCCTCAACGTGGCAACCGCCAGGCACGGCGAGGGAAACTCCTACTTCGGCCTCGCGATCGGCTTCACGGTCACCGCCGGCGCGCTCGCCGTCGGCGGCATCTCCGGCGGCGCGTTCAACCCCGCCGTCGCCCTCGGGGTCACCGTCCTCGGCCGATTCGCCTGGACCGACCTGTGGATCTACGTCGTGGCAGCGCTCGTCGGCGCCGCGACCGCAGCGGCGGCATTCCTGTACGTCCAGTCCGCAGAACGGAAGTAGGCCATGAACATCATCCCAAGCGCGCGCCCTGCCAGGCTGCGCGTCATCACGGGCGCCGCGGTGCTGGCGATCGCTGGCCTGATAACCGCCAGCCAGGTCGCCCCTGCACGGGCCACCCTCGCAGCCACGACCAGCACCGTCGGCCACGATGGCGGCAGTGCCAAGCCGACGATCGTGCTTGAGCACGGCGCGTGGGCGGATGCCTCCAGCTGGGACCCGGTCATCGAGCGGCTGCAGGCCGCCGGGTACACCGTCTACGCCCCGCCGGATCCGCTCGGTGGCGTCTCCAGTGACGCCGCCACCCTGGCCGACTTCCTGGCGACCATCAGCGGGCCGGTCATCCTGGTCGGCCACTCCTACGGCGGGATGGTGATCACCAACGCGGCCACCGGCAACCCGAACGTGAAGGCGCTAGTCTACGTCGACGCCTTCATCCCCGCCCAGGGGGACACCACCTTCGGGCTCATCGGGGCGCAGCCAGGCTCGTGCATCGCGTCGGCTAATGCGTTCAACATCGTGCCTTACCCGGGTGCCCCGGCCGGCGACGTCGACGCCTACCTCAAGGCCGGCGCCGACGCGCCCTACCCCGGGTTCGCCCAGTGCTTCGCTAACGGCCTGCCCGCCAGCGAAGCCGCGATGCTGGCCGCCATCCAGCGGCCCATCGCCTACAGCGCCGGGTCAGAGCCCTCCGGGGTCCCGGCCTGGCTCGCCATCCCCTCCTGGTCGGTTATCGGCACCGCCGACCACGTGATCCCCCCGGCCGAGCAGCTGTTCATGTCACAGCGCGCCCACGCCCACATCACCGAGATCAACGCGGGACACCTGTCCCTGCTCTCCTACCCCGGCGCGGTGACCAGCGTCATCCTCCAGGCGGCATACGCCACCAGCTGATCCAGGTAAGCGGAATGCCTGGCCCAAAGTGGGCCAGGCATTCCGCACGCGGCCCCGTTTCACCGGCCAGGGAAACCGGGCGGGATCCGTCACGTGCTGGTGATGTCGTAGCCGGAGTCGGCCAGCATGCGCAGGAGCTGACCAGGGCTGGCGAACCCCCACCGGCGCGCGGTCGAGACCGCCGAACGGTCCGCGGCGCGCGTGGCGTCGAGTTCCCGGCGCGCGCCGTCCAGCCGGCGGCTGGTGATCATGACTGTCACGCAGACCCCGCGCGCTTCCGCAAGGCGGCGCAGTTGCCTGAGCGGGATGCCGAGCGCCCGGGCGACCGTGGGCTCGTCCAGCATCGGGTCGCGCAGGTGCCGTCGCAAGAAGGTCGTCAGCTCATCCCACAGCGCCTGGTCGTCAGCCAGGCGCGGCAAGCGCGGCGCGTCGCCGAGTACCGAGATGACCAGCCCGCGGATCAGGTCGCTTGTCGCGTAGCTGAGCTCGCTGCTGATCGGGCCGTCGGTCTTGACATACTCCGTCAGGCTGACCAGGTGATCCCGCACGAGCGGGTACAACGGGCTCGCCGTGAGGCGCGCCGCGGCCGCGGCGATGTCGGACGGCGCGAACCCGAGGGTCTCCATGTCGACCTGATAGGTCAACGAACAGCCCTGCCCGGTCAATGCGTAGTCATAGGAATCAGACATGTCAGTCAGCCAGAGCGAGCCGGACCGCAGGGCGTAGCGGTGCTCACCCTGGACGAGGCGGGCACGCCCGGAGGACTGGACGCTGAGGCAGACCAGCGATTCGTCGACCGGGAAGTCGCGGGCTTGCTTACGACGCATGTACAGGCCGGGACCGTCCGTGTGGAAAATGATAGCTCCGCCGCCAAGGCCCCAGGCGCGGAGCCGCAGCCCGTCTAGTCCGCCGCGCTCGGTCGGGCCGAATGAGGCGGGATGGGTCGCGCTCCTCAGCAGGTCACGGACCGCGTCAAGGCGGTCAGCCGCGTCAATGTCCGCGCTGTCAAACAGCGGCATCGGTTGCCCCCAGTCCCTTGCCGGCGCGGTGGAATTCGCGGTACTCGCGCGGAGACATCCCGTATCTTTCCCTGAACCGGCGGGCGAAGTGCGTCGGGTCGGCGAACCCCCAGCGGCTGGCGACCGACGCGATCGTCCGCGCGCTGCGCGGGGCGGCAAGCTCCCGGCTCGCCCCGGCGAGGCGCTCGGCGATGATCCACTCGCCGAGCGAGCGGTCCCGGCGGGACCACAGGTAGTACAGCTGCCGCACCGAGATGTAGTGCTCGGCGGCTATCTGCCTGGCGGACAGCGCGGGATCCCCGATGTGCTGCAGGATGTACCGCTCGATGCGCAGCGGCAGGGCTTCGTGCAGCGCCTCGGCCGCGACGGACGGAGGCTGGCCGGCGGTCGCGATCAGCGCGCGGACCAGGTCCCTGGTGACGTCGCCAAGCAGCTGTGCCTGCGGGCTCTCGGCCATCGTCGTCAACGCTGCGGCCAGCCGGGCGATGTGGTCGCTGACGAGCTGGAACATGGGGCTCGCGGGCAGATTCCGGACACCGCGCCTGATCACGTCCGCGGGCAGCCCGAGCTCGCTGTGCCGGATCTGTATCCCGATCGCGCCGAAGCCGTCGGGCCACGACATGACGCACGGCTCAGTCTGATCGAGGACCAGCAACTCTCCGGGCCGAACGAGGTAGTCCTCGTCGCCGCCGCGGATTCCCGTGATGTCGCCGCGGGTAAAAGACGCCACGTTGACCAGCTCGGAAAAGGTGCCAGCCACCTCCCGCTTGCCGCGGGTTCCCAGCATCCCGCAACCACCCGCTCCCAGCACCTGCAGCCCGCCGAGGCGCACGGCACTCGCCCACGTCTCCATGTGCTCAGCCGGCCGGTCAAAGCTGAACCGCATCGGGATCGCCTGCGAATCAAGGAACATCTCCATCGTTTCGCGCCGCTGCTCCGATGTCATCGCCGTCGTGTCCAGAAGGACGGCCACAGCGCCCCCTCTCCTCGCCGATCCTTACCGACCAGGAAGGATCACCTGCCAGCTATGCGGAGGACAGGTCGCCACCGCTCGTGCGATCAGCCTAGGCAGGATGAGACCGCTTCCAATTGTCTGTGAGCGCGCACCTCATTGCTGATAATGCAATACCGCGTCTGCTATCCGTCGACCGCAGGCGGCTTTGCCGCAGCTTCGGTGACGCAATGCAATCAGCCAGATGACCGAGCAGGGCGACGGCTGCCGCCAGCCGCGGCAGACGATCGCAAGCTGTGCGCGCGCCATTCGCCGGGAGGCATCCTGTAAGCGCCGGAGAACCGCTTGCTGAAGTGCGCCGGGTCGCTGAACCCCCACCTTCGGGCGATTGCGGCGACCGTATGCGCTGCGAACTCGGGCTGCGCCAAGTCGCGCCGCGCGCCCTCCAGCCTGCGCCTCATGATTACTTCCGCGACGTGGAATCCGGAGTCCGCGCACAGCTTGTGGAGGTAGCGCAGCGATATGTTGTTCGCGGCGGCGATCCGGGCCGGTGCCAGGTCAGGATCCGTCAGGTGCTCTTCTATATAGGCGAGCACGCGCGGCATGATTGCCTCCGCTGACGCTGACCGCGCCTGACTTGTGTCAGGCGAGACGGAGGCGAGCCATGCCCGGACCAGGTGCGCCGTGGCGTCGGCCACCGCCGGTCCGCCGGGACCGCCGGCGATCGCGTTCATGTTCGTGGCCATCCGGCGAAGGTGGCCGGCGACCAGGCCATACAAGGGGCTTGCGGCCAGGTGCGGGACCGCCGCGCGCACGCGATGCGCATCTATCCCGAACTCGTCGTAGGTGAGCTTGAAGGCTATTGAGCCGCCGTCGCCGCTCCAGGAAAATTCGTACGGCGAGGCCATGTCCACCAAGATTAGTTGGCCGGGCGCGGACTCCCACTGGTGGTCTCCCTGCGAGAGCCTGCCAGAAGCACGGCGCTGCATAGCCACGGCGATGACCTCGGCGCCGTGGGAGCGGACCTGGCCGGGCGTCCGGCGCATTGACAGGCCGCACGCAAACACCTGGAACACGTCGGCCGCGCCGAGTCGCCACACCTCGGCCCGGGCGCGGACGGCAGGCGCATCCGCAGCCAGGGCGACGTCTGTCGGAACCGTGGCGCTGGCGAAGGCCGCGTGCACCGCCGCCATCCGGTCCCTTGGCGCGAACTCTTCGGTGTCGAGTACAAGGGTCAACGTGTCACCGCCGTGTTGGCTAGCAGGTTCCAATGTCCACCCGCGAGCGTAGATCGTGCAAGGGGTTGCGCTCCCGGCCAACGAGTTGTGCACGCTGAGACAATTACAACGGGCCTAGACGCTTCACGAGAGCTTGACGGGCGAAGGCGAAGCCGCCACCCCCGAGCGCATTACCGACGAGTGAGCGGAGACGTGGATTCATGTGGGGCGATATCTCCCGGGCGGCGAACACGTACCGGATCCGGCTAAGCTCTCCGGCTAGAGCGTACAGATGGATTGATTTGCACGGCTTATATCTCACCTGTTAGTTCCGGCGGGCTGCTCATAGCAGGGGGTACGCGCGCCGACAGCCTCGTCAGCGCTCACAGTCAGTGATCGAGATGCTCATCGAGCGAGACTGCCAGAGCGTCGTCACACAGTCCAGCTGTGGGATCATCATAGACCGGGAGTTAGCCG
>Ga0335073_10002132_pt1 | contig 27084 bp, 26 predicted proteins | sample Lox_Sample_22_FD_207093 | JGI IMG/M metagenome (GOLD analysis project Ga0335073, IMG submission 207093) | Soil microbial communities from Loxahatchee National Wildlife Refuge, Florida, United States - Lox_Sample_2.2 | ecosystem: Environmental > Terrestrial > Soil > Wetlands | place: USA...
CAGCCCAGCCGGCCGCTGCAGCGAGGCTCGGGAACAACTCGATCTCCGTCGCGCCGGACGGGACAGCGGAGGCCGTCTCGGATCAGCCGTCAACCACGCTGACATCGATCCGCTCGTCATCAGCCGCGAGCAGCGCTTCCAGCCCGGCACGGTCGCGTGCCGCCAGATCCTCCGCGACGCGATGAGCTTCCCCCTCCAGCAGTAGTTCCGGTCCGGCGCCGAGCGAGGCGTCCGAGCGCCGGTCAGCCCACACGGCCAGGTCCACATCACTCACCAGCTCCCGGCTCGGGTCGGTCAGGCTGCCGAACAGCGCCACGCGCGTGATCACATGAGTCGAGGCCGGGTCGCGGTTCACCCCGATGACGCGGGCCAGCACGTCGCGGACTAGCCCGAAGTTACGGCTGATTCGTTAGGCGGTTTCGGCCCTGACCTGGTGTTTTGACGGGGTGGCCGGGTGGTGTTCTGGCTACTTCAGCATCAGCGGGATTCCGACGCCGATCAGGCGGAAGGCTTCCCGCTGGGTGCTGGTCGGTTCGGTGAGCATCGGCACCGTCGCGCGGGTGCCGGCGAACCGGACCTGGTTGCGGGTCAAGGTGGCCAGGTGCTCGAGCAGGCCGCGGAAGCTGTGGTAGGGCTGCCCGGCCGGGTCGTACTGGCCGGAGGCCTTGGCCTGCGCCGTCGCGGAGCGGCGGGCGGGGGTGACCGGATTGTCTTGTCCGGGCGGGTTCTCGTCGGTGAAGGTCAGCGGCGCCCACGCCCGGCGCAGGTGCCAGGTCAGGTAGCAGGCGAGCATGCAGATCAGCACGTGGGCCCGGACGCGTTCTTCGAGCCGGTGGAAGACCGGCCGCAGGTCCAGGTCGTCGGATTTGATGTGCCGGAAGTCCCGTTCCACGTATTTGAGGTTCTTGTAGGCGGCCACCACGGCAGGCGCGTCGAGCTCGCCGGCGGGGATCGGGGTGCGCAGCACGTAGAACCCGTCCAGGGCTGCTTCGGCGTTGATCCGGTCCTGCCGGCGCTCGATGGCCAGGGTGGTGTCGGTGATGGTGACCTCGAAGTGCTTGCTGGTCTTGTATGTGCTGATCACCTTGCCCACCTCGACCCCGATAGGCCCGGCCCCGGTGAGTTTGCCGGCCTGGACACGGGCGGTGAGGGGGGCAAGGAGTTTCTCGGTGGCGGCCAGCAGGTCCTCGCGCTTGCGGGCCCGCTCGGCGGCCAGCACCGGGTTGCGGCAGGCGACCAGCCGCTCGCCGGGGAAGTCGGGCGAGGTGATCTCGGCCAGGTCCTGCTCGTCGAACAGGGACAGCTGCAGCGGGCCGTCGTCGGCTATCAGCTTGCGGATGGCCGGGGCCCGCAGCGCGGTGATCCAGCCGTAGGTGTCCGGCCGCGCCGTCCCGTCTTCCAGCTGATTCAGGGCAGCGATCCGGGCGCTGGTGATCATGCCGCGGTCGCCGACCATGACCATTTCCTGCAGGCCGAACTTTTTCCGGACGACGTCCACGATGGCGGTGAACGCGGCCGGGTCGCCGGTGTTGCCGGGGAACACCCGGACCGCGACCGGGCGGCCCTCGGGGTCGGTCAGCAGCCCGTACTCGATCTGCAGTTTCCCCTTCTTGCCGTCCCGGGAGTACCCGCGGGCCGACAGCGGGCAGTGCCGTCCCTCCATCCACGAGCTGGACAGGTCGAACAGCGCCTGCCGCGACGGGCTGGCCTGCGGGCTCAGGTGCCGGGCCGCCAGCCCGGCCTCGATGCTGTCCTGCTGGCCGGCCAGCCAGTCCATCGCCGCGTAGATGTCATCAGTGCTGGCCCTGTCCACGCCCAGGTCGGCGCCCAGGGTGGCGTCGGCCCACCAGGTCAGGGTGGACAGCTTTGAGCCAGGCCGCACGACCCGGGAGATGATCAGGGCCATCGCCAGGTCCCGGTGCGGGCCGGCCGGGCCGAGCAGGGCGGGAAGGCCGAGCCGGGCGGCCATGGCGTGCACGGCGGCAGCGTGCCCGTGCGGCAGCGACCGGATGATCGTCACCGCCTCACCGGCGGGGACCAGGCGCTGGCCTTTCAGCCCGGCGTCGATCAGGTCGATGACGTGGTCGGGCAGCGCGGACAGGTTGGCGACGGTCTCGTTCTTGACCTTGCCGCCGTCGCGGTAGGTGCGGCGCAGGTACGCCGAGGAGTAGTCCTTGCGGCGGCCCTGCTTGTCGACGTACCCGGTCTTGGAGACTCTGACTACGTGGACTTTCCCGCTTCCTCCAGTCATAACCAGATCATAGCGCCGTGCCTGCCTGGTACCCGTGAAGAAACGCCAGATATTCTGACTACACTCCGTGCACGGAGCTGACCGAAACCGCAGCTCAGGGTGCAATGCCTACGGAGAGCTACGGCAACTTCGGACTAGCCCTTCCGCCACGGCCCGGGGGACTGGCGGGCCGATGCGGGCCTTGGCCAGGCTCTTGCCTCTCGGATACGACAGATGCCACAGCAGCAGCGGCTCGTCACCCGACTCCTCGCCTGGCAGTCACTCGCTGCGATACCGCTCCGGTAGCCGCCCGCGGTACGGCTCGTCCAGGTAGCCGCCGGCCCGTAGCGTCTCCAGCAGCGACCGGCACGCAGCCGCGTCCATGCCAAGGCGCCTAGCCAGCGCGCCCGCGCTGCACCACTGCGCCTCCTCCACCGCGCGGGCCGCCGCGCGCGGCCAGATCCGGCCGCGCTACACCGCTCGCGTGAAGGATCTCACGACCGAACTCGGGTACCTCGGCGGCTCCAGCATTTACTCCGGTGTGGCCCACGCTGAACTGGCAGGGGTGTGACGCCTGTTCGGAGAGACCGCGACGACCGTGCGGGACCGGCAGCCGATCCACTCGCCAGTCCCGAACCCCGAGGCTTCACATGCCGCCACGGACGGCGTCCTGAACGCCCTGATGGGGCCCGCGGAGAGGACCGCCTTCCTGTTCGGGTGGCCGTCGCCGGGGCTGGTGGACGAGTACAGCGCGACCATCGACCGCATGAACACCGAGATGACGCGCCTGAAGCCGTGGCCACCGCTGAACGCCCGGAGACACAACAGCTGCGGGACTAGCAGACGCCCGGCTCGCGATCACACGCGCCCGGCGCCCGGGCGGGAAGATGATGCCATGACGCGGGAACCGGTGTCGGCGGCTGGCGCGGCGGGGGACAGGGGACTGACTGGCATGGTGATGGCCTGCGCCCAACCTGGGAACTGTACCGGGGGATGGCCCAGTCCACGCAGAACCCGGCCCGGCGCGAGGCCGTCCTGTGGGCACTCGGCCAGCTTGAGAACCTGATCGGACCCGACTGGCTGGAACGCTGCTCGACCACACCCGCCTCGTCCTGCGGAAGTCAACCTCGGCGCCGCGCCTGCGGCCGCTACCGGGAACCTGCTAGATCTCGCCCTGCGCTACTACGTGCTCGCGGGCTCCCCGGGCCTGGATGTGGTATGCGGTGAGATGCGCGGGGACGTGCGGAATGAACGCAGGTGGCATTCGGCCCTGCAGCTGGAGGTCGCCGCGCTGGCGGCCCGGGACGGTTCACGGTGGCGCTGGAAGCCAATTCCCCCGCGTCGGCCAGACCGAGGATGTGACCCTCGTCCGCGACGGTCAGGAACTGCGGGTCGAGACATTCCTGCTCCTCCCGGACGAGGGGACTCAGGAAGCGACCGCGTTCTGGGACAAGTTCGGCCGCGACACCATCTGGATCGGCGGGAGTTCAACGTCGAGATCAGCGGTGACCTCGGCCGACGTGTCAGAGGTGAGGACTACCAGGAACTGCTGCGCCAGATCCGGGTGGCGGCCGGGGAGGTGGCGGCTACAGGCCCCAGCCGCGGGTAAACCAGTTCCCCGCCAGCATTCACCGCGATGTTCAAGCCAGGCCTGAGGCGTAAGTCCTGGCCCGCCCGGATACGGGCACCGGGCGGAAGCTCGTCATAGTCCCGGTGGCACGCTCTGCGGCCCCAGGCCGGTCCGGTTGGTGCATGGATCCGGCTCACTGGCCCGCGGTGCTTACTGGCGCCCGAGCGCCACAGCGCTGGCCACCAGGCAGGCGAACGACGCGACCTGCAAGACGGCGCGCGTCCCGCTTGGCAGCGTCTCGCCGAACAGCACGAACCCGGCCGCAATCGGGACCGCGTTCGTCGCCAGCGTCGCCATGCCCGCGGCCGTCAGCGCGTCGCCCCGCTGGTAGGCCCACTGCAGTACGCTGGTCCCGACCGCGTAGGCGACGATGAGCGGGGCGATCGCGATCAGCCACCACCCGCCGTAGCCGACCAGCTTGGCGGAGATGTCACCGTCGGCGAACAGCAGGCCGGCCGCGAGGCCGAGCGCCGCGGCGCGGGCCAGGCGCACCCGCGCGGCCATGAGCAGCGCCGCGCCGCCACCGCACGCCGCCATCCAGATGATGATGCCGATGACCGGCGGGCGCTCATCCGACGGCACTGTCCCGATCAGTGACAGCGCCAGCAGGGCCAGCCCAGCAACCGCGAGTACCACGGCGAGCTGCTCGCGCCGCGCCAGCCGTGACGGGTGCCCGTGCGCGGTCGCGAACGCGAGCACCGCGACCCCAGACGCCGCCACCGCCTGCACCAACGCCAGCGGCGCGAGCGCCAGCGCGGCCACGTACATGCCCCAGCCCGCGGTCTCCGCCCCGAACGCGACCAGCCACCGCCGGTCACCCAGCAGCATCTGCACCGACCGGAACGGGCGGCGCGGCGACAGCGGCGGCAGCGCCGCCGCCGCGTCGTGCTCAAGCGAGTAGGCCGTGTTCGTGACCAGCGCCGAAACGAACGCCAGTATCAGCCCGGCCCATATCAGCGGCACCCAGCGGACGGTACCAGCAGGCCGGGTCCCCCGCCCAGGGGGAGATGGCCGGCACCGCGGGGACCTTCGCCCCTACAGGCCGCCCGCCATCAGGATCAGCTGGTAACGGGGCAGGCAATTGGGGGAGCGATGGCGGTTGGCAGCAGCCCGGTGGTGTCCGGGGATCCGGAGACGGGGCGGCGTTACTGGCGGCACGGCGATGATCTTGTTCGGCCTGCTGATGGAGCGCCAGCAACGGCCCGGTGCCGCGACTGGAGCGCCTTCTGGTACGGCTCTGTCGTCAGCGTCGTACCGTGGGCGCTGATCGCGGTGTACGTCTCGCAGCCCGCGCGGGTGCCGGGATTCGTCTATGCCATCACCATCGTCCAGTTCGTGCTGTTCTTCAGCTTCGCGGTCAACATGGCGCTCCAGTACGCCCAGGTAGGCCGCTGGCGCGATCACATTCACGGCGAGATCGTCTGCATCGTCTTGAGCTTTACCGCCAAGTCGCTGCTGGCATGGCTCATCTTCGCCAACGTCCTGCGCGCCTAGGGACGCGACGATGCCGCCCGCTCCCCGCCACCCGCCATCGGACGAGCGGTACCTGCCTGCCTGCGTGACATGCGCGACCTGGTCCCCGGGCATTGTGGTACTGCCGTGTCTACGCGGCGGTGACGCGAAGCATCGGGGAACGGGCGGGGGCCTGGAGGGCAGCCATGGAGATTGGCGCGGTCAGCTGGGGCGTCACGATCGTAGTGATCCTCGCGCTGCTCGGCGCCGACCTGCTGCTGGCAACGGTCCGCCCGCACGCTGTCGGCTACCGGGAGGCCGCGGCCTGGTCGGTGTTCTACGTGGCTGTGGCGGTGATCTTCGGCGTGGTTTTCGGTTCCCTTGCGGGGTGGGATGACGGTGCGCAGTTCTTCGCCGGCTACATCGTGGAGAAGAGCCTGTCGGTCGACAACCTGTTCGTCTTCGTGATCATCATGACCACGTTCGCGGTGCCGCGTGAGCACCAGCAGCGGGTGCTCGTTTTCGGGATCATCGCCGCCCTGGGCCTGCGGGCGGCGTTCATCGCCCTGGGCGCGACACTGCTGTCGCTGCTGTCGTTCATGTTCCTGGTCTTTGGGCTGGCGCTGATCTGGACGGCGGTACGGCTGTACCGGCACCGCGACGAGGACCCCGATATCGGGACCAGCCCGCTGGTGCGGGCCGCGCGCCGGCTGCTGCCGGTCAGCGACACCTACGCCGGCGGCCGGCTGATGACACGGGCCGACGGGCGGCGGATGCTCACGCCGCTGTTCCTCGTGTTCGTCACAATCGGCGGCACGGACATCCTGTTCGCGCTGGACTCCATCCCGGCCGTCTTCGGGGTCACCGACCAAGCCTACATCGTCTTCGTCGCCAACGCGTTCGCCCTGCTCGGCCTGCGGGCGCTGTTCTTCCTGGTGACCGGCCTGCTGGACCGGCTGGTGTACCTGTCGGCCGGGCTGGCGCTGATCCTGGCGTTCATCGGCGTGAAGCTCATCCTGCACTGGGGCCACGGGGTCAGCCACCGGGTGCCGGAGATCAGCACACCGGTATCGCTGGTAGTCATTGCGGCCGTGCTGGCCGTCACCACCGTCGCCAGCCTGATGAAGTCCCGGCGCGAACCCGCGGCGCGGGCGCACGCTGGCGCTGTTCTCGGCGCGCCGCCACAGGATCGCCACGGCGGGCAGGACCCTTCCGCGGACGGGCACGAGCAGGGAACCCGGCCATGATCTCGTGGCCTGCCCGGCGAGGATCTTAGGATCGGCGGATGACAGATGCTGCCGAAGCAGGAATGGTGCACTTGCGGCTGATCGCTGGTGCCGAGGAAGCTCCGCAGGTGCTGCGGGTGCTGGAGAACTCGCCCGCGGTCGCCAGCCTTGTCCGGCTCGCCGGCTCGCCGGCTCGTCACTCAGGCCGCCAGGCGATCTCATCCTCTGCGATGTCGCGCGCGAGGAGGTGAGCGTGGTGGTCAGCCAGCTTCGGCGGTCCGGCCTGGGACGCGGCGGCTCGATCTCGATCGACGCGGTTGACTCGGTGATCTCGCCGGAGGCGCGCCGGGCCGCGCTGGCTTCGGCCGGCTCGCCCGCGGACGCGGTGATCTGGGAGGAGGTCGAGGCGCGGACTTCAGAAAGCGCGGAGTGCTCCTTCAGCTTCGCCGCATTCATGGTGCTTGCCACGCTGATCGCGGCGATCGGCATCCTCACCGCCTCCCAGATCCTGGTCATCGGCGCCATGGTCGTGGGGCCGGAGTTCGGCCCGCTGGCGGCGCTGTGCGTCGCGCTCGTGCAGCGGCGCGCCGCGATGACGGCCCGGTCCGCGACCGCCCTGGCAGCCGGGTTCCCGCTGGGCATCGCGGCAGCGTTCGTGCTGGTGCTGGTTCTCCGCGCGGCCGGGACGGCGCCGGACGTGCTCACTGCCCCGGGCCGGGCCGCGACGTTCTTCATCTCCCATCCCGATGTTTACTCGGCGCTGGTGGCGCTGCTGGCCGGGGTCGCCGGGATGCTGTCGCTGACGACGGCGAAGTCGGGGGCGCTGCTGGGCGTGCTCATCTCGGTCACCAGGATCCCCGCCGCGGCCAACATCGGGGCCGCCGCGGCGTACGCGGACTGGCAGCAGGCCAGGGGCGCGCGCGCAACTCGCACTCAACCTGGCCTGCATCGTGGCCTCCGGCACCCTCACCCTCGCGGCCCAGCGGCTCGGCTTCAGGCGGCGGCTCTCCGGGGACGCGGCGCACGCTGAAGCCGGCCTGCAAAAGGAACGCCGCAGCGCCCCCAGGATGCCCGCGTGCGTCCAGTAGCCGGCACGGCTCCACTGCCGGCCGATCGCGGCCACTCCGCCGGACAGCAGAAAGTCGCGCCGATGCAAGCGACCGCCTGCGTCAGCAGGAGATGCGCGCACCTCAGCGGGCAGCGTGCGGCCACCCGTTGCCATCCGGCCCGCGCCTGCCTCGCCGTCTCGTAGCCCGTGCAGGGTAACCGGAGGCCGCGTGAGCGGGCGAAAATTCGGGTACCTGCGGCTAGGGATGTGTCCAGCGCCTGGCTGCCGGCGGTCCGGTCGGCACCCGGCTGCGGGACCAACCGCCCTAGACGACCGCGCCTTCTGCGGGATGGGGTTGTAGTCATGGAGGTGTTGGCGTCCGGGCGGCAGGTAAGCGGGCAGCACGGGCTTGCGGCTCATGAGGTTGTGCTGCTGCTGGAAACCGATCCGGACCGTGGCCTGGCGGAGGCGGAGGCCCGCGGCCGCCTGGAGCGGTACGGGGCGAACGTGCTGCCCCGGTCGCGCCGGGCGGGCCCGCTGGCCCGGGTGCTGCACCAGGTGACGGATCCGCTGGTCTACGTGCTGCTTGCGTCCGGGGCGGTGACCGTGGCGCTGGGCGAGGCTGTGGATGCGGCGGTGATCTTCGGGGTGGTGGCGCTCAACACGCTGATCGGGTACGTGCAGGAGTCCCGGGCGGAGGCCGCGCTTGATGCGCTGCGGGCGATGACCCGCACCCAGGTGACGGCGGTGCGGGACGGGCGGGCCCGCAAGCTGGCGTCGGAGGACCTGGTGCCGGGGGACCTGGTGCTGGTGGAGGCCGGCGACAAGGTCCCGGCGGACCTGCGCCTGGTCCGGGAGACCGGGCTGGGGGCCGATGAGTCCGCGCTGACCGGCGAGTCGGTGCCGGTGGATAAGGACGAGGTGGTGCTGCCACTGGACACGCCGGTGGCCGACCGGCGCAACATGCTGTATTCCGGGACGCTGGTGACCAGCGGGACCGGTGCTGGGGTCACCGTGGCCACCGGGGCGCAGACTGAACTGGGGGAGATCCACCGGCTGGTCGGCACCGCGCAGCTGCCGGTCACGCCGCTGACCCGCAAGCTCACCCGGTTCAGCAAGCTCCTGACGGTGGTGATCCTGGGCCTGGCGGCCGTCGCCTTCGCCGTCGGCCTGGCCAGGGGCGAAAAGGCGGCCGACATGTTCGTCGCCGCCGTTGCCCTGGCCGTGGGGGCAATCCCGGAGGGCCTGCCGGCCGCGGTGACGATCACGCTGGCGATCGGGGTGAGCCGGATGGCCCGGCGCCGGGCAGTGATCCGGCGCCTGCCGGCGGTGGAGACCCTGGGCAGCACGACGGTGATTTGCTCGGACAAGACCGGCACGCTGACCCAGAACCAGATGACGGTCCAGGCGGTGCGGACCCCGGACGGGCAGTATGCCGTCACCGGCGCCGGCTACCTGCCCGACGGCGCGATCACGGACACCGCGGGTCAGGCGGCGGACCTGACCGCCGACGAGGCGCTGCGCTGGTGCCTGCTCGCCGGGGCCGCCTGCAACGACGCGACGCTGGAGGTCAGGGACGGCCGGGCGGCGCTGACCGGGGACCCGACCGAGGCGGCGCTGCTGGTCTCGGCCGGGAAGGCCGGGCTGGATGCCGCCGGCGCCGCCGCCGCGTTCCCCCGCGCGGACGTGATCCCGTTCAGTTCCGAGCGCCGCTTCATGGCGACCCTGCACGAGCACCGCACCGGCGGTCAGGCCGGCTACGTGGTGTTCGCCAAGGGCGCGGCCGAGAGCGTCCTGGGCCTGTGCGACCGTGAGATGGCCGCCGACGGCACGCTCCGTCCCGTCCGCCCCGGCGCCGCGCTGCGGGCGGCCGGCGAACTGGCAGCGCACGGGCTGCGCGTGCTCGCCACCGCGGTGCGCCAGGACGCCGGCTCGGACGGGTTCGGCGCCTGGCAGGCCGCCGGAGGCGCCGGCCCGGCGGTCGGGCCGCTGGTGTACACCGGCCTGCAGGCAATGCTGGACCCGCCGCGCCCGGCCGCGGCGGCCGCGGTGAGCGCCGCCCGCAGGGCCGGCATCACGGTGAAGATGATCACCGGGGACCACGCGGCCACCGCCGCCGCGGTCGCTGGGCCGCTCGGCCTGCTGGACGGCCGCCGCGACGGGGACGTGCTGACCGGCGCGGAACTGGCCGCGCTGCCCCCGGGGGAGTACGCCGACGCGGTAAAGCGCGCTACGGTGTTCGCCCGGGTCGCCCCCGAGCAGAAGCTGCGCCTGGTCGAGGCGTTCCAGTCCCGCGGTGAGATCGTGGCCATGACCGGCGACGGGGTCAACGACGCCCCCGCGCTGCGCACGGCCGACATCGGGGTGGCGATGGGCCGCTCGGGCACCGAGGTCGCCAAGGAAGCCGCCGACATGGTGCTCACCGACGACGACTTCGCCACCATCGAGGCCGCCGTCGAAGAGGGCCGCGGCGTGTTCGACAACCTCACCAAGTTCATCGTCTGGACCCTGCCCACCAACATGGCCGAGGGCCTGGTTATCCTAGCCGCGATCCTGGCCGGCACCGTCCTGCCGATCCTGCCCACCCAGATCCTGTGGATCAACATGACCACCGCGGTCGCCCTCGGCCTGATGCTCGCCTTCGAGCCCAAGGAGGCCGGGATCATGGACCGGCCGCCCCGCGATCCCCGCACGCCCCTGCTCACCGGGACCCTGGTCTGGCGCATCCTGCTGGTCTCCGCCCTGCTGGTGGCCGGCACCTGGTGGCTGTTCCAGTGGGAGCAGGGCAACGGCGCGACGGTGGCCGAAGCCCGCACCGCTGCGGTGAACCTGTTCGTCATGGTGGAACTGTTCTACCTGTTCAGCTGCCGGTCGCTGACCGGCCCTGCGTGGCGGGCCGGCGTCTTCGCCAACCGGTGGGTCGTGGCAGGCGTCACCGCCCAGGCAGCCGGGCAGCTTGCCCTCACCTACCTGCCGGTCATGAACCGCCTGTTCCAGACCGCGCCGATCACCGGCGGTGCCTGGCTGCGGATCCTCATCCTCGCCCTGGCCGCCTCGCTGATCGTCGCAGCCGACAAACGCATGACCCGCCGGCGACGCCGTAGCGCGGCAAAGCCCCCGCCTGGGCCGACGCCGGATCCCGCTCAGCGGACGGACCTCTTACCAGAACCACGCATCCGTTCGGGGTAACGATCGTGATCCGCGAACGGATGCATGGTCTGACTGTGTCGGAGAGGCTGTCTCAGGCACCGCGGCGTGCTGTCCTCGGCTTCCCGCCGCATGCCCACCCCGCCGGGCAGGACTCCGGACGACAGGCACGAGCCAGGATCCCGGCCCGAGTGATCCCGCAGCTTGCCCGGCGGGGAGCTTGATGATAAAGGTGTCCCGGAAGTGCCGCAGCTTCCCGCTTTACCCTGCCGCCACCTCGCCACCTGGCACACGAAGCGGCTTGAGTCTCACGGTCAGCCTGTCAGGAGGCGAGTGAAGAAGGCGGCGATGCGCGTCGTCGGCGGACCGCTGGTGTAGCGAGTTCCCGAGACCTTGCTCACGGCAACTCCCGTCAGGGGCCGATTGCCAGTTGCGCAGGGCGAAGGTCCTGACCTCGCGGCCACCGGCTCGCAACCGAGGCCGTGCCGCGGCGTCGTTTCCGGGCCTCTGCCGCCCGACGTGGCTGTCAAGGGACCCTGCCAGGCTTGGGGCGCGCATGGCCCGTTGTGCTGGGACTTTTGCCTCTGACGTGCCGGGTATACGGGCGGGATGCTGGGAGTGAACTGCCGGAGGGCGTGACGGTGGTGCCGGGGCGGCACGGCTTGCAGGCTGCTGGCGGGGCCGGGCAATGCCGATGGGGTTGCGCGGGCCGCGCCCGCCGGCCTCAATCCGGCAGGTCGGCGACCCGGCTAGGAGGCGGCATGCTGACCCGCTTGATAGGCGTGATCACCGGCGCTGCCGTGCTGGCCGGGGCCGGGTGCGCCGCCCCGCGTGCACCGGTCACCCCGGGGATCGTGAAGGTGGTCGCCGGGGAGAACATGTGGGGAAATATCGTCGCGCAGCTCGGCGGATCGCATGTTCAGGTGACCTCGATCCTGTCCAGTCCGGCCGCGGACCCGCACCTGTATGAGTCCGACGTGGCCAGCGCCGTGGCGGGGTGGCCGGGGCGGGGCTGGTGATCGCTAACGGCGCGGGCTACGACGACTTCGTGTCCCAGCTGCTGGGGGCCACGCGCAACAGCGGGCGGGTGGTGGTTACGGTGCAGGCGGTGCTCGGCATGTACGGGCCGGACGTGAACCCGCACTTCTGATACGACATCCCCCGGGTGCCGCGGGTAGCGGCGGCCGTCGAGGCGGCGCTGGCCCGGCTCGACCCGCACGACGCGCCGGTGTTCGCCGCGAACCTGAAGAGGTTCGACGCCTCGCTCGCGCCGCTGGATGCGGTGATCGCGTCCATCCGACGCCAGTACGCGGGCGCACCCGTGGCCTACACCGAGCGGGTCCCCGGCTACCTGCTCGCCGCGGCCGGGCTGACAGTGGTGACCCCGCTGTGGTTCGCCGCGGCGATCGAGAACGGCAACGACCCCGGCGCCGCCGACACCGCCCGCATGTACCAGCTCATCACCGGGCGCAAGACCCGGGTCTTGCTGTACAACGCCCAGGTCACCAGCCCGGTCACCCAGCAAGTACGGGCACTGGCCCGGCAGTCGGGGTGCCCGTCGTGCCGGTCGATGAGACCATGCCGCCGGCCTACCGCAGCTATCAGGCATGGCAGCTGGCCCAGGCGACGGCCCTGCTGAACGCACTGGGAGGCGCGGAATGAGTGGCGAGGGCGGGGCGGCGGTGGCGCTGCGCGGCGCGGCGCTGCGGTTCGGCCACCACGGCATCTGGCAGGACCTGGACCTCGACGTCGCGCCCGGGAGTGCCTGGCCGTCCTTGGCCCGAACGGGGCGGGCAAGTCCACCCTGCTGAAGGTGCTGCTCGGCCTGCTGCCGCTGTCGGCCGGCACGGTTACCGTCGACGGGCGCCCGCCGCGCCGCGGCAGCCCGGTCACCGGGTACGTGCCGCAGCAGCGCGACTTCGACCTCGACCTGCCGGTCCGGGGCCGGGACTTGGTCCAGTTCGGCGTCGACGGGCACCGCCTGGGCCTGCCGGTCACCCGGTCCCGGCAGGTCGATACCGCGATCGCGGCGGTCGGCGCGAGCGACTACGCCGACGCGCCGGTCGGGCTGCTGTCCGGCGGGCAGCAGCGGCGGCTGCGGATCGCCCAGGCGCTGGCCGGCCGGCCGCGGCTGCTGCTGTGCGAGGCCGCCGAGGCCCGCGGCGTCCCCGTCCGCCGCCTCGGGCTGGTGTTCCTGCTCGTGCTTGCTCTCACCGTTACCGGCGCCGCCCAGGTCGTCGGCACCCTGCTCGTGCTCAGCCTGGCCATCACCCCGGCCGCAGCCGCCCAGCGGCTGTCCGCCAACCCCCTGGTCGTCGCTGCCCTGTCGGTCGCCTTCGCCCTGGTCTCAGCCGACGGCGGGCTGCTGGCCAGCTTCGGCGCCAGCAGCATCAAGGCCAGCGTGTTCATCACCAGCATCAGCTTCGCCGTCTACCTCGCCGCCCGCCTCGCCGGGCCCGTGCTCCGCGACCGCCGGCACCAGGCAGGCCGCCACGCCGGTCCCAGCCGCCCGGCACACCCGCTACACCCGTCCGGACCAGCGGACACCGGCACGCCGCAACAGCCCGGCAGGCACGTCCCCACCGGACTGGGCTGGCCCTCCGAGCCCGCCACCCCGGTCAGTCCCTCCGGAGAGAGGGACACATCCTGGTGCTCCCGCAAGGCGCGAAGGCCCCCGGCTGCTGACATCAGCCCGGACGTGCCGCACGTGCCAGGCGCCGCCCAGCCACCCATGCCTGGTTCTCGCGGCGAGCGGACTTGCTGATTGAGCAGCGCAGGCGCCCGGCCCCCGTCAGCTGTGGTGGGTCAGCGTTCCTGCATGCGGCGGCTCATGCTCGTCGCTGGCCAGTGAGAGGTAGCTTTCGTCTTCCTGGGTGGTGTGCAGCCGCAGGATGGCGTGCAGCCCGTACAGCAGGGCTCGCAGGTCGGCGAGGTCGGCGTCATCGGGTGGCTGGTCGCCGATGTCGTCGATGATCTGGCCGAGCCGCCGGGCCTGGCGTGCGATCTCGGCGTGGCCGCGGCTCATGGTCGCGGTGATCTCAGGTGAGCCGAGCATGCGGTCCAGCGCCGGGTAGAGCTCGTGTTCCTCGGCCTGCTCGTGTGGCCCGATCTCGTCGCTGAGCAGCTGGTATGCGTGCCGGACCCGGGCCATGGCCTGATCGGGTGTGGTGAAGCCGAGGGAATCGGCGGTGGCGCGCAGTTCCTCGATGTCAGCCCGGATGACCTCGTGCTCGCCCTGGAAGCGGCGGGTCAGCGCGGCATCGGCTGCGGTCATGTGAATGACGGCGTGGCCGGCCTGCAGGGCGCGCAGGGCGTTGAGGATCACGGCTACGTCGATGCCTTCCTGAAGGACGGCGCCCCAGACCGCGGGCAGCAGCCCGGCGGCGGCCGCGCCCATGGCCGCCAGAGACATGGCCATGCCGGCCAGCACGCTTTGCAGTGCGATCCGCCGGGTCCGGCGGGCCACGCGGACAACCTCGCCGAGCCGGTCGATCCGGTCGACGGTGAGCACGGCGTCGGCGGCCTGCGAGGACGCGGTTGCTCCTCTGGCTCCCATGGCCACGCCGACGTCGGCGAGCGCCAGGGCGGGTGCGTCGTTGATGCCGTCTCCGACCATGACGACTGGCTCCTGGCGCATCTCGGCCCGGACGGTGTCGAGCTTCTCATCCGGGGTGCGCTCGGCGAGGACGCTGTCGACGCCGATGATCGCGCCGATCGTGTCCGCGACCTCGGCCCGGTCGCCGGTGACCATGACGACGCGGCGGAACCCGCCGGCCCGCAGCGCCCGGATCGTGCGGGCGGCGTCGGGACGGACCGGGTCGTCCAGGATGAGCACGCCCGCCGGCTCGCCGTCAACGGCGACGAACACGGTCAGCGCCCCGTCTAGCCTGGCGCGGCGGCGGGCGGTCCTGGCCCACCGCGGTGTCCCGTCTTTGCCGCCGATTCCGCACCAGGCTGCCTTGCCTATCGCGACCTGATGGCCGGCCACCGTGCCGCGGATGCCCTGCCCGGGCACCTCCTCGGCCTGCCGTGGCATGCTCAGCTCGCAGCCGCGATCACGGGCCGCGCTGACCACCGCGCCGGCCAGCACATGGCCGGACACCTGGTCCAGCGACGCGGCCAGGCGCAGGACGTCGCCCGCCCCCCAGCGGCCGGCCGGGACAATCGATGACACCGCGGGATGCCCGCTGGTCAGAGTGCCGGTCTTGTCCAGCAGCACGGTGGTGCACCGCGCGAGGTTCTCCAGCACGCCACCGCCCTTGACGACCACGCCGCGGCGCGCGGCCACCGACATCCCCGACACCAGCGCGACCGGAGCAGCCAGGATCAGCGGGCACGGCGTGGCAACCACCAGGACAGCCACCGCCCTGGCCATACCCGCGGCCGCCCACGAGGCACCGGCCGCGGCGAGGGTGACCAGCAGGAACCAGACCGCGTACCGGTCGGCCAGCCGGACAAACGGCGCCTGCGACTGCTCGGCCTCGGCCACCAGGCGCACGATCCCGGCGTATGTGCTGTCCTGCGCCCGGGTCGTGACGGCCACATCGACGGGACCGCCGGTGTTGACCACGCCGCTGCGCACCTGGTCGCCCGCCGGATGCTCGACCGGGACTGGCTCACCAGTGAGAGCCGACTCGTCCAGGACCGCGCGGCCGGACGCGACGGTGCCGTCAGCCGGGACTAGGTCCCCGTGCGCGACCATGACGACGTCGCCGGGCTCGACCTGGTCCAGCGGCACCTGTTCCAGCGCGCCGTCGCGGTAACGCCGCGCGGTGCGCGGCGCGCGGGCCAGCAGCCCGCTCAGGTCGCGGCGGGCCCGGCCGGCTGCCCAGGACTCCAGCGCCCGCCCGCTGGCCAGCATCACGGCAATGACCGCCCCGGCCAGCAGTTCCCCGACGGCGACCGCGCCCGCCAGCGCCAGCAGCGCGATGAGATCAACCCCGCCGCGCCGCCTGCGCAGGCTGTCCGCGACCGTCCAGGACGCATACGCCAGCCCGCATGCGGTGACGGCCAGCCAGGCCACGTGAGCGCCCTGATGGCCGCCGGCCAGGTACAGCCCCCCGCCGACGGCCAGTCCCGAGACCATCACCGCCAGCAAGACGCCCGCCCCGCGGCCGGCCAGCCACCCGGCGGCGGTCCGATACCGCGCACTCGCCACGCTCACGACCGTACGGAGAGCGCCCTGGCGGACCCCAGGGCCCAATGTCACCTGGGCAGGGCTGAAGGTCCTGGTACGAGGTCACGTCTGCCAGGCCGCGGAGTGATGCCGGACAGCCGGGCCCGTCCCAGCGCCGGGATCAGCCTGCGGGAGTCAGCACGGCGGCCGTCCGGGACCCAGCGCGGAGCCGGCGCTGTCGCCACCGTCCGGAACAAGACGACCCGCGACGGCATCACCCGCCACGGTGGCCGGATCCTTCTGCCGCCCCGGCTCGCCGCGCCGACCGGCCAGCTGCTGGGTTGCTTTCGCCTCCGGAAGGCGTGGCTGCAGTCGCAGCGCGCCGCTCAGCCAGCAGTAGCAGCACCATCGCAGGGATCATCACGAGGCACCATACTGTCTCGATCCACCCGAAAAGCCACAGGGCAAGGTAGAACGCGATGACCGCGGCATAGCCCACCCGGGTCCTTCGGCCGCCGCTGATGATCAGCGCTCCGGCCGCCGCCTCGAACGCCGCTAGCAGGCCGATCAGCGCGACATGGTTGGGCGGGACCACGCTCCGCCAGGTATGTGTCACCCAGGCGAAGAGCGCCGGGTCAGCAAAGCTGGCGTAATTGACGTGGGTTGCCAGGTTGACGACGTGCACGAGTGCCCCGCCGATGATGAACAGCACACCGGCCGCCACCCGCCCGGTGTACCGCCACCGCTTGCTCCGGCTGGCTAGGACAGCGGCTGTCAGCGTCGCGATCCCGCAGAGAGTCCACAAGATCTCCCATCCGATACCCATGCCCCTCTCCTTCCGCGCACCGTTCACGGTGATCGCAGCAAGTTCCGCCGGGGCCGTTCAGGGTCGTTGGTCCAGGGCTCGCAGGTCATTTGTCCCGTGCCGGGGGTCCATGCCAGCGCGGGCCGTCGCCGCAGGCCGGAAGCGGCTGGTCTGCGCGACCGGACGCGATGGCGTCGCCCAGCGGTGCCGGGAGCAGCACTTCTCGTGTTCGCGGCGGCGGCGCGCCAGGTTCGCCGCCACTGTCAGTGACCCGCCGCTGCTGGCGGTGAGCTGGCGCTGCTGCGGGTGGGCTCACTGCCTGTCCGGTCCCGCAGCGGCAGGGCCTCCCTTCGCCGGATTTGCAGGCGTGGTTTCCAGGTGCTGTTTCAGGGCCGCCCATATCCGCTGCTCCTGGCGGGTGCCCAGCCAGGTGACCAGCGGGCCGAGCAGCCGGAAGGCGCCTTTCGGCCGGACCTGCCCCGACCAGCTCATCCGGGTGCCGGCGCCAGCGGGCTCGAACCTGAGCGTGTAACTGATGTCTGCCCGGGTCATCGTGGTGGCGGTGGCGAACAGCCTCGGCCGTTCGTAGCTGGTGCACTCGATCAGCATCTCCCCCGCATGCCCGGGGGACGCCACCGCCGACCGGAACTGGGTTCCCTTCCGGACCGGCCCGGGGGTGATCTTTTCCGCCCGCACCATCCGCGGGTTGTAGCGCGGCTCATTGCTCTGGTCGGCGACATAGTCGAACACCACATCCACCGGCCGCCCGATCACGATCTCGCCGTCAATCCTGGCCATAATGTCCCCGGCTCTCCGACCTGCTTCGAGAAAAACGGAACGCTGGCCGGACAGGTAGAGGCTAAGGTCACCCGCCCCGTGAGGGCCCGGGGTGCGACAGCCCCGCGTGCCGGACTTGGCGTACCCGCCGTGCGCGGGAACGTTGCCGCGGTCTCGCCAGTTGGTCCGTGGGCTTCAGGCGGCCAGCTTGGTTGTGTAGGGCACTGCAAGGCAGACTGGGATCATGCGGACCGAATCGCTGGGCAGGTCGTATCTGGCTCTGCCAGATGGCCCCGGGCCGTTTCCTGGTGTGGTGGTGGTCCATGAGGCTTCGGGGCTGAACGCCAACATCCGCGACATCTGCGGCCGGTTCTCCGCGGAAGGGTATGCCGCGCTGGGTGTCGATCTGTTCGAGGGCCGTAACCGGGCCGTGTGCATGGCGCGCATGTTCACCGGCGGGCTGGCCGGCAACCTTGACTATCACGGTGTCCCGGCGCTGAAGGCGGCGCTCGGGCAGCTGGCCAGCCGCCCGGAGGTTGATGCCGCGCGGATCGGCGCCATCGGTTTTTGCCTGGGCGGGTCCATCGTGTTGACCTGGGCCTGCACCGACAGCCGGCTGGCCGCGGTTGCCCCGTTCTACGGGACGGCACCCAGGCCGCGGGAGGCGATTCGCCGGATGTGCCCGGTGGTGGGGTCCTGGCCGGGCAAGGACTTCACCACCAGGTCCGCCGGGGTGCTGGAGACCGAGCTCACCGCTGCTGGCATCCCGCACGACCTGAAAATCTATCCGGGGGCCAGGCACGCCTTTTTCAACGACCAGTGGCGCGCCTACCACCCTGCCGCGGCGGCCGACTCCTGGCAGCGGGTCCTGGCCTTTTTCGCCGAGCACGTCCGGCAAGACCCGCCGCGACCTGGTTAAGCCAGGGGGGCCGGGCGGGTGTCGGGCCGGGTTGCTGTGCTTTCCAGGTACCGTTTCATGCTGGCCCAGATTCTGCGTTCCTTACGGTCGCCCAGTGGCCCGAGCAGCGGGCCGAGCATCCGCATCCAGCCCTTCGGCCGCACCTGCCAGTCCCAGCTCATGACGGTGCCGTCGCCATCGGGGGCGAAGGTCAGCGCCCCGCAGGTTTGCATCATCGAGCTGGTGGTGCGCGAGCCGAGCCGGTGCGGCCGGTCATACTCGGTCAGCTCCACCAGCATCTGCGTGCCCGCCCTGCCCATGCGCGCGCGGAACCGTGTCCCCCGCCTGATGGGCAGCGGGGTGAGCAACTCCGCACCAGCCATCGCCGGGTTGAACGACGGCTCGTTGCGCGAGTCGGCGACGAAATCGAATACGTCCTCCACGGGCCGGCCGATCAGGATCTGGCCCTCAATCTTGGCCATGTCGCACCTCCACGTTCGGTCCGGCATCGTGCCCGTCCAGCGGCAGGCCTTCCGGCTGCTCGGCCTGGCTTTGCTGGTTGTCGTGGGCGAGGGCACACAGCAGGATCAGCACGAGCAAGAATGGCGTGGCCGCCGTCACCGCAGGGGTCAACTGGAGCATCACGGCATTGGGGATAGCGGCGACGATTCACGATCCCGCTGCCCAGGCCAGGTAAGCAACGAGCAGCCACCGTCAGCAGCATGACCAGGCCGCTATGCGGCCGGGTCACGAAAGCGGCGGCCCAGGTCAGCACCGCCACGGCCAGCGGCATCGCGGCCACCCCTGTGGCACGGAAGCCGGGAATGATGGTGATCGCTGGCTCGCAACCGTGCCAGGCAGTATGCGGCTGGAATGGGGGCCCGATCGCATGGATGACCAGCCCGCCGGGAGTAGCGCTGCCCTGCCGGGTCTCGAAGCATCGGTGTCCGAGGCCGAGCAGGCCTGCTCCGATGCCGAATGCGGCAGCCATGATGCGCCGCGCTCACCTTCCCGAAGCGGCCTGTTCTTGTGGGCAGGCAGTGGCATCCCATGCTGCGCCACAGGACCGCGGCATTCACCGTGGCGCCAGCTCAAGCTGGCGGGCGATGCCGTCGGCCCACTGCCGGATGCCGGCCCAGTCGCGGAAGTCTCCGGTCAGGCCGCGGAACACCAGCAGAGACGCCCGCTGGGGAAGGCTGAGAGCTTTCGGGTCGAGCTTTCCGGCGAACCTGCGGTGATCCCGCGCGCGGGTGGCTTCGAGGATTCCGGGAAGGTCGGCTGGGTCTTGGTCCATCGACTGGGCCAGCTTGCCCGACGGCTTCCCGACCGGGCCGCTGGAAAACAGCCATACCGGACGGCCGGTGAGGGCGTCACCGAACCGGTTCACCAGCTCTTTCGCCGGGTTGAGCCAGTGACCCATGTACACCGCGCTGCCGATGATCACCGCGTCATACCCGTCGAGGCTGCACACGTCCGCGGGCGCGATCACCTCGGCGGCTAGGCCCTGCTCCGCCAGCACCTGCCCGATCGCCTGCGCAATCTCGGCGGTTGACCCGTGGCGAGAGGCGGCCGAGACCAGCACCCTCGGAACGTGCGCCTGGCCGGCTGCTTGAGCTGCTGGCTCTGTCATCGTTGCCACCTCCCTGGTCTTGCCCCGTGGCACAGGCCACGCCGGACCGGCACGACCGCAGGCCGAACCCCACGGCAGGCGCGTGCCTGCCTCAGCGCTCTCCTCACGGTCCAGGCGAGTCCGGCTGACCCTGATTTGAGGTTTTCCACCTCTGTCGGGTCAGGCCAGGGCAAGTCGTCCTGCATCCAAGGGACAAAGGTCCCGGCCGGCGGCCGACCGGGAACGCAGCCGGGCTACGTCCTGGCGGGGTGGCCGTTAGGCCAGCGGGCTCCGCCCGGCGGAGGGTGGTTCCGGTGCCAATCCTCGGCGATGTCTGAGGACGTTGGACCTTTTGCGTCGGGCGGTAGGGCCCTGCCATCGACAGCGAGAGACTGGAATCGTCCTCATGTGGCGGCCCCGCGAACCGAGGGACCGTTGATGGCGCACGGAGGTGGACGCGTGCCGTGGTTCTTGGTCGTCGTGGCTGGCCTGTTTGAAGCCGGTTTCGCGGTTCTGCTCAAGCAAAGCGCCAACTTCACGCGGCTGTGGCCGACGGTGGGGTTCGCTGCATGCGCGCTGATCAGCTTCGGGCTGCTTAACCTGGCCCTGGGCAAGCTGGAGGTTGGCGCGGCCTATGCGGTGTGGACCGGCATCCGGTGCGGCGGGCACCGCGGCGGCCGGCATCGTGGTCTTGGGCGAGTCGAACTCGGTACTGAAGCTGGTATCGATCGGCCTGATCCTGGCCGGGGTGGTTGGGCTGAACCTGTCCGGCGTCACACCCTGACAGCGGCTGCGCCGAGATCGCGATAATGCTCGCCGGGCACGGACAACCAGGCCGGGTGCGCCGTTGAGTGTGCTGACCAGCCTCCAGACCGGCTCGCCGCTGTCCTATCTCATCGCGGTGATCGTCCCGGCGCTGGACGCGGTCTTCCCGGTACTGCCCAGTGAGACCGTGGTCATCGCCCTCGGCGTGACGACCGCAGGCAGTGCCGATCCGCGCATCGCACTGCTGGTGGGTTGCGCCGCCGCAGGCGCGTTTTTGGGCGACAACCTCTCCTATCTCATCGGACACCACTTCGGGAACTGGGCCGGACGCACGTTCTTCGCGGGCCCGAAAGGCGCACGGCGGCGTGCCTGGGCCGAGGGTTCTTTGCGGCGATTCGGGATGCAGCTGATCGTCGTGTGCAGGTTCATCCCCGGCGGCCGGACAGCTGTCACGCTGACCTGCGGGCTCATCGGCTACCAGCGCCGCCGGTTCGTCATCGCCACCGCCGTGGCGGCCGTCATCTGGGCGCTGTACGCGTTCTTTGCCGGGCGGCTTGGCGGCAAGACCTTCGAAGACCAGCCCTGGGCCGGGCTGCTGGCCGCTTTCGGCGGCACGGTGATGATCAGCACGCTGATCGAGGCAGCCCGGCGGATCAGGTCGCGCCGCAAAGGCCACGCCGACCAGCCGCCGGGGCGATAGGGCACGCTGCAAGCCGGGCGGCCCGCCGTCCTGCCCCGCCAGCGATGACAGGGCGGGTCCGCGGGTGCCCGGGACGGATGGCCTGCCAGCGGGGACCTTCGGCACTGCCGGCGGCGCCGGCCGGCGCGCATCCTGGCAGCGATGTGGCTGCATGGGCTGATCGTCCGGCAGCTGGCGGGCTACGGGCTGGGAACGGCGGGCGTCCCTGGCCCAGGAAAGGGGTGATCGCGATGGCCGCGGCGGGGGTGTACCCGGTCAGGGTCGATGCGTCGCTGGACGCCCGGCTGTCGCGCTGGCTGTGGCTGGTCAAGTGGCTGCTGCTGATCCCGCACTACGTGGTGCTGGTGCTGTTGTGGATCGCGTTCGTGGTGCTCAGCGCGGTGGCGTTCTTCGCGATCTTGCTCACCGGGGTCTACCCTCGGCCGGTCTTCGACTTCAACGTGGGGGTGCTGCGGTGGACGTGGCGGGTGCAGTACTACGCGATCGGCGCGTTCGGCACTGACCGGTACCCGCCGTTCACGCTGGCCGATGACCCGTCTTACCCGGCGCACCTGGAGGTCGAGTACCCGCGGCGGCTGTTGCGCGGGCTGGTGCTGGTCAAGTGGTGGCTGCTGGCCATCCCGCAGTACATCATCGTGGCCGTGTTCACCGGCGGGGGGCTGTGGGCGGCCTGGCGCACCACCGATAACACGAGCGGGAACTGGCCGGGACTGATCGCGATCCTGGCACTGATCGCCGCGGTGGTTGTGCTGTTCACTGGCCGCTACCCGCAGCAGATCTTCGACTTCGTGGTGGGCCTGAACCGGTGGGTGCTGCGGGTCGCCGCCTATGCGGCCCTGATGACCGACGCCTACCCGCCGTTCCGCCTGGACATGGGCGGGCCGGACCCCGCTACCGTGACCTGGCCGCAGCCGCCAGCACCCAGTCCAGCACCTGCGAGCCCGGGAACAGCAACCGCGGGGCCAGCCGGCGCATCGCCCGGCGGGCAGCGCACCGGATGGACCGCGGGCCGGATCGTTGCCGTCGTCGCCGGCTCGGTGCTGGCGCTGTGCTCGCTGGGGCTGCTGGCGGCAGGCGGCACGGCCCTGTGGGCGGACACCGCCGCCCGCCAGGGAAGCTACGTCGATCTCGGGTCAGCGACCTATCACACTGGCGGATACGCGGTAGCCAGCGACACCGTCGAACTGCACGCCGCCACGAGCGGCTGGGACGCGGCGCACTCGCTGCTCGGCACCGTCCGCATCCGCGCCACCTCGACCACCGGCGCGCCGGTCTTCATCGGCGTCGCGCCGGCCCCGGCGGCAGCCCGCTACCTGGCCGGCGTCGCGCACGCCACCGTCCGCGGCCCCGCCGGCACCCCCGGCTGGATCGCGCAGCACGGCGGCGCCGCCGCAGCGGCCCCGCCCTCCCGCATGCACATCTGGGACGCCCACGCCGCCGGCCCCGGCACCCGGGCCATCGTGTGGCCGGTACGTGGCGGCGAGTGGATGGTGGTCGCCATGAACGCCAACGGCTCCTCCCCGGTCAACGTCCACGTCGACGTCGCTGCCACCCTGCCAGCCCTGCCTTGGATAGCAGGCGGCTTGCTGGCCGGGGGAATCATCATCCTTGCCGCCGGTGTCCTGCTGCTGGTCATCCCGATCCGCCGCGTGTCCCGGCAGGGCGCCTCGCCGCCTCGCTGAACCCTGGCAGGCACAACCGGCCCGGCCCGCCAAGCGGCGCGGATCGCAGGCACCGAGGCCACTGCCCAGCGGCTGCACCGGAGGGGCAGCTGGAAGGTCCGTTCTCAGCTGGGGGTGCGGCAGAACTTTTGCGCCGCTCCGATGGTGGTGCTGTTGGCCATTCGATGTGGGCATGGGCGGCAGCGTCTTGCTGATCGGCGACCGGCGGCACCGCCGCCACGTGCGCGCAGCCGCGCAGGCCCGACCCGCAACCCATTCCCGGGCCACCGGACGCCGCATCGACCAGGACCCCGCCCCAGCGCGTCACCCGAGACTAACCGGGCAGGTGGTCCGCCAGCAGGGCATGCCCCTAGCAGTCGCCACGACGTGCCACAAGGCTTCGAGACTTCTGCCTCCCCGGGTCCGGGACCAACGACTCTGACACCGCAGGCTGACCGCGCGCACCGTTGAACGGTGATGAAACGAATCGTTGTCCTGGGCGGCGGTACCGGCGGGACGCTAATGGCCAACCGCCTGCGACGGCTGCTGGACCGCGACGCAGCGGAGATCACCGTCATCGACTCAGGCGACGCGCACTTGTACCAGCCGGGCCTGCTGTTCGTCCCGTTCGCGCGGGCCAGGCCCGAAAGCCTGACCCGGCCGCGGTGCCGCCAGCTTCGCCCCGGCGTGACCTTCCGCCGCGCCACGGTCGAGCGCGTCGATCTGGACGCGGACCAGGTGCTGCTGGCCGATGGGGCGTCTGTGGGCTACGACGTGCTAGTGATCGCGACCGGCGCACGGCTGGTCCCGGAGGAAACCGAGGGCCTGACCGGGCCGGGCTGGCAGGACCGGGTCTTCACGTTCTACACCCTGGACGGCGCGGTGGCCTTGCGGCGGGCGCTGTCGGAGTTCGTCGGCGGACGGCTGGCCGTGGCGGTGATGGACATGCCGGTCAAGTGCCCGGTCGCGCCCCTGGAGTTCTGCTTCCTCGCGGACTCCTACTTCCGCGATCGCGGCATCAGGGACCGGGTCGACCTGGTCTATGTCACCCCGCTGGACGGCGCGTTCACCAAGCCGGTGTGCAACCGTGAGCTCAGTGGCCTGCTCAAAGACAAGAGCGTCAGCCTTGTCACCGAGTTCAACACCGGAGAGGTCGACGGCGAGGGCGGGCGCCTGGTGTCCTACGACGGGCGGGAGGTTCCGTTCGACCTGGCGGTCGTGATCCCGCTGCACGCCGGCCAGGACTACGTCAGCCGCTCGCCCGGCCTGGGCGACGAGCTCGGCTTCGTTCCCGCCGACCAGCAGACCCTCCAGTCCAAGGCGAAGCCGAACGTCTTCGTGATCGGCGACGCGGCCGACGTCCCCACCTCCAAAGCAGGGTCGGTGGCCCACTTCGAGGGCCAGATCGCCGCCAGGAACATCACCCGGTACCTGGCCGGCGAGCCCCTGGACGCGTCCTTCGATGGGCACACCAACTGCTTCATCGAAAGCGGGTCCGGCAAGGCCCTGCTGATCGACTTCAACTACGACACCGAGCCGCTGACCGGGCACTTCCCCGCCCGGATCGGGTTGCCGCTGCTGCGCCAGTCGCGGCTGTGCCACCTCGGGAAGCTGGCGTTCGGCTGGCTGTACTGGCACGTGCTGCTGCCCGGCCGCGAGATCCCCGGCGTGCACAGCCAGATGCCAGCCGCCGGAAAGCGCCAGCCGGCGCCCAGTCCCGTAGCTCCAGCAAGATCATCACGATAAGGAGAGGCACTCATGTCCACCGCGACCTACGCAGGCACCGACGTCGCCGTCAACGACGAGGGATTCCTCACCGATCCCGCCCAGTGGCGGGAGGAGATGGCGCCCCAGATCGCCGCCGCCGAAGGCATCACCGAACTCACCGAACGGCACTGGCAGGTCATCAAGTTCATGCGGCACGAGTACGAGACCAAAGGTACCGGGCCCACCGTCCGGGTGCTCGGCAAGACCTCCGGCGTGAGCGTCAAGGAACTCTACCAGCTCTTCCCCAAGGGCCCGGCCAAGCTCGCCGCCAAGATCGCCGGCATCCCCAAGCCCCGCGGCTGCATCTGAGCCGCCAGGAGAAAGGCAGGCGCCACCATGACCGCCAAGATCGAGAAGGTCTCCATCATCATCTCCAAGGGTTCGCTCGAGGGCATCTACCCGGGCCTGATCATGGCTAACGGCGCGCGCGCCGAAGGCATGGAGGCGAACCTGTTCTTCACCTTTTTCGGCCTCGACGCCATCCACAAGGCACGCCACGAGCACATCAAGCTCGCGACCGTCGGCAACCCCGGCCTGCACCTGGCCACTTGGGCCGGCGGCCTGCCCGGCGTCTCCTCGGTCATGACCCACTACCTGGCCCGCAAGATGGACCACCTCGACATCCCGCCCATCCCCGAGTTCATCGAGATGATCGCCGACACCGGGGCCGGGCTCTACGCGTGCAAGGCGTCCGCCGACCTGTTCGCCATCACGAAGGCGGACCTGATCGACCAGGTCAAGGACATCATCACCGTCGGCGAGTTCTACGACATGGCCGCAGGCGGCCAGATCATCTTCACCTAAGCCCCTTCAAGCGGCGGTACGGGGCCGGACTGCGAGCAGCGGCCGCCATGGCCCGGTGATGCTCGTGAGCTGGCTGCCGCTTCCGGCACCATGTCCGTCGACGCCGCCAGGGCGCGCTGCTATCGCGGCCGAGGGGCACCCATCCGCCCTGGGCTGATCCAGGCCGCCAGCATCTGGTACGCGCCCGCCGCCGTGCGGGAGGTGGCGGCCTGGGCCGAAAGCCCGTGCAGACAAGCCCTTCTAACGGCAATCATTCTCTGGCCCACGGAGATCTCCCTGGACAGCATGTCTGTGCCGGGTTTCGGGTTCAGCCGGTCTTCGCCTGCATCCGGGAAGTGTTCCTGTTTCCGGGTGCCAGCGCGTGCCGGGCCGTTGCAAGCAGCCACAGCCCGCCCATTGATGCCGCCAGCGTCGCCAGCATGGCTGTGCTGCCCGTCACCAAGGCGAGGACCCCGGTCACCAGCGCCAGCACGCCGATGGCCGACACGATCACTACGTAGGCTGCCGGCGGCCGGGAGTCCCCAACGGCGTCATAGACCCCGGCTATCTGCTTTTGGTCGGTTACGCATGCGGCCCATCCGAGCGCGAACACCAGTATCGCCACCGTCCGCGCTGACCAGGCGGTCATCGCCGCTCCAGTCGCCCACAGCAGGTACACGGCCGCAGCTGCAGCCACCCAGACAGTCGCCAGCCCATCTCTGATTGAGAGGCGCATGCTGGCCTCCTCCCCAACCCGCCCGGCCCGCACAAGCGGCATTTGCCCAGGCGGCTAACTCCACCCTTGCGTCGCGTCAGGCCAGCCGCCAGATCCATTGGTCCCGCCAGGCCGGTACTTATGTCCCAGCGAAGGCTCGTTCTCAGCTGGGGGTGCGGTAGAACTTCTGCGCCGCTCCAATGGTGGGGCTGTTGGCGATCAGCGGCGTGCTGCCCGTGCTGGCGCTCACGTACCGGCCGTTGGCGTTGGCGAGCAGGCTGATGCTGCCGTCGGCGTTTACCACCAGCCTGAATTTCTCCCAGGGCCCGACCGCGTCCCGGTTGGCGATCAGGGGCTTGCTGCCGGCATCCTCGGCGGTTACGTACCGGCCGTTGGCGTGCGCCCGCAGCGCCACATACCCGCCGCCGAGGTCGATCTGGTCGAACTGCTCCCACGTCCCGATGGCCGTGCGGCTGGCGATCAGGGGCTTGCTTCCTGCGTTCTCGGCGGTCACGTACCGGCCGTTGGCGTTGGCCAGCAAGCTGATCACTCCGGAGGGGATGACCTGATCGAATTTCTCCCAGGCCCCGATGGCCGTGCGGCTGGCGATCAGGGGCTTGCTTCCTGCGTTCTCGGCGGTCACGTACCGGCCGTTGGCGTTGGCGAGCAGGCTGATGCTGCCGTCGGCGTTTACCACCAGCCTGAATTTCTCCCAGGGCCCGACCGCGGCCCGGTTGGCGATCAGGGGCTTGCTT
>Ga0335073_10002133_pt1 | contig 27084 bp, 24 predicted proteins | sample Lox_Sample_22_FD_207093 | JGI IMG/M metagenome (GOLD analysis project Ga0335073, IMG submission 207093) | Soil microbial communities from Loxahatchee National Wildlife Refuge, Florida, United States - Lox_Sample_2.2 | ecosystem: Environmental > Terrestrial > Soil > Wetlands | place: USA...
TGATTGATAGGATCCTTAACGGCGGAAAAAGAGTATTCGCGACCCTTATTCAGTGCGGGAACTCATCAGCTATCGCCAGGTTTCTTGAAAAAGATCATCTGCAGCACCAAGCGCTTGACGCTAAGCTTCCTTATTCAAGATCAGATCTAGCCTCAATTCTTGACAATAGTACTCATGCGGAACTGTTCTATCGTACGCAGTGGACAGTATCGGCACCTTCTTTCCGCGGAGACATGAGCCACCGAGATTTTGACAAGGCCGTTATCTTGCCATTTGTCCGAAGTATTCAGCGTGGTGCCGGTGCATTTGGAATGGTGTATGAGACAGCGCTCGATCCATTGCATCAGGCCGACGTGGCTAATGCAAACCTGCCTATGGTATGTCCGACGCAAAAAATTGACGCCGAGTTCCTATGAACATGCAGGAGCAAATTTGATATTCTTCAATCTCCAAAGAACCATGTAAATTCAATATCATTGGCAATGGGAATCTTGATTCCCTTGTCAATGTATTGTAGAATCCTTTTGTTATTATACCTATCCGCAATGGTTTCAATTGTCCCCACGTTACTCACCTATACACGTTTAGTATTTCTTAGTGCTTTGCTCTCTGGGTCTTGAACTGATCTCTTTATATTAGGATCTCTTAGTAATCCGCAAAGAAGTGGATTTTCCTTCAAACATCGATGATGGAGGCTCCAGGTTGAGCGCCGACCCTACCCAAGCTCCAGGTAATGAAGGACACGTTCTCTCTCTCCTTCGTCTAGTACAACATCCATGCATCGTTCGATTAATATCTTCATACACCTACCTGGGCAAATACAACCTTTTGTTTGAACGCGCCGAAAATGATCTCAGCAAGCTTTTATCCTCTCCAGAACGCCCCCTAGCTTTGACAACAGACGATTCTCTCTATCAAGCCATGCAGGGTTTATGCTCGGCAGTCGCTGCTTTCCACCATTTCGCGCATCCAAATTTTAGGTTGAGCTTGAAAGGATATCATCACGACCTTAAACCTGATAATATACTTGTCAACGGCTCGCGGTTTCTCCTCTCTGATTTCGGGTTATCAAGCATGAAAGAGCTGGATGCCAAGTCTAAAACACTCTCAAAAGACATCATGGGATTCTATCGATCCCCAGAAAGCGAAGACGTTGAGAATATGTTTAAGAGTCAGCTTGTCGGACAGCCGAATGACATTTGGGCGTTAGGCTGCATTCTGGCTGTCCTACTGACCTACATTCGAAAAGGAGCTGCCGGAGTCGTGGAATTTGAACAACGACGACGACACAAAGTCAAAACTGTGACAACATACACGTTCCATTGCGGTGGAGAAGCAAATCCAGCCGTCGATGGATGGCTCACAGAACTTGAAAGCAGTGCAACAGCAAATACTCCAGACCGTGGTTTGATATTTCTTATTCGAGATATGCTCAAAATCGACCCCTCCAGTCGTCCGAATGCGAAGACTGTGTCGACTAGAACAGACTTCTTAGCGGCACAGTCACTTTACTATTCAATTGTGCATGTCTTCGACAAGCTTTTGCATGCTGACATTGACCCCATTATCTCAATTGAGAGAGACCGTGTCGCTCTTTTCGGCCAAGAACTTGAAATATATTCAATCAACCGTGAATGGAGAGAAGTTAACGGCTTGTCAGCGACTATCGCTGAATATGAATTCTTTCGACAAAAGCTCGTTACTCTTTGGCAAGACTTGGATATATTGGCGGAACAGGAGCCCCGCAAAGATTCTTACTCGCACTTGGTTATGAAGCGTGTTCGGAGCAGTATCGATGAACTATGGAATTTCCTCCCACCTGCTATCAAATCGAAGCTAGAGAGCACACTCGAATCAAAGATCGTCGCAACAGAGGATACCGAAATCCTTGATAAGATCCACAGTAACTTCAAAGAGGACCTGAACTATAGAAACATCGGCCTGGTTGCGGCCATCAGATCTATGATCATCTCCATGAACAGAGGAGAAGTCAAGAGTTCAGGGCTGAGTATAGACTCCGACCAGGTGTCAATTAAGACCGAGATTGCACCTTTCGCAAATCTTGCCACAGTTGGAGAGAACGGTAGAACTGTTTTGGTGGCATTGCTAGAATACGACCAGCGCTGGCGGGGCAAAATTGGTACGGAACTTAAAGAACGGGTGGAAGAAGTCGCAGAATTACTCCACCGTGAGGAAAAGCCTCTCAATTTTCGATCATTGCATTGTATTCATTACTTCCATTCTACGCCACGTCATTCTTTCGGCTTAGTTCTTGAGCTACCATCCACCAAGAATGTTGGAATATCTCCTGGACAATCGCATGTCCTCGTCTCGTTGGCTGATTTAATTAATCGCACAAGGAGTCAGCGGAAACGTCCGAGTTTAGGGGATATTTTCAAGCTCGCAGAGGCACTTGCAACTACTGTGCTTGCATGGCATAAGGTTGGCTGGGTACACAGAGCAATTTCCGCATACAACATCATAGTCTTTAACTCTCTGGAATCTCCTTTTGAGGGAGTCACTGAGCCTTACGTTTTGGGCTTCCAATTCAGCCGACCTAACGAACCAGACTCAGTCACTCTGGGGCCTCCAGACAAACCTGAGCTCATAGATTATTGCCACCCCGAGTACCTCAAGGGATCAGCACGCCATGCACCAGAGTTCGACTACTATAGTCTCGGTCTTGTGCTCTTAGAGATCGGTCGCTGGAAGACGATCAAATCGATTGCCTCCGAGTTTAACGATTCTGATCAGAGTCCTGAGAATCTCAAGAAATGGCTTTTGTCGACCCATGTCAAAGACTTACACATGATAATGGGAAATGTCTATCAGCAGGCTGTGGAGACATGCTTGAACTTCCACACCGACTTAGGTGTAGGGGAAAGTATTTCAATTCCTTTGGATACGCTTAGGGAGTTTGAAGCCAACGTTGTGGGGAAGATTAAGTTGTGTTTTGCGTAGTCCATTGTTACGGAGTCGGACATTGTTATTCACGGACATCATCAGTGACCGATGTCGGATAAGGGATTGACTGTTTGTTCTGATCGTTTGTTGTTTGCTTTGAGGTACTATGGTTAGACACCAGTATCCGTGGATTCAAACGCTCACTACGGCCCCAATAAGCCTTCTACTCTTTACACAGGCTCCCTCGGAGCGCACAAAGATCTTCATATCAAAATGTTTTCAGTCCTCATCACATCCATGGAATTTCTTGTCAGCTCTAGGGATTATGTTACTAGCAATTTTGGACGATCCAGGATTGCTATAGTATATCAATCTTTACTGTATGCTGTCATGTAGCTTTACAAACAGACGAATTAACAAATTTCGCTCCCAACTCCAAGCAATAGCGATTGTTCCAAGCGTTAGAAGAGAAGTAGCAAGAATGTAGGACCAAACCTGACCATGTGTTGCATCCGGATTGCTATTCACATCATTTTGAGGAACAAGACCTGAGCTGAATATCGCCTAAAACAAAGTCAGTTATAGAAGATATTAGTTAGGGAGTTGTAAACGAACCGCAATCAAATTGGCTGGCACGTAAAAGATGGTGACACAAGCCAAAATCTTTGTAGATCGTGAATCTATCTGGGTTTTCTCAGCAATAATTCTCATGGCTTCACTTTCTCTTTCAGTCTCTTGTAATATTTTTTGTGTGTTTACAGCACTCATTTGTGCTGCCTCATCATTACGGAAGTCCAAAATTTTGAATAGCTAGAACGAATATTAGCGCCGTAGACAGACAGTACGAGTATCTTACAAGTTTTGATGTGCCTGAAGAGACCTCAAGCAGCCGTATCAAAGCCCTTTGGTGGCCCTTCATCCGTGACTGATACACTTCAAGCTCGATATAAATTGACTTTTTGCTATCATGTGTTTTCTGAGCCGTAATACTGTCGAAATGGGTTTGAATGCCCAATAAAGATTCTATGCTTGATTCGACCGCGGAGAGGGCTCTCAGTAGTCTCTGTCTGGCTTGTTGTAGGTCTTGAAGGTCATTGAATGTTACTGAGTAATCATGGTTCGCTTTCCTTCCCACCTTAGAGAAACAAGCCTTGTCATTCTGTAGTTGCAAACAAAGTGTTATAACGTGGAAGGATGCAGGTTGCTCAAGGTGTACGTACCAGTGCGTTGATTTCCGACTCCATGTAATTGATGTATGCCCTCCAGTGAGCCTCTGTCGACTCAAGAATCATAACATTGATCAGGAGTTCACGCTCCAACGCATCATGTCTGCTGTGATCAAGCATTCTTGCTAGGCTCTCCTCAATGCTTACCGAGGGCTGTAGTAAAATCCACTGGGATGAAGATGTACTGGGGGTGTAGCTTTGATAAATTGCCAACTGTCGAAAGACCCAGGGATATTCGGAACCCTTGTTGACTTGTGCAGGGTATCGTACGTTATAGCACAGATCTAAGAAACTTGTGTCAATCTTTATCCAAAAGGAAGGAATTGCGATTTCGTTACCAAAGCGAACATGTTCTTGCTCTTGACTGTGAACTTGTCGATGATAACCTCCAAAATCCTCGTCTTTTGGAGACGACTTGAAGCCAAAGCCTCGAACAAAGTCCATGAATCTGTGAGCAGCTTTCACTTCAGTGAGAAGCTGTTTGAAGCCAGAATGTGAAATTTGCAGTCTGCTCCATGAATTCTTTTGGCGAATTACACTTCTAAGCGTTAGATATACCCATGCTTGATTCTCTGGTAAGACTCACTAGAATATGGTTGACGACTGACTTCGATCAATCTGCCTTTCATCAGACCGTAAACCATGAACAATGGAAGGGTATAAAATACCTCTGAAACCGTTTTAAGGTCGCCCAAATTGAATACTTTTCTAATATCACAACCTTTGAAATGAGTGAGCCAAGAACCAAAACGAAACTGATGCGGAATTATTCCTTAACATACCGGCGCCATCTCTTCCATGTTCTGATTTGAAGATTCGCAAGTCCCAAGTCCCTGCCTGTATGAAGAGCCGGGAGACGTCTTCGTCCATATTCTGGTACGTGCTCATGCTCTTCAGTCTGCACAATCCTGGTACTCTTTCATTCGCCTTCCGGCAGTTTTAGCGGCCACTTGAGAGCGAAAACATAATGAGCTAAGAAAGGAGCAGCCTTGGAGGAGTATTCAAGGCCGATGTTCGCTTTTTACTGCAAAACTCTCCTTTGATGTCGCTGTTTGGGAAGGTTGAAACCTGATCTGAGAACGGGATCGAGGCAAGATGTTACGTGCTGTAAACAATATCGTACGATGTCTTAATGGTTCGGCGAGCTGTTCTATGCTGATTTAGAGGTCGCTTTCTAGATCCAGAGAGAGGACAGATTGAATCTTTGGGATTGATTGAGAGAAGCTCGCAGCCTTGTACTCACATTTACGGCAAAGAGGGATCGCAGCCATGGTGGCTGAGCCAGCAGCGGCAATTAAAATCCCTGTGGCTGTGAACGTTCTCAGCCCCAAGGGTCAGCTTGGATACCTTGCAAAGAGTACTATACGTTAGCCATGCACCGGAGGCCCCGAGTCCCGAGTCTGTAGTGTAGTGTAGGGTGCTGTGGAAACTCCGCATGGTTACAATGGCCCATTACGATGGGAGGGATGCCTAGGTGCGACTCTTCAAGGATTACTCCGTACATGCATCTCCCATGTCATCTCAGCTAATCCTCTTTACCTCCACAGGTCTGTTACGACAGTGCGACCTCAGACATACCGCCGACGGCTCCGCCTTCAAATCCGAATATTTGTTCAAGCTCCAACAGAATGAGTTGGTGAGCACCGTACTATTTGATAAAGATGATCAATTTGCAACATCCTGCTCACATAGCGCATTCAGGACTTCAAATAGCGCCGGCCAAGTAGCCGTCACCCAGTCCGCCAGTTTTGACGTTATAAATCTCCTTGACATCTCGCAGCAAGCTGGTTTAGATTTTCTGCCCATACCGTGGCACCGGGGAATGCGGATCCTGGGCGAAGGTGCCACTGCAGAAGTTAATCAGTCAATCATCAACGCAGAAAACTCTTTCGCTTTCAAAAGAAAGTCCCGTCATGCCAATAAATCAGATGCACAGCTTCTCAATGCTCTCTGCACTGAAATTCTGGTACTTTGTCATCCGCCAGTTCGAGATGATGACAATATAATTAGTCTGGTGGGAATTGCTTGGGAGATTGTTTCCAAACCGAGAAATGTGTGGCCAAATCTGGTGTTTCCGAAAGCAGAGTTTGGATCCTTAGACATATTCTTACGCTCTGAACGAGGTAAAGAGCTTCCAGTAACTGAAAAGCTTGTGCTGTGCTCAGGCATTATCAACGCCGTACAAAAGCTTCATGCCTGCGGTAAGTGTATTGACCTTGGAAATCTTCTTAACTGATATTAATTAAGGTATCGTACACGGAGACCTCAAACCCGAAAACATCCTGGTATTCAAAGGCTCTGATGGTGGCTACACTACAAAGGTAGCTGACTTTGGATGGTCACTGTTCAACGGAATAGGTGATGGAAAAGTTTATCCACCGAAGTCAACTCCTTGGTTTGCACCAGAGTGGCACCCACGAGGATTTTTCATTGATAGTGCAAAACAGTTGGATATCTTTTCTCTCGGTATGGTCTGCCTCTCGGTCTTATTGGAGCATGTATGTCATCAATTACCGGCCTCGACCTTTAACGGATCATCAGAGAATAGTTCTTTGCCGTTTGCAGAGGAAGATTCGGCAATATACGTTCTCGAGGACTGGAAGGCCCGAAAAAATCTTCCAGATCTCGCAGAACAAGTCCTTGGATATCTAGATGCTGTGAATGAACGAGACAAGAACTCACTAAAGATTTTCTTCCACAGGGCATTACAGCACGAAAGCAGCGAAAGGGGGTCCAATATCCTACAGCTAGTTGCAGACCTTGAAGGTCACGGGTAAAGCATCTCTTCTAAGGCTCATATAAAGTTGCTGACATTAAGCAGATTCCCCTTCTTATCTAGTCCCGGTAGTTGTGAAACAATTACGCTCTCTACCCATGGTTTATTCCAGGTATCAACACTAAATCCCAGCAAAGAGTACTTTAACTAACTTGTTGTAGCTGGCCGCTGCCATCCCTCAGCTAAGTCTCACAAGCTACGAAGTACGACTAGCTATCCTCGATGCTCTAAAATCCGCTGTGGAAGCACCTGGCCAGAACGGTTGCAAACTCTGCAACGACACCTGTTCGGAAAATAGAACGCTCCAGCTAGCATTGGCATACCATGTTGGGTTCTGTGGGCTCCAAGACGGAGAGAAGTCGAAGCAACTTTTAGGGAAAACTTCTCGTGATGAGAAGTGGTTCCATGAGATCACCCATCAACTCAAAACATATCAAATAGGTCTCAGATACACCGGCATATTTCAAAGCCTTCACCTCAGTGGAGTGTTTCACCTTGAGGACTTTACAGATCAAAACAGTTACTCCGTCGGGGACCAATCCTTCGACGATGCAAAGAGCCGAGAAGTCATTGCATTCGCTCAAGTGGTAGGTGTGTCCAACATCGTTACAATCCTGCTCAAACAAGCTCTATCCTCATCTTATAGATCGAGGTATGATCTTTCCTCTGCAATACAGCTGGAAGAAGAAATTTTGGACTCTATGCTCCAGGGTTACGGCGAAAGTTACTCCTATATACCGAAGACCATGCTGCGTTTGTGCTCCATGTACTGCCAGCTAGAAAGATACCAGAAGGCTCTTGATATATGTGAAAGAGCTGTAAATCTCACACAAATCTTCCTCGGGGGCGAACACCCTTCAACACTTAGTGCCAATGCGAGCCTGGCGTCCACGTTGTGGGCGTGTGGGAAGTGGAATGAAGCTGAACACATGTTTTCACAGCTGGTTCGACAAAACGTAATCTTGATGGGAGAGCATCACCCGGAATCGTTAGTATTGAAAGCGAACCTCGCCATGGCAAAGAAGAAATTGAGAAACTTGGATGACGCGGAAAAGATAGAGCAAGAGGCTGCGGCACTTAGCTTTCAGACGCTGGGACCTCACAGTGCCGTCACCTGGATGATATATTCGAACCTTTCACAGACATACGATATGCAAAAGCGATTCAAGGAGAGCGAAACACTACTGAATTCGTTGAGACAGGACCATGAGGGTTCAATGGCAGACGTCCATCCGCAGAAATTGGGTGTCTTCCAAGGGCTTGCGCGTGCATATACCGGTCAGCATCGCTTCCGCGAAGCCCAGGACCTCCTAGGATCAATTGGAAAGATCCAGGAGTCTCTACTAGGGCCGCTTCATCCTGAAACGTTGAAAACATCGTTGCTTCTTGCAAAGTGTTTTCATCAGGAAGGTAGTGAAAAGGAAGCAGCGACTCGAACTAAAGAACTGCTTCAGATGTATTCTCAGAAATCTTTAGCAGCTACCGACGTAAATTTCCGATTACCCTCCGATTGGGAGGAAGAGCTAGCATGTTTCGCTCATGGTCAACATTTATGGAGCGAGGTCGAAAGTCTTGAAGAGCAAATTGTTGCAAGAAGAGAAGAAGCGGTAGGATTGGGCCATTATAGCACGATAACAGCAACTGCATACCTCTGCGAGACGCTAGCTGAGCAGGGAAAGTACGACAGAGCTGATCAAGTTGGATCGAGGCTATCGCAGGATCTTTTAAAACAACTTGATAAGCAGAATTCCACTGCGCTGAGACTTCTTGCTCGCCTTGGATCGATGTACATGGAGAAGAACGAGCTTGACCGCGCCGAACGAGTCCTGAAGAAAGCGTGGAGAGCGGCATTGCACGTCCTGGGGCTGCACGATACAGTTACATTGTTTGCTTTATGCAATCTATCGTCAGCATACGCTCTGAAAGGTATGCACAAAGAGGCGCTTGTCGGGTATCTAAAGGCTATCCGAGCAAAGATCGAAAGCCTTGGTGAAGATGATCCATCCACTCAAACTACCATCGCTAACTTCAAGTACTTTTGTAGTTGTACTGGTATGGATGCAGACGGGTCATTGGAGAAGCTGCGACTTCTTACTCGAAGATAGTTTATTCATTCATTCGATCTTCAGATTCCCAGCGGCTCAATACTTGGGCAGCGGTATGGCTGTCTGGATGATCCTTGCCAAGTACCTCTTCCTTACGCTTTAGTGTTTCTTTCATCAAGTCGAAAGCTCCCTTGAGATCGCCCTTATCGTGTAGGCAGAAAGCTAGAAGGTGTGTGGTAGACAAAGTGTGTCGGTTTGCTGGACCGTATGCTTCAAGATTGAGATTAACCAGATCCCAAAGCACGTCAGAAGCGTAGCCAATATGGCCGCCGTCCCGCAAGATTCTTGCTTGCAAAGCCATAGCTCTCATTGTCGTAGGATGTTTCAGCCCCTGCTCATTCACGGAACGATCTACCACGTCGGTGATGCGATCGTACGCTTCCTGAATGCGACTTTGCCTCCGGAATAACTCGATGAGACTTAGATCGATGGATAATTTCTCAGGATGAAGTTCCCCCCAGACTTCTGTAGCTACCGGTAGCAGCTGGATGAGGATGGCCTCTCCTTCATTCCACTTCCCCTGTTGAATATAATTAGCGGCCAGGTCAGCACGAGTTCTCAATGTGTCGTAATGGAGTGGGCCGAGGATGCTTTCTCTCAAGAAGAGCGTCTTTTTGAGAAGGTCTTCGGCCTCATCTCGTCGATTCTGTGCTCCATAAGTCTTCGCGAGATTGGCGGTGGCCGTTAGTGTATCCGGGTGATTTTCACCCAAGATTTGGCGACTCATTTGAAGCACCTCGTTGTCTAATTGTTCAGCTTCGTCATTTTTGCCGATACCGGCCAGGGTAACAGCTAAGTTGCCAATGGCTTTGATCGAGTTTGGATGGTCTTTTCCAAAGTAATTTAAACTCTCCGTAACAACCTCTCTATCGAACCTCTCTGCTTCCTCCCACCGCTCAAATTTCCCTAAAACGGATGCTAAATCTGCTAGGCACATTACTATAGCGGGATGCGATCTGGGAAAAGATTTCTTGGCGATATCCAAAGCGTTGCGTAGTTGTGTCTCACTTTTTGCCCACATGCCTCGCTCTTCCAGGACAGATGCTAGACTGAGCATCGTTGACAGCAAAGACGGATCTTGAGGACCTACGTCTAGTTGTCTTGCGTTCAATGCCTGCTGATATAATTCCATAGCTTCAAGTAATTTGCCGTCTGCCCGGAATGTGTTGGCGAGCATACTTTGAACCGTCGAAACCAAGAAATGACCAGTCCCAAAACTTACTTCGAGGTCAGCAATTTCTCTCTGATATTGTTGCTGTGCAGGTGAGAGCAATTTATCACGGCGGTATTGCTCCACGATATCATTTGGCGTTATTGATCCCGCCATCCACAAATCTAGAAACGCTCCAGGCCGGAAGACAATGCCTTTTTCTAGCTGGCCGAGAGATAACTGTAGGTCGTCAAGTGTTCTATTACCCTGCAAAAGCCATCGGTCACGATTTTCTTCATTTCTTGACGTTCCAAATCCGGTATGATAACAAATGGCTAATTGGAAGGCAATATGCTGTTGACACTCTGGACAATCACCGCTTGCCCTCATCTCAAGAAGCTTCTTTAGCTCGTTACGCAAGCGGTAGTCTGCCCATGTGAATTGGAGCATGGACTTTGGAATCTATTAAAGATTAGTTAGCTAGAGAGAAGTCAAAGACTTTTACGAACATTAAGCGTGACGTGAATATGTGGGCTGGATGTTGTACGGTCGACATGTTTGATTGACATATCCTCGATAAATTCGTGGGCGCTGAAAGCCACATTATTTATTTGGATGATTTGCTCCTGCCGACTGAGTAAAGCGATCAAGGTCTTAAAATTACACTCCCTTTTGATTGGATCATGTGCAACAGTAGCAGAGAAGAACTGTTCTAGTCGGTCCTTAAGATCGTCTCCGTCAGTGACTGTCGTTCGTATTACCTCGACAAGAGCTTCTAGGAGCCGTTCTTCCTTCTTCAGTTTCAGAAGCAATTCTTCGGTTGTCCCAATTACAAGCTTTTCGGCTCGGTGGGAAAATTCGTCTCTGAATAATACCCAAGCGCTCAGAATTCCGAAAGAAAAGACGTCTAGTCTCTTTGCTAAGTCGATCGAGAATCCTCTATGATGCCATTCCGGCGCCATGACCCACTCAGAGGTTTGCGGGAGGTATACCATGTTCTCATGTTTTTGGCCTATGCAAGAGTACGCGAAATCAATAACTTTGGCCAATGGTTTCCCATCGTCATTCTCGAAAATGAGAACGTTTACAGGTTTGATATCTCCATGAATGATGTATGTTCACTTGTCAGTACTTCAGCATAGCAAAGGGGTAGAGCCAACATACTCGAACTATGCAAACTGCCTATTGCCTTCGCCACATCAGCACAGATGTTCAGCCTAGTTTCGATGGAAGAGTCTTTGCCAACGGAACCGAGCAGGAATGAGGAAAGATCTCCTAACGGAGCCTTTGGGAAGATAAGGACAGGTTGAATAAGCTTCTCATTTCCTTGAACTTCCCAGCAGATGCCGATAAGATCCACGATGTTTGAATGTTTTCGTATTCCGTCGTTAATCAAAACTAACAGTTCCATTGCGATGAATCGAAGATCTGGTTTACCAGAGCTTCCAACCTTTACGAACCGTTTGAAGACAAAATTTGTTTTGATATTGATGGTTGATTGACTGATATCAGCAGATCCACCACGACCAAATGGCTCAAGACCTTCGTGCCAGCTTATCGGAAGAAAGTCAACATTACACCGTTGAGCAATGGATACGAAGTCGGCAAGATCCAAGGCGGTGCTGCCTTTGCCCGAACGCCGTGCAGGTGCAGCACTGCTGAATATTGAGTCTCCTCGGGAAAAGACAGGCAAGTTCTCCATTTCAGGAGGAATGAAAGATTTCATGCTCGCTAATGATGAAATGTTGCCACCTTATATGGAAAGTCGGCGTACCCTTGAAATCTGATCGAGTGAATGTAAGAGACGAAAATTCGATGCCGACGGATTACCTTGAGCCTCATGTCGAAAATTACGCTTAGTAATTCGGTGCTTCTCCTCAGGATTAGCGTAATTAACGTCTCTGCTTGCATAGATACCTCTCTTCAGCGTACACTAGTGTGTGAGCATAATGGAGAAGGTTTCATCAAGTGATGCCTCTCACTTTGTGTATAAAAATCGTAAAAGTTCTGCATATCTACGAGGTTTGTTAACTTGGAAGGCCGTAAAACTCTTGCGAGCGTGGTGCTACTACTGAGTCGATGAGCGAGAGTTTGGTAGGACGCCGGCATCCCGCACCGCCACGGAGGGGCACGAGGTTGTCATCAAGCTATTGCTCGAGAAAGGTGCTGATGTCGAGCCGAAGGATAATTCTGGCTGAACACCGGTGTCGTGAACCGCTGAGTACGGACACAAGGCCGTTGTCAGACTGCTGCTTGCAAGGGCCGGTATCAGTCCGGACACTAAAGACGTTGTGGTCGGACACATCAAAAACTCCAAAGCAATTCCGAATCCGGTAACGGAATTCAGTTTCCATTTGAGAACATTACGGAGCAAAGACAACCATTTGTCCAAGCAGGGAATTTTTCTTGGCCGAGTCAAAGGCTTCCTCCCACTGCTCAAGCTTGAAAGTGCCAACAACAGAGATGCCATTGGTTTCGTGGAGCTTCACAGAACCAAGTTCAAGCATCCTGACCATCGCTATCATGTCATCTCTATCATACATCCACTTACCCTGATTCCTATGTAAGCCTCTGGTTCTTCAGCATAGTTGGAGTCAAGGGCTTACCTTTAGTGTGATATCGTTAAGCATGATAAAGCGATGCGGAATAGGAAGGTCACCTAGGAGCCCGCCCATCAAACTGACTTTGGCACTGCGCCTCAGCGACAATATGCAAGCTTTGATGTGGGTCGAATTTGCAGCTTCGGCGGGTGAAAGGTCGAGATAAGCATCTGCGCGTCCGAACTTGGCCAACGCCGCGATTTCCTCATCGAGATTTCCTGTCATCCGGACCGTCTCTACGCGGTCGCTGAGCTTCTTGAGTTTTGCCAAAGACTCGGTATTGCGACCCAGAGCAATGACTTTCGCTCCCATTGCCAAAGCCGTGTGAACTGCTGCACCACTAAAGCCTCCTGTCGCCGGTGCAATAATCACAGTCTCGCCGGGCTCAAGTTTGATCGATCTTAAGCCGCCGTACGGCACCAACAACACGGAAAGGTACGCCAATGCTGCCAAATCATACCCTTGCCCGCCATCCTCCAGCTTCCCGAGCAACTTCTTCTCGTCGAGGGGAATGCAGGACTCCAGCGGCGCCTTCACGTATTGGGCGAATGTGCTGTTGCGCCACTCGCCGCTCATCAGCCTCCTCGAGCCGTCTGTACCACCCTCAGCGATGCCGCTCAGGAAGATGGCGCTGGGGTCGTCGCGCCCTCTGATGACACAGTCGACGAAGACGAGCTGACCAAGCTGGAGCGAGGCGGCGTCGGGGCCTACGGAAGCGACTCGGCCGATCGCGCTCGATCCCACGATCAGAGGCGTGGGATACGAGTACTTGCGCTTTCCGTTGTAGATGTCGCCCATGTACGAAACGATGTTTGCGATCTCGACGCGCACGACGGCGGAACCTGGTGTGGCCTGCGGTGTGTCGACGTCTTTCGCTTTCAACGGTTCGGCATAGACCTCTTGCACGAGGGCACGCATGGTCGAGGGGAGCGTTGAAGCCATATCGGTATTCGATTGAACGAGTATGGTGGACTTTTGTTTGTTGTTTGTATGGTTTTTTTTGTGTGTTTAGGAGGCCGATGTGCAGCGTCTTTTGATGCTGAAAGCTATTCTCTTGCAGCTTCTCCATTTTAAATAGAATTCTGCCTTGCGCTTCATCTCGCTAGTTCGGCCTAATCTAATTTGCCGTTAGTTTGTGATTATTATCGTGTTTATATCTAGATCGAGTATCATTCTGAATACACTCGGACTTGACGAAGTCCGGAGTTTACTCATACTGGCACGGGCTGTGGAGACAAAGCCATCCACTCCGATTTAGCGTAACCTCTTTGCACGGATACAGCAAAGCGTCTTTTTGAGATGCGTAAGGCAAATGGTCACGGATTGGTTGACATCATTTTGAACGTAGGCTCGCGTGTGCTGAGTAGTAAATGTCGTATTGGGCTGGCTCTTCTTGGACAAATAGGTGCATAAGGATATTGTTTGATCGCGGAACTGATGTCAGGGCTTAGAAATCAGATATCACGCCGTTATGTCCGCCGCACATATTTTATGCTAGAGATTTTAAATCAGGAAGACGTGTAGTAGGGATAGTTCCGCAATCATGGCTTTATGGAGTCGACGGGACCCTCCGTCCCAGTTATCGAAGCTGGACCTTTCATACCCATGGCACTCCCAGACCAAATTACTCCAGCAAATGCAGTGCGTTCATTCAAATGTCGCCGACAACTCCGCCCTCAGCCGTTCAAGCTGAGGATTCAAGAGACAGGAGCATGCAGTGGGCTTCCCATCCTCTCATAAACATCCCTAAATCCCTCTCGAAGCTGCGCCAGCTGCCCATTGATCGTGTCGATTTCCTTGGAAAGATCTTCAACATTCGCACTTAGACTTCTCTCCTCGTCAAATCTCCGTTTTCTCCGCGCATCAGTGACCATTTCACTGACAATGAACTTCTGCTCCTCTAGCACAATCAGTCGTTCTCGCAAATCTTTCTCTTCGGCTTCCATGCTCTCCAATGCCGAAGATGAGCTGACTTGGCTTGATGTCTCCGCGTCGTTGAATTTGACCGCACTTAGCGCGCCGTTGGGTCGACCATTCGATGCTTTGCCAGGCAAGCCATGAGGGCTTGCGTGTTTTAAGATTTTGGGGAGTGATTTTAATGGAAGCATGTGTAGATGGAGAAAGTTAGATGCTTGTTGATATACGGCTTTCTGTAGTCGTGCTTGGGTCGGAGACTGGGTGGGCAGGTCGCGAATTCTTCTTGCAGCAGACTCATATTGGATGAACGAGTCCGTAAGACGTTTACGAACCTTTGAAGCTTCCGTGATGTGGGCTGGTGTTGGCGGATTCTCAGGATCTCTGTAGCATGGTGTAAGATTTGCGAACTTTTTGATAATCAGCTAGGAAATGAACTTACTGTAGTGCTTGCAGAAGCCGTTGAAATTTAGGTAGGAGAAGACGGATGCCGCGCTCAAACTGGGCGAGATTTTCATAAGTACGCTGATCGGCAGGTTTCTGTTGTGATTCGAGATCGAAGTCTGTTTTGCTGAAGAGGGTATATCGACATTCTTTACACATTCTCACATCGACACCAATCTGATTTTGAGACTTTTCAGACTCAGCGGATGGGCCTGCAACATTCAAACCAATCGTAGTAGAGCACCCGGTCTTGGGATCACCACAAACCACCCGACCGCATAGTCTGCAGTGGTGTCGTCTGAAGGAGTAGTTCGAAAACTCCTGTTGACAAAACGGGCATTTCATTACGCTTGCATCATCCTGCCAGTCGACCACTGTTTGCTCGAGCGCTCGTTCTTGTGCCTTATTTCCCCCTCCCAATGGCCATATGAACGAGTTTCTATTGTTCTCCTGAGAAGGTGGTGGATTTACTAGGAGTTTCGTGAGTTTTGATAGCCGCTTTTCCAATCGGCCAACTTCAAGATAGTTTCGGTCAACTGCTCTCCTCCGAATTGAAGTAAAATCCGACGTGTGGTCCAGCTCGACGCCTTTGTGATCATTATAGCCATCTCTTGACTTGTAGCATGTTTCGCAAACGCGACACCATATGCCTCTGACCGGCTCATGTTGTGCTGATCGAGATAATTTCATCTGATACATTGTGTGTTCATCGCAAAACAGCTTCCCGCACTTGCGACAGTTTACACTGCCATTCGTGCCTCCTAATCTTTTACCACACATTGGATCGGAGCAAGAATCGATATATGATGGCCGTTGCCAGTGCGTTCTTGTTACAGCCTCGTCTGGATCAACCTGTCGCGGAGGTTCCGGTGTAGACGTCCCACTTGAGACCTTCACTGCGGGGGGTGGAGGAGTATCGTTGGACTCGAAAACGTCCAATCCTCTGAATTTTTGATTGAGAACAGCCAACGGCTGGAACTTTTTCGCCTTGTTCATCTGTGACTTGAACCACGTCTTGACCTCATCTTGTTCGACTTCTTCTAGATTTTGGTGTGCGTCATCAAGGTGTCTGTTCAGCTGCAACAGCGTAACCTGCATCCAGTTAGAGCTCTAGCATAGATTCTAAAATTCAAGGTGGATGGCCAACCATTTCTTCGTTGCATATCGGACAGACGAGCTTCGAGCTCGCTGCTGCTGCTGCCGCCGCAGCATGGTCGCTCTGGCCTATTGAAACTTTGGACGCTAGATCATGTGCCTCAATCGCGAGGGAAGCTAGAGACTGTGAGACTTGAGAGTTGAGTGAGGGCGAGCTATCCGAAGGCGAAAGTAGGCTGGTGTTTCTCTTATGTTGCGGCGAAGAGGATGTCGCGGGAGACAAGTTATGAGCATTTCCGAGGACTCTACCTCGACCCAAAGTCCTCCCTGAGGACATGGTCCAAGAGAACTATAATACATTAGAGTACCGAAGAGTTGGAAGGAGTGTCATTGAAGAAAAGAACGATGCCTACATATCTAGAGGGGGTTGCACAAGCAAGAAGTGGCGCCTGGTGGCGCAAAATTCAGGGTTGGGATTTTTGGATTACGCTATGGCGTTGGCAAGTGATTGTTGGAAGGCACAATAATTAGGTATGTGAACTTGAAAGAAGAAAATTATATGCAGCACAAGCCCATATGCATATATTTTAACATCTATTGGTATCCTCATTTACATGATGGCCCCCATTTGATGCCTGGTGACTTCGAACGCTTCTACATGAGCAAGTTCTGATCCATTCTGGGCCCAAATGATATTCCTTTGGTACAAATTTACTCGTCGCCCATATCAAAGAGGATGAATTCTGCCGGTTTTGAGCCAACATTCTCGATCTCGACCTTGTAACCTTTTCCACTAGCACCATCGATGAAAGCACCATCGCCTTCACCTAGGACAACGTCGCCAATCTTAATCTTCGCACCATCAGCCGGCTGTGCCTTGTCAGTCATAACCACATGAGCGTATAACTTGCGGACACCTTCGGCCACAAGTTCATGCTCAACGGTCTTTCCTGGGGAAAGAATGCTGGCGTCCATGCTGACATCTGAATGAGCGGGGATCGGGTCGTGCTCTCCGTCGGCGCCACTATGCCTGTCGGTAGACTCAATGATACGAACAAGCTTATCTTGCTTCATTTCATCGGTGAAGCTGCGAGTGGTGTATGACGGCTTTAGACCTCGGACATTTGGCTTAGCCCAGATTTGGAGGAAGTGGTTGTCCTTTTCACTGTTCCTGTTGTACTCGGAATGCCGAATGCCCGTACCAGCGCTTGTGAACTGCACATCACCACGCTTCAGGATCTCAAGGTTGCCCATACTGTCCTTGTGTTCGAGCTCGCCATTGACGATGTAGCTCCAGATCAAGAACTCGGCATGGGAGTGAGTGCCGAAGCCGGTTCCAGCTTCCACGCGATCCTCATTGATGACTCGTAGAGGGCCGTAGGATTGAAACTTGGGACTGAAGTACGAAGCAAAGCTGAAGGTGTGGAATGTGTAAAGCCAGCCATGATCGGCGTGTCCTCGTTGCGACCAGGGTCGTTTCGTGACGTTGAGCTTCGATGGAGCGATTGTTGCCATTGTGCGTGACGATTGCTTGGTGATTGCCTGAGTTAGTTTAGGAGAAACTGTTCTCAGAAGACTTGGGAAAGCCAGAATGATAGCAATTATTGCAAAGATAACAGCTACGATGGTGTTCTTCGAGTTGGATGTTTTCTTTGAAAGTGAATTGTGGCTCATCTGGCAATTGGCACCAGCTTTTATACACACTCACGATAACTACATTTCAAAGGTTTGGTCCACGATGGGTCAGGCCTTATGTAAAGTTAGTCAGGTTGCAATACGTTCGTAGCTTGTTGAAGGCTTGTCGACCCATGTCCATTGCTAGTGAACGGCTTTATAAGCCTTACAAAACGAACGGAAACGTTGCGCTTCGTTGCTGCAGCCAACCACGTCATGCGCTTTGTGGACGCTTCCACCAATTTCCACCAAGCTCCAACGCAACCTTTCACACTTTCCTCCAATTTTCTCAGCGACAGTCTCACTTACTGCTACTTACAGATTAGACCCTACACATGTACCGTCAAAATACCCTGTGTTGTTGTTTCTTGTCAATTGTCGAAATGACAGCGTCAACGAGCGGACGGTAAAAAAGTCGCTGCGACATTCGATCAAAAAGTAGGCCTCGCAAGTGCTGTCGGTTATCGATCGCAGCACTGCCATTTTCGCTGCACTTTGACAACCTTTGTCGTCGTTGCCGCCGCGTCTTCGAAATACAAGCCACTCCATTCGTGCCGAACCGCATTCCGTAGAGGGATGTTTCTTCAGACCCCTTTGGTAGCTGGAATCCATCTCACTAGCCAAAGTGACCATGTGTTGCTGGAAAGAATGTCGGGATGCACGGCATCTCAAGCTGGTGTACTTGGATCAGAGCGAATGTAGGCTTTCTGCACAGTCGCTACATGTGCCAGCTGCGATAGAGTCGCAGTCCTTCTCGTAACTGTTCTGCTCAATAAGTATCAGTCGGACCTAGACTCTATCTTTGTTGTGTCGCGCCTTATGCGTCCGCATATACTTCCACCCAAGGTATGCGCCTATCACTGTTGCAATGAATGTAGGAATTCCAATTCCAATCCCAACTCCTAATTCGATGTGATCGGATGTTGGGCTGTCATTGTTCTGCGAGATGCCGCGAGAGGTAGTCGAGAGGGCGCTCGTGGACAGTGTTGTGGTGGGCGAGGTAGCGGTAAATGCTGTTGAGCTCAGACTCGAGAATGTTATTGACGACGAGGCCAAAAACGAGGATATTATATTTTGCGAGGTCAGAACCGATGATGCTGTATTTGGGGTGGTCAGAACCGATGATACTGTAGTTGACTGGCTTGGCGGTGTAACTGGTGTTGAAGTCGACGAGGCCGGAGACGACGAGGCTGTGGTTGAGGGTACGCTCAACTTGCTGCTTGACGCATCACTGACGCTTGAACTTGTTGATAAGTCACTCGTAGACGGAGCTCCATCGCAAGGATAACCGCTGCGATATCTTAAAGTCAGCTTCTGCCTCAGCCGCTTGCTGATGTGCGAGCGAAATCACTATCGTAGTTTGAGCGACGGACCTCAAGCAGCAAAGTGCACTGGTCACTTGGCTTATAACCGTCCAGGTAGCAGTAGTCTGGTCTACTCCACACAATGGAGGATTGAAAGACATAGCTCAACCTTGCTAGCTACAGCACGGTTGCTTTGCTAGCTGCCGATGATCCGTGTCCCTGACTTCGGAAGCTTTGTAAAGATGCACATCGGGCGGCGGCAGCGGAGACGTCACCGTCTGCAGCTGTCAGCCTTGACCGAGACCGAACAAGTACTAACATTTGTCGCCAACTACGAGAACAGCCGTTGAGAGGCGAGTTACTGCATGTTAGCGTTCACGAAGAACGAGCCAGCCTCAACCAGCGTTGGCAATACACTATCTAGTTCTCTGCAAAGACAGTACCGTACCAGTATTAGGCTGATAGTCACTTTGGTCACGACATACAACAGTTCGTCGAACGACGAGCTTCTTCTACGCCTTCTTTCCTTCAATGCCACCCTCTACGAGAGCCAGACCACATACTGTAGGTTCCTCGTCATTCGATCCTGATAGGTTCTTTGCGCAGTGGGATGAATCGGGCCCTGCTCGCGACAATGACCTCAAGAATTTCATCATTCGTGCATTCGGACTAAAAGCCGATGACAACTATGTATACCACGCAATAGCCAGTGTGACACTGGATCAAGTCCAGATCGCTGTCAATGCTGGCGGAGTCAATGGGATGCATGTGTGGTACAGAGACGAGAAAGGGGAACAGGTAACGCGAAGATCAAGCCCAGGCGCCCTTCTTCTCTTCTATCGACTTGTGATAAGAATCTAAAACTCGTTAGATACCGCCGCCTCCAGCAGCAGATATTACTGCGTACATTCAAATATTCTCTCCAGCGACGCAAACGATGAAGGCCTTGACGGCCTTCGGATCGAATGCGAAGAAAGGATCGCTTCGCGCTGAAGTTGCGTCCTATATGAAATCAAAAGTCGCCATCCCAGACGCATCAACAGGCCTTGTTTTGCCGAACAAGCAGAAAGACCCATATTGCAACCCGTATTACGATATCTGGTCTTGGTCGTGCCACAACCTCAAATGGACCGGTCCCAACTCCACAACGGTAAATATCAAGCACTCTCACCACATTCTCCCAATTCTCTATCATCATTTTGGTTGCGTATGTCCAACATACGATACTATAGCCATTATTAAGCAGCTGTCGAAGAAGAAAGGATCTGACGGGAAGAACAAGGAGATTGTAGAAATCGGCAGTGGTAATGGATATTGGGCGTATCTTCTCCGGAAACAGGGCCTCACTGTGCATTGTGTTGACAATCTGCTATCCGCGTGGAGAACGATGTGGATTGGCGACACTATTACAGCTGACGGAGTGGCTTTCCTTAGATCACCACCGGCGAGGCTCTTACCGGACATTGGAAAGGGTGCAAAAGATGCCATTCTGCTCCTCGTATATCCTCAAGTCTCAGCGGATTTCACATCGAAAGTGATTAATTCATACGAAGGCGACACTATCATCGTAGCTGGAACGCAGAACGGAAATGGATTTACTGCATTCAAAGATGAACTTCTTGGTCAGTGGATGGAAAGGGAGAGGAAGGACTTCAAGAAAAGTCTCCAAATTCCACTACCGAGTTTTGCTGGCAAGGATGAAGCACTTTTTGTCTTCACGCAAGACCGCACGATATCCTAAAGATCGAAAGCTTCATTGGAAGAAAGATTTATTGACCATACGACGAAAGACCTTGCTGTCCTTCAGATGAAGGCTAAAGCTCAGACCATTCACGTCGAACAACTTCCTCAATCTACTGGCCCCCTTCCATAGCCGCCGAACCTGTTTGCTGCTAGCGGTCTACGAGTCCATCTAGCACCGATCATCTGGCTACAGACAACCTCTATCAATCCTTGGGCACTCTTGCCGCCGGCCGGAGTGTGGTTGGAGTATCCGCCGCTAGTGTTGTAGTACGTGCTGCCGCTGGGATTGGAGTGGTAGTAGCCGCCGTTGCAGACCGATATTAGTCTCTTGAAATCTCATCGCTGAAATTAGGGAGGACCTACTGGTTGAAGCGGTAGTACGAGTTGGGTTCAATTGTATGGAGCCGCCGAACCTTTCAGATATCGCCACTTTAGCCCTTATCAGTTGTAGTCGTGTTAGTATGCGCATTGAAGTTTGGCCTTTCCCTTGCGACAAATTTCGGGCCCAGATGAAACCGAATATTTCGCGTACCTGCGTGAGGTTTGCCGTCCTCTTGGTCCGATTAGGGTATAGTAGATACGATACCTCTAACTCCGGAGCTTAACGAGAAATTCCTCACACTGTATTCCTGACTCTCTGTATTGGATGGCATCTAGAATCTCTAACAATGACAATCCGTCGTGAGACATTTGCCTGGTGTCATATCGGTTTCTGATCGAATAATCGGCCGTTAGGGTTGAGTGCGTTAAGATGCTACGATAGAGTACTCTGCTGACCAGGGCGCTCGGGTGGCGACCACGACTCAGGTCGAACTTTCATGCACCTCAAGAAGGCTCCAGATTCAGTGCATTCGAGGCGACGCCGAAACAGACTACCGCGTAGCACCAGAATCGCAATTGAATTGCGGAAAGATAAGCTCTTGTAGGCAAAATGATGCTGGTGCCATCATTGCATCCTTCACTTTTCATCAACCGTACCGCAGAACCTAGCTGACCGAACAGCTCCTTGGAGATCCACTACGGCGCAAAGCACCATTAACAGCTACCAATGTGTCTCTAATGCTTCGGTATACAAGTCACATCATTTGAGTTTTGAAAACGTTTTGCAAAATCACAAGCTGACTTCTCGGTGCTGAGGGCATCGCATGAACGAAGTTGCTCTCGAAACCATGAGCGATTCTACACCAAGTGCACGTTTCACATCACCACAAATCATGGCTTGGCCATTCCTGCTCCTTATTATCGCAGACCAACGTCTCCCTTGCGGTTATCACTGAAATCGAGGACCACTGCTGCGTCTATGGCCGTGAAACGAACTGTATTATCGGCGATGCTCTTTTCCTTCACGGCATATCCCGAACGGACACCAGGGGTAGGTCAAGCCCAGTGCAGACAGTTCTCGGCTTCGGTTGTTGAACTTTGGATGATAACTGTTTCTGGTCTTATCTCTCGCCATGGAGAAAGCTGGAGAGATCCATGGTCGTGTGCTCTTAACACCCACAGAGTCCCAAAGATCATGGAGAGAATCATGCGCTGGGCATACCACGCTCATCTCCCCGATCCTCTTTCCTTTCTCGTTGTCTGGGAGCATTAGGTCTTCCAGACGCTTTCTTCACATACCATTTAATTTTTCCTTTCATTCCCGGGTAGTCGCTGGCGACATTTATTTCTTAATTCGTTGATATGGAGAAGGGAGAGACGAAAGTCTCATCTCGTGAGACACAGGATACTCCTCTCGATGAGCTGAGGAACCGCCTGACCTCTTGGGATCTGAACCTCCCAGAGAAGTATGACGTGAAATCGTTGGGATCTTCTTTCGACGATGACAGCGTCTTCGACAAGGAGCTCGAGGAGAACTCGCCTTATGCGGAAGTACGTGCTGCCGTACCCAACGTCGACGAACAGATGCCCGCCAACACGATAAGAGCTTGGGTATTGGGTCTCAGTCTTTCCATATTTGGAGCCGCAGTTAATACTCTGTTCTCTCTTCGCAACCCAGCAATCAGCGTTGGAACGATCGTGGCACAGCTCGTTGCCTACGTTCTAGGCAAGGCATGGGCGAAGTTCATTCCCAGTCGCCAATTCAACACTTTCGGCATCAAGTGGAATCTCAACCCCGGACCGTTCAATGTCAAGGAACACACCATCGTCGTTGTCATGGCCAGTGTGTCATTTGGCACAGCATACGCCACCGATATCATCTTGGCTCAAGTGGCTTTCTACAAGCAAAACTTTGGTACCGTCTTCCAGCTACTTCTTGTCATCACTACACAGAGCGTCGGTTACGGCATTGCTGGCTTATTACGAGCCTTCCTCGTGTATCCTGCGGCTATGATCTGGCCCGCTAACTTGGTTAGTGTGACACTCATGCATGCGATGCACGAGAAGGAGCTGCCGCCAGAGCCATCAATTATCGGAGGCACTATGTCAAGATATCGCTGGTTTGGTTTAATCTTCCTAGTATCCTTCCTGTACTACTTCATCCCGGGCTTCCTTGCTCAGTTTTTGAGCATCTTCGCTTTCATGACTTGGATATATCCACAGAATCCTGTAGTCAATCAGCTCTTTGGAGGGACTACCGGCCTGTCCGTACTACCGATCACCTTCGACTGGACTCAAATCTCTGGCTTCGTTGGCGACCCACTTGTTCCACCCTGGCATGCTATCGCAAACACTCTTGTCGGCGTCGTCGGTTTCTACGTTATTGGAGCCGCCGCGATTCACTACTCTGGTGTCTGGTACTCGAAATTTCTACCCATTAGCGACTCTAATACTTATGATAATACGGGCTCATCCTTCAACGTTTCCAGGATTGTCACGCCTGAGCTAACTCTCAATGTTCAGGCGTACAAAGAATATTCGCCACTTTTCATCTCAACCACTTTCGCCATTTCCTATGGTCTATCATTCGCAACAATTGCGTCGCTCGTCGTATACACCTGGATCTACTATCGACATCAGATCATGGCTCAGTTCCGCAAGTCTCGATCAGAGGAACCGGATATCCACATGAAGCTCATGCTCAAGTACCCAGAAGCGCCTCAATGGTGGTACGGTATTCTATTCGTACTCATGATCGTACTTTCTCTCGTTACCATTCTCGCTTTCCCTACTGAGTTCACATGGTGGGCGTTTCTGATTGCCATTGTATTTTCCACCGTCATGACACTCCCAATTGGCATCATCCAAGCCATCACTAATCAGCAGATTGGCCTGAATGTCATCACTGAGTTTATTATGGGATACATGCAACCCGGCAAACCGCTTGCTCTTATGCTCTTTAAAACGTATGGCTACATCACGGCATCACAAGCTCTAGGTTTCATCGGAGACATGAAATTGTAAGCATGAAGCTTCGGGCGATCAACTTGTTGGAAACTAATTATTTGACAGTGGTCACTACATGAAGATTCCACCGAGAACCATGTTCATGGCTCAAGTAGTTGCTACAACTGTGGCCTGCTTTATCCAAGTTTTCGTGCTCAACTTCGCGCTTGGTAGCATTAAGGATGTCTGCACAACACATCAAGAGCAACACTTCTCTTGCCCAGGAGCGAAAGTTTTCTTTTCAGCATCTGTAATATGGGGTCTTCTTGGCCCACAGCGCATCTTCTCACCAGGTCAAATCTATCAAGTTCTCCTTATCGGCTTTCCACTAGGCGCGATATTTCCGGTTATCATTTGGGCAATCCAGCGTAAATGGCCGAAAGGTATTTTCAAACATGCGCTTGCACCATTGATTCTAGGTGGTGGATCAGCCATACCTCCTGCAACACCACTGAACTATCTGTCTTGGGGCGTTGTGGGATTCATCTTCCAGAAGTGGATCCGCACACGGTATTTCAAATGGTGGAGCAGGCTCAATTATCTCACCGCTTCGGGTCTGGACACTGGCCTTGCCATGAGTACCTTGGTGATCTTCTTTATCTTCACGCTCAACAACATTCAACCTCCTCAGTGGTGGTAAGTGGCAGACGTTGTGCGCGTGAACGAGATGGTAACGCTAACTTGTCATGATAGGGGCAACACTGTAGTACCGACGACGATGGACCAGATGGAGGATGCAGTACAGGTTATTCTACCACCAGGACAAACCTTTGGCCCTAAGAGCTGGTAGTTGGGATGATATGATGTGATCTGAATGATGTTCGGATATGCGCTTGCCTGTTGAGATTAGTTGACTCGATTGTGTTTTTGAAACGCCTGTAGTATATCGTATATGAAGCTTGATCTACATACATGCGGTCGTTTCCGTTACCGAATTCAGTACGTGGACAGAGATCCAGAATTCAAAATTAGTTTTGCCAAACCGTTGAAGGTACGGCTGTTGATATGCTACCTCCCTTGGAATTGTACTGAAGTCAAACTTCCGTCTACTTTCGACATTTCAGAAAGTGAAAATGAATCAACACAAATGCTTATAACTTTGCTACATTGATTTTGTAATTGTAAAGCGAAACAAGTTCAAGCAAGAAAGGCGAAACTGCCCAACGTTGTTACGGTCTGCGCTAGGCTTCTTTTGGAAGTCTGTATACAACAAACGCGATTCGAAAATCCTCAACTCCGCGAAACTTCCTCACAACTCTCCACTCTCTTCACTCTCCAGAAATGGACTCCTTCAATCTGAAAACAGCGTCCGCCTACATCAATAACCTTCTCTTAGCTCGAGGACTGTTACGCAATGGCACTCGCATTGAGTTCGCACGCCCTTCCAAAGGCGAAGGAGGTACAGAGGCGACACTGGCGCAAACCATCAATCTGGTGCACGACTTGATCCTGAGACGAGATGTAAGTACTAAGAGCAATAAAGCTTTGAATTCATACTGAAGTCATTGAAGCGTGAACAGGAGCAACGAGAGAACCTTGCACAAACACTCCGCACCTTGCGAGCCGATGAGAATCGCAACACAATTACGACAGAACGGCTTGAGGCACGTAACGAGGAACTATCCCGACAGTTGGCAATAGCTCAATCCCAAGAACGGTCGGCAAAATTAGCGCTTCGTACGGCAGAAGCGTCGGCAAAGGCTCTGCGAGAAGAAATGGCAAAACTCAAAGGCACAGTTCAACAAATTCGCGCGTCATGTGCAAACGACATTCGGAAAAGAGATGTTCAAATACAGCGATTAAAATCTCATCTCACCGAACAACAACGTGGGAACAAAACTGGACTTGTGGGGGCCAGTATAACGATTTCACCAGGGCTGAGCGTTTCCAACAAGGACAAAGACCAGCGGATGGACGCCAAGCTAGACATCAATGATCCAGCGTACAGTCTAAAACAAGAGACCACTGAGTTCCTGACACAATTGAGCCAAAGTCTCAGCGACGAGAACGACAATCTCATCGGTCTAGTACGCCGTTCTCTAGCGACCTTGAAAGAATTGCAAGGATTACCTGCAAATGCTCAGCGAGCAGGAGATGCAGCTGTAGCCGCTGGTTTAAATGAAATGGAATCAGATGAGCATATGCTACAAATGCTCCCGACGTCCTACGACGCTCTTTCGAATGATATGGATCTTGTTTTGGATAACCTCAAGACCATTCTCACCAATCCCAATTACGTTCCGATCGAAGAAGTGACACATCGCGAAGAGGAGATTATACGACTTCGGCAAGGTTGGGAAAAGATGGAAACCAGGTGGAAGGAAGCAATTCTACTCATGGACGGTTGGAGAACGAGGATGCTCAACGGTGGTGATACCATTAATCTCGAGGAAATCAAGATGGGTCTAGGTTTGGCAGAGGGAATCCCAACGACACGAAAGGCAAGGTTGTCCAACTCAACTGAATCGTTACTTGGCGAGCAGTCAGAAGACTTAGAAGAGAGTGGAAGCTTCAATGGCGAATCCAATGATTCCTCCGCCATCATACATCAACTCGAAGATCCTTCAGACGATCTGTTGGCAAGGAAGCCCGTAACTGCACGAGCGGCAAAACAAGGTTATCCTCTTCAAGAGGCCAATGGCAACAGCAGATCTCCTAGAAAGGTCGCTTTCGATACCGAACCCACAGCCGACGAGAATGCTTCTCAAGTCGATTTATTACCCACAAAACGAGAAAAGTCCACTTACCGCTTCCACCCACCGAACAACCCTTCAGATCGGAAGCAACGCAGTGATGACAGTCATCAAGTTTCACCTCGCAAG
>Ga0335073_10002134_pt1 | contig 27069 bp, 20 predicted proteins | sample Lox_Sample_22_FD_207093 | JGI IMG/M metagenome (GOLD analysis project Ga0335073, IMG submission 207093) | Soil microbial communities from Loxahatchee National Wildlife Refuge, Florida, United States - Lox_Sample_2.2 | ecosystem: Environmental > Terrestrial > Soil > Wetlands | place: USA...
CGTCCCGGACGGTGACATCAGGGTTGCGAACAAAGAAGAGGTCGCATTCAAAAGCAAAGCCCAGTAGTTCCTCGACTGATTTGCGGTCCTGCGTGCCCCTAAACCCGTCCCACACGCCGAGAAAGATCTGATCAAGCCAGGGAGCCGCCTCTCTCAGGATGTCTGCGATGTATGGTTTGAAGTCGCCATCGAAAACGATCGTAAAAAGAATGCGGGTATCGTTGTCGATGAGCGTCACCCGGAAGTCGTGGACTGTGCCGACACGCGTTTCCCAGTAACCTGCCTCAGCTTGGATTTGCGGCAGGCGTTCACGGAACAACTTTGCTCCGCCAGGGGCAACCTTGCCGATTCCGGAAATCTCGCCCTTCTTGCCGATGCGCTTGCCAGGGCCGTCAGGCTGACGGGTCACGTGCTGCGACATTGCGGTACGTTCGTTCTCGATCACTTTGGCGTCCATAGTAATTCTCCTTATTGCTAGTTTGCTGCTGTAGGAATTAGCTGTACGCCGAAGCAACGAGCAGGTGCTGCTCCAGCGGTGTTCGCGTCGAGCGCTTGTGCCATCAAGGCGTATGCCCGGGGCGTCTTGCGGACTCGCAAATTGAACTCTGAGAGGCGGAGCGCCTTCGCGGGATCGTTTCCCACACCAAGCCAGAACTCCGCCGCATGATCGGCGAAGGCCGCAGGATGAGCCGTGGTCAATTCGTCGTAACGGCTTGCCGCTATCCGACGCCAGACGATGGATTCCTCGCTGCGGCCGATTTCGCTGAGGATACGGGCGAGCTGCGCTGCGTAGTCTGGATCGTCGGAAGAAGTTGCCAACGGAATTAGCCGACCAATCGCGGCTTCTGTTTCGCCGAGCTCAGCGTCGATCTCTGCCAAATGCCCTTGCGCCGCCGCATAAGCCGGCACGCGATGGGCCGCGGTCCTAAAGTGCGTCCGAGCCTCATTCAGCCTGTGCTGGCTCATCCACATGAGGCCCAGCTGAAAGTCGAGCAGCGCCAACGGAAATGGTGACACACCGCGATAGCTGCGCAGGCTGTCCAGATAAAAGTGCTGTGCTTGTTCGGCTTTGCCGCGCTCGGCCCAGAAGCCGGCCAACGTAGCGACTCGTTCAAATTGCTCCCCGCGATCGGCGACGGCACTTTCGTGTGTCACAAGCGCTTCATGGTAGTGCCCCATCGCCTGAAGGATTGCTGCGCGCTCCCGCTCTACTGCGGCACCTTGGGGCGAAATCAGATCGGCGTGATCGAGGTCGTCAAGGGCCTCCGTAAAGCGATGGAAGACCGCGCGAGTCCGTGCGCGCGCCACGTAAGCAGCAGCGTCTGTTATTGCAGCGCCGACGTGGCGATCGGCTAGCTCAGCGGCCCGTTCGTAGTCGCTGATCCGCCCGAGGATAAGCCCACGAAGAATGAGCAAATCGATCAGTGTTGCTGCTTCCGCAGAGGTGCCGTGCCCTTCGAGGCCTTCGATTTGGGCCTGCAGATTGAGCACAGCAATCGCTCCGTCAGTCAGCGTGAGCGGGCCGGCGACGGGCCAATCGGCTGGCGCGGAAATTTCGCAAACGTCGATCATGCTGCGGCTGCCTTTGCCGGATTTGGTGGGGCGAGATACGGAAAAGTCTTGGACGACCAAGTAATCGGCGCATCGATGCCGTCGTTGACCGGCGGGCCGTTCCCGCCGTTGACGTAGAGCGTGAAAACAAAATCCATGATGTCCTGGTTGAGCCATCGGCCGCCGGGCGTGGCGTGTGTGCGACCCTCGAGCATCGAGCGCTCGATTTCGAAATAGCTCGTTTCTGCGAAGGGTTTCGAGGGATCGACGACCAAGAAGTCCGCGAGGAGTAGCTTTGTCAGCGGGTGGTCGCCGCGCTGATCGAAAGGCCAATCGATTTTTCCGTCGAGCCCATCGTAGAACGCAAGATTGGCGTTCATTCGGTCCCGATAAACGTCGAAATAGTCGGCTTTGAGGTCGAACGCATCCTCGCTGTTGTACAAGTCGCGGATTTCAAGGTCTTTGTTGACTTGATCGAATTGCTTCCAGCTTAAAGTGACGTTCTTGATTTCAGGGCGACCGACCCGTTCGATGCGAACCGGCCGCTTGCCTGCCGCGAGTGTTTCGCAAACGACGGCGAACAGCGGTCCGCCCTTGAGGATCTTGCGCCATTCGAACTTGATGACGATCGCGAGAATGTTGGTGCCAAAAAGCGTGTCGGACCCCTTCGGTTTGAACGACAGCTTGCCGGTCGCGACGGTCTTCTCGATCATCCGCACGTCGAGAAAGAAGGGCTCGGAGCGCTGGCCCGCGAAGACCTGGACGCCGTCTGTCGCGCTGCCATTCTCATCGTCGGTGTGGAACGAAATCGTGCTTCCACTCGGCGTGAGGCAGCGGCCCTGCTGGACTGGGCGTCCCGAGCCACTCCGACCGCTTGGAACGTCGAACGTAAAATCGAATATGAACTCGTCTTTCCTTGGCGCGAATGCCCGTTCCGCGCCGGTCCCAGCGATGTCGACCGGTCGTATCCGAAATCGATAGATGACCGCATCAGAGAAGACGGCGGTCGGGCCGGCCTTGCCGAACACATCCATCACCACGACGAGCTGCTGGGGGTTTTCCGGAGCCGGAAAAGCAAACACGTCGGATATGTCAGCGGTTGGGTCCGTCAGCGCCCGGGGTCCTGAAAAATGGTCCGACATGAGTGAGTTCCTTCGGCGTCATGTTCCGCGAGCAGTGGGCCGCGCCCTCTTGGTTGCGACTTCTATCGTTTGATAGGGGCGAAGCTCGCCGGCACCATCAGGTTGTTGCGCTGCTCGACGAGGAAGCCGCCTTCATCGGCAAGCTTGAGGTACGTTTGCCAATCCGGATCGGCCATCATGGCAGCGCGCTTGCGCGCGCGGTCGGCCGCGTCCTCGAACACCCACAGATGCACGAGCGCGTTGGTGTCTCCGCTCTCGCCATGCAAATAGGCGAGGGGCGGCCCGAGATGGCGGGTCTGTGGAGCGAGCCCGCGCTTGGCATAAAGGTCAAGCTCCTGTGGCATCTTGCCCGGCTTGATGTGATAGGTGCGCACATCGACGATCACGTGGACACTCCTTCGTCTCGAATGCTTGCACCCTAGTTAGTGGAGTGCGCGGACCGGATCGAATGAATGCTGCCTAAGCGATGCAAATCCTGATGAAGAGTGGCGAAGGCTGCCGGTCTATGAGGTGAGAGCCGCGAGCCACCGCAGTGCCCGCAGACCTGGCATGAAGCAGTACTCGCCTCCTCGCACGCTGACAAACTGCGGCAAACCTTGAAGACGGCGCCGAACCGGTCTCTTGGGAATGGTGAAGACGCCATCGCCTTCATTGTTCCCGATGATGGGATCCTGCTCGGTACCGTGACTGATGAAATTGCCGTCGGTTACCCATTGCGACTGCACGAATTCAAACTGCCGCTGCAAGTGCGCGCCGATCAGGAGAAAGACGCCGCCGCGCTCGGCGCCGTCATCCTCGAGCACTCCCTCCGGCAAGGGTGATCCGTAGTTAGTGCCTCGCCGCAGGAAGTGGTGGAGATTAACAGCGACGATGTCGTCCTTTAGGGCATCGCGCGGATTGATGCGACGAATGTGTGCGCTGAACGGGCACTTCAACCCTTTCATGTCGTCCGCATAGCTGAAATCGTTGTTGCGATTTGCATCGGCGCCGAGCGCGGGATCATCACGGTCGGGCGCGAGCACCAAGGGCGCACCGCTGCGCCAGCGGCCGACCATTTTTGCGGCAAGCTGTTCTTCTTCCTCGGACGAGGACGCCTGCGCCCGCAAGTATCGGCGGAATGCCGCGACGTCCATATGAAACTTTCGGAGGGCGACGAACGTGCCGTTGCGCCGGAGTTCCTCCGGAACCGGAGCCTGGGCCGTCTGGCCAAGTTCGTCCGGATAGCCCATGACGAACTCGCCCGCCTTGATCGGTGCTTCATTGCCGGCCTGACCAGCTGGGCCGCTTCCTTCGACGGAGGGGTTATGCAGTCCATCCTTGAAGCCGAACGGATTACGCCCTTCCGGTAGTTCGCCGAACTGCATGCGGTACACGACCGAGATAAGTGGTAGGTCGGCACGAGCCTTGTGCGCGAGCTCAAGGACCTGCTGCAAGTTTTGTTCGTTTTGCGCATAGATCGCCAAGGCGACGTGAAAGTCCGCGGTGCCGAACGGGTATTCCCAGTTGGCGGGCGCATTGGTGCCGAAATCATGCAGGATCGCGGCGCGTGCGGCCATGCCTTGTCTGAATTCGATCGGAAAACTGTCCAATGAGGCCTGCGGCAGGCCCAACGCCTTGAGGCCTTCGAAGGTAAAGGCGACGCCCAACCAGCCAGGCAACGACGGCACCCACCACTGGTCGGCGGGCGCGACGTAAGGAAGGACCCGTCGCAGCATTTCGCGTCCTTGTCCGATATCGCCCACGCGGAGAAGAATGTATTCGCCGCGATAGGGTGAGGGACGCGGGCGCAGGACTGTGGCCTGGATGTCGCTCGTGTCGAGTACAGAAGCCTGAGTCGTGAGCATGAGCCATCACCTGCGCGGCATGCACGAGACACGACGGTCCCGCGTCAAGATGCGATCAATGCCCCTTATTTCTCCATCGCGGTTAGCTGACGCGACTAAAAAGTTATAAATCTGAATAAAGCGGTGAAAATGTTGCTGTCGGCGCGACGACTTTCTTCTCAGTACCCGCGGGCCGCGGTCCGCCGTACGGCGTCCGATTGATTAGTCGTCGCTTATGAACAATTTGCTGGGATTTGCCAGCATTCACTCACGCTCGTCGATAAATGCCTCTACCTATCGCGAAGACGCAAAACCGCGCGTTAGCTGAGGAAGATGCACAATGGAACTATCCGCATTGCTACTTTCTCGGCTGCAGTTTGCGTTCACTGTGTCGTTTCACATCATCTTTCCATCGTTCACGATCGGTCTGGCGGCTTGGCTGACGGTGATCGAGGCATTGCACCTCATAACCGGTCGCCCGGAGTATCGCCGTGTCTTCGAATTCTCGCTAAAGATTTTCGCTGTCGCTTTCGGTCTCGGTGTCGTTTCCGGCATTGTGATGGCGTTCCAATTGGGTACCAATTGGAGCGAGTTGTCGCGGATGTCTGGACCGATCCAGGGGCCGCTCCTCGCGTATGAGACCTTCACCGCGTTCTTCCTCGAGGCCAGCTTCTTCGGAATCCTTGTCTACGGCCGCCCGCGCGTTACACCCTGGTTCTACCTGTTCTCAACTGCCATGGTCGCGCTCGGAACTACGTTCTCGGCGTTCTGGATCATGATCAACAACAGTTGGATGCAGGTGCCCGTCGGTTATGCGTTCGAAAACGGCGTTTTTGCTCCCAACGATTGGGCCAAGATCATTTTCAGCCCAGTGGTCTGGGTGCGCTTTCCGCATATGCTTCTCGCGTCTTTCCTGACTGGCGCCTTTTGCGTCGCTGCCACCGGTGCGTGGTACCTGCTGCGCCGCAAGTTCCGCGCCGAAGCCCACATCATGGTTCGGATGGGTGTTTATCTGGCGGCCATTCTCATGCCGATCCAGCTGTTCTTCGGCCACCTCAATGGCGATTACGTCCACAACTATCAGCCGGCAAAGTTTGCGGCGATCGAGGGACGTTGGCACGATGAACAGCCCGCCAGCGAGGTGCTGTTGGCATGGCCTGACGAGGCTTCCGAAGCCAATCTGTACGAGATCAAGATTCCCGTGCTCGGCAGCCTGGTCGCCAGCATGAGCTTCACGTCAAAGGAGATCGGCCTAACGGACTTTCGCTCGTGGGATCGGCCTCCCGTCGTGATTCCATTCTTTGCATTCCGCATCATGGTAGGCTGTGGCTTAATAATGATGGCACTGGCCTGGTTGGGCTCATACGTGAGCTTCAAGAATCGGCTCGAGCGGAATCGTCTGCTGCTCTGGTGCCTGTTTCTGAGCTTTCCGCTCCCCTGGATCGCGATTCTGACGGGATGGTTCACGGCCGAAGTCGGGCGTCAGCCCTGGGCGGTGTATGGAGTCCTGCGGACGGCCGACGCGATGACGCCGTTCCTCACTGTCCAACAGGCGTCGGTTTCACTCGTCATATTCTGCGTCCTCTACAGTTTCATTTTCGTCTTCGGCGTCTTTTATATTTACCGGTTACTACGCGACGGACCTGTGGAACGCTTGCTCAAGCAGGCCGTCGCGGCGAAGCCGAATCGTGCTTTCTCCGTGGTCGACGAGCTTGCACGCGCGGCGTTGCATGACCCCGCACGACAGCCCCTCGACTTACATGTCCAAGTTGGAGATTAGTCATGGTGACGTTCTGGGTTACCATTCTTGCGCTGAGCATCCTCCTTTACGTCCTCCTCGACGGATTCGATCTTGGCGTCGGCATGCTGTTCGGGGTGATTGGCGGCGACGCCGAACGGCGCACAATGATGAGTGCGGTCGCGCCGGTCTGGGACGGCAATGAGACCTGGCTTGTGGTTACTGCTGTCGTCCTGTGGGGCGACTTTCCCGTCGTCTACTCCATTCTGCTGTCGGCGTTTTATCTGCCGCTGTTTTTGATGCTTGCGGGGCTGATCCTGCGCGGGGTGGCGTTCGAGTACCGCCTCAAGACGCAGCGACTGCGTTGGATTTGGGATGCCGGTTTTGCTGGCGGCTCCCTCGTCGCTGCCTTCATGCAGGGTTTGACGGTCGGAGCTCTGGTCGAGGGCCTTCCGGTCGTCGGCACGCTTTATACCGGCGGTGAGTTCGGCTGGCTCAGCCCGTTTGCGCTTTTGTGCGGTGTTGGGCTCTGTATTGGGTACGCGCTCCTCGGCGCGTGCTGGCTGGTCAAAAAAAGTGATGGAGACGTGCGCGAGTCGGCTTATCGCCTGATTCCGCCTCTGTCGATCGGACTATTGGTGTTTCTCATCGTCGTCTTCATCTACGCACTCGCGGAGAACCTGCAGGTTATGCATCGCTGGCTCGAGCAACCGATCCTGTTTGTCTTTCCGCTGGCCGGCGCATTCGCTTCACTGGTGCTTGCTCATAGCGTCATTTATCGCCGGGATGGCACGCCGTTCTACATGGTGGCGCTCATCTTCTCGGCCGCTTTCGGTACACTCGCGATCTCATTCTGGCCATATATGATTCCGTTCTCGATCACGATCGACAGCGCAGCCGCGCCGCACTCCAGTCTTGCCTTCATGTTTTGGGGCGCAGGTCTTTTCGTTTTTCCTCTGATGCTGGTCTACACCGCGATAAGTTATTACGTTTTTCATGGGAAGGCCAAAGTAGAAACCGCTGACTACTAGGCCGTGTACTCATAAAATCCGCTGCGATGTCCGCTTCGATCCAAAAGCGATCGGATTTTCGCTCTGCCGCGAACCGGCGCAATATGCCAGAAGCAGACATTTCACGCAGTGGCAATTCCGTCGGTCATTCGTAAGCTCTCAGCACCGTGCCGCCGAGGCCTGCGTCACGTTCTTGACGCGACTTCCTCTCTCATCAGGTCGCCTTCTTCTTCGTAAGCGAATTCGCCTGCCCGTTAGCAACTAATTGGCACGATTTGCCGGGCTTTACTCGCGACCGCAACCAAAGCGAGTTATTTGAGACTCGAACGGACACGCGTTTCTTCAAGGTGGCGCTGACTGGTCCTAATTGGTGCTACCCCAGCATCAACAAACAAGGGAGAAGACAATGCCTCTCATTCGCATCAACTGCCCCCAAAACTCGTTCACAGCCGAGCAAAAGGCGAAACTCGTGCCCTTGCTCATCGATGCTTTGATGCGTCAGGAAGTCGATCCCGTCACCGAAGCCGGAAAGGAGGGCACCCTTTGCGTCTTCAACGAGATTGCAACACATAATTGCTTTCCTGGCGCAAAGGTAGATCCCCACACGACGAGGCCGTTTTGGATTGTCGAGCTGTTTGCCGACGCTGGCTTTTTCAACCAGAAGCGACGCGACGCCGCCCAACTGGCTGTCGGAAAAGCCTGGGTTGAGGTCTTGGGCGATGATGGCTCTAGCTTAGAGTGGGGTGACGTACACGTCGCTCCGGCCTATTTGAAAAACCTCTATTGCTTCATGATGGAAGTTCCTGAGGGAAGCTGGGGCGCGGGTGGACGTACAGTCTCGGCCCTCGAAATCGCGTCGATTGCCGGAACAGACAAAAATGCACAGCGATTCAGTGAACTGAAGGAAAACACAGCGAAGCTTAAGGCGGCACGCGTCTCATGAAGTGGCTATTAGAGCAACGCGCTACTCACGGCGTTAAAGTACGCATCTAATGCAATAATGGCGGCCCGGTCGGTGATTCACCGGGTCGCCATCTTATTTGCAGTCGCCAGCGTTCGCTTGCGGCCCTTTGAGCAGAGCTCGGCGCAGATCCCGAGCTCGATAATCTGCATCCGACTAGCGCCTCGGCGGCGAGGCACGGTTGCTGAGCAGCGTTGTGGATCAAATGTGCCGAGAGCTCCGTGAAGAGTCACTTAGCATCGATTTGGCATTTTTGGGCACTCTTCACTCACACAGCGAGGTCCCCAGGACTTAGCTAACGAACGGCGGGAGCCATAGTGAGGCCGTCGGAGGACACCGTGCTCAAGAAGCTGCTTATCGCCGTCGTCGCTCTCGGATGCCTCGGGCTTGTAGGCTTTGGCGTGTTCGCGTGGGAGCCGGCGATCGCACCAATCGTGCCTCCGGCAGCCGAAAGCTTCGCGCCAGAGCTGGTCGCCAAGGGCGAAGCGCTCGCGGGCGGCGGCTATTGCGCAGCCTGCCACACGGCGAAGGGTGGGCGGACGTTCGCCGGCGGCTACGCGATGGCGACACCGTTCGGCGTGATCTACTCGACCAATATCACGCCCGATCCAGAGACCGGCATCGGCAACTGGTCGGAGGCGGCCTTTGCGCGCGCCACGCGTGAAGGTGTCTCACGCGACGGCTCGCATCTCCTTCCGGTGTTCTCCTTCGACCATTTCACCAAGCTTTCCGACGATGACGTGCGGGCGCTCTACGCCTACTTCATGACCCGGGCGCCCGTTCACGCGCCGGCGCGACCGAACGGCATCCCGTTCCCCTTCAACATCCGTTATTTGCAGGCGGGATGGAAACTGCTGTACTTCCGGCCAGGCCGCTTCGAGCCGAATCCCGAAAAGACCGCAGAATGGAATCGTGGCGCGTATCTGGCGCAGGGTTTGAGCCACTGCGGCGCCTGTCATACGCCACGCAACCTGTTAGGAGCGGAGAAGCCGGGCGACCTGTACGGCGGTGCGGTCATTGACAACTGGGTCGCGCCAGCGCTGACCGCAGCCAACCCCGCTCCCGCACCCTGGACTCGTGAGGAACTCTACGACTACCTGCGCACCGGTACGAGCGTGCTGCATGGCACCGCCGCCGGGCCGATGTTCCCCGTTGTGCAAGGTCTTGCCGCGCTACCTGACTCCGATGTGCGCGCGATCGCGACCTATTTTGCCGATGTCGACAAGGCGGCGGACCGGGCGCCGTCCATATCCGCCGCCGCGGTGAGCCATGCGATGTCTGACGCATCGGTCAGGACGGGAGAACACTTCGATCCCGATGACGAACCCGACGCGCGCCTCTACACCGCCGCCTGCGCATCCTGTCACTACAACGCAGGCAGCACACCGCTCGCTGTGCGGCCCGACCTAGCGCTCAACAGCGCGGTGCACCTTTCCGATCCGAGCACGCTGATCCAAGTCATCCTGCGTGGCATTAGTGCCAAGGAAGGAATGCCAGGCGTCGTCATGCCAGCTTTCGGCGGCGCGCTCAGCGACGCCGATGTCGTGCGCATCGCCGCGTATCTGCGGCGCACGCGCACGAATCTTCCACCCTGGCCTGACCTCTGGGCGAAGGTAGCAGAGATCCGTCGGCAGCAAACCGCAGCCAATTGATTCCGCAATCGGAGACTGAACATGACCTCGTTTCACATCAACGGCCGCGCGGTGACGGTCGAGGCGGAGGACGACACGCCCCTGTTGTGGGTGATCCGCGATGTCATCGGCCTCACCGGAACGAAGTTCGGCTGCGGTATCGGCATGTGCGGCGCCTGCACGGTTCACGTCGGCGGCCGACCGACGCGCTCCTGCATAACGCCGCTCGCCAGCGTCGCCGGCGCCAAGGTCACGACCATCGAGGGGCTTGATCCGGAAGGCCAGCATCCGGTGCAGAAGGCTTGGGTGGACCTTCAGGTCCCTCAATGCGGTTACTGCCAGTCCGGCCAGATCATGCAGGCGGTATCGCTCATAAACGACTTTCCGTCTCCAACCGATCAGGACATCGACGCCGTCATGGCGGGCAACCTTTGCCGCTGCATGACCTACGTCCGCATCCGCAACGCCATCAAACAGGCGGCTGCCGAACCAAGGAGGGTCACGGTCAATGAGTGAGCGACATCATCAGAGCGCACTTTCGCGCCGGACCTTTCTGGTCGGTCTGGCTGGTGCGACTGCCACGTTCGGTTTCGAGCCGGGACAAGGCGCTGCCGAAGCGCCAGCGCCGAATCCCTTCGAACCGACCATTTGGTTCAGCGTCGACCGCAACGGCATGGTGACCGTGAACATCATCCGCGCGGAGATGGGCCAGCATATCGGTACTGCCATCGCCCGCATTCTTGCAGATGAGCTGGAAGTCGATTGGAGCAATGTGCGCCTGTCGGCCGTCGATACCGATCCGAAATGGGGCCTCATGATAACGGGCGGCAGCCGTTCAATATGGACCGATTTCCCTGTTTACAGCCGCGCGGGCGCGGCGGGCCGGATCGTTCTCATCGAGGCAGGCGCCCAGCTGCTCGGCGTGAGCCCTTCGCAATGTTTCGCGCGCAACGGTGCGGTTGTCACCGCGAATCGATCCATCTCCTACGGCGAGATCGTGAGGCGCGGCCCGCCGACGCGCCAATTTACGCCGGACGAACTCGCGCGGCTGCCGATCAAACCGCCGTCGGAGCGTCGTCTGATCGGGAAGGGTGTAGATGCTCTGGACATCCCGGCGAAGATCAATGGCACGGCCCGTTACGGCATCGATGCGGTCGTCGAAGGCATGGTCTATGCCCGACCAAAGATTCCGCCGACACGCAATGGTTCGGTCGTGCGCGCGGTCGACGATTCCGCCGCAAAGCGGATAAAGGGATATCTCACGAGCCTCGTGCTTGATGACCCCTCCAACACGGTGCCTGGATGGGTGGTCGTGTGCGCGACGTCTTATCCGGCTGCGATCCGAGCTGCGGACCTCGTCAAGGTCGAGTGGACTGCAGGCGACGGCGCCCAGGTTTCCGAGCAAGACATCCTCGATCACGGAGCCAAGCAGATCGATGCACCAGGCGGTGGTGCACTCGTGGTTGACGATCCCGGGATCGAATCCGCCTTTCGCTCAGCCGGGTCGACGCTGACGCGAACGTACACCACCGGCAGCGTTCTACATGCCCAGCTCGAACCGGTGAACGCTCTGGCATTTGAGAAGGATGGCCGTTTCGAAATCCATACCGGCAGTCAATGGCAGAGCTTGGTCCTGCCCGTGCTCGCGCAGGCGCTCCGTCTGCCGGAGGAGCGCATCGTCATGCGCACTTACCCGATCGGTGGAGGATTCGGACGCAGGCTAAACGGCGACTATGCGGTCCCCGCGGCGCTCGCTGCCCAGGCACTCGGCAGGCCCGTGAAGCTGGTGCTGACCCGCCCAGACGACATGCGCTTCGACTCATTTCGCTCACCCTCGATCCAGACATTGCGGCTGGCCTTCGATGACCGGAGCAGGGTGACGGCAATGGAGCACCACGCTTCGGCCGGCTGGCCTAGCGCGGTGGCGGCGCCCGCTATCATGCGCAAGGCGCCCGATGGAACGCCATATGATCCTGATGCCATCGACGGTGCCAACCACTGGTACAGCGTGGGAGCGCAGCGCGTCCGCGCGCTTTCTAACGATCTTGCCAACAGCGCGTTTCGTCCGGGCTATCTGCGCTCTGTCGGGCCTGGTTGGACCAACTGGGCGGTCGAGACCTTCATGGATGAGGCGGCGCTAATCGTCCGCGCGGATCCTGTCGCGTTCCGTATCGGACTACTGGACGGTGCCGGGCGCAACGCCGGGTCGGCACCCAGTGCCGTGGGCGGAGCGAAACGGCAGGCAGCCGTGCTAAAGCGAGCGGCAGAAAAGGCGGGGTGGGGCGCTCCCATGCCCAAGGACACCGGGCTCGGCGTTGCCACCTCGTTCGGCCAAGAACGCGCTATGCCCACATGGTTTGCTTGCGTCGCGCGGGTCCATGTCGACCGGCGCAGCGGCGCTGTTGCGGTCGAAAAGCTCACGATCGTCGTCGACGCGGGTACGATCGTTCACCCTGACGGTGCGCTCGCGCAGGTCGAAGGCAGCGTGCTCTGGGGCTTGAGCATGGCGCTTTACGAGGGAACCGAGTTCGTCAAAGGCCACGTGAAGGACAAGAATTTCGACAGCTACACGCCGCTACGCATCGGTGACGTACCCGAGCTCGACATCGAGTTGGTCGACAGCGTCGAGGCTCCTGTCGGCCTCGGCGAGCCAGGCACGACGGTTGTCGCGCCCGCGATTGGCAACGCCATTTTCGCGGCGACTGGCATTCGGTTGCGCCACCTCCCCATCCGGTCTGACGCCGTGTTGCACGCGCTCGCGTCGCAGAGAACGGGGCACTGACGCGTGCCGGTGCAGCTTGGCAAAAACCAAAGACGGCCTGGAGATCTTCGATAAGGATTGGGGCAACGGAGCTATGCCGAATTCGGTCTATTTTGCAGAACGCGCCGCGCACTATTACTCGCTCGGACTAATAGCATCTAACTCGAGACACGCCGAAAGCCTGTTCGGACTCGCCGATCTATTCTTGCGCTTGTCGGAGGACTTGAAGTGAGAGAGTCACCGCTCGGCGTGAAACGCTAACGTAAGTCTCGTTGGGTTTCCTCGCTCGACCAGCTCGCTAAATTCCCCGCGTCGCAACTCACTTCTGGCTACATCCGTGGCGGACGATTTTTATTTGCCTGCTAAACGGCGCGCCTGCACACGTGGCAGTGGGCGCCCGGCCGATTTCAAACACGCTGATGGTCAGCATCGTCATCAGCGAAGTTAGTTTCACTAAGAAACTGACAAAGGGGTGCGCGCATCTCGTCGTCGCCTGAGCCATCTCAGCTACTGTCGGCTGATCCTGAATCGGACGCGCCGCTTTCTCGTTCGCAACAATTTGGCGCGATTTGCCGAGGTTTAGTCGCGCCGGCAACGCGTGTGGGCCAATTAGCGTTTCCCAACACCTCGACTGAGGCGACGAAGCAGTAGCCGCGCCCGGGAATGTTGACGATGAACCGATGTCCGTCCCGGCCGTCGCGCAACGCTCGTCGCAGCGCAGACATATGGACCGTGAGGTTAGCGGGCTCGACGAAAACCTTGGGCCAAACGCGAGCCATCAAGTCCTGATTGCTGATAAGCTCGCCGCGGCGTTCAATCAAAGCAATCAGGATCTCCAGGGCACGGCTTCCGAGAAGCACACGCTTGTCGCCCTCCAACAGAAGAAACTGCGTCGGAAGTAGGCAGAACGGTCCGAACCAAACTTCTGTTGAAGCGACGGTGCCTAGTCCGATTCGCTTTTCGACGGATGTCGTGGCGGCCAAGAGCGCGCCTTGGGAAGATGCCATCAGTGCGGATAGGGTCATGGTAGCCTCGCGCAAATTGGGGGAATCCATTCCCCGCAAGGTCCTCGTCCTCATGAGGTGCAATTTGGCTTGCCGTGATGATGCTATCCATTGGACGCGGGTCGTGTCCAAATGCTGATACAGTTGTGCCGCTTGAACCTTAATTTACACCCGCCGGAACCGCCCTTGTATTGAACGGGTATTTGGTATCACAGCAGTTAAATGATTGTTGTTCGTGGGCCATGCCCGCGAAATTAGATTGAGCCGGCGGCGCGTTGCACCGCCGGCTCTGACTACGTCAGGGGACCGACTCCGGGAGGAGCCAGGCAGCAGTCGGGAAGGGGGCGGGGCGCTGCGTGGATCTGACGTAGACGATCGATGTTGTTGACTTAGCGTGTCCTTCCGCGGACCGGCACAGGCTTCAGCTGCGGGTGCTCAGTCGGTTGCAAAAAGAGCCATTCGAAGTAGGTCACATCATTCGCCCTTTGTTGCAGCTCTGGTCGATGCGCCACGATTGCGTCGCGGCAACGCTTTGAACAGTAGCGTCGCTTGCTGAACCAGCCGCGCCGATGAGAGACAAGACCGATGCCGCGATTGCAGTCCGGATTTGAACATTTCATGACGCTTTCCTTTCACGGTCTTTGACGACGGGCGCCGCCTCACGTGTCGCTACTGGGAAACACTGCGTGTCGCAGTAGACCAACCGCGTTTGCGAATCGCGAACGTAGCCTTTTTCGATCAGGCCGCACAGTGCGCAGTCTTGGTCCGTGCGCGGGAGAACGAACCGAACTGCCTGGGAAAATCTGCGGGTGGCGACAGTCAGATCGGTAGTCATGTTTCCACATCCATCGTTCGGAAGTGAGCAGGGGACCCGTACTCGTGCATTTGCTGACTGACACCAATATTGCGGGTTGACGTGCCCGAAATCGATTGCGCGCCGGTAGCGCGGGATAGCTCTCTCAGTTCTCTGCGCTAAGCCAACGTTTAGGGTCGTTGGCGAAAGGTCCGGGGCTTGCGGCAGAGCGCCGGCCGAGCGCGGGCAGCTCGGATTAGGAGCGTTGCGGCGGCTTATCAGGAACCAGCTTGAGCTTGTCGGCCATCCGGCCGAGCTCGGGGAGGGAACCGGCCTGCATTTTCTGCATCGCCCTGCTGCGATGCACCTTCACCGTGGCTTCGGCGATGCCGATATCGTGAGCAATCTGTTTGCTAAGCCGGCCGCGCGCCACTTGGGTGACAATCTCCCGTTCCCTCGGGCTTAGTGAGGCGAAACGCTCCCTGAGGCCCGCCAAAGAGTCCTCATTTTCACGCCATGCACGAGCGCGCGAAAGGCCGAGCTGAATGGCGTCAAGGAGATCCTGGTCGCGGAATGGCTTGGTCAGGAACTCGATGGCGCCCCCTTTCATCGCTTGCACCGACATCGGGATGTCGCCGTGCCCGGTGATGAAGATGATCGGGAGTTCCCTCTTCGCCAGCGCGAGCTCGCGCTGGAAATCAAGACCGCTTTGTCCGGGCAATCTTATGTCGAGCACCAGACAGCTGGGACCGTCCGGTGGCTTCGACTTGAGGAAATCGGAAATGGACGCAAATAGCTGGACACCCACGCCGACCGATTCCAGGAGAAGCCCGACGGAGGATCGGACGTCCGGGTCGTCGTCGATGACCAACACCGTGGATTTTGCGTCAGACATCGTTGCTACTCTGATTGTAGGATCACGGAATGACTGTTGATCCGGTTCGCAGGGTTGCGCGACCGTACGGTCATAAGTCGATCCCACTAGTTCCATAACCTATTCCCAATACTTAGACATGAACAGCCCCTGACTCCCGCGAAGGATGCTGGCGGCATAGACAAAGGTTTACCAGCGCCGCATTCCCTCCTGGGCACTTGCGGCGCCGATTCCGGCAATGCGCTCGCGAAGATAAACCAAGGTTTAGGGGGCGCCGCATTGCACCGGTGGCATTCTTGACACACATCAACTGATCCCGCGCGAAGCGATGGCATTTATGGGGAGCCCGCATCGCCAGGGTCGTGAGGCGCGATGAAAAAGTTATTAGTTTCGGTCGTCGAGGATGATCTATCCTTTCGCGAGTCGATGACCATGCTCTTGAGTTCGTTAGGCTACAGCGTCGAAGCTTTTCCTTCGGCGGTGGATTTCCTCGCTTCTCCTCGTGTCAGCGACACAGCCTGCTTGATTGCCGACGTCAACATGCCCGAGATCACCGGCATCGAACTCCACCACCGCCTCGTCGACGCGGGGCACACGATTCCGATGATCCTTGTGACCGCCTATCCCAATGATGCCGACCGGGCCCGCGCCCTGAGCGACGGGATCATCTGTTATCTTCGTAAGCCGGTAGATGACAAACAACTGATAGGCTGTCTTCGCGGCGTCCTGGCATCCGATGAGGTGCCCTGAGGAAAATTCAGGACACCTTATCGCCCGGCAAGGTGAACTGGAGCGCGGCGCCGCGAGGTTCGTTCGCCTCCGCCCACAGCCGACCCCCGTGGCCATCGATGATCGACCGGCAGATGGATAGGCCCATCCCCGTTCCGCTGGACTTCGTGGTGTAAAAGGACTTGAAAACCCGCTCGAGATGCTCCGGTTCAATGCCGGGCCCGGAATCGCGCACCGCCACCAGGACACCTGTGTGGTCCTGCTCGGTACTGATCAGCAGCTCTCGCGGTCCCGCCTCAACGGAGCCCATTGCCTCAGCCGCGTTTAGGATCAGGTTCAGGACGACTTGTTGCAGTTGAACACGATCCGCGTGAACGGGAAACAATCTGTCCGCTAGGCGGGTCTGAACCGAGACGCCATTCTTGATGATTGCGCTTCGAGCCAATGCGATCACCTCATTGATTGCCGCATTTAGATCGAAGCGCACCTTTCGCAGCGGCGCTTTCTTCATGTGCTCACGGACGCGGTCGATAATGTCTCCGCTCCGATCAACATTGCCAACGACGCCGTCGAGCGCTTCCTTGACCTTTTCCAGCTGCGGCGGCTGCATGTCCAAAAAATTCTGAGCCGCACGGGCGTTGTTACGCGCGCTGGCGATCGGTTGCGTGATTTCGTGGGTTAGCGAGGCGGCCAATTCTCCCATCATGCTCACGCGATTCTTGTGGGCGAACTCCGACTCCAACTCGCGCAACGCTTCTTCGGTCCGCTTGCGCTCGGTCAAATCGAGGACGAACGCCAGGCCGTCGGTGCCGCCCTCTTTGAACAGCGTGGCGCCAATCAGCACGGGAACGCGGCTGCCATCTTTCCGAAAATACTCCTTCTCGAAGGGCTGAACGGTCCCGCTTGAGTGGAGCTCCGCACGGGTACGTATGTCGCGCTCGCGCCATTCCGGCGGGCTCAGCTCGTGCCAGCTCAGGCGGCCCGAAACCAAGTCCTCACGGTCATACCCAATAATCCGGAGAAATGCGTCATTTGCCTCAACAATCTGACCTCCCATCTCGGCAACGAAAATCCCAATGATGTTGGCGTCGACCAAACGCCTAATCTTCCCTTCCCGATCCTCGAGGTCGCGATAAAGCCGGGTATTCTCGAGCGAGATCGCTGCCTGCGACGCCAGCACCTTCAATACGGTAACGCGTTCGGGCGTGAAAACGCGCGGAGTCAGATTGTTTTCAAGGTAGAGAATGCCGATAAGCTTTCCCTGGTTAATCAATGGTAAGCAAAGTACGGAACGGGCACGACGCTGGCTGATATAGGGATCGGCAATAAACGGATTCTGCAACGATGCATCATCGAGAATCACGCTTTCTTGAGTGCGAGTTGCATAACGAATGAGCGTCTTCGGCACTGCGGCTGCAGAAGAGGTGCCACCGTCTCGCACCTGAACGGTAATGTCCCCTCCGTTCGTCACCGCCTCCGCTTCTATCTGAAAATCTTTATCGTGCGGGGAAATCAGAAGGGCTCGCTCCGCGCCGGCCTGTTCGATAGCTGCCCGCATGAGCTTGTCGATCAGCTTTTCCAGAACCATCTCGCCGGAAACACATTGCGACACCTTGAGCACGGTCGCGACATCGAGCTGTTCGACCAGCGCTTCGATCGTCCCGGATGGCGTCGGCCGGTGTCCGTTCTGCCGCAACTGCGGATAAAGCTGATCGAGTTGACGTACCTTTCCATCGGCTCCCCATCGGAGGTAACACCGGCGCGCGTTTCCGAGATAGAGCTGCGCAACCTCTTCGAATCCGCGCGCGGTGTAAAAGCGGGCGGCCAGCTCGTAGGAGATCGCCTCGTCGTGGACAAGGCCGTCTGCGCGTGCCGAGGCGATGGCGCGCTCGTACAGGTCCATGGCCTCAAGCGGACGCCCCTCGATACGGGCAATCTCAGCGCCGATCAGCGCGGCACGACCCTCGAAGTTCTGCGGACAATTCGCGGCCATGGCTCGTAGGTGCCGCTCGTGGACGGCAAGTGCTTCTCGGTGTCTGGCGTACGGATCGGGACCCACCGATTGGCACCGCGCGGCACGGCACAGGCCAGCATAGAAATGGCATTCCGCCTTCTCTGTGGGAAAGAGCGACAGGGCCGGAGACTCCGCGTACCATTTTTCCGCCATTTCCGCGGCGTCGATCGCCGACACGTAATCATCGGCGAAGAAGCGCGCCTGGAGCTTTCGAATCCAGTAGAAACATTCCAGGAAAACGCGAGAGGGTTGGCCCGTGCAGCGCTCCTCGAAGGAGCGCTCCGTGAATCCGCCATCGTCGAGCGAGCCGAATTTGCTGTTTCTTCCGCGCAGCGTCCGGGCGAGCGCAAGTGGCGCCGATAATCTGTCCAGGAAGAAGCCGTACTTCTGCACGAACTCCAAAGCGTCCCCGACTTCGCGCTCGAATTGGTCGAGTGGATGGCCCAGAGCAAGAAGAATGCTGCTGAGACCACGGGCGGCGAGCGCGGCATATATGGGGTCGCCATGCTCTTTCGCCATTTCGAAGGCACGGCGCAACAGGTCGATACCCTCTCTTAGCGGTCGTGTCCACGGAACCAGAATCGCGAACGCGACAAAGGTCCGTTCTCCGAAATGCGTCAATCCACGACGCTCGACCAGATCGCAAGCCAACTTTCCAAATCGATAGCCTTCAACATACTGGCCGAAGCGGGGGCCGGCGATCATCGCCGTTGCCACGTAGTTCAACAGTGATCCTTCGCTGTTACCGTGCTCCAGGCTGAGATTGACGGCCATGCAGGAGTTGAGTGCGTACAGGTTCTTGTCTGTGTAGAGGGCCGGTAGAACCAGACTGGTGAGTACGTCCAGCGTCGCCCGGGCTTCCGGGTCCTCCATCGACGGCAGGTCAACAAGATCCTCGATCGCTCGATCTCCGAGCAATGACCAGATGCGCTCGTACTCGCGGCGCACGTCCGCCTCAGTGGGATGCGGAGACCAATCGATTCCAACATGCCGCAAGCATTCCAGCGCGACCCCAACCACCCTCTCACCCGCCCCAAGCGCAACGTTCAGATCCACGCGCCGGCGGGCCACGGCGCAACGTTGGACCGTGCTGACCGTGCGCGCTGCCAGCGCCGCCAGCCGCTGCTCGGCCCCTTGCAGTTCGCCGGCATAGACCTCGCAGTCGGCCCGGTGCAGCTCCAATTCAAAGGCCAGTTCTTGCCGGCGCTCCCACGCGTCTTCCGGCATCAGCGCGGCACCGGCGGCAAGATACGCCTGCGCGGAGGCATAGGCCGACGATGCCTTGGCGCGTTTTCCAGCGGCCAGATTCAGCTGTGCGACCTGTTCGCGTTCTTCGTGTGACGTGATCAGCGCCGCGCCGCGGTTGAGCTGGTTGACGATCTCGAAGATTGTCTCGTCGCGTCTTTCTGGTGGCGTACGCGCGCCGAGCAGCCGGCCGATTGTCAAATGTGCCTGCGCGCGGGACTTCTCCGGGATCAGCACATAGGCGGCTTCTTGCACGCGGTCATGAACGAACTTGTAGGAACGATCGAACCGATCGATGAATTGTTGGCTCCGGGCTCCCCACAGAGCCGCGTGCACCTGTTCGTCGGATGTTCCCATAATTATCGAAAGCATCGCGACGTCGGCGACGTTGCCGAGGCAGGCAAACTGGCGCAACGCGTGCTGTGTGTCGAGCGGCAGCCGCGTCAGCTTTCCTGCCAGGAGCTCGACGACGTTGTCCGTGTACTGTTGGGCGTGGATGCGGTCGACGTCCCAATACCATCGCGCGCGCTTATGATCGAATGCCAGGAGATCTTCACCGGTGAGCGCATGAAGAAACTGGATCACAAAAAACGGATTACCGTCGGTCTTCGCGTGCACCAGCCTGGCGAGCGAGGCGGCCTGCTCCGCGTCGCAGCGGAGCGAGTCCGCGACAAGGTCTCCCAGGTTTTCGATTGTCAGCGGAGCAAGTTGGATGTCCTGGACCCTTCCGGTTGCCCGGATCCCCTCCAGCTTGCGCATCAGAGGATGCGACGCAGTGACCTCGTTATCTCGGAAGGCGCCGATGAGGAAGAGATTGCGGAGATCGGACCGGCTCAACAAGTCTTCCACGAGGTCCAGCGTCGCCGCGTCTATCCATTGCAAATCATCGAGGAAGAGCGCCAGAGGATGTTCGGGCCGAGCGAAGACACCGATGAACTGCCGAAACACCATCTGAAAGCGCCGCTGTGCGTCTTGGGGCGGAAGCTCAGGAACCGGCGGCGGCTCTCCGATGATGAGTCTCATTTCAGGAACGAGACTAACAATCAGTCCGGCATTTGGTCCAAGCGCCTCCCGCAACGCATCGCGCCAAGGTGTTAGGTCCACTTCGCTTTTGCCGAGCAGCGGTCGGATCAGGCTCTGAAAGGCTTGTGCCAGCGTCGAGTAGGGGATGTCGCGTTTAAATTGATCGAACTTGCCGGAGGCGAAAAGGCCGCGCGGTGGCACTAGCACCAGCTGCAGCTCGTTGACGACCGAGGACTTGCCGATGCCGGAGTAGCCCGAGACCAGGATCAATTCCGGGGCGCCACCCTTGACGACGCGGTCGAAAGAGGCAAGCAAGGTGTCAACCTCGCGTTGCCGCCCGTAGAGTTTCTCTGGGATCAGCAGCCGGTCGGGCGTGTCGTGCTCGCCGAGTGGAAAGTCTTCAATCCGCCGCTCCGCGTCCCATCCGGCCTGGCAGCTCCGAAGGTCGCGTTCGAGGCCGACAGCGGTCTGATAGCGGTCCTCGGCTCGCTTCGCGAGCAGCTTCATGACGATCGCCGATACGGCGCCGGGGGTTTCCTTCAATCGCTCGGCCGGAGCCGGCGGCCACCTGGCGAGATGGCAGTGCACCCATTCCATTGGATTAGCGGCGGTAAACGGCAATGCACCGGTGAGCATCTCGTAGAAGGTGATGCCAAGGGCGTAGAGGTCGCTGCGGGAATCAACCGACCGATTCATCCGTCCAGTCTGCTCGGGCGCCATGTAGGCCAACGTGCCGGCGATCGTCTCGGGCGGGTGCGGGGACTGGCGCTCGCGCGTCAGGCGTGAGGCGATGCCGAACCCCGTCAGACGCACCTCGTCGGCTGCGCCATCCACGACAAGATTCGCTGGCTTGATGTCCTTATGGACGAGCCCGCGTTGATGGAGCTTGCCGAGGGCAACGGCAGTACCTGTGGCCAAGCGCAAGAACCGTCCAACCGGCATGGGCGCGCCAAGCAGCCGGTCGAGCGGCTCGCCGGCGGTATCCTCGAGCACCAGCATAGTCCGTCCAGCGTCGCGCACGAGATCGAGCGGCCGCACCGCCCAAGACCCGTCGAGTTCATCCCTTAATTCGTATTCGTGCGTGAGGCGATCGAGTGTTAAGCGAGATGGCTGCTCCGCGGCAGGGTGAGCGATCAGCACGGTGCTCCGCTTGCCGCCGTCATCCAGCCTCCAGCCGCGGCGGAAAACACGCTCGCCGTCCTCCCACAAGACGTGAGAGGTCTCATACGAGTACGAACCGTTCCGCGAGTGCGGCATCCGTCAGAGTCCCGCGTGAAATCCGGCCACCCGGGCCGTCTTTCTGCTCAGAGGAAATCGTATCGCATAGCAAAGGAAATACTAGCCGTCGTATTTGACCAGCATGTGCGGTTACCTCCGTCTCGTTAGAGACAACTTGGCGCAATTGCCGGGCTTGTTTGGCCTGTAGGCCGCCTGCTCGGCGAAGCCGCATTGCAACCGGCCTGTAAGCCAAAGTTCAACGCAGCCGAACTCGAAGGGTGTTTAGCACGACCCTCGTGCAATGGCCCGCGGCACGGCAGATCGCCAGATTGTGTCTCAACAGAATTTCGGTTGCGGTAGGCGTAGCCGACCAGGAGACAGGTCATGTTATCCGAATCCACCATGCTGCGGTGTATCGCCAATTGTTTGGAAACGTCGCAGTTTTATGTCGGCAAAGGCGACCGAGCATCCGCGGGTTGGTGGAACGATCGTGCCAACATGCTTGCCGACGGATTGGCCGCCGCTCGTCAGACCAATGCGCTGGCGACGCGGCCGACGTATGCGAACACCGCTCCTCTTAGGAACGATTTGCCGAGATTTGCCGCGCTTTAGTGGCGCCCCGGTGGCGCACGCGCTCAAATTGAGACCGAACACAGCAAGACGAAAAGCGGCCGGCTCGAAGAATCGAAGCGCAGTTGTGACGCCAAAGGAGAAATTACCATGAGTATACTTGAGACAACCAAATCAATGGCGAAACGGGGCGTTACCCGCAGCGGCCGGCTGTTCGTTCTTGAGCTGAGCGGTGACCGTATTCACTCGATGAATCCGGACGGTTCCGACCGCAAGACCATCATAACCGATGGCCGCCTCCCTGACGGCATCGTCGTGGACGTGCCGGCTGGTCACATCTACTGGACCAATATGGGCGTCCCAAATCTCAACGACGGCTCGATCGAGCGCGCCGACCTCGACGGCAAGAATCGCAAAGTCATCGTCCCGCAAGGCGTCACCCACACGCCCAAACAGCTCCACCTCGATAAGGCGAACGGCAAGCTCTATTGGGGCGACCGTGAAGGCATGCGCGTGATGCGCTGCAATCTCGACGGCTCAAAGGTCGAAACGCTGGTCGAGAGGGGCCGCGGCGACAAGGACCAACAGGATGAGACGCGGTGGTGCGTCGGTATCACCATCGATCCGAAGCTTGGTAAAATTTACTGGTCGCAAAAAGGCGCGACCAAGGGCGGCCAGGGCCGCATCTTCCGCGCCAATGTCGAGATCCCTAAGGGCGAGAGTCCGACGAATCGCTCTGACATCGAGCTGCTGTTCGATCATCTGCCGGAACCCGTCGACCTCGAACTCGATCTCGATAACCGTATTCTCTATTGGACCGATCGCGGCGATCCCCCACGCGGCAATACCGTCAATCGTGTGCCGATGGACACAAAGGCGGCGCCGGAGATCGTGGTCAGGCATTTGATGGAAGGCATCGGCATCACGCTCGATGTTCCCGGCAACCGGATGTTCGTCACCGACTTCGCCGGGTCCGTCTATTCTGCCGATCTCGACGGTAAGAACGAGCGCAACTTTCTCTACGCGCAGGGCAATCTCACCGGCATCGCCTACGCCGAAATCTGAAAATCCGACGGGAGAATAAACCTATGTCGAACAACAAACCAATTCGCCGCATCGCCATCATTGGTACCGGCGTGATCGGTGCAAGCTGGGCCTCGCTGTTTCTTGCCAAGGGCCTGCAAGTGGTCGCAACGGACATCGCGCTGAACGCAGAAGCTTCGCTCCGTAAGTTCGTGAAGACGGCCTGGCCGGCACTCACGCGGTTGGGCCTGTCGGCGGGAGCATCACAGTCGAACCTCACGTTCACGGCAGATCTCGCGCAGGCGGTCGCTGGCGTCGACCTCGTCCAAGAGAACGGGCCCGAGCGGATCGGTTTCAAGCAGAAGCTCTATGAGCAGCTTGATGAGCTGGTGCCGGCTGACGTGATCATCGCGTCGAGCTCGTCAGGGCTCAAGATGAGCGACATCCAGGTGGGGGCTAAGTCCCATCCGGAGCGCTGCGTCATCGCCCATCCGTTCAATCCGCCACACTTGATCCCGCTGACCGAAATCGTCGGCGGAACCAAGACCTCCGAAGAGACAATCCGGCGCGTAGCGGAATTTTACACGTCGATCGGGCAGCGGACGGTGCGGGTCAACAAGGAGATGCCCGGCCACGTCGCCAACCGGCTGCAGGCGGCGTTGGCTCGCGAGGTCTATTACCTCGTTGCTGAGGGCGTCGTCAGTGCCACCGACGTCGACACCGCGTTGTCTTGGGGCCCCGGCCTGCGCTGGGGTGTCATGGGCAACATGATGTTAAACCATCTCGGTGGCGGCTCCGGCGGCATCGAGCACTTTTTCCAGCAGTTCACCGGCCCCATGATGGCGTGGTGGAAGACGCTGGGCTCGCCCGCACTGACACCCGAGGTGCAAAAGAAACTCGTCGACAGTGTCCGTGCCGAGGTCGGATCGCGCACCGTCGATGAGCTTGAGGCGGAGCGAGATGAGATTCTCCTCGGTCTCATCGAATTGCGTACCAAGCGTGCCGAAAAGTTCGCCGCGCGCAGCGTCGCAGCCGAGTAACGATAGGCTTCGAACCAAACAGGAGCTTGCAATGAATATCGCGACCACACAGCGGACAGAAAAGTCCAAACCTGATCCGCGCTTAGAAAAGCCAGGCCCGGATCTGCTCACCGAGACGATTTTATCGAAGCTCGGCAATCCGGAGACTGATTCGGAAATCGACCTGCACGCCGCGACCAATCAGGTTCTGAAAGACGTCGGAATGTCGACCGCGGACAGCGGTGGGAAAGTCACTTTCTACGGGCGCGATCCAATCATCCCTAGCCCCCATCGGTTTGGCAGCATGGCCGCTATCGGTTTAGCCGCCAAAGCAGTTTCAGTCGCGGCGCTGTGGCGACAGCGGGCCGGCGAGGAACAGGATATCGCCGTCGACGTCCGCAAGGCGTTTCGGCGCTTCTGCGGGTTTTTCGATCTCAAATGGGAAACCATCAACGGGCGTCCTCCAGTCGTGCTCGGGGATCCTCTGAATCCGTTCTCCGCACTCCCGCTTTTATACGAAACAAAGGACGTGCGGCACGTTGTGCCCTTGAACATCTACCCCAAGCTGGCCGCCCGTGCCCTTAGTCTGCTCAAGTGCAACGCAAGCACTGAAGCTGTGCGGAACGCCATTCGGCAGTGGCGCGCCGACGACCTCGAGAATGCCGGGGACGAGGCCGGGATCGTCGTGGCGAAGGTGCGCACCTTCGAAGAATTCCGAAAGGAAGAGCAATACACCGACGTGCTCTCCAGAATGCCGTTAATCACCTTGGAGAAAGTCGGCGAAAGCGAGCCGGTACCGTTCAAGAAGGATGGCAAGAGTCCGCTGGACGGCATTCATGCGTTCGGCATGGGGCATGTGATTGCGGGAGCTGGCATGGGCAGAGACCTCGCGCAGCACGGCGCCGATGTCCTCAACATCTGGCGGCCCGGTGATACCGAGATCGAAGGGTTTGTTTGGGACGTGCAGGTCGGAATGCGTCAAACAATCCTCGACAACTCGAAGGATGATCGCGCCAAATTCGATCGCCTGCTGAAGGACGCCGACGTTTTCTTCGCCAACAAGCGTCCGGGTTTTCTGGAGCGCAACGGGCTCGATGCCGAAGAACTCTGCGCCAAGAAGCCGGGGCTAATCCATGCCAGCGTCCAAATGCACGGCGCCACGGGCCCTTGGAAGAATCGTCCTGGGTTCGATGAAATCGGCGCAGCCGTGACGGGATTGTTCAGTATCGAAGGGACGCCCACGCAACCCAAATCGCCGCCTATCATCCCGATTTGCGACAATGTGATGGGCTGGCTCGGCACCGTCGGCATTCTCGCCGCGCTCCGCCGGCGGGCAGTCGAAGGTGGCAGCTATCGGGTCACCGTTTCTCTGTCCCGTACCGTTCTGTGGCTGTTGTCGCTCGGCATTTTCGACAAGGACTATGCTCGGGCGACGGCCGGTTCTTCCGACGAGCACGCGGACATCGCGCCCGACCTGTTCACGGCAGAGACGCCGTTGGGCACGTATCAGGGGATCACCGAGCGCATCCTGTCACGGACACCCGCCGCTTTCAAAACGGTGCTTGTACCGCGAGGCTCAAGCAAACCCGAATGGCTGGCCGATTGAGGTCACCTTTCCGAAACGGTGTGGCTGCAGCCACCGATGGCTGCAGCCATAAATGATAAACCGGCCGAACGAGGTGATTCATGAGCGCAATGTTGGCAGAGACTCGACCTAACGAGACCATCGCCGTCGAGGCGCATCGCCCGGAGCGCAAGCGCGTCGTTATCGTCGGCGGCGGCTTTGCCGGGATCGCAGCGGCGCACGCGCTGCGGCACGCCGATGCCGATGTCTTACTGATTGACCGGCGTAACCACCACATATTTCAGCCGTTGCTCTATCAGGTGGCCACGGCGGTCCTTTCTCCTGCCGAGATCGCTGCGCCAATCCGTCAGCTCGAGGCGAGGCAGCGAAACGTCACCGTGCTCCTTGGGGAGGTGACCGCCGTCGACGTTGCTTCCCGCACTGTTGAGGTGATCGCCCCCGGCGCGGGCGCACGCAAGATCGCGTTCGACTATTTGGTAGTCGCAACCGGCATGCGCCCCAGCTATTTCGGGCACGACGAGTTCGCGCGCTATGCACCCGGCCTCAAGACCCTCGGCGACGCCGAGACGATCCGCGCCAAGATCCTGGGCGCGTTAGAACTGGCGGCAACGACCGAGGACGATGGCGAACGCGCGCGACAGATGACGTTTGTGCTGGTCGGCGCAGGTCCCAGTGGTGTGGAACTCGCGGCGTCCCTGGCGCAACTGGTGAAGGTCACGTTGCGCAATAACTTCCGCCACATCGACCCGTCAAAGAGCACCATTATTTTGCTCGACGCAGGCAAGCGGGTGCTGCCAACTTTTGTCGAGTCGATCTCGCGCAAGGTGACGAGGCATCTCCAGAAGCTCGGAGTGCAAGTCCAAACCGGAGTCAAGGTCGAGACCGTCGACGCGCAGGGCGTCGTTGCCGGCGGCAAGAGGATCCCGAGCGCGACGGTGCTCTGGACTGCGGGCGTCGCGGCGTCGCCAATCCCAAAGATGCTCGGGACCAAAACCGACCGCGCGGGGCGGGCGCTCGTCGATCCGTTTCTGAAGGTCATGGACGCGCCCGGAGTCTTCGTTGTCGGCGACGCGGCGTCGCTCATGCAAGACGGACGTCCGGTGCCCGGCGTAGCGCAGGCAGCAATTCAGGAAGGACGATATGTCGGCCGGCTGGTCGCGAAGGAGCTGAAGGGGCGGCAGTTCAAACGTCCGTTCCGCTATTTCGATAAAGGCAACATGGCAGTCGTCGGCAAGAACTACGCCGTATTGGAGCGAGGCTGGTTGCGCACGAGCGGCTTCCTGACGTGGTTGGTGTGGGCGTTCGTTCACATCCTCTCGCTGCCGCAACTGCAAAATCGCCTGCGCGTGCAGCAC
>Ga0335073_10002135_pt1 | contig 27060 bp, 25 predicted proteins | sample Lox_Sample_22_FD_207093 | JGI IMG/M metagenome (GOLD analysis project Ga0335073, IMG submission 207093) | Soil microbial communities from Loxahatchee National Wildlife Refuge, Florida, United States - Lox_Sample_2.2 | ecosystem: Environmental > Terrestrial > Soil > Wetlands | place: USA...
AGCAGCAGCGCCCGCTGGGTGACGTGCCAGCTGGCGTAGCCGAGCAGGGTGAGCGTGACGGTCGGCAGCACCAGGTGGTCGAGCCGGTCGGCCAGCCGGTGCCAGGTGCCGTCGACGCCCGGGGTGTTCGCGCCCGCGACGTGCAGCACGGTGGTGCCCAGCCGCTGGTTGAACCACACCGCGAACAGCACCAGGCCGAGCGCCCCGACCGCGGTCGGCACGTTGTAGAGCACGATCGAGACCGTCTGGCTGACCCGGTCGACCACGCCGTACTGGCGGCTGGCGGTGTGGACGCCCAGTGCGACCCCGAGCAGCACCGACAGGATCGTGCCGCCCAGCACCAGCTCGCCGCTGACGACCACCCGGTAGGCGACCTCGGAGTTCACCGAGACCCCGGTCGGCGACCGGCCCCAGTCGAAGTGCAGCACCACGTCCTTGATCCAGAACCACCAGCGGTAGAGCACCGACTGGTCGGGATCGAGGCCGTAGGGCCGCAACGCGACGCTGATCTGTTGGTCCGAACGCAGCCTGCCCAGCTCGTGGTAGTTCGAGCGGGGGTCGAGGAACCAGCTCGCCAGGAAGAACGTCGCGTTGGTCGCGGCGACGATCATCGCCATCCAGCCGGCGGTCCGGCGCAGCACGTATCGGAGCACGGCACGCTCTCCTACTCCGCACCGACCCGATGGTGGGCGCACAAAGCCGAGGTGGTGGTGCGTGCGAGCCGGGCTCGGACGCGGGCGATCAGCTTGCGAGGGCCGGACAGGCGGCGCTCGCGGTCCGCTGCAGATCCACGCATCTATCCCTGAATGCGACAAACTGTGCGATCACGGGTCGAATCCTAGGTACAGCGGCCGAGCACTGGCAAGACACCGGACGACCCCCGGTGCGGGCCGGCCGGCGCGCGGCACCGTGCCGGCGGCGACGGCCAGCTCGCCCCCGGGCAGCCCGGGCGGTTGGATGGTGGGCATGACGCGTCGCCACCCGCCGGTCGAGCCGCACGCCACGGGCAGCCTGGAGGTGGGCGATGCGCACACCGTGTACTGGGAGACGGTGGGCAACCCCGACGGCCGGCCCGCGCTCTACCTGCACGGCGGCCCCGGCAGCGGCGCGACCCCGGGCGCGCGCCGGTATTTCGACCCGGCGGCGTACCGGGCGGTGCTGTTCGACCAGCGCGGCTGCGGGCGCAGCCGGCCGCGAGCCGACGAGCCCGGTGCCGACCTGACCGCGAACACCACCGGCCACCTGCTGGCCGACATCGAGTTGCTGCGCGCCCACCTGGGAATCGAGCGCTGGGTGGTCGCCGGGGTGTCCTGGGGCGTGACCCTGGCCCTGGCGTACGCGCAGGCGCACCCGGAGCGGGTGTCGGCGATGGTGCTCGGCGCGGTCACCGCCGGCACCCGGCGCGAGACGGACTGGATCACCCGCGGGGTCGGGCGGATCTTCCCGCGGGAATGGGCCGAGTTCCGCGACGGGGTGCCGGCCGACGAGCGGGACGGTGACCTCTCGGCCGCGTACGCCCGGCTGCTCGCCGACGACGATCCGGGCGTGCGGGCGGCGGCGGCCCGCGCCTGGTGCCGCTGGGAGGACACCCACGTGTCGCTGCTGCCCGGCTGGCAACCCGATCCCCGCTACGACGACCCCGCCTTCCGGCTGGTGTTCGCCCGGCTGGTGACCCACTACTGGAGCCACGGCTGCTTCCTCGCCGACGGCCAGCTGCGGGCCGGCCTGCCGCGGCTGGCCGGCATCCCGGCGGTGCTCCTCCACGGCCGCCACGACGTCTCCAGCCCGCCCGACACCGCGGTGGAGCTGCACGAGCGCTGGCCGGGCAGCCGGCTGGTCGTGCTGGACGACGCCGGCCACGGCGGCGGCAGCTTCACCGACGAGTTCGTCGCTGCCCTGGACTCCTTCGCCCGGGTGTGACGCCGGCCGCCCGGGTGTGACGCCGGCCGCCCGGGTGTGCCGCCGGGCAGTCCGGGTGTGCCGCCGGCCGCCCGGGGTCAGTCGCCGCGCTGCAGCCTGCGGTAGGCGCGGTCGCGCCGCACGTTCTTGCACCCGGCGATCGAGACGAGCACCAGCACCACCAGCAGCCCGGCCGAGGTGATGAAGCCGAGCAGCTGGCCCAGGGTCATCACCTGGGGACCGCCCGGCGCGGCGTGCCAGGAGGCGCGGGACTCGGCGGTGACCGCGAGGTCGAGGGCGAACAGCGCGCCGAGGGTGGCCCAGGCGAGCCACATGCGGGTGGTCATAGCTCAGATCTCTCCTTGTCGCGCACCGGGGTGCGACGTGTCAGGGGCAGCGCTCGCTCAGCTCGACGGCAGCCTTGCCGCGGCGGGCACCGGCAGCGACGGCAGCGGCCGGGCCGGTGTCCCGGCCGGGCAACTCCTCGGGTCGAAGGCAGGGTAGGTGGGACTGGCCTGGGTCACCCCGCCGATCGGGGCGGCGGCCGGTGGGCCCGCCGTCGGGGCCGTGGCCGGTGGGCCCGCTGTCGGGGCCGTGGCGGTCGAGGAGCCGGCGGCGCCGTGGGTCGCGGCGGCGACGGTCAGGTTGCTGCCGGTCACGAGGGTCAGCCCGCTGCCGGCCAGGCCGGCGTCCAGGCCGAGCGCGACCGCGCCGCCGAGTCGCTGGGCCAGCGCCTGTGCCTGCGGCTGGTGCCCGGGTCCGTAGTAGACGACGGTCTCGGCCGGCGAGCTGTCCACCGGGCCCGCCGTCACCGCCCGGACCGGGAACCCCAGCGCGCGCAGCTGCCGGGCGACCTGGTCCTGCTGGCCGGCCAGCCCCGAACCGTTGATGACCGTGACCGGCAGGGTGCCCGTGCCGGCCTCGGCGCCGGTGCCGAGGAAGCTGCGGATCGCGGCCAGGTCGCCGGCGTTGGCGGGGAAGACGACGTCGCCGTACTGCGCGCCGCGGTAGACGAAGCCGTTCGGCGAGTTGTCCTCGTCGACGGGCAGCGTCGTCTGGGGCACCGTGCCGACGTGGACGTGGCTGACGATCTGCGCCAGCTGGGTCAGGCCGCCGAGGGTGAAGCGGCTGTCGATGGTGACGTCCTTGACCACCGAGGTGATCAGGTTGTTGTCCACGATGGGGTTGCCGAGTCCCTGCGCGGCGACCGCGGCGCCGAGGATCGTGAGGAACTCGTGATCGCGCTGGATGCGGCTGATGTCGCCGAGGCCGTCGTACTGCCAGACCCCGCCCTGCTGGTAGTAGGTGTGGCGCGCCCGTACCACCGCCAGCGCCTGGGTGCCGGTGAGGTGGTAGCAGCCGGCCGGCACGTTCAGGCTGGAGTAGGAGTCGTAGAGCCGGGTCGGGAAGTACATGTTCACCGCGCCCAGGGCGTTGACCACCTGCTGGAAGGTGTCGAAGTTCAGCTCGACGTAGTGATTGATCCCGATTCCCAGCGAATCCTCGATCGTGCTGACCAGCGCGGCCGGCCCGTTGTTGAGCGCCGCGTCCACCCTGATCTCCGAGGACGAGTTCGGGACGGGCAGCCACAGGTCGCGCGGGACGGACAGGATCGCGACCCGGTCGGTGGCCTGATCGACCCGCAGCAGCATGGTGACGTCGCTGCGGCCGCCGCCGACGTCGGCGGCGCTGCCGAAGCTGCTCGCCTGCGAACCGTCCAGACAGGCGCGGCAGTTGTCGCCGACCAGCAGCACCGTGTACGGCGCCTTGCCGGCCGACACCGAGGGGTGGGTGGCGTCGGCCGGGACCCCGGTGACCGGCACCAGCCCGGCGACCGTCTCGCGCCGGATCTGGTGGAAGCGCCACTGGACGTAGCCGTAGCCGGCCGCGACCACCGTGACCGCGAGCAGCACCACCGCGCCGGCGGCGGCGAGAAGCCTGCGGCGCAAGGAGATCCGGCGCCGACGCCGGCGCTCACCCGCGGATCCTGCCGGAGCGGTCATGATCGCACCGTAGGGCGCGTGCTTGAGAATTCGCCGCAGTTCTGACCGCGGTCTCAGGCCCGGCCCGCGGATTCATTGCTGGCTCTCGGCGTACGCATCGCTGGTTCCGGGCTCGGTCACCGGTGGCTCGCACCCTGCGCCGGTCTGATCGGGGCATGTCACCCACCCGCCGCCGCTGCCGGTCCGCGCCGCTCGGCGGGGCGATCTGCCTGGCACTGCTCGCCGTTCCGGGCACCGCGAACGCCACCCCGGCAACCACGACGGTGCCGTTGCCCGCCGCGGTCCGGGCAACCCTGCTCACCGCCGAGGACGACGCGACGGTCGCGGTCGCGGTGCTCGACACCCGCACCGGCACCTACTACGGCTCGCTGGCGGCGGATACCCCGTTCCCGGCGGAGAGCGTCGTCAAGGTGCTCATCGCGGCGAAGCTGCTGGCCGCCGGTCAGCTGACCGGCGACACCGAGCAGCTGGCCTACCGGATGATCACCGCCTCCGACGACGAAGCCGCCGACACGCTCTGGGGCCTGGCGGGCGGGCCGGAGGTCGTGAGCTGGGCCGAGAACCGGTACGGGATCGGCGACCTCGGTTCGGCGCCGATCTCCTATGGCTGGTGGGGAAACACCAAGCTGACCGCGCACGGCCTGGTGCGGCTCTACGCCGCGATCGAGGCCGATCCGGTGGTGGGCCCGTGGCTGCTCGGCGCGATGGGCCACATGTCCGCCCAGGCCGACGACGGCACCGGCCAGGACTTCGGCCTGGCCGGCCAGAGCAGCCAGGGCGATTTCAAGCAGGGCTGGGGCGGTGACGACGACGCCGACGACAGCGAGCAGTTGAACTCGACCGGCCTGCTGGAGGACGGCCAGTACGCGGTGGCCGTGCTGGTCCAGCACGTTCCCTACGAGCCGATGAGCACCCTGCTGCCGGTCATCGACACGGTGGCGGCAGGCGTCGCGCCCGGCGGCCGGGTCGTCACCGCGCCGGCCACCGTCCCGAGCGGCACGCCCGTCCCGAGCGGCACGCCCGTCCCACGCGGCACGCCCGTCGTGAGCGGCACGGCCCTCCCGAGCGGCACGCCCGTCGTGGGCCCGACGACGGCGCCGGCGTACCCGGCAGCGCCCGCACCGGGCGGCGGTGGGCCGGCACTGGCCGGCCGGGCCGGGCGACTCCGCTCGCTGCTCGACCGCGACGAGCCGGTCGCGCTGCTCGCGGGCGCGCTGCTGGTGGGCAGCCTGCTCGCCGCCGGCCTGGCCGGGCGCGTCCGGCGGCACCGTCGCGGCGGCTGAGCCTGGCCGCACGGAACACGGGACCGACGGAACACGGGACCGGGGGTGGGACCAAGTGCCCTGGCCGGGCCCGCGGGGGCTGATGAGGATCGAAAGATCGTGACGCCGATTCCTGACGCCCAGCTCGCAGGGAGGCCCGACGATGACACCGATGCAGCCGAGCGGCGACACCCCGACCGCCGATCGGAGCCCGCAGGATCCCGGCGCCCCGCAAGCCGAGCAGCCGGCCGGGACGGCTCACCCGCCACCGGCCGGGACAGCTCACCCGCCGGCGGCCGGCGAGGTGCCACCGGACGTGCGGCCACCGGCGGGGTCGCCGCCCGGGCGTCGGCGCTTCGGGCCGGTGCTGGTGGCCGCGCTCGTCGCGGCCCTGGTGGGCGCGGGCGTGGCCAGCGGCACCTACGCCGCGTTCGACCACGACAGCACCACGGTGCGCGGCGTCGCCGCCCCGGTCTCACCCGGCACCGGCACGGTGGCCAGTGCCGCGGCGGCCATCAGCCCCAGCGTCGTCACCATCAACACCAGCGGTGGCTCGGCCTCCGGCACCGGTTCGGGATTCGTCCTGCGCTCGCAGGGCTATGTGGTGACCAACGATCACGTGGTCACCCTCGACGGCGGCGTGCCCGCGTCCGCCGCCACCATCGGGGTCACCCTGAGCGGCGGCAAGCAGGTGCCGGCCACCGTGGTCGGCACCGACCCCGGCAACGACCTCGCGGTCATCAAGCTGAGCGATGGTGGCAGCTACCCCGCGGCGACCGTCGCCGACTCCTCGACGCTGGTGGTCGGGCAGTCCGTGGTCGCGGTCGGCGCGCCGCTCGGGCTGTCCAACACGGTCACCTCGGGCATCGTCAGCGCGCTTGCCCGCCCGGTCCAGGCCGGCAACAACGGGCAGGCCATCTTCAACGCGGTCCAGACCGACGCGGCCATCAACCCGGGCAACTCCGGCGGGCCGCTGGTCGACCTGGCCGGCCGGGTCATCGGGGTCAACTCGGCCATCGCCACCGCCGGCAGCTCGGGCAGCGGCCAGTCCGGCAGCATCGGCATCGGCTTCGCCATCCCCTCCAACGAGGTATCCCGCATCGCCAACGAGCTGATCGACACCGGTCACGCCACCCACGCCACGCTCGGCGTCTCGGTCAGCGCGACGTCCGGCACCCAGAGCGGTGGGCCGACCAGCGCGGCCGGCGCGACCGTCGAGGCGGTGACGCCGGGCGGCCCGGCGGCCAAGGCCGGGCTCGCGGTGGGCGATGTGATCACCGCGGTCGGCAAGCAGCGGGTGGACGACTCCACCGGCCTGATCGCCGCCGTCCGGTCGTACCCGCCGGGGACGGCGGTGCCGCTCACCGTCTCCCGCAACGGCACGACCAGCACCGTCACGGTCACGCTGGGCAGCACCCCGTCCTGACCCCGGCGGCGGGGCCGCGGATGCTCCTGGGCCGATCCCGCCCGGCCCGGATCGCTCAGCGACTGACGGATCTGCGAGCCGTTTCACCCCTAATGGTCCAGGGAAAACCCTGACGAAGGGCCCGCACCAGGCATACCCGACCGAGCCCAAAGTCCCTGGTGCGCGCCGTCGCGGTTCCCGCATCCTCGACAGCGTCGATGAACCAGCGGCCCGGCAGCCCCTGCCGATGCGCCGACGCCACTCGATCAGGCAGGCATACCGAGGACATGCACGCAACCACTCTCGTCACCGACGAGCTGCATCGCCAGTTCCCGACCGTCCCGCTCTCCGACGTCGCCCGTTGCGTGCGGCAGGCCGCCGAGGACCTCTGCGGCTCCGTGCTCGCGCCGGCGATGCCCGAGATGCTCGCCCGGCTGTCCCGCCAGCGGCTGGCCTCGCGCCACCTCAGCCTGGCCCACTGAGCGCCTGACCCATCTCAGCGTGGTCGACTTCAGCCCGGCCCGCTTCGGCCCGACCGGACCGGTGGCCCGGCCGCGTCACCGGCTGCCGGTGACCAGCTGCAGCAGCAGGCTGCTCGCACCGACCGCGACCCACAGCAGCCCGCCGAGCAGCAGCGGCCGCACCCCGGCCGCGCGCAGCGCCGCCGGCCGGGTGCCCAGCCCGATGCCGGCCAGCGCGGCGGTGATCAGGAACGTGCTGGTCGCGGTCAGCCCACCGTGCCAGCCGGCCGGTACCGTGCCGGCCGTGTCGAGCAGGCTGGCGAGCAGGAAGCCGACCAGGAACGGCGGGAACATCCGCCGCCACGGCAGCGCCCGCCGCTCGCCCGCCCCGCGACCGGAGCGGATGCCCAGCCAGAGGCAGATCGGGACGATCATCAGGCTGCGGGTCAGCTTCACCACGACGCCGTACGAGCCGGCCGCCCGGCCGTAGCTGGTCGCCGCCGCCACCACCGAGGAGGTGTCGTTGATCGCCGTGCCGGCCCACAGCCCGAACGCGTGCTGGGACAGTCCCAGCAGGTGCCCCAGCGCCGGGTAGAGCAGCACCGCGGCCACGTTGAAGGTGAAGATGGTCGCGACCGCGTACGCGACATCCACCTCTGCCGCGCCGATCACCGCGGTCACCGCCGCGATCGCCGACGCGCCGCAGATGCCGGTGCCCACCCCGATCAGGGTCCGGCGGTCGCCCCGCACGCCCAGCACCCGGCCGGCCAGCCGGGCCCCGCCCAGCGCAACGGCAAGCGTGCCGAGCAGCACCGGCAGCGACGACACCCCGGTGCGCGCCACCTGGGTCAGCGACAGCCCGGTGCCCAGCAGCACCACCGACAGCTGCAGCGCCGGGCCGGCCGCGACGGCGGCACCGGGGCGCAGCCGGCCGACCGGGACGCCGACCGCGAGCAGCACCCCGAGCACGATGGCGATCACCGGGCTGCCGACCACCGGCACCAGCCGGCCGAGCGGGGTCGCGACCGCGGCGATCCCGAGGCAGGCCACCAGGCCGGGACCGGCCGCGCGCAGCCGGTCGGGTCGGGTCCGGGCACCGGTCGGGTCGGGCGCCGTTGCCCGCGGGGACGTCATGCCTACCAGCCTGGGACCGCGATCCGGCCTTCGGTAGCGGTCGGATCCGCAGGAGGCCATAAGCTCGACTTATGCCCCTGCCGCCGCACACCCCCGAGCTGGCGATCCTCGACCTGATGGTCAGCGTGGCCGAGACGGGCAGCCTGGGCCGCGCCGCCGCCCGGCACGGCATCAGCCAGCCGGCTGCCAGCCAGCGACTGCGCCGGCTGGAACGGCAGCTCGGCCTGCCGCTGCTGGTCCGCTCCCCCAGCGGCTCCCGGCTGACCCCGGCCGGCGAGGCGTTCGTCGGCTGGGCCCGCCGGGTGCTCGACGAGGCCACCCGGCTGGCCGACGGCGTCCAGGCGCTGCGCGGCGCCACGGTCGACCTGGTGCAGGTGGCCGCGTCGCTGACCATCGCCGACTCCCTCGTGCCCGGCTGGCTGGCCACCCTGCGCCAGGACCGGCCGGGCACCCGGGTGTCGCTGCGGGTCGGCAACAGCGCCGCCGTGGTCGACCTGGTGCTGCGGCAGGCGGTGGCGCTCGGCTTCATCGAGGCACCGTCGGCACCGGCCGGGCTGCGCAGCCGCACGGTGGGTGGCGACCGGCTGCTGGTCGTCGTGCGGCCCGGCCACGCCTGGGCGCGGCGGCGGACCCCGCTGCCGCTGGGCATCCTGGCCGACACCCCGCTCACGGTGCGCGAGCCGGGCTCGGGCACCCGAGAGGCGCTGGAACAGGCCCTGGCCCGGGCCGGCCTGCGGTTGCAGCCCCTCGCCGAACTGGGCTCGACCGCCGCGCTGAAGGCGGCCGCGCTGACCGGCGCCGGGCCGGCCGTGCTCAGCGAGCTGTCGGTCGCCGACGAGCTGGCTGCGGGCCGGCTGCACGAGGTGCCGGTGGCCGGGGCCGACCTGCGACGCCGCTTCCGTGCCGTCTGGCACTCGGCCAACCCGCCGGCCGGCGCCGCCCTGGCGCTGCTCGCGGCGGCCCGCCGCCCGGCCGAGGCCACCCCGCGCCGGCCGGCCGCGCCGACTGGCGGTGAGCGTGGCGGGTCGGCACCATCGGGCGATGGAGCTGACCCTCACCACCGTCACCCTGAACGCGGCCGATCCGCCGGCGCTGGCCCGCTTCTACCGTGACCTGCTCGGCTGGCCGATCACCAGCGAGGACCCGACCTGGGTGACCCTGGGCAACCCGGCCGGCGGCATCGGGCTGGCCGTGGCGCTCGAACCGCTGCAGGCCGCCCCGGTCTGGCCGGCGCGGCCCGGCGAGCAGCAGATGCAGCTGCACCTGGAGATCCGGGTCGACGACCTCGACGCGGCGGCCCGGCGCGCGCTGGCCTGCGGGGCGACGCTCGCCGAGATCCAGCCACAGCAGGACGTCCGGGTCTGCCTCGACCCGGCCGGGCACCCGTTCTGCCTGTGGATCGAGACCTGATCGACCGGCACCTGATCGACCGGCGGCACCCGATCGACCGGCGGCACCGGGCGGCGGCTCCGGTTCAACCCCGGCCGGCCGCGCCCGCGAGCTGATCGGCGGGCGCCCGGCCGAAGTGGACGCCCTTGGCCTCCCGGCCGAGCGCGGCCAACACGATCACCGCCAGCAGCACCGGGACCACCGTCACGGTCAGCGCGAACTCGTAACTGTGCGATGCGGCAAGGCGTTCCTGGATCGGCAGGTTGAACGCGGCGAGGCAGTTGCCCAGCTGATAGGTGATGCCGGGGTAGAAGCCGCGGATCGCGTCCGGGCTCAACTCGGTGAGGTGGGCCGGGATCACGCCCCAGGCGCCCTGGACGAAGAACTGCATCAGGAACGAGCCGAGGCAGACCAGCCCCAGCGCGTGAGATAGCGCGAACAGCGGCACCACCGGCAGGCCCAGCGCCGCGGCCAGGACGATGGTGCGGCGCCGGCCCAGCCGCTCGGACAGGCTGCCCAGGACGGTGCCGCCGATCATCGCGCCGATGTTGTAGAGGATCGCGATGTAGAGCGCGGTGTTCGGCGAGAGGTGCAGCCCCTTCTTCAGGAACGTCGGGTAGACGTCCTGGGTGCCGTGGCTCATCCAGTTGAAGGCGGTCATCAGCAGCACCAGGTAGAACATCCGGCGCAGGATGGCCGGTTGCCGCAGCACGTCGGCCGGCCGGGTGCTGGTCAGCCGGACCCGCTCCCACACCTCGGACTCCGACAGCCGGCTGCGCAGGACGAGCGAGATCAGCGCGGGGATCAGGCTCAGCGCGAACAGTCCGCGCCAGCCCCAGTCCGTCCAGTTGTGGATCGCGAGGTAGCTGACCGCGGCGAGCAGGTAGCCGAGCGAGTAGCCCTGCTGCAGCACGCCGGAGAAGAAACCACGCCGGCCGGTCGGGATCTTCTCCATCGCCAGCGCCGCGCCGAGCCCCCACTCGCCCCCCATGCCGATGCCGTAGAGCAGCCGCAGCACCAGCAGCGTGGTGTAGTTCGGTGCGAACGCGCAGGCGAAACCGACCAGCGAATAGCAGGTGACGTTGACCAGCAGCGGCGTCCGCCGGCCGACCCGGTCGGCCCACAGCCCGAACAACGCCGCGCCGACCGGCCGCATGATCAGGGTGACCGTGGTGAGGAAGGCCATCCGCTCCAGGCTGACCCCGAAGTCCTTGGCGATGTCGGCGTAGACCAGCACCACGAGGAAGTAGTCGTAGGCGTCCATCGCCCAGCCGATGAACGCCGCCGCGAAGGCGTTGCGCTGCTCGCCGGTGAGTGGTTCGGTTCGGGCGCTGCTGGGGGTGTCGCTCACGGGATGACCGCTCATGGGATGACATCGCCTCCTCCTGGCACCGTGCCCAGTTCGCCCGATGGGCAAACCAGCGCGGAGTTCACGCGGAGTGGGCGGTCATGCCGGCCCGCAGCCTCCTCGTCGCGAAATCCCGGAATTCCCGGGCCGCCCCGGACAGGTAGCCGGTGCCGCGCCAGGCAAACCAGAGCGTGCGGTGGCAGTCGGCGTCCCGGATCCGCAGCCACCGGACCGGTGGCTGGGTGCTCGCCTGGCGGGCGCTGGCCGGCAGCAGCCCGATGCCCAGTCCGGCGCTGATCAGCCCGCGCAACGCGGCCGGATCGTCGCCCTCGCAGCTGACCGTCACCTGCACGCCGGCCGCGCCGAAGACCCGGTCGGCCAGTTCCCGCGGCCAGTATCCCGGCCGGGTGGTCACGAACGGCTCGCCGGCGAGCTCGGCCAGCCGCACCGTCCGGCGCGCGCGCAGCGGGTGCTGGGGCGGCACCGCCAGCAGCACCTCCTCCGAGCTGACCTCGCGCCGCGCGAGGGCCGGTCCTGGCATCGGTTGCGACGCCAGGCACAGGTCGATCTCGCCCGATTCGAGCTGCTGGCGCATCTGCGGGGCCGAGGACTGCGAGAGCTGGAAGCGGACGGCCGGGTGCTCGGTGAGGAAGTCGCCCAGCACCTCGGTGAGCATCCGCAGGTTCTCCGCGGCCACGGTCACCACCCCGGCCGTGCCACCGCCGGCGTCGAGCACCTCGCGCACGCCGTCGTCCAGCTCGCGCAGCGCGGCGTCCACCCGTCGCAGGAACGCCGCGCCGAACCGGTTCAGCCGGACGTTGCGGCCGTGCCGGTCGAACAGCGGCACCCCGAGCTCACCCTCCAGCCGCGCGACCGACCGGCTCAGCGACGGCTGCGCGACCCGCAGCTGTTCGGCGGCGCGGCTGATGTGCTCGTGCCTGGCCGCGGCCTGGAAGTGCCGCAGCTGGAGCAGATCCATCCCGCCTCCGATCTGCTACATAGCAGTCTTGCTATGACTATAGCTACGTTTTGGTCTTGGAACTCATGGATCATCCGCTCCTAGCGTGGGGTCGTCGCCCGGCGGGAGGAGCCATCGGACATGAACGTCACCGCATCACCCACCCACCCCACCACCAGGACCGGCTCCAGCCGGCGCTGGCTGAGCCTGGTCATGGTCGCCAGCGGACTGTTCCTCGCGGTCGTCTCGACCACCGTGGTGAGCGTCGCGTTGCCCACCATCGGCCGTGACCTGCAGGCCGGCTCCGCCGACCAGCAGTGGATCGTCGACGCCTACGTGCTGGTCTACGCGAGCCTGCTGGTGGCCGGTGGCGTGATCGGCGACCGGCGCGGGCGCAAGGGACTCTTCCTGCTCGGGGTCGCGACCTTCGGCACCGGCGCGCTGATCAGCGGGCTCGCCCCGACCATCGCCGTGCTGCTGGCCGGCCGGGTGCTGCAGGGGGTGGGCCCGGCGCTGCTGGTGCCGGGCAGCCTCACCATCATCCGGGCCACCTTCGAGGACGAGCGCGAGCGGGCCACCGCGATCGGGCTGTGGTCGACGGCCTCCGGGCTGGCCCTCGCGGTCGGCCCGGCGCTCGGCGGCTTCCTGGTGGATTCCTTCGGCTGGCGCTGGGTGTTCCTGTTCAACGTGCCGCTCAGCGCGCTCGTGGTGGCGATCGCCGCCGCCGTCATCCCGCACCTGCCGCGCAGCGAGGCGCGCCATCGCTTCGACTACCTGGGCGCGCTGCTCACCGTGCTCGGCATCGCCGGCCTGGCGTACGGGCTGATCGAGGGACAGGGCGACGGCTGGACCTCGGCACCGGTGCTGGCCGCCTTCGCGGTCGGCGTGCTGGCCCTGGCCGCCTTCGTCCGGGTCGAGCGGACGCGGCCGGAGCCGCTCATCGACATGGCGCTGTTCGGGCAGGCCCGCTTCACCGCCGCGAACCTCGCCGGCCTGGTGGTCTTCTTCGCCTTCGTCGGCGCGATCGTCTACTTCAGCGCCTACTTCCAGCAGATCCAGCACCGCTCGCCGGTCGACGCGGGCCTGGACGTCTCGGCGATCGGGATCGCGTTCGCGATCGCGGCGACCGCCTCCGGCCGGCTGGTCGCGCGGTTCGGCGCCATGCTGCCGATGGTCACCGGCCTGGTCCTCGGCGGCGTGGCCACCCTCGGCCTGCTGCGGCTGCAGCCGGACACGCCGATGTCGGCCATCTGGTGGGACTTCGCGCTGCTGGGCGGGGCGAGCGGACTGTGCCTCACCCCGATGACCTCGACCGCGGTGGGCGCGGTCGAGGCGGCCCGGGCCGGCATGGCCTCGGCCACCCACAACGCGCTGCGCCAGCTCGGCCAGGTGCTCGGCGTCGCGGTGCTCGGCGCGCTGGTGTACGCGCCGGTCACCGGCCGGGCCGACGGGGACGGCTTCGTCACCGGGCTGCACCACGCGCTCTGGGTGGCGGGCCTCGCCCTGCTGGTCACCGCGGTGCTGGTGCTCGTGCTGTTCCGGCGCGCGGCGAGCCAGCGCTGATCCGGCCCGAATCATCCATACTACGAAAGGGAGATCCATGTTCTGCAGCGCAGCGGGCGGCCCGCGATGACCCGTCTCGACGCCCCCTGGCCGGAACTCGCCGGCCGGCTCGCCGGCGCGCTCCGGTTGCCCGGCGAACCGGACTACCGGCACCTCACCACGCCCATGAACGCCACCGCCGAGCAGCGCCCGGCGGCGGTGGTGGCCGCCGGTGACCATGCCGACCTCGCGGCGGCCGTCCGGTTCGCGGCCCGACACGGCCTGCGGATCACCCCGCAGGCCACCGGGCACGGCGCCGGCAGCGACCTCGGCGACGGGCACCTGCTCGTCGACACCCGGCGGCTCACCGAGGTGACGATCGACCCCGTCGCGCGCACCGCGCTGGTCGGCGCCGGGGCGCTGTGGTCCGACGTCGCCGATCCCGCCGAGCGGCACGGCCTGCAGGGCCTGGCCGGCACCGCGCTCGACGTGGGCGTCTGCGGCTACACCTGCTACGGCGGCTTCAGTTGGCTGGCGCGGCAGTACGGCCTCGGCAGCGGGCGACTCCGCGAGGTGGAGTACGTCGACCACACCGGCCGGTTGCGGCGCGCCACCGAGGAGGAGGATCCGGAGGTGCTGTGGGCCTATCGCGGTGGCGGCGGGGTCGGCCTCGCGGCCCGGATGCTGATCGAGCTGGTGCCGGTGCACACGGTCTGGGCCGGCGCGCTGGCCTGGCCGTCGGAGATGATGCCCGAGATCGTCGAGCGCTGGATGGAGGTGACCGCCGAGGTCAGCGAGGCCGTCACCTCCATCGCGATGCTGCTCGAACTGCCACCGCTGCCGGCGATCCCCGAGGAGTTCCGGGGCCGCAGCATCGTCCACCTCGGCATCTGCGCCACCGACGCCGAGGAGGGACGGGCCTTCGCGCGGGCCTGCCAGCTGGGTTTCCCGGCGCCGATCGTGGACAGCCTGCGGCACCGCACCGGGCCCAGGCTGGGCAGCATCCACCTCGACCCGGACGCGCCGAATCCGGGGCTCGCCGACGCCCGGATGCTGCGGGCGCTGCGCCCCGAGACGGCCGTCGCGGCGCTGTCGGCCACCGGGATCGGGGCCGGCGGGCCACTGATCATGGCGGAGCTGCGGCACCTCGGCGGCGCGGTGGGCCGGCCGGTGCGCGAGGGAGCGCTGACCAGCGTGGACGCGCAGTACCTGATCCACGCGGTGGGCCATGCCGGCGACCACGCCGAGGCCGCCCAGCTCGACCAGCGGCTCGCCGCGATGCTAGCCGCCTGCGCGCCCGCGCTGACCGGGCAGTGCTCGGCCGCCTCCCGGGCCGGCCGGCTGGACGCCTTCACCGCGCTCATCCCGCCGCACGCCGAGCGGCTGGCCCGGGTGCTGGCCGAACACGATCCCGGCAGCCTGTTCCAGCCGGCCCGGGCGCTGGTGCCGGACCGCCCGGGCGCCATAACCAGGACCGCCTCCAGGTGGAATTAACCGTTATGAACACAGGGATATCTGGATCGATGAAGCGTTGTTAGGGTGACCGGCATGCGCCAGTACGCCATTGCCGATGCCTTCACCGACCGCCCGCTGCACGGCAACCCCGTCGCCGTCTTCCTCGACGCCGACGGCCTGTCCGGCGAGCAGATGCAGCGGATCGCCCGGGAGATGAACCTGTCCGAGACGACGTTCGTGCTGCCACCGGAGAACGGCAACGACCACCGGTTGCGGATCTTCACCCCGGTCAACGAGCTCGCCTTCGCCGGGCATCCCATGCTGGGCACCGTGTTCGTGCTGGGCGAGCAGACCGGCGCCGAACGCATGGTGATCGAGACCGCCATGGGGCCGGTGCCGATCGAGTTCGAGCGCGATGCGGACGGCCGCAACGTGGTGGCCAGGATGCTGCAGCCGGTGCCGGCCTGGCAGCCGTACGAGCATGCCGAGGCGCTGCTGGCCGCGCTCGGCGTCGACGAATCCATCGTGTCCGTCGAGGAATACCGCAACGGCCCGCGACACGTCTTCGTCGGCCTGCCGGATCTCGCGGCGCTCGACGCAGTGACGCCCGACCTGCGGGCGATGGGCAGGCTGCTGGACATGTCGGGCATCTGCTTCGCCGGCGGCGGCGCCCGGTGGAGCATCCGGATGTTCTCCCCCGCCTACGGGGTGAACGAGGATGCCGCGACCGGCTCGGCGGCCGGGCCGCTGGCGATCCACCTGGCCCGGCACGGCCTGGTGGGCTGGGGGGAACGGATCGAGATCAGCCAGGGCGTGCAGATCGGGCGTCCCTCCACCATGTACGCCCGGATCAGCCGGCGCGGCGAACGGATCGAACGGGTCGAGGTGTCCGGCTCGGCCGTGGTCATCGGCCGGGGCAGCCTCAACGTGTGATCCGTCGGACGGGGAAAGCAGCGGGCCCGCCGGGAGTTCCCGGCGGGCCCGCTCGTCGGCCGGCGTGGCGGTCAGGGCTGCAGGTGCTGCTCGGTCCAGCCGGCGGCGCCGGCGGTGTAGGCCACCCGGGCGTGCAGCCGGTCCGGGCTGGCCGCCCAGAACTCGATGCTGGCCGGGCGCAGCCGGTAGCCGGCGAACCGCGCCGGCCGGGGCAGCGGCTCGCCGGGGGCGGCCAGCCGCCGGGCCGCAGCGAGCAACTCGTCCCGGTCGCGCAGCGGCTCGCTCTGCTCCGACGCGGCCGACATCGCCTGGGCCACCACCGGCCGGCCGGCCCAGATCGCGTCGGACTCGGCGTCCGGCACCCGGGTCACCGGCCCGGCCACCACGACCTGGCGCGCGAGCTGCGGCCAGAACAGCACGCCGCTGGCCTCGCGGGTGGTGGCCAGGTCACGGCCCTTGCGGCTGGTCGAGTGGGTGGTGAAGAGCAGCCCGTCGCTCGCGAACTCCTCGACCCGCACGATCCGGTTGGACACTCGGGCGGCACCGTCGACGGTGGCCAGCGCCATCAGGGCCGGTTCCACGCCGGCCGCCCGGGCCTCGTCCAGCCAGGTGCGCAGCACCGGCCACGGATCGGCCAGCCGGGCGGGCGGATCGGCCAGGTGCGATCGGCCGGTCACCGGGCCGGCACCCCGAACGCGGCACCGCGCCCGGCCAGCACGGCCAGGTCGTAACGGCCCTCGACGGTGGCCTCGACGGTGAAGCTCTCCCGGTGCGCCGGCGGGTAGCCGATCAGCTCCAGCGCCCGGTGCGGCGGCAGCTGCTGGTCGCCCGGGCCGTCGTCGGACTCCCACAGCATCACCGCGCCCCACCGGTTGGCCGCGGGGTCGGCGATCCAGAACTTCAATCGCAGCCCGCGCACCGACTCCCAGGGCGTCACCCCCTCGTCGCGCAGGTACTCCCGCAACGAGTCGATCGTCTGCTCGGACTCGTCAAGATCCCACCAGCTGATGCTGGCCCTCATGGCTGACCACCTCTCGGAATATGTCGCTGATGATGTCGAGGCCCTGCCGGGTCAGGATCGACTCGGGATGGAACTGCATCGAGGCGAAGTGCGGGCCCGACATCGCGTGCACCTCGCCGCTGGCCGGATCCCGGGTCAGCCAGACCTCGCCCACCCCGGCCACCGCGATCCGGTCCTGCCCGGCGACGGCGGCGAAGGTGTTGTAGAAGCCGACCTGCCGCCGCCGGCCGGCCAGGACGATCCCGCGCTGCACACCCTGATTGGGTTTCGCCTTGCGCCGTACCGGCAATCCCAGCCGAAGGGCGAGTACCTGGTGGCCCAGGCAGATCGCCACGAACCGCCGGCGACGCCGCAGCAGCGTCGCGGTCGCGCGGTCCAGCGCGGCGATCTTCGGGTCGTCCCGGTCGTTCGGGTCACCCGGGCCCGGGCCCAGCACCACCAGGTCCCAGGCATCGAGGTCCCACGACCCCGGGTCGGCCGGCAGGTCGGCCCAGCCGCGGCCGGTGACCCGCAGCCCGAGCGAGTCCAGCTGGTGGTGCAGCATCGCGGTGAAGGTGTCCTCCGCGTCGACGATCAGCACCCGCCGGCCGGCGAGCACCGGATCGGGCCGGGCCCGCACCGCGTGGTCGGCCAGCCAGAAATCGGAGATCCCGTCGTTGCGGCGCCCGAGGGCGGCGGTGACGTCGGCGTCGTCGGCCAGGCTGGCGCCGCGGGCGTGCAGGGCGGCGAGCAGGCCCGCCGCCTTGGCCCGGGTCTCGGCCACCTCGGACTGCGGGTCGGAGTGCCGGACCAGGGTCGCGCCCACCCCGATCTCGATCCGGCCGACGGCGTCGATGTCGGCGGTCCGGATCAGGATGGCCGAGTCGAGCTGGCGGCGCCCGGCACGGTCGCTGCCGATCAGCCCGATCACGCCCGCGTAGTAGCCCCGGCCGGACGGCTCGTAGCGGCTGATCACCCGGCAGGCGCTCTCGATCGGGCTGCCGGTGACGGTCGGGGCGAACATGGTCTCGCGCAGCACCTCACGCGGATCCCGGTCGCTGTGGCCGACGATGTGGTACTCCGTGTGCGCGAGCCGGGCCATCTGCCTCACCTGCGGGCCGATCACCCGGCCACCGGACGAGCAGATCCGCGCCATCATCTTCAGCTCCTCGTCGACCACCATGTAGAGCTCGTCGGTCTCCTTCTCGTCGGCCAGGAATTGCAGGAACCCGGCCAGGTCCGGACCCGTCGGCGGGTACCGGTAGGTGCCGCTGATCGGGTTCATGGTGGCCAGCCCGTCCTGCAGGCTGAGGTGACGTTCCGGGGTGGCGCCGACCAGGGTGCGACCGGGCGTGTGCACCAGGAACACCCAGTACGCGCCACGCTCCTGCTCGACCAGGCGCCGGAAGAAGGACAGCGCGTGCTCGGGCCGGTACCCGTCGATGGTCGCCACGAAGGAGCGCCGGATGACGAAGTTCGCCCCGTCGCCGCGGCCGATCACGTCGTCGATCACGCTCCGGACGGTCTCGGCGTAGCGCGCGTCGTCCGGTTCGAAGGTGTCGCCGCTGGTGCGCACCGCCACGCTCGGCAGCCGCCGCAGCGCGCCGGCCAGCGGGAGCTCGGCGGACTCGGCGACCGCGAGCGCGAGCAGTGGCGTCCCGTCGTCGCGCACCTCGAACCCGCGCTCGCGCAGCTGCCGGTACGGCAGCAGCACCAGCAGCTCTGCGGCCCGGCCGGTGGGCTCGCCCAGCGGCAGCTCGGCCAGCCGCCGCGCCCGCACCGGCGAACCGGCCAGCACCTCCAGCGTCGGCTCGGGGTGGGCACCCGGCCGGTGCAGCAGGGCGTACGAACCGCCCGGCCGCCGGATCGTCCGGTCGAGCAGGTCCGGCTCGGTCATCGCGCTGCCCCGGCGGGATCCTTCTCCGGCGCCAGCGCGGCCAGCAGGTCGGCGGCGGTGAGCACCACCGCGCAGCTCTGGGCGGCCAGGGCCAGCGCCGACCGGTGCCGTTCGGCGGTGAAGTCGGCGACCCCGTCGGCCACCACGAAGGTCTCCAGGTCGTTGCTGTAGGACTCGACCGCGGTCATCAGGATGCCCAGCTGGGCGTAGACGCCGCAGATGATGAGCTGGTCCCGGCCCTGCTCGCGCAGGTGGGCCAGCAGGTCGGAGTGGAAGAAGGCGCTGTAGCGCCACTTGGTGAAGACCCGGTCGGACGGCCCCGGCCGCAACTCGTCCACCACCTGCTGCTGCTCGGCGGCGGTGCTCATGCCCGGCCCCCAGAACGCGGCCAGCAGCCCGCGCTCGGCCCGCGTCATGCTGCCGGGCTGCGCGGTGTAGCAGACCGGGATGCCGGCCTCGGCACACCGGACGCGCACCCGCGCGATGGTGTCCACCAGGACGCTGCCCGGCGACACCGACGGCAGGAAGGGGCGCAGGAAGTACTCCTGCATGTCGTGCACCAGCAGGGCGCACCGCGCGGGATCCGGCGTCCAGGACGCCACGTTCGCCGGCAGCTCGTCCGGCCTCGGCAGTGGATAGCGTGCCAGCGGAGGTAGTCCAGCCATGTCACCCAGCATCGACCGGCAGCCGGATCCCCGTCCAATAAAGGGCTTTTATGCATCGCATAACCGAGCCCCGCCCATAAGCCGGCGCCGCCGGGGAAGAACCGATCGTTCTTGGACGGCGGCCGGACCAGCTGCCCATACTGGCCCGGACTGCCGTCGAGCATTTCGCACCGAGCCGCCGAATCGCCTGCAGCCGTTGGGCATCGCGGCTCACCTGGACGTACTGGGAGGACCGTACGATGTCTGCTGCACCGGTGAGCCATCAGGCCGGGTCCGAGGCCCGCGCGCACAACCGGGCCGTGGTCGAGGACTACCTGAGCCGGACCGGTCAGAGCCGGCTGACGCGCTACCAGCTCTTCGCCGACGACGGTGTCGGCGGGCTCTGGACCACCGACACCGGGTCACCGGTCGCCAGCCATGGCATCGAGAGCCTCAAGGCGCACGGCGAGTGGTCGCTGCGGATCTTCCCCGACTGGCGCTGGTACGACATCACCGTCTTCGAGACCCAGGATCCCGACTGGCTCTGGGCCGAGTGCGACGGCGAGGGCCAGATCCTCTTCCCCGACTACCCGCCGGGCTTCTACCGCAACCACTTCCTGCACTCGTTCCGGTTCCGGGACGGCAAGATCGTCGAGCAGCGGGAGTTCATGAACCCGTTCCAGCAGCTGCGCTCGCTGGGCATCCCGGTGCCGGAGATCCGCCGGGGCGGTTTCCCCGACTGACGCCGCGGACGACCGGGGCCGGGTTTGCGCTGCGGACCCGGCCCCGGTCGTCCGCCCTGATTTGCAGACGCGCTCTCAGGCGGCCGCCCGGCCCGGCTCAGCGCCCACCGGTGGTCGTGTCGGCCGCCGGCCGGGCCCAGCCGGCCAGGGTGGTGCCGGACCTGATCACGGTTGCCCGCGCGTGCACGGTGAGCGCCCGGGCCGCCGGGCTGAGCTGCGCGTCCTGGCGCCAGGCCAGCTCGACCCGGGCATCGAGATAGGGATCCTTGATCTCGAGGATCCGGACGTCACCGGCGTGCCGGCGCGCGATCGGTTCGGGGAGGATCGCCACCCCCAGCCCGCGGGTGGCCAGCTCGATCAGGATCTGCGGGTCGTTGGCCTGGAATTTCACCTGCGGTTCCAGGCCGATCTCCTTCAGCGCGCGTTCCAGCGCGGCTCGCGTCCCGGTGCCGGTCGGCATGCAGATGAGCGGCTGGCTGGCGAGCTCCGACAGCGACACCGTGACCTGGCCGGCCACCGGGTTGTCCGGGCCGACCGCCGCAACCAGCGGGCAGTGCACGAACTCCTGGGTGTGCAGGCCGGCCGGCGCCGGCCCGGACAGTGCCAGGAAGGCCATGTCGAGTTCGCCGGCCAGCACGTCGCGCTGCAACGCGTCGGTGGTCGCCTCGATCACCGACAGCTCGACGTCCGGGTGCCGGGTCACGAAGTCGGCCAGCACGGTGGAGACGTCCACCGGCGCCACCACGAACCGGATGATGCCGACCCGCACCCGGCCCTGGATCAGGCCGGACAGGTTGGCCACCGCGAGCTTGGCCGAACGGACCGCCTGCAGGGCCGCCCGCGCGTACGGGAGCACGGCCTGGCCCGCCGAGGTCAGCTGCACCTCCCGGCCGGAGCGGTCGAACAGCCGCTCGCCGAGTTCGCGCTCGAGCCGGCGGATCTGCGCGCTGACCCCGGGCTGCGTCACGTGCTCCCTGGTCGCGGCACGGGTGAAGTTGGATTCTTCGGCTACGGCGAGGAAGTACTCCAACTGACGGAGTTCCATTTGGGCAATTTAACACCTCATGGGTAAAAAGTACCTATCGCAATCCTCAGAATCGGACCGGTCCGCTCCGTCAGCGCCAGGCGGCGACCAGATCGGCGGCCTGGGCGCGGTTGAGCCGCGGATCGCACCAGCTCGTATAGCGCGGGCCGATCTCGGCCGCCTCCGACTCGTCCAGGGCACACTCCAGCACCTCGTCCGGGGTGGTCTCCAGGTGCAGGCCACCGGCGACGCCGCCGGCCGCCGCCACCGCCTCCTGGAAGTGCCGCAACTCGGTGATCATGTCCCGCAGGTAGCGGGTCTTCAGGCCGTTCGGCACCCGCACCGTGTTGCCGTGCATCGGGTCGCACAGCCAGATCGCCGGGTGCCCGGCCGCCCGCACCGCCTCGACCAGCGGTGGCAGCCGGTCGGCGGCCAGCCCCGCCCCCATCCTGGCGATCAGGGTCAGCCGGCCGGGCTGCCGCCGCGGGTCCAGCCGGGCGCACAGCGCGAGCAGTTCGGCGGCCGTCATCGACGGACCTACCTTGCAGGCCACCGGGTTCGCGATCTTGCTGAGCAGCCGCACGTGCGGGCCGTCGACCTGCCGGGTACGTTCGCCGACCCACGGCCAGTGCGTGGAGGTCAGCAACAGCTCGTCGCCGAACCGGCGGACCATCGGCACTTCGAAGTCCAGCAGCAGCGCCTCGTGGCTGGTCCAGACCAGCGCGTCGAACCTGTCCGCGGTGCCTGCGGCACCCCAGCCGAGGTGGCCGACGACCAGCCCGGCCGCCTCGTAGCAGGCCAGCAGCCGGCTCGGATCCGCCCGGCGGCTGCCCGCCTCCGCCCGGGGCTCGTTCACCATATGGCCGCGGAACACGGGCAGTTCGACACCGCGGACGATCTCCACCGGTGCGCTGCGCGGCTTGGTGTACTGGCCACCGATCCGCCCGACCCGCAGCACCGGGCGGTGCGTGCGCATCTTCAGCACGCCGGCCAGCACGTCGAGCAGGCCGGCCTTGCGGGCCACGTGGTCGCCGGTGCACTCGGCCGGATCCTCGGCGCAGTCGCCGGCCTGGACCACCAGCGCCTCGCCGGCGGCCACCGCGGCCAGGTTGGCCCGCAGGGCGTCGATCGCCGCCGCGCCGACCAGCGGCGGCCGCCGGTGCAACTCGTTCCGCACGTCGCCGACGGCCGATCCCGGCCAATCGGGTTGCTGCCTCGCCGGGATGTCGAACAGGTCGAGAACCGCCGCGTCCATCGGGGCCTCCTCGTCGTTGCCGGATGTGCGCGTTGTGCGAAGAAGACGCACCGAACCTACCTCCGCTCCGGAGCGGGCCTAAATACCGAATGCTTCTGCCCCGAGCGGTCGGGGTTATCGCAGATTCCCCTGCCGGCGCTGGCGATCACATGCCCATCGCGGCCCGTACCTGGCGCAGCGTGTCGTGCGCGAGCTCGTTCGCCCGGCCGGCGCCCCGTTCCAGCAACTGCCGGGCCTCGGCCGGCGAGAACCCCGCCCGGCGCTCCCGCAGCGGCTGCAGGAACGCGTTCACCGCCTCGGTCGCCACCCGCTTGAGCCCCTGGCCGCCGCCGTCGGCGATCTGCTCGGCCAGCACGGCAGGTTCGACGCCGGCGCACAGGCCCGCGATGGTGAGCAGGTTCGCGACCGCCGGGCGGCGTCCGGGCTCGTAACTGATCCGGCGCTCGCCGTCGGTCCTGGCCGACCGGATCTTGGCCGCCACCGTGTCCGCGTCGTCGGACAGCGCGATCGCGTTGCCCAGGCTCTTCGACATCTTGCGGCCGTCCAGGCCCGCCAGGCTCGGTGCCTCGCCGAGCAACCCGGTCGGCAGCGGGAAGACCTCGCCGTACCGCTCGTTGAACCGGCGGGCGATCGTCCGGGTCAGTTCCAGGTGCGGCAGTTGGTCCCTGCCCACCGGAACGAGATCTGCCTTGCAGAAAAGGATGTCCGCCGCCTGATGCACGGGATAGGTGAGCATCAGCCCGCTCACCGATCGGCGCCCGGCGGCCTGCACCTCGGCCTTGACGGTCGGGTTCCGGTCCAGCTCGCCGGTGCTGACCAGCGAGAGGAACGGCAGCAGCAACTGGTGCAGCGCCGGCACCGCGCTGTGCGCGAAAACCGTCGTGCCCACCGGGTCGAGCCCGCAGCTCAGGTAATCGAGCACCAGGCCGAGGCTGCGCTCGCGCACCGAGCCCGGGGTGTCCCGGTCGGTGATCACCTGGTAGTCGGCGACCACCACGATAAGGTCGTTGCCGGCCTGTTGCAGCGCGACCCGGTTGGCCAGGCTGCCGAACCAGTGGCCCAGGTGCAGCGGACCGGTCGGCCGGTCGCCGGTCAGGATCCGCTGGCGCTGCCGCATGGGTGGCAGAACTGGCTGGCAGGAAAGGGGATTCGCGATCGTCACGGGTCCTTCTCTCGGTCGGTGGCCGGTCCGATCGCGAGCGGCACCAGCACGAGAGCGCTGGACAGCACAAGGGCCGCCCGGTCTGGACGGCCCTGTGGCAGGTGAGCTGAGCAGGTGGCGTCCTAGTCGGACTGCCACCAACCGGTCAGTACGCGGTCGTTGCCCATGCGGCGAGGCTAGCAGACGGGCAGCCCCGGTCAGGCACTCTTCGCGGCCTTTTTGGCAGGTTCCTTCTTCGCGGCGGCCTTCTTGGTGCCGGCCGGCGCCTTCGTGGTCGCCGACGCGGTCGATGCCTTCCGGGCGGGGGCCTTCTTCGCCGACGCCTTCTGTCCCGGAGCCTTCTTCGCCGACGCCTTCTGACCCGGCGCCTTCGTGGCCGGCGCCTTCGTGGCCGGCGCCTTCGTGGCCTGCGCCTTCGTGGCAGCCGGTGCCTCGGTGCCGCCGGCCTCGGTCGCCGGCGCTGTCTCCACCGGCTCGGCGGCCTCGTCGGACTGCCCGCGCGCGCGATTCACGCTGCGCTGCAGGGCGGTCAGCAGGTCGATCACCTCACCGGTCGCGCCCTTCGCGCCGGCCTTCTCCTCGGTGCCGGGCAGCTCGGCCGACTCGCCGCGTTCGAGCTTGGCGTCGATCAGCTCGATCACCGCGCCCCGGTAGCTGTCGGAGAACTGGTCCGGGTCGAAGTCGGCCGCCATGCTCTCCACCAGCGACGCGGCCATCTTCAGCTCCTGCGGCCGCAGCTCGACGTCGTCGTCCAGGATCGCGAAGTCGGGCTGGCGCACCTCGTCGGGCCAGAGCATCGTCTGCAGCAGGATCGCCTTCTCCCGCACCCGCAGCACCGCAAGGGTCTCCTTCTGCCGCAGGGCGACCTTGACCACCGCCATCCGGTCGGTCTCGACCAGCGCCTCGCGCAGCAGCGCGTACGGCTTGGCCGCGCGCGAGTCCGGCTCCAGGTAATAGGTCTTGGCGAACAGGATCGGATCCACCTGATCGGCCGGGACGAACTCGACCACGTCGATCTCGTGGCTGGTGGCGACCGGCAGCTTGTCCAGGTCCTCGTCGGTGAGGATCACCAGCTGCCCGTCGCTGGTCTCGTACCCCTTGGCGATGTCGTCGTAGGGCACCTCCTCGCCGCAGACGCTGCAGGTGCGCTTGTACCGGATCCGGCCGCCGTCCTCGCGGTGCACCTGGTGGAAGCGGATGTCGTTCTCCTGGGTCGCCGCGAAGAGCCGCACCGGCACGTTGACCAGCCCGAAGGACACGGCCCCTTTCCAGATCGCCCTCATCGCGGAGACTCCTCACGTCCGGCGTCGAAGTTCAGGCACCATGAGGGTATGCGACCGATGCTTGCCAGCGCAGGCACTCAGCCGCTCGGCGAGCAGTGGATCCACGAGGTCAAGTGGGACGGCATGCGGGTGCTGGCCGACCTCTCCGGTGGCCGCGCGCGGCTGCTCTCCCGGACCGGTCGCGACATCACCGCGGGCTTTCCCGAGCTGGCCCCGATCGGCGACGCGGTGTCCGACGCCCTGTTCGACGGCGAGATCATCGCGCTGTCGAACGGCCTCCCGTCGTTCGAGGCGCTGGCCGAGCGGATGCACGTCGACGACGCCCGTCGCGCAGCCCAACTGGCCGAGCGGGTGCCGGTCACCGCGATGGCCTTCGACCTGCTGCGGCTCTACGGCGTCGACCTGACCGGCCGCCCGTGGCAGGACCGCCGGGCCAGCCTGGACCGGCTCGAGCTGGCCGGCACCGGCTGGAGCCACTCCCCGGTCTACCTCGACGGCCCGGCGCTGCTCGCGGCCACCCGGGAGCAGGGGCTGGAGGGCGTGGTCGCCAAGCGGCGCACCGCCGGCTACCAGCCCGGCCAGCGCAGCCGGGACTGGATCAAGACCCTCAACCGGCACCAGCAGGCCTGCCTGGTCGGCGGCTGGCGCCGGCAGAACGGCACCTCCGCCGAACGGATCGGCGCGCTGCTGCTCGGCATCCCGGACGCGACCGGCCTCCGGTACGCGGGCCGGGCCGGCAGCGGGCTCTCCGCCCGGCTGGAGCAGGACCTGCGCCGGCTGCTGGCGCCGCTGGCCCGGCCGTCCTCGCCGTTCGCCGAGCCGGTGCCGGCCGCCGACGCGTCCGGCGCGGTCTGGTGCGAGCCCCGCCTGGTGGTCGAGGTACGGCACCTGCTCGTCACCGGCGCCGGCCGGTTGCGCCAGCCGGTGCTGCGCGGCATCCGGACCGACCTGGACCCGGCGGAGGTGCGCCGTGAGTCCTGAGTCGCAGCTGGTCGAGGTGGACGGGCGCCGGCTCACGCTGCGCCGGCTCGACAAGGTGCTCTACCCCGAGACCGGAACCGCCAAAGCCGAGGTGCTGGACTACTACGCCACCGTCGCGCCGGTGCTGCTCGGGCACCTGGCACACCGGCCGGTGACCCGGATCCGCTGGCCGGACGGGGTGGCCGCGGGGAAGTTCTTCGAGAAGAACGTGCCCTCGCACGCGCCGGACTGGCTGCCCACCGTGGTGCTGCCGACGCCCGGCTCGACCAGGGACCGGGAGACCCTGACCTTCCCGCTGATCGACAGCCTGCCGGCCCTGATCTGGGCCGCGAACCTGGCCGCGCTGGAGCTGCACGTGCCGCAGTGGACGGTCGGCCCGCGCGGTGGCGTGCGCAATCCCGACCGGCTGGTCGTCGACCTCGACCCGGGGGCGCCGGCCGGGCTGGCCGAGTGCGCCGAGGCGGCCCGGCTGATCGCCGCGGAGCTGGCCGCCGACGGGCTCACCGCGCTGCCGGTGACCAGCGGCAGCAAGGGCCTGCAGCTCTACGCCCGGCTGGACGGCAGCCAGCAGGTGCACGTCGTGCACTCCTACGCCAGGCGGCTGGCCGAGCGGTTGGCGACCCGGCACCCGGCGTTGCTGGTGGCGAAGATGGGCAAGGACCTGCGTGGCGGCAAGGTGCTGCTCGACTGGAGCCAGAACAACCCGGCCAAGACCACCATCTGCCCGTACTCGTTGCGCGGCCGGGACCGGCCCTACGTCGCGGCACCGCGCAGCTGGGACGAGCTCGACGCCGACGGCCTGCGCCAGCTGGAGGCCGGTGAGGTGCTGGATCGGATCGCCGAGCACGGCGACCTGGCCGAGGCGCTGCTGACCGGCGACGCCGGCCGCGTCCCGGGCGACCGGCGGCCGTCGGGAGGAGGAAAAACTTCGCCTGGCTAACGATAGACTCGACCCCGTGCCGCAATCGGAATCCCCTTCCTCTTCCTGGCTGCGACGGCTGGCCGGGTACTGCCTGCGACACAGGCTCGACGTCACCAGCGCCTTCGGCGCGGCGCTGGCCGGCGCCCTCGTCTCGGTGGTCGTGCCGCTGCTGATCAAGCACGTCATCGACACGGTGAGCAACCCCGCCACCCGCGGCCAGTCGATCACCGGCTGGGTGGCGCTGCTGATCGGCGCCGCCCTGGTGCAGTACGGGCTGACCTTCCTGCGCCGCTACACCGCCGGCCGGCTGTCCCTCGACGTCCAGTACGACCTGCGCGGCGACATCTTCACCGCCCTGCA
>Ga0335073_10002136_pt1 | contig 27060 bp, 31 predicted proteins | sample Lox_Sample_22_FD_207093 | JGI IMG/M metagenome (GOLD analysis project Ga0335073, IMG submission 207093) | Soil microbial communities from Loxahatchee National Wildlife Refuge, Florida, United States - Lox_Sample_2.2 | ecosystem: Environmental > Terrestrial > Soil > Wetlands | place: USA...
TCCACCCGGCTACACCACTGAACAAGCCTGTGTCTGGGGAGACAACACGCAACCAATCGGCAACTGGGCTCCCTTTGTCGCCGGTGCAAACCAAGTTGCCAGCGGCGAAACTTTTGTGACTGCAGGGATCAATCCCATCTACTGTTGCGATGCGTCAAGTAGTTACCATACCACAGATCCAGGGTTTGCAATCCGAATCGATTGTCCGAGCGGCAATTGTAATGGAATGCCTTGCGAATGTAATCCTGCTACAATGGGAGTAAATAAGTGTTCTGGGGGTTCTGTTGGAGCTGGTGGAGCAGAGTTTTGTGTAGTTACTGTTCCTGCTGGTGAAACTGCAAATCTGGTTATTTTCTCGACAACGGGGAATAATTCGGTTATCTCGTCCACTCCAATTCAGGCTTCTTCGAGCGCTGTTCCTGCACCAGCGCCTCCTACAACGTCAAAGACATCATCTTCTACATCGTCCTCTAGCTCTACTTCCTCGTCGTCAACTTATGTTGCTCCACCATCATCCTCTATCGCCAACCCCTCATCAAGTACCTCGTCAGAATGGTCACAATCGAACAATGCATCAGGCACAACCTCCCAACAAAACTCATACGATGGAGATGATGAAACAATCCAAATCTACCCATCAAACGTACCTCTCCTACAAAACCAAGGATATCCAAATGGATCTCTCAGCTACAATTCAACTACAACCACAAAGTCTACGTCAGTTTCTCTAGCTGCAGCCTCTTCATCTCCATCTCACTCTTCATCATCTTCTCTCACCCTTCCTCAACTCACTTTTCCATTCCTCTTCGTCGGCGTCATCGCTGGATTGGTGTTATAATCCACGCCCCTTTTGTGTTGTGATGCAATGGGCTTGGATATTTTAGAGACTTTTTGTCTTCGTTGTTGGATACCATTGGATATTCGGACTGGTGAAGGTGTTTTATTTCTTTCTAAATAAACCCTCTTCTTTTAGGTTTCTTATTCTATTACCCCTTCCAGATTTTGTAAGTAAAAGCACACAAGTTAGCTTGGAGGGAATAAACCTTTAAATTTTTAGAATCATCGTTTCATCTGAAGCACATCAACTATGAAGTCTCATCTCAACAGACAAACTTAAGATAAACGGATGTGGCGGGTCCCACTTCTCTAGTATATCACATCATCCCGTTGTTGCTCCGAAATATCCGATTGATCACCATCTGAATCCAAATCATTGCTAAGCCAAAAGCTTATCTACTCAAAACTCAGAGCAACTATTAAAAGATACAAATGATTGGATTACCTCGCCTCGTATGCATTATATTTCGTATATTTGACGTGATCGCAGAAGCGGGATTTGACAATGACTTTGGATCTATAGGTGATTGATGGAGATCATTCGAGCACGTTAGGAGGTGCCAAGACTTTGATTTACAGATTGATCGACCAACAGACAGACACGGCTTTAAAATGCTCAACGCATGTGGTCAAGTATGAAGCAATCTAAATGTTTGCAACTACATCTCACGTTTGCAGATTGTCATCATCTTTCTCAAAGTGGAACTGCGATGCATCAAATCTGATGCGAACCAGTGGAAATTGCACTTTCCGACTCGTGCCGGAGCTCAATCGCTCAGAAATGGAAAATCCGAAATTGGCTCATTTTGGCATTGATGAATTGGAAAATTTTAGTGCCCGGAAAGTTTATTGTTAAATTTAGTGAGCAAATTTGGACGAATTCAAATTCAACCTTTGATTCCGAAAGGAGGCAGTAGGTACTTGCATGTGGCGCGGAATACGCACCAATTAGTAACCTCACGGTTTGAGGCAGTTGGAAAATTGAATATATCCCGTGCTTCCCTTGTTGCTGGGTTCCCTTAGTCCCGACTCCTGTCCTGTTAGCAATTAGTCTCAGAAAGGTCTTGGCGCGTTTTGTCTCCAATCCCAGCGGAGTGTCAGGACGGAGGGCAGTCTTTTGCTTGGAATAAGGAGAGGATTCGGTTGGCAGATTAGTGAGGACGGCGCATGAAGTCCGCAAGCCGCACATAATCCCCGATGGCCTCAGCAGCATATTATATGCGTTGTGTGACAGCATCAAAATGAACCGCTAAGGACGGGTGCGCTAGGCTTAAAGGGTGGCGGGCATATTAGGAGAAATTAAAGGTGGTACTGTACTACTTTTCATAGTCATCTCCAGTAGCACCAAAAGTTACAGCAAGCTTGCGTAGCTAGCTTGCGTTGCTACTCCTTCCAAAAAAGGTCGTGGGACTTCTCAGCTAAGAAAAGCAACCAGTCACAGTCTGTTTAACCTTTTTTTCTTGCTACGTTATCATACCACCATTCTCTCTCAGATTCTCACTCTTTCCTCAATCAGGTGTCGTGATTCAATTGTCTTACAGACTCATTGTTTTACTCGAAACCGTTACGGCACGGAACTTTTCGGCTGGTCTTCAGGGATCCCATTTTCCACGCCTTTTGCTCCTGTAACAACGAGTGCAGCAGCCTTGACCTCCTCTGTGCTCCAACTTAATTTCGTTGAAAGGTACGTGCGTGCATCATTCCAATTTGATTGGGCTTCAAATGAAACATGGCTAATTCAACCCAGTTCACCAGTCAGTTCCCTTCTACCAACAAACATTTGAACGACCATTTCAACCTTTGATGTCCTGCAAATGAACTCAATCGTCAATTAAACTCTATTTATACGAATAATCTCATCAAGATCTTTATTACCTTCGATTTCGCTCGCTGCTCGATTTCTTGGTACCTTTCAGTCCGCAACTCGAACATCCGCAAACCATCTTCCTCAGTTTCACCCCTGATACTAAAAAGCCGCTTTGCTCCCTGCCTTCTACAAGATCCCAAGTCATCGAAATGACCAGTACAAGTCGAGGTGTAAATTCTGGCATCTCCCCTAACTCGGCACTTCCACCACCATATCCACAATCAGACCTCACCATCCGCGAAGTCCTCGAACGATGGGTCGGCACAGACGAAACATTACGAGCAGCACTCAATGCCCATTCCTCCTCCTCAACCTACAAAGCTGAAGAAGAACGTACCCGACAGGAATACTACCGCTTTGAAACAAGAAGAGTGGAATACGATATATTAAGAGAAGCTTTAAGAGCAGGGATACATCCAAGTTTAATTCCGCAGATGTTGACACAACCAGATCGAACAAGCGTTCCCTCTCAACATTTATCGCCAATGTCTCCTGTACGACAATCTGAACGATACGATCAACGACATGAATTACGACAACAGGAGGGAAGGGAATATGAGAGAGGATATCCAACGAGTAGTTTGACAAGTTATGCACGACCTGATCTTCCGAGGATAGATACCAATTTACCAGTTCCTATTGTATCTAATGGATCGAGGCATTTGGTTCCGTCACAATCAACGCATTATCATCATCATCGAAGAGAGAAAGTTGCGGGACCGATATCTGCGCCTCCTGCAAGTATGGCTACGACGTCTCCTCCTCCATCAATCTTTTTCAGACATTGGGCTCCTCCAGGTCCTAGAACCACAGACGATTTAGATCAAACTACGACGGGGAGTACACTCCCTTCTTCATCAAGGTATATTCATCATACGGCTACTAGTGCTGGTGGTGTTGCTGCAGAACTTCCCTCTCCGAATTCGGCGAGGAAGACACCTCCTTCACTACATGCAGCTGCTAGCAGTAACGGAATAAGTCCTAAGCGAACTGGTCACGGACGACAACGATCTGAAGCCGCGTTAAGTGGAAAAGGCCATGATTCAAGACACCATCCGTATTCTCGAGGAGCATTACAGTCCAAAAAAGACGATGATTTGGGATTGGGAGGGACAAAGTCAAATCTGGATAGAGAAACGGTAATGCGCGCATTAAGGGAGAAAGTAGCTCCTCGTCGGGAAGAAGAAAAAGATAAGACTGCACAACCCACTGCTGCTCCTGAAACGAATACATCTAGGGTGGAAAGTGTAGAGGAGAAAAAGGAGGTAGAAAGGAGAAAGGTGGAACAGACTAGAGAAGCAATGGCTCTAGATCAACTTGTTGAGGCAACGAATGGAGCTGAGAAGGAATAGGGATTTATGTTAAAAAAAAATGGTGTGGTTGTGGGTTTTGTATGTATGTAGGTAGGCTGTTTTTGCTCTTTGTTTTGGGCGGATCTGGTCTTTTCAGTTTGTATGGGTTACTAGGAATTCTTGTTTTGGGTTGGAAGGAAATTTGTTGTTGGTTGTTTGGAGGGAGGAAGGAGAGGTTTCATGAGAGTAGAGCGATAGGCTTGGTGGCTGGGAGCGATCCTTTTACAATATTGTTTCTTGGAGTCGTAGATATGTTTTATGGGCCTGTCAGGGAATTGTTCAATACAATCTTTTGATATTCTGTCGTCGATCTTAATTCACTGATATATTATCAAACATGTGCAAGCTCGGCATCGCGTATTGGAATTCAGATGAGGTACACCCTTAGGTGTCACCAGCCCTGGATCAGTACCCCGAATTATCAAGTCCCGGAATCATTCGCTAAGAAGTCTACTAACCCGCACGCTGAAAAAGGTTTCATCATCTCAGCGAAGTGTCGTTTTACTTCCGCCGACGTTCGAGATCTTGTAACAACGCCTCACGGATTGCAGAAAGAGATGGTCGTTGTCATTGACAGGTTGCGAATTTCACGTGCATTGAGCGGCGCCGCCGATTACTCTATGACTCGTCACGAAGGCTCCATCATACATCAAATCTAGCCTAGGATCTGACGAGCTCTGCTCGCCGTCGCCATTGGGCCACATCAAATCAGTGCTTTTCGTAAACCAGCACTTCCAGCACAGAGTTTCGCGTCCTAAATCCCGAGACTGTATCGACAGTCCTCCTTGCCTAGAGTCTTTACCCCTCGAAAAGCCTAAACAATCCCATCATGAAAGACCAACCGGTTCAGAAAGGCATGAATCCTCAACAACAACTTCCGTCTGTTCTTCGAACGCACTCAAAACAATTTCATCTGCTGTTTCCATCCACGGAGCGGGATGGCAAGCTTGCGGCGTTTGCTTGCTCACTCTGTAGCCGGATCTTCGGTTGGTGCTTCGATAATTTACGGCGCTTTGATGATTTAGTATACCGAGAGATTCAGATCGGTCTTCGTCTCTGTTCCCCTTTTCGTCCGAATATTCGCTCTCAACAGCCCATTCCCACCCATGCAACCTTGCAAGCGTCTTTCTATTAGGATCCGTCAACCGATAAGTGTCTAGTAGTACCATCTTCTGCACGATAGGGTATGATCCGAGCCGCTTACTGTCTAACTTTTGAGGGGTTTTAAGCCGAGCGAGTTCTCAATCTCTTTCCTAGAACCTATACAATTCCACCATGAGGGAATTGATTTCTCAAACCTTCTATGTTTCACCTCCGAATTCTCCTATAAATATCGCGATGAGCGAGCGTGATTGTTACATTTCTAGTATTTCGCCCATGTCGATTTCAGAAGAACTCAGACTACCGGTTCCCTGTAGCACTGGATACTCCGAGATCTTCAAACGCTGTCCTGTGTGGAGATCGGAAGAGCCTCCCGAAGACTGTCTCGGAGTTCTCCACAGTCTTTTTCAACCTCCGACTTCACGACACCTTTGGCCGAAAACCATCCGTGATATCGGCAATGATCGTATTAATCTATACCTGCGCTTTGCTGGAACTGACGCTGTTGGAAGCAAGTCAAAGATAAATTGATCCCCTCTAATTGTTAGTTGTGGTTGACGGTGCCATTTATACTGATGACTGTGTTTTTTGGTTGTCCAAGATGAGCCATCTGACGGAGAACTATATCGTGTATCGTATTACCATTTTGGGAGGCCGGAAATCTAATGTGTTCAGTCAGGAAGCCAGCAGATTCTGAGAAATATTGCTCTCTCAAAGGAAAATGGCCCTATACTGATGAATATCCCGTTTATGCACCTCCCCCTCCTCATACGAGACTAGTATTTGAAGGGATGGAACGATATCTACAGGAACGGGGAGATTGGGACCGGCAACATTTAGTTCAACCGCGCTCGGAGCGCAATCGTGCGCGGACCAGGCGTACACAAGGATCTAGACACCGACACTTCGATGACCCTCCACCTCCGTATAGCCCTTCAGCTTGCAGGCTGTTACTAGACTCCCATTGAGACTTGCATTCCTTAGAGAATGTGAATTTATTTTGTCAACTTTAAGAATTGTAGCAAATAAGCGCAAAGATCTTGAACATAGTTATGCACATTTCAATATACAAGAGTTTCACAAGTCAAAGACCAAGACTGCTGTGCTATTGTAACCGATCTTATCACAAATGCAAGCTATACAACTTCACCCTTTATCACTCATAACCAACCCCCAAACATTGCTGAAGCAACACAAATGCAACCTATACTACACCTTCACCCTGGATCGCTCATAAGCAACATTCGATATCAGACCGTTCCCCCAAACACTGCTGAAGCAACCCCAGCACTGGCTTGAATCACTTGCAAGGCTGTGTCTATTTTCTGGTACGTACTGTACTCACCCCCCGAGGATATGGGCCTTTTCTGATGAGCAGGCATGTGGTATCGTACTTTGACTACTTCTGGTCGAAAAAGGAAGAGGTTTTTCAATGCGTCTTCAGGCATTGCATACACGTATGGTGGCTGTTGTGAGGCTGGGTGATTCGTGGCAGCCAGGATAATGGCGTTGATTTGGGCATCTTTAGGGATTAAGTCTCTTGCGATGTTTTGGAGTGTGGCAAACACGGATTCGTTCGTTGTGCTCTTGGTTTTAACGATATGGCAAAACTGTTCTTCGTTTCCGGCGACTAGGAGAAAGTTGACGATATCCTGAACTCCGAAGTCTACTGGTCAATAAATTGCCGTGATAGTTGTCCTTATACCTTTTTTTTTGAGGCATTCTAGTTCCCTTTGTACCTGGTATATCCTATTCTTATACTTCCTTTTCCCCATCACTAAACATATCAGTACGAGATCTTCAGATGAAGAAATAAGAAGAAAGAGGGATAGGAGGAGGATGGGATGGGATAGAAGATTTGCTCTTGGCTGTACGCGCAAAGGAGATGTCGGATGAGGACACAACTCCCTCGCAAGCGCAGAAAAGGCAAAATATGGAGGAGAGAGTCCACTGGAAAATACAATGAGAATTTGAAGGTATACCTAAATGTATAACCGGCCAATGGACCGAGGAGGAAACTGAAAGCGGCCAAAGCATATTGATAGCATCTAACCGGACGTCTCGAGAGAATAGAATGGAGGTCCAGGGGAGGCTTCAAGAAATAGAAAAGAATTCTTCTGAGGTATCGAGCTGCATGATATTCATTTGAGATGCGCCAGATGGTAATGCAAAGTGAAGTGCAAGCAGTGATTCAAACCCGTGCACTCCATTGTCATGATGAAATCTGACAAATGAGCAGGGCCTTATTCCATCTGACGGAAATGTTTTGTGTTCATTGACCAGTGATGTGATGGAATTGTGGAGTGGTTGAGGTCATCAGGTCATCGAAGATGGAGTATTGGTTGGTGGTTATACTGATTCCCGATTAAGCATCTCTTTTGTCCCTTTTTGCAAATTAGCTCGCTTCGACAGTCTATTTTGGGATGTATTTAATATAGAACAGCATATGCACCTCCAAACTTTATTTCACGGCTGCTGTTTGCCAGGCGAATACGGAGCACTTGTGCTACTCGAATTATTCCGACATCGCATCAGAACCTTAATAAACCCTCCTCATGGGACGATTCTCCCTCCTCGAAAAGCTTGCTCAAAAGTGGAGGACGACGTAGACGTAGAGAAACTTCAGTGCAGAGAAGACGGGAAAACGAAATGACTCCACAGCCTCCTAGAAGTAGAGTACAGACGATGTTCTGGTTCATGTTGCCTTTGATTGCTGCGGTGTCGGCATTGATCCCATCAAGTGAGTTCAGCGGAAATGCAGATTTATGGCGGCAACAGAGCATTTATCAGGTACTCGCGACTACAAGGAAGTACTAAGTACAGGTTGTGACGGATCGGTTTGCTGTTGGAGGAGGAAATACTCAACCTTGTAATGTATCCTTGAATAAGTATTGTGGAGGAAACTGGCAAGGCATCATCGATAAACTAGATTACATTCAAAGCATGGGATTCACTGCAATCTGGATATCTCCCGTAACTCTCTTCACTTGAACCCAGAAGCTGATTGTGAATAGGTTGTCACACAAGTCCCTGCGAGTGTCACGAATGTTACTGAAGGGGTCGGTGAAGCGTATCATGGATACTGGCCTCAAGATCTCTTCAACGTCAATCCTCACTTTGGAAATACCAGCACATTACAAGCTCTCTCACAAGCATTACATTCTCGTAATATGCTCCTTATGGTCGATGTTTCTCCAAATCACATGGGTTCCGGTCCTGAATTGGATATCGATTTTCAGAATTATGTTCCTTGGAACGATGAATCTTACTTCCATCCTCCAAATTTCAATATTACTTTCACACCGCCTAATCAAACTCAAATCGAGACTTACTGGATTGGGAATGAAAGTACAGTTGCCCTTCCTGATGTGAATACCGAATTACCACATGTGTACAGTACATTGTATTTGTGGATTCAGCAACTCGTTGCTACGTATAATGTTGATGGATTGAGAATTGATACTGCAAAGCATATTAGGAAAACTTTCTGGCCTGGATTTGTGAAAGCTGCGGGAATTTGGGCAGTCGGTGAAGTTTTAGATGGAGATCCAACGTATCATCTACCTGAGGAAACGTTAATGAGATAGATATACTGGACCGTATCAGCAAGTAATTCCTGGAATATTGGACTATGTCACTTATTATCCAATTATTACTTCTCTTACGCAGCCGGGACAAATGAGTGTGTTGTACAACAATTTAGCTACTTTGCAGCAGTATTTCCTTGATGTCACCTTGTTAGGAAGGTTTATTGAGAATCAAGATAATCCTCGCTTTGCAGGATTAACAAACGACACTGGTCTCCGTCAAAGCGCCTTCGTATTCAACCTTTTAGGCGACGGAATTCCAATCGTACGTCTCCCAATCTGCTTCGTGTAGCTAATATCGAGGTATATTATGGGCAAGAAGATTATCTGGCCGGTGGAAACGATCCCTACAATCGAGAAGCATTGTGGGATAATGGGTACAACGGCAACCAAGTCCTCACAACTCTTAATAAACTTCGCTTTTTAGCCATCAAACAAAGCTCAACTTGGGTCACTACCCCCGCAAGTTATCTCTACAACGACGATTACCAGTTATTCTATCAAAAGGGTAGTATGCTCGTTGGATTGAATGGACAATCTACGGGACGGAATGTTGCGCCGTATACAATTACCATTCAAGGAACACCGTATACTTCGGGGGAGACGTTGATGGAAATTCTTACGTGCACTACATTTACAGCTGGAGCAGGAAGTATAGACGTGATGATGAAGAACGGTGCACCAGTGGTGTTGTATCCAGCATCTTCACTTACAGGATCTGGAATTTGTGGAACTTAATGAATGATTTTGGGATCTCACGACGCTCATGATATGGATTAGTAGACATTTAGTTGGAAGTTATATATTATGCAGTTGCATACATAGTCGGGATAAGCGGGGTTCTATGTTAGAAAGGATATCGTTTGGAATCAAAATTGAGCAAATATACCGCAAAATGGATGAATTATTGGTCAGATTAAGGAAGTGTCAAAATTGTTAAGCGAGCAGAGCCTCGTCATGATCTCATCTGTTGAAGTAACTTGTCCGGAGTGCCGGAGTAAATGTTTTATATGTGTCACCACGTGGACAGGATACTTGGCAGGTGTTGGCTTTTTTTCATTCAAGAATAGACTTAAGAGCCTATAAAGGTGTATGTAAAATCGCTGGTAATTAAGGTACACCTGCCTGTAAATTCGTCTTGCTCAAGTAATTCCAAGGTTCTCATACACTACGCCTATTATAGGGACAGCTCACTTCGAAATTTAGACTTCTAAAATACGCAGTCTCTTTCCTTCGCCTCCCCCCCTTCTTCCTCTTCGGCACTTCGAAGGCAAACACTCACCCACTTGGCCGTAGGGCCACGAATCCTTCCCTCGGCCCACAAAGTCATCTAGGAATTGGCTCAACTTTCCCCTCGCTAGCCCTATATATTGTCTGTCTGCCGGGTTCAGTGAGCTCCGCATTTGTCGTGGGCAAACCTCTTTCCCCCTTTTCACCCTCCATTCCATTCGCCTTCTACCTTTGCCGACGCATTACAGCACTACCTCAATCCCATTTCCGCTGTAGAAGACTCTAAATCTCTTAAGAATGAGTGCTACGCAAACAGCTATGGATCATCATATTGGCGCAATCAATAGTGCTCTCGGCAGTTTATATGTCACGAACGACGACACCACATCCACCTACTCAAATTCACCAAATGCACCTACCGACCACACACAACGTAGTCGAACAAGTAGTCGAGCATCCTCAATCTCCCAAAATCCAAATCACCTCCTCGTTGCAAATGCAACAACGACCGATCGACCGAGAAGTAGAAACGACACTCGATCAAGTCAGGTTTCAACACAAAGGGGTAAATTACCTGATGCTGCTGATCCAGAATATTCCTACGTTTATGTTCCTCCATTATCGTCTCTGCATGGGAATGCAACGGGTGATAAATCGGATGTCGAGCGAGGTAGTATTCGCAGCGAGAAGAGTGGTCGTAGTGCAAATAGTAGAAATGTTTATGTGGATGCTCCTACACCACCGAGTACGGCCGGAAGATCACGGAATATAGGGATGTCGAATGAGAATAACCCTTCTGTGAGGAATTTGGGACAGGATCGGAATGGACGGTTGAGAGATAGAACGAGGTCGGAGGAATGGGCTGAACGGGGATCTGCTGTTGTTGTACAGGAAACGAGAAATCAGAATGGGGAGACGACTGAGCAGGTGATTAAGAAGGGAGTTAAGGATTTTCAGTTTGGAAGGACTTTGGGTGAGGGTTCGTATTCTACTGTTGTTGCTGCTACGGATCGGTCAACGTTGAGGGAGTATGCTATCAAGATGTTGGATAAAAAGCATATTATTAAGGAGAAGAAGGTCAAGTATGTTAATATTGAGAAGAATACGTTGAGTCGGCTGGGGAATCATCCAGGGATAGTCAAGTTGTACTTTACTTTTCAGGATGAAACGACATTGTACTTTGCGTTGGATTTGGCTACAAATGGAGAGTTACTGGGGTACATCAAGAAGGTAACGTCGGTTTAGGTATTTGTGTCTAATTATAGCTCGGGACGTTCAGTGAAGAGTGTACAAAGTACTATGCTGCTTTGATACTAGACGCACTGGAGTACATGCACTCTAAAGGTGTCATTCATCGAGATTTAAAACCTGAAAAGTATATCGTTGCTATACGGCAAGTCTAATTGTAGTATTCTTCTTGATGCCAACATGCGTATAAAAATAACTGATTTCGGCACTGCCAAACTCCTCGATCTCCCCAATCCTAGTACCGACAGTCCCGTCGCAACGCCTCAAGATTCCAGCGACGACATCTCATCACGCGCAAACTCATTCGTCGGAACAGCAGAATACGTTTCGCCCGAACTTCTCACCGACAAATCCGCATGTAAATCCTCTGATCTATGGGCATTCGGATGTATCGTATATCAATTACTCGCCGGTCGACCACCCTTCAAAGCAAGCAACGAATATCAGACATTCCAAAAGATAGTTAATCTAGAATACGACTTTCCCAACGGTTTTCCACCTACAGCGCGAGACCTTGTTCAAAAGCTGCTGGTATTAGATCCTGCTGAACGACTCACAATACGCGAAATCAAGAGGCATCCTTTCTTTGAAGGTCAAGAATGGGGACGTGCCCTATGGAAACAAAAACCTCCCCGTTTACGTCCTTTGAAACCTGGCATCGTTGCCTCCTTCGGAACAACTCCTGCTGTAATTAGTGGTGCTGAACGAGAAACCTCGCAACGTTTTGCAAATGGATCTGGTGATGCTATTGTCGCTACTGTTCCTGAGTCTGTACCTGCTCCACGATCATTCGAGAATGGGAATAGAATGTCAGCTGCTTCAAATGCAAGTGCTTATCCTCCTTTTCAAAGAGAATATCGATCTTCCTCAGAAATCAATTCACCGAATCGACAGTCTGCCCCGCCTCCTGTTGTTGGTACTCAACCTCCTCAAAATCGTCATTCATATCATTCGTTACCGCGGCATTCGATACCTAGACCGCGAAGTCAACCACGTCTTAGCATTTTCTCGCATCAGAATACTACTATGTCGGAGGCAGATATGAAATGGGCAAAGACACTTAATCTCAATGCAAACGAGCGTATCGTTAAGGTCGGTAAAGCAGTAGTACATTCGTACACTCAGGGAGGAAAAACTTCTACACCCGGAAAGTTTGCCAGATTGTTGGGAAGAAAGAAGGAACGAACATTAATTTTGACAAATGAGGGGAGAGCTTTTCTGGTATCTGAGAATCATGATGATATACCTGAAGTTGGCGACCGTGGCAAGATAAAGGGGACTATATCTCTGGATAAGTTTAGCATTACAACCCTTGAAGACGAACACAAGGGATCCATGTGGTCTGTCGAAACTGTAAATCCTTCTCTCTAGGACCGGGCTAACTGTAGGGCTCAACAAAATTCGTTCTAGAGGATCCGGATCGTCAAGCTGCGCAATGGGTCGAAGCATTCCAAAAAATCTCAGAGGACCTTCCTGAACCGGCCGGTGCATATCTATCCAACATCCGATACACGCAAAGCATGGACTTACAAGAGACAAAACAAACGCAACAACATCAAAGAAAGATACGAAAAGAAGGAAGAGGGGGAGGTGGAGAAGCAGCTTCTGCATTTTAGATCGTCCTGAAAGCATATATATTTCTAGTTCTACGACTTCGAGTTTGGGGGGTTGGTGGTCACCTTTTTTGCATTGGAGAGCGGACATGGGAGTGTTACTAATTAGTCTTGGGTGGAAATTTCTGGTTCTGTGTTTCGTGTATCATATTAGAATATGTCTCGTTTTCTTTTTCTGGTGGGTGTTTGGAGGGATGTTATTTTCGAGTTTGTTTCATGTAGCCTTCGAAGCACACATATTATTTGCATCGCACACTTAGCGAACATGAAGTGATGAAATCTAGCTCTGCAGATCTGGGAGTGGTTGCAAAGCTGACCACTGACCACCAATGTCAATCACTTTTTTAATGTTCGTGGTCATTTGAACATTTGCTACCAGGTAGTCGAGGAACACATGTTTTCTTCACTGTGAGTCATCAAAACACTGCCAGAATGAATGACGATGTCGGAATAGAGGATCCGTGGGGTGCCGGAACATATACAGAACCTAAGACTCCCACCTACGATCTTCCCACCTCCCTCGATGAAGTGACGATTTCCCCAACTCTCGGCGCACCACGTTTTACAGAAGTAGCCGAAGATCCACTAGTACGAGCAGTAGTGGATGATAAACATCTTACGAACGAGGAAAAGGCAGTTCAACTCCAGGGACTATTTTCGCGAGCTGCGAGTAATGGAGACATTAGGTGTTTGCGGTATATGTTGCAAGGCAGTGCACGACCATTTATAGACATCGATGCCGAGGATGAGGATGGCAGCACCGCATTGATTCATGCTGCTTGTTTTGGACATGCCGATGTTGTCAGAGCTTGTACCTATCTCTTCATCCTTCTGAACTAATGTAGTACTTGATGCCGGAGCTTCTGTAGATAAGCAAGATAATAGGCAATGGTCTGCGTTGATGTGGGCAACCACCAATTCACAACCTAATATTGTACGAGTGTTACTGGATCACGGGGCATCTCCGAATGTGAAAACAGGAACAGGCAGAACAGCATTGGACTTCTTAAGCAACGATGACTCTAATCGAGAGATCGAAGAATACCTCCGCCATTCAAACGGCAATGAAATTGGAAGTGTAGGCGCCAGTGATGACTGGTATGACAGGGGATTTGGAGCGGATGTAGAAGAACAATATGCAGAGTCAGAACGAAGACGAAGGATGATGATGGAAAGTGCCTTTAATTTGGAGGTTGACCTATCAAGCCTCGGTCTCGATGAGCAACATGAAGTACTTCATCTCTGAGGTCTTCTCTAATAGTAGGACTTGGCCTCAGATGAGGATGCTCCTGAATTTGTCTGGGAGAAGTGCCTTCCAGATCAAATGTTCGTGTTCACGGAAGCGGATCTACCCGCGTTACTGAATGTTGTCATCAACAACATGTTACCGCAACGTTCCGCCGCTCAGAAACCTATTCCTGCAAACTTCATTTTCCTCGCTGCTCGATATGCTCATTATTATCAGAATGACGAGATGCTGCACGGTCTGTTCGAAGAAGTGGCTGCGAGAATCGAGCATGTGCTCAAGACTCATCCAGATGATATGACGATTCATGCTTTTTGGATATCCAACACTCTGCTCTTATTGCACTATCTGAAAAAAGACCCTGGTTTAATGACGGTCAGTATTGAATTCCAAGTCAAAATCTCAGAACTGTTACAAGAGTCCTATCTAAGCCTCATTCGGGATGCCGAGAGACGAATAGGCAGAGTCCTCGATTCCGCAATCCTGGACAACGAAACCATCCAAGGCCTAGACGAACTGCACTTTGGTGACGAATGGCGCATATTCCGATCCCGAACACGAAACACTCCAAAATCCCCTTCATCCTATGCCCGAACGCCATCCCCTCGCCGACGCGCCGAACCAAGTCCCCGAAATGTCACAAGTTTATTATCGAGCACTCAATTCATTCTAGAAACATATGATATTCATTCTATTATTATTGCACAGTGTCAAGCACAGTTGTTTTCCTGGTTGGGTGCAGAGCTATTTAATCGGATATTGTCAAAGAAAAAGTATCAGTCGAGGAGTAAGGCGATGCAGATTAGACTTAATGTCTCGGCGCTGGAAGATTGGTTGAGATTGAATGTTAAGGGACCTTCGGGAGAATCACCGGTGACGGATACTGCAGCGCATATAAGACGGACTGCAAGTGAGATTTCAAGAGAATTTCTTGGGCCGCTTATACAGTTACTGCAGTGGCTTCAAGTTGTATCGTCAGTTGGGGAAGATGAAGCTATCTTTCGAACGACAGTTAAGGCTTTGGATTTACTCACGCCTGCCCAACTTTTGTCTGCAGCCAACAACTATCGAGCAGAAGTCGGAGAACATACAGTACCAAAGAAATTCAAGGAGATTTTAAAGGCAATGGAACTTGAGAAGGAGGAGGCCAGGCGAAAAGCTCGATCGAGAGCATCTTTCCCTACAACTCTCCGAGGCACTCCACCACCTGGATCGCCAACTCTCCCGCCAACTCCTCGAACTGCCACTCCTGTACAGATACCGAAATCAAATCTCGATGAGGATGAGGAGATACCTCCTCCGTCAACATTACTTTTGCCGTCCGATACACTCCTACCATTTGCATTGCCGACGACGTTAGACATGATTGCGACGTATGGCGCTGGTATCGGTGGCACACATCGAGAAAAATATGTCCCAACACTTCCTCCAGAATTCATCGAAAAACTAGACAGCGTGAGCGCTAAGACGGCTGGCGTCCCCTTAGGCGGTGTTCAACGAACATGGGTCGAAGAGGAAGAAGGTGAACATGAAGAACTGGAAGTAGCAGAAAAATTAGCTGTGCAACAAAGTGCAGGATGGGGTCAACAGTGAACATCGCTTTTCTTACTCGGAATCATGTACAGTAGCAACAAATAATGCATTGACAGGCATCATCCACGGCGTACTTTAATCGCATTCTCATTTTTTATCCGCATCGTGCCTATATGCATGCCACTGACCCTTTCATTTCACTATTAATACATTTGCAAAAGTGCAAAGAGAAAGCAAAAATATTTATTGTCTTCGTTCACTGACACTTCGTCCACGTGAAGAAGGAATGTTCAACCCATTCACAACATCATTCTCAGCAATCACTTTTCCCTCCAAATACGGCTTTGCTGGTCTTGTATTCTCACCTGCATTCTCCTTGTTGGAAGTTGTCAATCCACTTAACATTCCACCTAGTTTCTTACTCCAGCTGGACTTCCTTGGACCAGCAGGCATTTCCGTCATACCTCGTCCTGGACTATTCGTATTGGTAGAACTCAAACTCAAAATCCGGCGTTGTGGAGTAAGCGGCGGTGCCACTGTCGTCTCTCTAGCAACAACGTCCTTGACCTGTGTATTTGGAAGTCCTTTTCCCAGAATTAAAGGAGATTTCTTCATTTTGACATGCTTTGAGCCAGAGAGTTGGACTGCCGTTTTTGCGCGAACGATTCGGGATTCAAGAACTTCTGCTTTCTTGGTGAATGATTCGAGTTCGAGGTTACGGAGGTAAATAGTTGCTTCGAGACGAGCTACTTCGGCTTCGAGTTTGGATTTTCGTTCGAGGACGGATTCGAGTTGAGATTCTTCGGTTGTAAGACGAGTAGATGTGGAGTTTAAGTGTGTTGTCAGGGTATTGATACTTTCGGTGAGAGTAAGCAGTTGAGTGACGGCTTGATTTGCGTTTGCCAGGATACTCTCTACTGCAGCCTTTTCTTCATCTAGTTTATGCGCAGAAGGAGGTGGAGGAGGAGGCGGTTGTGGAGGAGGTGGAGTTTCTTGTTGTGTGCGCAAAGAGTCGAGTTTGGTGTATAGAGCTGTAAGGTCCATTGTTGAACCTGACGAGGAAATAAGTTTCTTTATTTCGTCAACGGTGTTGGAATCTTGTTGTTTAGATTCGAGAACTTGTTTCCTCAGACTATCCAGTTCTGTGGCATTATCTTTCGATCGACGCATCAAGGTTTGCAGGGTCGTCAAAACCGATGTTGTTGTCGTAGAAATAGTATTTAGTTGATCCGCGATTGACGAGATATCATGTTGTGAACTCGATCCAAACGATTGAGCAATCGTAGGCGAAACAGAAGAACTAGGAGACTGCATTTTGGACATGGAAGCAGATGGCGAATGACCTCGTTGTCTTGAAAAGTACAATTGGTCTAATTTCATGGATTCTGTCCGGGAATGACGACCATACTTTGTTGGAGAATCAGCAGAGGAGAAGTGTGTGAGTTCTTTGTCCTTTGGGGACTTTGGAAGTGGGAGAGGAGGAGGATTTCGCGCTGTTGCACAGAAGCCACACATCAGTAAACATTCCTGGGCTTGCCAATTACGGCAGGGGAATTACCTGGGTCCGAGGAATCCCAGACTGGCTTGACACTCAGTGGGCTGTTGTTGGATGGGCTTCTACTAAGACTCATTGTGTTGACGAGCGAAGGCGAGTCAAAATTGGCGGTGGAAATGCAAATTGGTGATGATGTTGATGGATGTTTTTTCAATGCATCATTTGTTTACGCGTGGTCCGTGTACTCCCAAAACTTTACAGGCACGTGATACAGAAACCCGCTCACCTTCAACCCAACCACCTTATCTTCTTCAGATCCTCATCTATTAGACTTGAAAATGCGGAGTTCTCTTCAGATACTAGCCATATGAAGACACTTGCTTTGGGCATAGAAAGGCTCTCAATCATTGTTATTCTGTGCCTGAATCTGTGGCGCAGGACGTTGCTGGACTATCGGCCGTCCCTGCGCGTAGTGCGCTGATCCTCAATTCCTATCCTATCGGACACCCCAGATAAGTTTCGGGCTCGCCGTTCATTCTCCGAACAATTGACCCTTGATATCGTCTCTAAATCCTACAATCATGACCGACTGGAAATCGAAAGCCGCTGCCAAACGAGAATCCATCGCCGCCTCAATCCCCAAAGAATGGATCATCCCAGGAATTTCTCCACAATCCGTTCCAAGGGCAATGGACTTTCCCTTCAGCGACCACCTCTCCCCCTCCGAAATGGAAATCACTTCTCTCAACGCAATTGACCTTGTATCTAGCATTGCAAAAGGCCAATATAAAGCGGTAGATGTTGCTAGAGCGTTTGCACACCGTGCTGCTATTGCGCAACAATTAACGAATTGTATTATGGAGTTTTTCTGGGATAAGGCGGAGAAACAAGCGAAGGAATTGGATGCGTATTATGAGAAGTATGGAAAGACTGTCGGACCGTTACATGGATTACCCATTAGTTTGAAGGATCAGTTTAGAGTTGAGGGCGTGGAGACTTGTATGGGATATATTGGGTGGCTTGGACATATTGAGACAAGTGATTCTGTGTTGACGCATATTCTTCGCGAGCTGGGTGCTGTATTTTATGGTATTGCCCCTTTCAATTGGGTAGTACTGAAAGACAGTCAAAACGACGGTACCACAAAGTTTGATGTGTGGTGAGACTATTAACAACATCACTGGGTATTCGCTCTCGAGTCATCACTCACCCTTAGGGTCACGGTGAATCCACACAATAACAAGCTCTCTTGTGGCGGCTCATCGGGCGGAGAAGGTGCATTGATTGCATTACGAGGTTCCGTTCTTGGACTTGGAACAGATATCGGTGGATCAATCCGTATCCCAGCCGGCTTCAATGGTCTCTATGGCTTACGTCCTTCTCATGGTCGAATGCCATACAACATGCTCGCCAATTCCATGGAAGGTCAAGAGACAATTCATTCAGGTGCGGATCTAGAATCCCTTGGATCGCACTGACAATAGTTGTCGGACCAATTGCACATTCCATTGCGGATATGAGATATTTCACGAAAGCAGTCTTATCAGCTCTCCCTTGGTTCCAAGATCCCAAGGTCATTGAATTACCTTGGCGGCCTGAACATGAAGAACAAGTCCAAGGACGAAAGCTCACGTTTGGTCTAATGAAATGGGATAGTTTAGTTATGCCTCATCCCCCGGTGCAACGAGGCATCAAAATAGTTGAAGAAGCATTGAGATCTCAAGGCCACGAAATAATCGACTTTGAAGTCCCCGATGCAAAAGAAGCTGATCGTATTGTGGTATTACATTCCCTTCCATTTGAACAATTGAGCTGAGATCTAGGGTAAAATATATGCGGCGGATGGAGGCAGAGATATTATTGCAGCGCTGGAATTATCAGGAGAACCAATTATCCCTAATATCGGTGATGTAGTAAACTTGGATGTACCACCTGCTAGTATCAACGATGTCTGGCAAATTCAACTGGAGAAGACGGCTTATCAAAAGAAGATGTTGGAAGTATGGAATCAAACTGCTAAACGCACGAAATCTGGAAGACCTATGGATGCCTTTATTTCACCTCTTGCCCCGTTTGCTGCTGTCTCGCATAACGATTATGATCATGTCTCTTATACTACTTGGGTATCTCCTCTCGTTACAAGGGCTCATTTGGTGTTTAGATTAATTTGATTGACTATCCTTCTTGTGTGGTGCCAGTGACATTTGCGGATAAGAATATCGACAAGAAGGATACCAGTTACAAACCAATCAGTGATTTGGATCAACTTATCTGGAGTAAATGTATCTCACCTTCCTCAAAAAGAAGTTAACGTCAGATGATCCTGAGACATATCATCATGGACCAGTTGCAATACAAGTTGTTGGCCGTCGTCTCCGCGAGGAACAAATTCTCGAAATCGCAGAAATAGTCTCGAATGCTGTTCACAAGTAGTTATAATTCCCATTATTAGCCAGACTCGCTAGCAATACATTTCTGACCTATTACACCCACTTTTCCATCCTCAGAAGTTCCTCGCCTACTTCTTCCTACATAAAAATGCGCCATGATCATCATAGAGTCCTGTCCCAATCATGACACCTCGTGAATGGTCTATAGCAGCTCCAGTAGCAGAATGAAACCATTCTCCGTCATCTTGAACTTCAGTCCTAACATTCCAACTCTCCTTATAATTTCTCGCTCTGTACAACTTCCCCGCTTTCCCACCTCTTGGATCTTCCTTCTCTTTAACACCATCTTTAATTGGTCTCGCACTAAGTATCCAAGAAGCTGCCTTTCTAATCCCCTTCACATCTTGTGTTAAATGGATGATATTCGGATGAGCGCCAATCACCAATTGGCTTTGTCCCCACTCATCTGAAGAAATGTACCCTTGATTGTCGAAATGAATGTTATCTCCATGTCCATTAATTGACACGAATTCCTTGAATTTGAGATTATTCGTTACTGAGTCTCGAGAATAAACACCGAATCCACCGCGCGACGATTCCACTATGAAAAGTGTGGAAAAGTCAGGAGTTGATGTAATTCCATTGGCAACACGTTGAAATTTAGCTACCTTCCGTGCAATAACTTCATTATCACTTATATCCACAAAGGTAGTCCATGTGAGCGGTGACGCAGAATACGTTTCAAAACCATGTAATATGAAAGAATTGGCAAGGCGAAAGCTGTGGTCGTTAGTGACGTACAGTTGGGTTGAAGAGATGGGTAGGATGGCATTTGCGTTGGGCATGAGAGGATGTGAAATACTGCGTTCCCAGTGGAATTTAGGTGGTGAGGTGTGCGAGATGTGGAATAGTTCGATGGAAGATTGATTACGTCCTGCATTTGCGACAAAGAGTGTTGAGTGCAGGGGTTGATGGAAGAATGCTGCACCGAGGGGATGGAAGTCCATTTGCGGTGGAATGCTGAGAGAGAGAGTCTCAATGATCACAGGATCTTGTTTGTAATCCACTAATACCAATTGTCCTTTTGGATTAGGGTCTTGGAGAGGTCCCTATACAAAAGCATTAATATCGCCAACATGGAGATAGGTAATAAGGTGGGAGAACCATTACTGTGTTCCATTTTCGTCTGTTAGAGTCACAAGTAAGAAGTGCGAATCCGAATTCCTTCCAGAGAACAACGTCTTCGCACATTCCTCCGCCAGGCACTTGAATAGTCTGACATGTCCAATCAGGATGATATTGCGAAGCAAAGCTGGCTGGAAACCAGATATACAATTGTCCGAAATGGAATTGCCACACAGCTAAAAGCGCAAAAGGGATCAAATTGATGAGCAGTTTGGTGAGGTTCAAGTGCATGTTGTACCCAAAAAGGGTAATGGTACCTGGCGGCCAATCCGATCTAATGAGAGACAATTAGCAATGGCTTTTAGGGAAGTTACTTGGGGGTCGAGTCTCCTTGAGAGGAAGTTGCCATTTTGAGTGCAATGAGGGAATGGCAATGCGGGGTTGAGCTTCACAAGTTTGTTGAATTACTTGTATCCGTTGAAGCGTGACACTGCCCACGTGCCTGGATTAAGTAAATGTCTTCAGGAGTTAGGGTCGTTAACAGCAGGAAATCTCCACAGAGGTCGATTCAGAGGTCAGTTCTAAGCCAGTCTGTCAGATACGAGAAGATATTCATAGGCTTGTAAATTATTCTAAAAACAGAGTTCCTTTGCCCCTTAACTCATGCATCTGAGGTAGAAATTATCACGGGGAAGTTGGTTCGAGTGACCTTTCGGGTGGTAAGAAGATCTTATCGCGATTGGCCATCGTTAAGTAATCCACACAAGTATGAATGCCTGTATCGGTCTGAGACTTTTGCAGAACTAAAATCAAGCAATATTTAGCCGATTGTGAATTTGATTCACAACACGACAAAACATTTCGCCCATCATCGCTTTTCAGGGGGTCGACCAGGAGATGCGTAATATCGTCATACTAGGAGGTTCTTCTCATCCTTCGCTGGCAAAAGCGATATGTACTCGTCTGGGCATCACTGAAGGCGCGGTGACACTCGGCAAATTCAGCAATGGCGAAACACGAGTGCAAATCCAGGAAAGTGTAAGAGGGAAAGATGTCTTCATTATTACTACGGGATGCGGTGAGATTAATGAAATACTCATGGAATTGTTTATCATGCTGAGTGCTTGTAAAACTGCAAGCGCAAGAAGTATCATCCTGCTCTGAAACATTTTTGTATGTTAACTTGTGCGATAGAGGTCATTACAGTCTTACCTGTCTTCCCATATTCAAGACAACCTGATATTCCGTATATCAGGCCGGATACGCCTCTGGCGAATGCACCGGCAATGCTTTTCAAAGATTCCTTTACCACTTCCTCTGTTCCACCAACACCCTTCCCAGATTCCAGAACATCATTCATTCACTCACCTACTAAAGAATCTCCAGCACCGTCCGAAAACAGCAGTGTTTATGCATCTCTAACAGAACAGTCTATCACACCAAGTACTTCAGGTGCTGTCGTCGGTACCTCTCTCCTCGTCGAAAGATGATGCTAACGCATTAGAAAACGGGAGACGTTGGGATGAAATTCTGGAAATCGGCCGTAGAAATAGGGGAAACTATCGCCAATGGGTAACTCAGTCAGGGACACTTGTAGCCGAACTCCTTAGCGTCGCAGGAACGGATCAAGTTATCACCATGGACCTCCACGATGCTCAATTCCAAGGCTTTTTCAACATCCCCGTCGAAAATTTATTTGCACGGCCACTGCTCATGAGATACATCATGACGCGAATCCCAGGTTACAAGAAAGCTGTCGTCGTTAGTCCCGATGCCGGTGGTGCTAAGAGAGCTACTAAAGTCGCTGATACGCTTGGGATGGATTTCGCTTTGATTCATAAGGAGAGGAGAAATCAGAAACAGGCGCTGGTTGGTAATGTAGCTGGCAAAGTAGCTGTTCTCATTGACGATTTGGCTGATGTAGCTTTCCCCCTTCCCTGTTTCTGTATGTTGGAGTATGGATGCTGATGATAGACTGCACGGACATTGGTATTAGCAGCACAAGTCCTCAAAGAATCCGGTGCTACAAAAATATACGCCCTTCTCACTCATGGAATCCTTTCAAGTTCAGCAACAGCCTTAATAAAGAGTTCTTGTATTGATAAACTGGTTTGCACCAATACCGCACCGCAAGACGAGCATATGCGAGAATTACAGGAACGGATGGATGTTGTTGATGTTGCGCCTGTGTTTGCCGAGGCAATTAGGAGGATATACAATGGGGAGAGCGTGAGTAATTTATGGAGCATGGATTACTGGACTGGCGTGGAGATTATTGAGGGGAGATGAAAACAGTTCTTTTAGTTATTTTTTTCCCGTCGTATTGCAGTTTCATAGCAGTTTGCATATGCTTTTTGGGGTGTATTTTTATATCATTAGAAGCATTAGGTTCTACAGTCCGCAGATTACACAATCCTTAGACTATGCAGTTTAAGAAGAAAAGCATCTAAGAGCAGCATTCATATGTCTGACGCTTGAAATGAAAGCCATCCGGCTCCTTCGGCTCCTCCGACTATTGCGACGGCATCGCGGACCGAGACCTGCAACTCGCTCAAATCGGATACGGTAGGAATATCACACTCAATATCTATCTCGACATTCCGATGACATTCCGACTAGGCGACATTGACGTCACATAAACGAGATTTCAGTTCAGGATCCGTGCACATAATTAAGTAACTCCATCGTGCCGAAAGCCAAGAATTTCTTGGCCCCACGGAGAAGGGCCAAACAAAGAAAAGCTAAATCACGTACCGAAATAATGTTTGTTGGGGAATACAGCCGGTAGCGACTTTGTTCCGATCCGTTAGGTGGGCGCGCATCCGGAAAGTCACGATCGCTAGCTGAATCTGGCACTCGATTGTCCCTAAATAGAGGTGGCGGTGCGATTCTTGGGAGCGTCACCACTTCTGTAATGCTTTGTTAAGCTGTTATCTCGCATGACAAATTGAGGTGGATAGATAAGTGCGACGTAAAGAAACGAACCTTGATTTAAGTCCTCAACCAAAAGTTTCGTTCGAGCTATAGCTAGAAGTTAAATTGGTGGATTACATTGTCAGTGCGTTGATTAGTTGGTTGGGAATCCGGTGGTTGATAACTGGACTGAATTATTCTCATATTAAATAAATGAACCCGTAGATCCGGCCTCCCCAACCAGCGGCCTGGGACGCCTCGCTTTATATTGTCTTTAAGCTCTGCTGTCGGTTGCTGCAGTTAATATTTAACAACAAACCTTCCCGACAGACCGCTATCGTCATTATCTGGCAACATTGCCACTCCAAGTTGTGAACAGGAACCTCACGAAAGTGTGAAAAAAGGGGTGTGAGGACCCAACGGTAACCTAAATCCCACCTGGCAATTAAACCTACCGTCAGCGGACACAATTCCAAGTCTGTGCTTTTTCCGAAAATAATAAGAAAAGAAAAAGCTTAACAGTCCGGCGACGTTAATCACATCGACCACCAAAACAATTTTCAAAACGACTTTCTTTCCCTGCGATGTCTTTACAGAGGCAATCAACACAGCAGCCAGTTTCTAATATCGTTGAGAATAATCGTATTCAAGCATGAGTGTTATTGTACTTTCCCCTTTCCACTGTTCGCATCTCTCCCGTGGCGATATCTTGTCTTCGATAGATATACGAGTCTAAAGGCTAATTTGGTAGTTGGCATTTGGCCATTTTTGCGAACAACATGGTCCGTCGATTATTTCTACGTTACAAGCTCTTCCACCCGATCCTGATAATGCACCGCCTGTGTTTTCACCTGTAATGCAACATACTGTACCTCCGTTGCCAGGCCAATCGAGTTCCTATCCTCCTGGTCCTGCATCTACATCGACAAGTGCTTCAACCTCATGCGCAGCTTGTTCCATGCATCTTCCCCAATCAATCTCATCTCAATTATCACGTCCCCAAGCACCCACATTACGTACTGTCGATCCAACAACAGGATACGCCTACGTAACCACCCGCCATCCTAAATCGCAAACACGATATTCCGTCCTAAGAACAGCCGTAGTCAAAGCCCTTTCCTCAGAACTTATCCCCTCCCGAACAGGACCTGTATTATTCGGTGATGCACACAATGGATATACAATAGCTTATGTCTTTGCAATTGACGATGCAGAAGCAAGAGGAGGTAAACGCGAGGGAAGAAGATGGTATGCTTTCCTAGCATTATTTGAATGTGAATCAGAAGCTACTGCAGCTTGGCCATGGGTAACATCTTGTTTTGAACGTCTTGCTCGTGGTTTGAGAGACTGTGCTACAAAACGAGCTAGTCTCCCTGTTTCGAATGCTGCAGCGGAAGGATCTGCTGTGAGAGAGGACATTGAACAAGTTTTTATAGTGACGCTTGACGAGAGGAGTCCTTCTCATCAGAGAACGAGGGGAAGTTTTGGACATCCGGATGGTGGGTATGTGCGGAGACCGAGGTTTGGGAATCCGGGGGGGATTGGAACGTATAGTTCTGCTACTACAAAGGGGTTGGGGGAGTTGATTGGTGTGGAGAGTGTAGATGTTGAGATTCACGCTGGATTGAGTTGGATTATGAGTGGATTACTTGGTCCTAGAAGAGATGTAGCAGAAGAAAGATCGACGAGTAATGAGCAGGAGAATCGACCTGAACCGCTACCTGTGGTGGGAGAACATGGGAGATGAGCTGTTGGTGGATGTGTATGAGTATAGGTGTGTGGATGTAAAGAAAGATGGAGGATTGTGGCTTTGCTTTTCTGGTGTGAGGAATTAGAAGAGATACCCATCCGAGGGAGGAGGTTTTATTTTCAGGGAGTTTTCCTTTTCAAGAAATGAACAATTATTATGGATGACTTTGGATAATGGATGTTCAGGAGAACAAACAGAATATAGAGAGAGACATCTTCTGTAATCTAGACAGATTTCTAGTGGTACGTTGTGGTGGAATGTATCATATGCAGAAACGGAATTTCAAAGCACCTTTTGTATCTGATGAACCCTTTACAAACGTTTATTTATTGACCTACCCAGTCACCATGCGACACCGCGAGTCCCCAACACCGCTAAGAATACTATGCCTAATGAGAATGCACAAAAACACTGATGATTCCCCCTAGTCGTCGACTTTCCGTCGAGACAAAACCAATGAACAAATATATATATATCTGATGATTTCTTACCCAAAACCTGACCCGCTCCCTCTGACACCAGTTCCCTCTGACACCAAAATAAAGAGAAGAGACATAATGAAAAACCAATTCAACAATAGTAAAAACAAAACACCCAATTAACCTTAAAACTGATTCAATAAGGTTATAAACTATACATCCTCTTGTCCTTAATCTTCGTTTCGAATTCATTTATCTTCCCTCTGGTTGAGGAGTAGAAAATAATGATCCTCCATAATGTTCTCTAACAGGAGTATGACATTCATCCGTCGTAAAAACACTATCTTGTCTGTCGCGCGAGATACTGAAACTCTCCCTCAAACTCCCTGGTGGAGTAAGATAATTGCGAGGTTGCCAGTCATACGATGCTTGGAAAGGAGATTGTTGGAAGGGAGATTGATGTGGTGATGGTGTACATGGGAGACGCTCATAACCGGCTGAAGAAGGAGGTTGAACGAATTCCTTGAAAGAAGGAAGAATGGTGGTGGGAGGTGGAGAGGTTTGACGTTGAGTATTATTTACTCTCTTTCTGATGATGATGATTCTGTTATTACCATCCCAGTGATAGTGTCGGTTTAGGTACCAAAACTCGCCTCCCAATCGTTTGTCGCCGGGAGCAGGCCAAGAAACGTTGTCGCCTGCCTGGAATCGCAATCCTTGTAATGCGCGGCCGGTCGCTAAGAGGGTGCAGATCTCGTCGGGGGTCATCTTAGGACCGTAATGGTCCAAGGTGAGGTCAGATGGGAATGGTGGAGGTGTGATAGTAATGGGTGCAGCGGGCGCGATATCTCGACGTTTGGGAGGAGGTAATGACACTTCATCATCGGAATCGACGTCCTCTTCCATTTCTTCGGCTCGTCGTTTTTCAATTTGTTTCTGTTTTGCAGATTTTGGTTTACGACCCGGTCGAGGTTTCTCGGCATTCGTCGTTTCTGCAGGAGGTGGTCGACATTCTTTAACAAAGTCAGGACCAAATAGGGGTTCGAGATAATGTCGAATCTTGTAACATTTCTCGACACATACTTTTCTTGCAACATCATATGGGATCCTATCTGTTAGCAATGACTTTCATAAAGAGATGTTACCAAGATCCTTGGACTTCAATTTGTCCTCCGCGGACTCTGGAAACTTGTGCTTCGTAGCCTCTCAAAAAGTCGTTCTATCATATTAGCGGTAATCTCGAAACGTAAGTCTCACCACTTTGATATTCGGATCCAAAGCTTTACAGATATTTGTGAATTGGACGTATCCATTCTCTCGGCCCCATCTGATGCGCAAAGTGGGATCCAACATC
>Ga0335073_10002137_pt1 | contig 27049 bp, 22 predicted proteins | sample Lox_Sample_22_FD_207093 | JGI IMG/M metagenome (GOLD analysis project Ga0335073, IMG submission 207093) | Soil microbial communities from Loxahatchee National Wildlife Refuge, Florida, United States - Lox_Sample_2.2 | ecosystem: Environmental > Terrestrial > Soil > Wetlands | place: USA...
ACGCGCCGACCGCGTCGGCCTGCGGTGACGTCTGCGTGAGCAACTGGCCGCCGGACACGGGCACGCCCCGGCTGGCCGCCGGGATCCGGCTGTCTGGCACGCTCGGCACGATCATCCGGCCCGATGGCACGATCCAGGCCACGTATAACGACCACCCGCTGTACACCTACGCGGGCGACTTCGAGCCGGGCGATGTGGGCGGCAACGGCACGAGCGAGTTCGGCGGGCTCTGGTACGCGGTCAATGTCGGTTGACGCCTGGTAACGGGGGTATCAGCCTCCTGTGTCGTCACCAGGGGAACGGGCGGCGCGGTCGCAGGCGACCCAGTCGCAGGACACGGGTACCCAGGAGGCGCATGGCCGGCGATTGCTGGTCATTTACCTCGCGCTGATGCTCGCCTTGCTGCTGAGCGCGCTGGACCAGACGATCGTGTCCACCGCGCTGCCGACGATCGTGAGCGACCTGGGCGGCCTGTCCCACCTGTCCTGGGTGGTCACCGCGTACCTGCTCGCGAGCACGGCGACCACTCAGGTGTGGGGCAAGCTGGGCGACCAGTACGGCCGCAAGTACCTGTTCCTCACCGCGATCGTCATCTTCCTCATCGGGTCCGCGCTCTGCGGCCAGTCGCGGAACATGGGCGAGCTCATCGCTTTCCGCGCCCTGCAGGGCGTCGGCGGCGGCGGCCTGATCGTGCTCACTCAGGCGATCGTCGGCGACATCGTCCCCGCCCGGGAGCGGGGCAAGTACCAGGGCGCGTTCGGCGCGGTGTTCGGCGTGGCGAGCGTGGCCGGCCCGCTCCTCGGCGGATTCTTCGTGGACAACCTGAGCTGGCGCTGGGTGTTCTACATCAACCTGCCGATTGGCGCGCTGGCCCTGGTGGTGATCGCCGTGGTGCTGCCGGCGACGAGCGCGCGGCGCAAGCACAAGATCGACTACCTGGGCGCGACGCTGCTGGCCGGGTTCGCGGTCAGCGTGGTGCTCGCCACCTCCTGGGGCGGCACCACCTACCCCTGGGGCTCGGCACAGGTCATCGGCCTGTTCGTCCTCTCGGCCGTGCTGCTGTTCTGCTGGTGGCTGTCCGCGCGGCAGGCGGCGGAGCCGGTGCTCCCGCTGAAGCTGTTCCGCAACTCCGTGTTCACCGTGGCCGCCGCGATCAGCCTGGCCGCCGGGTTCGCGATGTTCGGGGCGCTGTCCTACCTGCCGCTGTTCCTCCAGGTGGTGCACGGCGTGACACCCACGATCTCCGGGGTGTACCTGCTGCCCATGGTGATCGGCTTGCTGATCACCTCGGTGGGCAGCGGGCAGCTCATCGCGCGGACCGGCAAGTACAAGGTGTACCCCATCGTTGGCACATTCCTCATGGCGGTCGCGCTGTTCCTGCTGTCCACGCTGGACGAGACCACGCCGACGCTGGTCATGAACCTGTACTTCTTCCTGCTCGGGTTCAGCCTCGGCCTCGTTCTTCAGGTGCTCGTCATCGCCGTGCAGAACACCGTCGACTACGCCGACCTCGGCGCCGCCACCTCCGGCGTGACGTTCTTCCGGTCGATCGGCGGCTCCTTCGGCGTCTCGGTGTTCGGCGCGATCTTCACTAACCAGCTGGTGCACAACCTCGCCAACGCGCTGCACGGCGTCGCCCTGCCGCCCGGGTTCAGCGTCGCGGCGATCGAGTCAAGCAGGAACCTGCTCAAGAGGCTCCCGGCGGACGTGCAGCACGACATCTTGCACGCCTACAGCATCTCGCTGCACCCCGTGTTCCTGACCGCGGTGCCGATCGCGCTTGTCGCGTTCGTGCTCTCCTGGTTTCTGCGCGAGGTCCCGCTGCGCACCACGACAGGCGAAGCGGCACGCAACGTGGCGAGCGCGGCAGACCTCGGCGAGGGCATTGGCGCGACGCCGACCGAGCGCTCGTCGGCCGCCGAGGCCGAGCGGCTGCTGACCCGGCTGTCCGGCGCGGACCTGCGCCGGTTCGGGTACGCCAAGCTCGCCCGGCTTGCCGGGCTCGACCTGCCCGGCAGCGAGTGCTGGGTGCTGACCCGGCTCGCCAGGCAGGGCGCCACCCCGGGCCCGCAGCTGGCCATGCAGGCCGGCGTGACCGTGGCGGAAGGCCACCCGGTCGCCGAGCGGATGATCAGCAAGGGGCTGATCATCAGGAACGACGGCGTGCTCGCGCTGACTGGCGACGGCGCGCGGACCGCGGACAGGCTCTTCGTCGCCCAGCGCCAATGGATGCGGGACCAGCTCTGCGGCTGGTCCCCTGAGCAGCACGCCGAACTCGAGCACGTGCTCAGCAAGCTCTCCCGCGCGCTCCTCGGCGACGAGGCGGACCGCAGCTTGGTCGATAAATAACTGTCCGCCCGCCCCCACTTCTCTCCCTGTTATCCCGAACGAGCCCAGCCGACTCCACACCGCCCGCTCTCTCCTCTTGCTGTTACCAGCTTCTCTTGCTGTTACCAGCAACGACCCAGGCCGACTCCGCGCCGCCCGCCGCCCGCCACCCGCCACCTCTCTTGCTGTTATCAGCGCTCACAGTGGTTGCGAGCTGCTGCTACAGCATGCCTGGGTAGAGCAGCGCCAGCTGGTGCGGGTGCCCCGCGATCAGCCGGATCTCGTCGTCCGTCAGCGGCCTGCCCGTCGCCGAAGCGCACAGTTGCACGAGCGAGAACGTCAGGTCCTCGTCGTCAGGGTCGACCTCGATCCCGAGCCCGTCGAGCACGTGCCGCAGCCCCGCCTTGCCGCCGTACTCGCCGGTCAGCACCACCCGCCCCTCGCGCGCGAACCAGTCGTGCGGGAACGGCCCGAGGACCGAGTCGTCGTAGAGCTCGTAGTTGGCGCGATCCTTCAGCGCGCCGTCGGCGTGGATGCCCGACTCGTGCGCGAACGCGTTCCGCCCGACACCCGGCCAGGCGGGCGGCAGCGGCTGGCCGAAGGCGTAACTCGCCCACAGCGCGAAACGCCGCGCCCAGGATAGGTCGAGCGGGTCGCCGATCCGCCGCTGCGCCGCCTCCATGCCGAACCCGTGCTGCACCGCGAGGACACACGACAGCAGGTCCGCGTTGCCCGCCCGCTCGCCGATCCCGTTCACGCACGTGTTGATCCAGGCGTCGTGTCCCGCGTCTAGGTCGCCGAGCGCGCCGGCCAGGGAGTTCGCGACGGCCATCCCGAGGTCGTTGTGGCAGTGGGTCTCCACAGGCATGCCCGCGGCGGACGCTAGCTTGGCGAACCGCTCCCTGATCCGACCCGGTGTGTCCCCGCCGATCGTGTCGCAGTACCTGAGCCGCGTGGCACCGGCGTCCCGTGCCGCTAGCGCGAATTCGAGCAGGAAGCCGTCATCGGTCCGCGACCCGTCCTCGGCGTTGACGCCGATCGTCTGCGCGCCCGCCGCCTTCGCTTCCCGCACCGCGGCGGTCATCTCGGCGATGATCGAGTCGCGGTCCAGCTTGCCGCGGAACTTATGCGCGATCATCTGGTCGGACGTGGAGATCGACTGTTTGTTGGGCCGCTGGCCGGGCCGGTCTGGCACCCCCGGGGGCGCCGCCGCCCCGGGGGGGGCGACCGCGCGACACCAGCCCGACAGGCGCAGGCTGCCGAACGCTCCCGCGTCTGCCATGGCCACGCACGCGCGCACATACGGCGCCTCGTGGAACAGGAACGGGAAGCCGACCTCCGACTGCGCCACCCCCAGCCGGCCAAGGTAGAAGTTGACCATGATCTTGCCGAATTTGGAGAGGCCGGTCCGCGCGGTCTGCACGCCGTCCCTGTTCGTCACGTCGAGAAAGTGGATCTGAGGCATACGTCAAGATTGACAATCGATCCTCAACATAATCAACATTGATTTTAGTCAACCATCGACCACGAGCAGGGCAGCAGCGCTATGACCACCCTCCTGACCGCGGCCGAAACCGCCCGCCGTCTCGGCGTCAAGCCCGCCACCGTCTACGCGTACGTCAGCCGCGGCACGCTCGCCCGGGTGCGCGGCGCCGACGGCAGGGCCAGCCTGTTCGACCCCGCGGAAGTCGAGCGCCTCGCCAGGCGTGGCCGCCCGCGCCGCCCGGCCGGCGCGCTCGACATCACGGTCGAAACCCAGATCACCGAGCTCACCGCCGACCGCCTGCGCTACCGCGGCCTGGACGCCATAGACCTCGCGCGCACCCGCTCCTTCGAAGACGTCGCGATGCTGCTCTGGACTCGGGCGCTTCCGCCCAAGGCCACAGCCGGCGCACGCCCAGGGGCGGCCGGCCTCCAGCCTGAGGCCGGCCCGTGGGGGGCGTCAGCCGCCGCCCTCGCCGCCGGCCGGGCCGCCCAGTCCGCTCTGCCGTCGGCGGCCCTGCCGCTCGAGCGACTGCAGGTGATCGTCCCGGCGATGGCGGCCACGGATCCGCTGCGCCTGCAACTGGACCGTCCCGCGGTGATCGCGGCAGCGAAGTCCGTCATCGCGGGCATGGTGGCATGCCTGCCGCCGCCGGCCACCCCGACAGCATCAGCCCCCATCGCCTGGCAAGACACCACTGCCTGGCAAGACACCACTGCCTGGCAAGACACCACTGCCTGGCAAGACACCACCGCCTGGCAAGTGCCCAGCGTCCAGCGAGACTCCACCGACCGGCATGACCCGAGCGCCCGGCAAGAGCCGACCGGTCGGCAAGACCCCACAGCCCGGCAAGACGCCACCGCCCAGCGAGGCCCGGGGTCAGCCGCCCTCACCACACTGGTCACCCGCTTCGCGTCATTCCCCGACGACGCATCGGTCGCGGAGCGTCTGTGGACGCGGCTCTCCGCTCGGCGGCCAACGCGCGCGATGCTGACCGCGCTGTCCGCGGCGCTCGTGCTGCTCGCCGACCACGAACTGGCCGCCTCGACGCTGGCCGCGCGCGCTGCCGCCTCGGTCCGCGCCGACCCCTACGCGGTGGTCGCGACCGGCCTCGGGGCCCTGGGCGGTGCGCTGCACGGCGGCGCGTCGCTCGGCGTAGAGACGCTTCTCGCCGCCGCGGTCGGCCCCGCGGACGTGCCGCGCGTCGTCGGCGACATGCTGCGACGGGGGGAGAAGATACCCGGGTTCGGGCATGCGGTCTACAAATCCGCGGACCCGCGCGGTCAGCTGCTGCTCGAACTGACCCGCCGCGCGGCGCCCAAGTCGCGGCCGCTCGCGGTAGCCGACGCGATCATCGCCGAAGTCAGGCGCCGGTCACTGCCCGAGCCCAACGTCGACCTCGCGCTGGCGACGCTGGCCAGGTCCGCCGACATGATCCGTGGCGCTGGCGAGACAATCTTCGCCGTGGCACGCGTCGCCGGCTGGATCGCGCACGCCTTGGAGGCCTACGACACCCGGCCCCTGCGCCCCAGAGCCGCCTACACCGGTCCGGTGTACCCGTGACGGGGAGCCCCTTACAGCGTCTATAGGGATTGAAGCGTGGGGGTCTGCGCCCCAGGCGTCAGCGGATCGGGTTTCGGGATACACGATGGCAGGGGGTATGCCGCCTGATATGTCCCGATTTATCCGCATATCCGGGCCTAGGCGGCGTGAGCGCAGATGGCCCCTTTCATGATCATGGGTCAAAGGGGGTCGTTTTCGCACCCCAACGACCCATGATCATGATCGCCACCCGCTCTCTATACCCGGACGGGGTATTCAAAGAGAAAACTGGACGCCTCACTGGAAGCCCAGCAACCTCGGCCTTTCAACCTCTGTGGTGACTCCGGTCCCGGTGGCCTGTGTCACCGGTGTCAAACCGCGCCTGGCGCCGGCCTGACGCCGCTCGTTGCCGGCCGCAGCCCCGTCCGGGCGCGACTGCGCCGCCGTGACTTGTGGGCACGCAGGTCGGCGCGGGTTGGATCGGTGCCGTGTCCGGCGAGAACGGGGCCATGGCCAGTGTCGTCGCGTCGTTCGGCTTCCGCTGCGTAGCCGCCCGGCCCCGGCCGTGGCAGTTGAGCTCCGGAGCTCCTCTGGTCCAGCGAGTTGACCAGCGCGCACCCCATGATGCCGAGCGCCGTGAACGCGCCGGCGACAGCCAGGACAATGAGCAGGACTACCAGGATGTTCGCAGCGAGGCCGGATCCTGGATTCGAAAAGGTCGCCGAACCCGATGGCGGCGGCCGCGGTGGTCAGGCAGACGCACACCATGACGGGCGGGCTGGGCCGCCGGCGACGTGCGGCAGGCGGCCGCTCCTGCCCGGACGCGGCCAGTTCGGCCGGAATACCGTCGGTGAGCTCGGCCGGAGCGCCGGTGAGCGTGGCCGGTCCCTGTCGGGCGCTCGCATTCGGGCCAGCCCAGTCCGGATCGGCGTCGCGCTCCTCCTGGGACCGCCGATGACCACGACATAGCCGACACGCGGACGACGAGGTCGATTACGAGCTAGAGCGTGGATGACGAGCTAGAGCGGGTCAAGGTCGGCATCGGCGAGCAGGCGCGCGGCTGCCTCCGGGTCGGTGAGCAGCCCGGCGAGCAGCTGCCGAGCCGGCCAGCGGCCTGCTGCCCAGGCAAGCCCGGCGGCCAGGCCGGCCGGCCCATCGGCGTGCAGCACGCCGTCGGCATACCGCCAGGGCACCCCGGTGCCGTCAACGACGAGCTTGGCGTGGGCGTGGTAGAAGTCGGGGGCGTTCGGCAGGACCGTCCGGGCGAGCTCAGGAACGGGTTGGCGCTGCCCCTGACTCTCGACGCGACCGGCGATCTCCTCGGACACAAGCGGCAGGTCGAGCAAGTCGGCGAGGTCCGCCGCCAGCTCGCTAGGCGCGAGCACGAGAGGGTGATCGGCGGCGAGCGGCCACAGGTCGGGCGCGTCGAGGACCATGACGTCCCCCGCGGGGGCGACGACAACGGCGTCGCCGCGAACGGCCCGCACCCAGTCCGGCGGCGTGATAGCCGTGCGCGCCGGGACAGCCGCGAGCGCGGACCACAACCCGCGCAGTTGCGTGCGCGTCACCGGGCGGGCCGGATCCGCCAGCCGACTGAGCAACTCGTCAGGGCCGCCCGGTTCGGCGAGCAGGTCGGCGAGCGAGGTGCGCACCCCGAGCGCGCGGACGATAGCCGGGTCGGGCGGCGTCGCGCCCGCCTGCGCCGCCACCTCGTACAGGCCCGCGAGCAGCGGGTCGGAGTCCGCCGCGCGCACGTCGGCGGGCCGCAGCCCGCCGAGGACAGGATGCCGGCCCAGCCACCAGGCGGTGTAGGAGGGCACGCCGGCGTAGCGGCCGTCGGCGAGCAGCACCCGGGTGGGGTCGACCACGGCTGCCCGCAGCGGTGGCTCGGCGAGTAGCTCGAGCGCGCGCGGCCAGCGGGCCGGATCGACGAGATCCAGGTCGCGGACCGCCAGCACTTCCGCCGCGGTCGGCGGCACGTCGCCGCGCGGCAGCCGCGCCCGGGTCTGCGCCGCCCACTCGTGCACTGCGTCCAGGTCGAGGTCGGGGTCGTCGAGCGCCACGTCGTGAGCGGTCAGCAGGCCGAACGACGACAGCACCCCTGCCGCCTCGAGCGCCGCGGCGCCGTACCGCTCGACGATCTCCCGGCTGGCGATCCCGAACGGCGCGTCCGCCATCACCACATCGGCGAGCGCCCCGCCGGGAAGCAGCAGCTCGTCTGCCGCGTACCACTCGCCGTCGTCGCCAGGCAGCGGCAGGTCGGCCAGCCACGGGTACTCTCCTGGCCGCGGCTGCGCCGCGGCCACCAAGCTCAGCACCGCGTCGGCGACGGGGGCGGGATCTTCCTCGTCGCACGACGCCTCGACGGCCGCACGGGTGGCCGGGTGGCCGAGCACGCTACGCGGCGTCGCCTCGACCGCGCCCAGCTTGGCGAGCAGTGGGTGGGCAGCGTCCGGGTGCACGACCCGCAGACCGAGCACCGCCAGCTGGTCTGGGTGCGCGATGCCTGAGGTGGGCAGCAGCAGCCCCCGCGGGCCGCGCACTAGGCGTCCGTCGGCGAGTGGCACCGGCAGCGCGCCGAGTTCGGCGAGCTGACCGGGGTCGGCGGCGGCGAGCGCCTCGTACAGCCCGCGCCACCAGGACGGCGGGTACTGCAGCGCGGCGAGCATGTCGGCGAGGTCGGCGAGCGGCAGCCGCCGGATGCCGAGAACCGCGTAGGCGGGATGCCGCGCCGGCCCGGCGATGAGGCCGGGCAGCACCGGCGCGAGGTAGCCGGCCAGCCACGCGAGCCCCGTCCCGAGAAGCAGCGCGTCCCGCGGCCGGATCCGAGGGCTCGGCTCCCAGTCGACGTCGGGATGTCCCTCTCCGCCGGGATGGTCGGGGTGGGCGGTGGGCAGGGGGTCGGGGTGGGCGGTGGGCAGAAAAGCCACCTCGGGCAGCCGCGCCATGATCGCGCCGCTCAGCCGGACGTCGAGTTCGCCTCGCCCCACAGGGCCGGGCACCAGGTCAAGCAGGCTCGGTCCTGGCGCCATGCCGGGAAGCATCGCCGCGTATACCGCCGCGGCCTGGTCGGTGAGGAAGTCGGTGAGCGGCCCGGCGGTCACGTGCCGCCGGTCCGGACTGAGCGGGAACGACGCCAGCAGCAGCGCGGGCACCCCCAGTGCCTCGTCCGTGGGCGTGGGCGCGTGCACCACGGCGCGCACCTCACCGGGCATCCGGACCGGAACGTCCCCATCCGCGTCCCGGCCCCCGGGGGCGGAGTCGGCGACCGGTACGGCCCAGCGCACCGACCACGCGGTCCGCGCCCGTTCCTCCGCGGGCCGGTCCGCCAGCAGGCTCGGGTCCAGCTCGCCGCCGGCACTCGCCGTGCGCCATCTCGTGGTCACCCCGTCCACCGTGATCGTGACATCGGCTGCGTCGTGTTTCGCCGTCAGCACGCGAGTCCCGTTCTCAGTCACGATGGCGACCTCAGACAGGGCGGGCAGCGCGAGGAGCAGCGCCGGTCCAGTCTCGGCCAGCAGCCTGGCGGCCAGCTCGCGGGCGGCGAAGTCGCGCAGCGGCAGCGTCACCACGGTCGCGAAGCCCTCGGGAACCGTGCCTTCGGCGGCGAACGGCAGCCGCAGCACGGGAACGTGCTCCGACCGCGCGGCCAGCTCGTCGGCGACCGCGGGCAGCTGCCGGACCAGCTCACGCGTGGCGTCGCGGGACCAGGACACCGCGCCGGTGACCGAGCAGATGACCGGCTCGTCGCTGACCGCGACCGCGGCGGCGAACCCCACGCCGAACCTGCCGACCACCTCCTTCCGCGCGCCGTCATCGCGCTTGCTCGAGGCGCGCAGCGTGGACAGCGCCGCGACGCCCGCCGCGTCGAGCGGCGCTCCGGTGTTCGCTGCCTCCAGGGTCCCGTCCCGCAGCGTCAGCCGCAGTCGGCCGGGCACTCCCGCGCGCGCCGCGGCATCGGCGGCGTTCTGCGCGAGCTCCACGACAACCCGGTCCCGGTAGCCGCCGAGCGCGTAGTCTTCCTCGGCGTTGGCGTCCTCACGGAACCGCGCGGGCGAGTCGGCCCACGCTTGGAGAACCCGGCGCCGCAGCTCCGCGGTGTTGAAAGGGTCGGCCAGCGCATCCACCACAGCCCGACCCTAGTACGGACCGCATGCCGCGGAGATGGCGGTCGGCGGGGAGCCAGCCGGGATCGTTCCGTGTTACCGGCTTGTTTCTTGCTCCCGTCATTCCAGGCGGTGGCGGCGAAGAGCCGGTACCGTAGGGCGGGTGGCGTCCTGGGGTGACCACGCCATCTTGTGGCACGTGTACCCGCTCGGCTTCACCGGCGCGGGGCGGGCGCCTGCGCACGCGCCTGTGCGGCACCGGCTCGGGCAGCTTGCGGCATGGCTGGATTACGCGGTCGAGCTAGGGTGCAACGGGCTGCTGCTCGGCCCGGTCTTCGCGTCGCAGACGCACGGCTACGACACCGTGGACCACTTCAGGATCGATCCGCGGCTCGGCGATGAGGACGACTTCGACGCGCTCGTGACCGCCGCCGACCAGCGCGGTCTGCGGCTCGTGCTCGACGGCGTGTTCAATCACGTGGGCCGCGGTTTCCCCGCGTTCAAGGCCGCGGTCAACGGCGGGCCAGGGACGCCCGCCGCGCGATGGTTCAAGCGAACTGAGGACGACGGTGAGTTCGCGGTTTTCGAAGGCCACCATCAGCTCGTCGAGTTCGACCACGACGAGCCGGCCGTCCTCGGCTACGTGATCGAGGTGATGAACCACTGGCTCGGCAGGGGAGCGGGCGGCTGGCGGCTTGACGCCGCCTACGCGGTGCCGCCCGGTTTCTGGAGCAAGGCGCTGCCCGCGGTCCGTGAGTCGTTCCCCGGCGCGTGGTTTCTCGGGGAGATGATCCACGGGGACTACGCCGCCTACGCGGCCGAAAGCGGGCTGGACTCCATCACCCAGTACGAGGTGTGGAAGGCGATCTGGTCCTCGCTCAACGACAGGAACTTCTTCGAGCTCGACCACGCGCTCGGCCGGCACAACGCCTTCCTCGAGGACTTCCCTGACGGCGCGCTGCCGCAGACGTTCGTCGGGAATCACGACGTGACCAGGCTGGCTACTGCGCTGAACGACGAGCGGCACTTCGGGCACGCGCTCGCCGTGCTGTTCACCGTGGCGGGCGTACCGAGTGTCTACTACGGCGACGAGCAGGCGTTCCGCGGCCTGAAGGAACACCGGGAGGGCGGTGACGACGAGATCCGGCCGCCCTTTCCGGCGTCCCCGGCTGACCTGCCCGCGGACGGCTGGCCAACCTACCGGCTGCACCAGCGGCTCATCGGGTTCCGGCGGCGCCATCCCTGGCTGGTGCGGGCGCGCACGATCACAGAGCACATCGCGGCGTCCGCGCTCGCCCTGCGCATGGTGCCGGCCGATGGCGTGCCGGCCGATGGCGTGTCAGGCGATGGCGTGTCAGGCGATGGCGGTCAGGTGCTCCTGCTCCTCAACACCGGCGACGAGCCGCACTGGTTTCCCGTCGACCAGGCCGGACTCACGGTCGCCTTGACGGCGGAACCAGGCGCGGCGCGAGAAGACCCGCTTACCGTGCCCGCTCATAGCTGGACGATCCTCGCCTAACCCCCGGACGCGGCTCAGTCGTGCTCGCTGACCGTGTAAATCTCGTCCGCGACGAGTCCGTGCGCCTCCCGGTGCACCGTGTTCGCGGCCTCCGCGTCGGGCGCCTCGACCAGGCAGAAGATCTTCCCGGCTTTCTCATCGACCCAGTACCGCAGGTAGTTCACCCCGTGTGCGTCCTGGGCCGCCAGGTCGGCCTGATGTGCGGCGGCGACGTCGGACTCCGACACTCCGCCTGAGATGTTATGCACGTCCATGAACAGTGGCATTTGCCGCTCCTTCCCGGGTGCGATCAGGGTTCCTATACCAGATCTTAACTATTCTGGTTCCTGGCTGCTCATTGACCCGATCGCTTCGATACCCAGATCCTTACGACCCTGACCGTGCGGAGAGCAGCCGGATTCCGGCCGGCCGCAGCCAGCGCAATGGAGGGGTGGCTCATGTCGCTCACTTCTTTCCTGCTCGGTTATGGAGCCAGCCCGAACGTAAGGCGGCAGGCACGTGCGCCACATCGGGAGCGCTTCCCCAGGTTCGGCGCCGGGCTGCCTAGATTTCCGCGCCGGCTACCTATATTTCGGCGATCGCCCAGGCCAGGCATGGTGGCTGGTAGCGGGCTTGGCGTGCGATGGGGAGACTGGCGTCATGCAGCTGCTTGAACGCGACGCGCAGCTGCTCTCCGTGGGGGGAGTACGCGGCGCACGCCAGGGACGGGGAAGGCCGGCTCGTCCTCATCGCCGGAGAGGCGGGAGTCGGCAAGTCAGCGCTGCTCGACCAGGTACGGCACGACCTGCCAGCGGCGCAGTGGCGGCCGCCGCGATCGGCCTGGGACGCGTCAGCTGATTCCGGCGAGTGCCTGGGCCTCGGTGCGGTCACGGCAAGCTTGCATCTCCACGATAAGCCCGCCCCTGACCGTGACGAGGAAATAGGTCCTGTCGTCGACCTGCCAGTGCCGGTACTGCTCGACGCCGGGCGTCCGCAGCACTAGCATCACTCTTTCTCCGGACGCCAGGACCTGCTCGACCTCGGCGCGCAGCCCCTGCGCCGCCTGATGGCGCAGCGCCTTCTCCAACTCGCCGCGACCATGGCAGGTCTGGGGCTGCGGATCGTCAAGGCTCGGATCGAGGTAGGTCCACTCCAGGTCGGGGTCTACGAAATCCATCATCCGTGACATTTCGCCCTGGTCATAGGCTCGGAATGCCTCGCGTACGATCCACTCACTCTGGTTGCACATCAGAGAATCCCTCACGACGGTCCAGGTGGCCGGCAGCTGCCTTGCGGCAATTGTCAGCCTACGCCTTCCCGCTTCGTGAGGGACCCTGTATCAGGGTGCTGCCGGGTCGGCGTAACCGTGGGCGTACGCGTACCGCATCGCCTGGACGCGGTCCCGGGAGCCCGTCTTGGCGAAGATGCGGTTGACGTGCGTCTTGACGGTGGCTTCGCTGACGAACAGGGCACGGGCGATCTCCCTGTTGGACCGGCCGGCGGCGATCAGGGTCAGCACCTCGGCCTCGCGCGGGGTCAGTTCGCCCTGGGCGCTCAGGTCGCGTGAGTCATGCTCGCCGGGCGCGCCTGGAATAGCCGCCGAGGCGGACGATTCTGGCGCGCGGGCAGCGGCGGACAGCAGCCGCTGCTGTACCTGGGGATCGAGCACCGCCTGGCCGGCCGCGGCGGCCTGCAGGGCCCGCCCGATCTCGGCCCTTGTCGCGTCCTTGGCCAGGTAGCCGAGCGCTCCGGCCTGCAGCGCGCCGATGATGGATTCGTCGTCGGCGTATGTGGTCAAGATGACGACGCGGGTGCCGGGATGCTCGGCGGTGATGCGCCTGGTCGCGGCCACGCCGTCGCAACCGGGCATGTTCAGGTCCATGAGCACCACGTTCGGACGGGTCGCGGCCACCATCTCGAGGGCCGCGTCGCCGTCGGCTGCCTGTCCGGCGACGGAGATGCCTGGCAGCGTGCCGAGCAGCAGCACCAGTCCTTCGCGGACAGCCGACTGATCGTCTGCCACCACGACCGTGACCGGTTCGTCCGGGGTCATGCGGGAATTGTCAGGCATACTTCCCAGCGGTTGCCAGCCGGCCCCGCGGTAAGGGTGCCGCCGCCGAGCGCCGCCCGCTCGCGCAGCCCCGTGAGCCCGTACCCGGCGCCCGCGGTGGCGAGCGGCCGTGCCGCGTCGTCAGGTGGCAGCGGGTTGACGACCCGCACCGCTAGCTGGCGTGGCTCGAAGCTGAGGCTGAGGGTGACGGGCTGGCCAGGCGCGTGCTTGCGCGCGTTCGTCAGCGCCTCCTGCGCGGTCCGGTAGGCTGCCAGGCCCGCCTCGGCGGGCACCGGCCGCGCGGTTCCCGTGACGCTGAAGCCGATGGCCATGTCACCGTCGGCGCCGTACTCCTGCGCCAGCGCCTCCAGTTGCCCGGCCAGCGGCGCGTGCGGCGGCGCGGCGTCGTCCCGCAGCGCGATGATCGCGCGCCGCGTCTCCGCCATACCTTCCCTGGTGAACACGCCGGCGCGGGCAACGCACTCGATCGCCTTGGCGAGCTCGGGACTGCGCTCAGGCAGCGCGGCGAGCAGTCCTTCAGCGGCCTGCAGGTTCACTGACACCGCGCCGAGCGAGTGGGCGAGCACGTCGTGGATCTCCCGCGCGATCCGTGCCCGTTCGGCCAGCGCCGCGGCCTGGCTTTCGGCCTCGTACGCCCGCCGGGTCTGCTCAAGCGCGCGTTCCGCCTCCTCGGCGCGCAGGACATAGGCCCGCCGGGTCAGCCCGAACGCCCACAGCCCGAGGAAAGCCGCCGGGTAGCCGGCCAGCGTCCCGGCTGGCGCCCCGGTCACCAGCCCCGCGACGAGGAACGCCGCGACGGTTTCCGCGGTGATCGCCAGCGACCCTTCGGTGCTCAGCCTGACCCCCGCCGAGGCGGTCACGACACAGCCGACGGCGACGGCCGTGCCGCGCCAGGAGATCCCGGCAAGCGCGCCGCCGGCCGCGGCCATCACGATGAGCGCCGGGAGCATGACCGGAAGCCGGTTCTCCGCGAACAGCCAGACGATCCAGGCCGTGATCGACAGACCGTACGTGACGGCGACCGCGACACCGCCGGCGCCCACTCCCGGGTGCGGCGTGGCGAAGGGAACGGTGACAACCACCATCGCCAGGACGGCGATCCGGACGACGCGTACCAGTGGTGGCGCCATAGGCGGGCCGACCACCGATTCCGGGATCGCCAAGTCCCGGAGTCCGGATCCCCAGCGCTTGGGGAGGGAGCGGAGCACGTCTCAAACGTATCCGTCCGGTGGTTCGGCGCGCGCCGGCGAACGGGTTGACCCCGGGTGGACGTCAACGTCTCCACCCGTCTCCACCCGGTGCCCGCGCCGCGTCCACCGGAGCCCGCTGGACGGCTCCACCTGCTATCGACCCGAGGTCCAGCCGTGGGCCGGCGCGCGGGCAGGGTCCGCTACCTAGCGTGGTCCACGTAACCGAAAAGCCTCTCAAGGAGTCGAGATGGACGCCAGTGTCCTCATCCCCAACCTGATCATCCTCGGCACGGTGCTGCTGTCCGACCTCGGCCAGAAGTACGTCAGCCGGACAAGGCTGCTGCGCCCGTTCATCGCCGCGGCCGTCATCGTCCCCTTCTATTTCAAGGGTGTCGCCGCGTCGGGCAACGGGCTCCTGCTCGAGATGGCCGCGATCGCGGCGGGCCTGGCGCTCGGCGTCCTGGCCGCCACCGCGATCCGGGTCTTCCCTGACGAGCGGACAGGCAAGGTCGCCTCGTATGCGGGCCTGCCCTACGCCCTGCTGTGGGTCGCGGTCGTCGGCGCCCGCGTCTTCTTCTCGTACGGCTCCACCCACCTGTTCGGCGCGCAGCTTGGCCATTGGATGCTGACCAGCCAGATCACGGTGAACGCCCTGACCGACGCCCTCATCTTCCTGTCGGTCGCGATGCTGCTTGCCCGCACCGGAACCCTGGCCGTCAAGGTACGGCGGGTCAGCAGCCGCCAGCGGACCCGGAGCGCCCAGGCGGTCCCGGTAGCCGGGTAAAACCGCGGCGCGCGGGTCCGCTGGGCGGTCCCAGGAGCCTCAGCCGCCACACATCGCGATGAAAGCAGATCAGCGCTGAAGATCTGGCCGCCTATGACCGGCCAGATCTTCAGCGCTAACTGGATCTTGGTGGCTCATCGCCCACTTCTAGTCGTGACCCAGGCGGCGCAACTGCTCCGCCATGTGCTCGTCGGCTTCCCCGTCGGCGGATCCCGAGCCCGCGGAGATGTCGTGCGCGTACGCCGTGTCCATGTACTCGCGCAGGAACGTGACCCGGTCACCCTCGATCTGGGCGATGAACACGTAGAAGTTCTCGTAGTGATTGCCGTTGCGCAGCATGCCGCGGGCGGTGGTCTCCGCGGCCACCCACTCGCCCTCGCCGATCATGGCGCGGATCTCGACCTTCGGGTCGCCGGGCTCGAACAGGCCCTCGCGCACTGGCTGCAGGAAGTCCTCGATGATCGCCCGGCGCCCGCGCTCGGAGGGGAACCCGCGCGCCACGTCGTTGACCATCCAGACTGAGTCATCCCCGAAAAACTCGCCGATCGCGTTGAAGTCACCCGTGCTCAGCGCCGCGAAGAACCGGCGCAGCACGTCTTTGGGGTCGCTGGGTACGTCAGGCATCCTGACCTCCTCGGCGTCAGTGGGCGCGGACGCCTCGATGTTCCCACGCGACGGGAGTCAGGAATACCGCCTCAGGCTCAGCGAAACCATGTTCCGCCTTGTGTTTTCCCAACACCGTCGCACGCCGCGACCAGCGCTAGCGGCGCGTGAACGTCAGGTGGGTGACGCCGCTCGGCGAGGCCACCGATTCCACATCGAAGCGCTCCTGGAGGTCTTCGAGCCCGTCCCAGAGCCGGACCCCGCGCCCGAGCACGATCGGCACCAGGACGACATGCATGTGGTCGATCAGGTCGGCGCCGAGGAACTGGCGGACTGTCGACGGCCCGCCGCCAATGCGGACGTCCAGGCCGCCCGCGGCCTCGCGGGCGGCGTCCAGGGCCGAACGCGGGTCCGCGTCGATGAAGTGAAAGGTGGTGCCGCCCTTCATCACGAGCGGGGGCCTGGGATTGTGGGTGAGCACGAACACCGGCGTGTGGAACACGGGGTCGTCTCCCCACCAGCCCTTCCACTCCTCGTCAGCCCACGGGCCGCGCTGCGGGCCGAACTTGTTGCGTCCCATGATCTCCGCGCCGACGCCGGTGCCCCAGTTGCTGGCGAGCGCCTCGTCGACGCCGGCGCTCCCGCCTGGCTCGCCGTGCATCGCGCGGAACGTCCGGGTGGCGAAGAACCATTCCATCAGCCGCCCGCCCGCGTGCCCGAAGGGCGCCTCGAGGCTTTGCCCGTCACCGGTGCCGAACCCGTCAAGCGAGACGGCGAAGTTGTGGACGCGTACGAGCGACACGGCGGACCTCCCAGGCGGACGGCAGGCGGATCATCACCACGGTAGACCGCGGGCGCCCGCCGAACTCATCGCGGCGCGAACTGCGTCAGCGACAGCGTGTTGCCGTCCGGGTCGGCGAACCAGGCGACCCGGTCGCCGCCAGGCGTGGCCCAGATGCCGTCCTCGTCCTGGTCCATCATGTCGTAGCGCAGGAACGTCACCCCCCGCCCGGACAGTTCCCTGACGAGGGCCGTGATGTCGGGGACGCGCCAGCCGAGCACCGTGTAGCCGGGCCTGGCGACCGCCGGGACGGCGGTGACGCGCAGCATCGTGCCGTGCGCGTCGAAGACGCACGCGAAGTCGGTCACCTCGGTCACCGGCAGGCTGAGCACCTGCTCGTAAAACGCGCGGGCCCGGTCCAGGTCGGCGGCCGCCACGAAGGCGATGACATCGCACGACTCCAGCATGGCGCCTCCTACTGCGCGATCCGTCAGAGAATCGCCACCGCGTTGGCCGGCGAGCCCACACCGCCGGCGAGGTTCAGTGGCACGCTAGCGAACAGGAACTCATAACGGCGCTCCCGGCGGCACGCGGCGGCGAGCGCGGCGAAGTCGAAAAGCTCGCCGATCGCGAAGCCCAGGCACGGGATCAGCCGCAGATGCAGCGATCCGGCGGCCGGGTCGACGGGCACGGTCTCCACGGCGGGATTGTCGGCGGTCACCGCGGCCACGCCGCTGTCCCACAGAAAGCGACTCATCTCCTCGCCGCCCGACAGCCCCGCGCAGGTGTAGCCGAGGGGGTCGCGAAGCGCCTCCGCCAGCTCGTACCGGCCACCCTCGTCGAGCGTCAGGTACTTGTCCGTCCAGCCCGTCCTGACGCAGAGGATGTCACCGAAGCGCAGGTTCGTGCCCTGCTCTCGCAGCACCCCCTGCAGTTCGGCGACGCTGAACGCCCGGTGCTCGAACGGGTCGAACGGGGCGAACGGGGCGAACGGGCCCAACGACGCGCCGGATGGACGGCCGGCCGCCGCCAGGTCGATCAGCACCCCGCGGCCGACGATGCCCTGCCGGGCCCAGTGCTGGATGCCCAGCGGGCCCGGATCGGCCTCCGGGTTGCCCTGCCAGCCGCCGTAGAAGCCGTCATCCGCGGCACGGATGTGGCGCAGGCTGTCCCACTGGCTCGAGGCCTGCAGGTAGAACCCCTCCAGCCGGTCGTCCCAGGCGCCTGGCCCCATCGGGAACACCGTGTGCCGCGGAGCCTGCCTGCCGAAAAACGACGGGTCAGGCAGTCCGAGCGGCAGGCTCAGGCCGACCCGCTCACCGGTTCGCACCGCCGTGGCCGCCGTCGCGACCACCGCGCGGGTGAGCCTGTTCAGCGTGCCAAGCTGATCGCCGGGACCATGCACGTCCCAGGAATGCCGCAGGCCCGATCCGGGCAGGCGGGGGAGTTCGTCGAACGGGACCACTACGGTGTCAGGCTCGCTCACGGACCTGACGGTACAGGACGCTGCGGGGCCGATATTCGCTAGGCCTAGCCGCGGCCGTCTGGCAGTCTGTGCGCATGACGGCGGGAGCCGAGCGGGCCGCGTCCGAGCGGGTGTGGCGGCACGTGGCAGCAAGTCCCCGCGCCGCCCTCGAGCACGGCCTGAGCCCGGCCGACCTGCAGACTCTGCTGCTCGAGGTGAGCCGCCGCAGGGCGGCGGCGGTGAGCCCGGCGCGGCTGATGCGACGCTGGCAGCAGGACCGGTACGTGCGGCCCGCGGCGAGCGATCCGCGCCTGGTCTCGCAACTGGAGGCCCGGCTCTGGGCGCTGCTGCCCGCCGAGTTCGCCGGCGTCGAGCTGTCCCCGGTGGCGCCGTTCGGCGCGTGCTCGGCGCTCGGGCCGGTCAGCCAGGACCGGGTGATCACGACGGTCCGCGGCAGCGAGGTGGTCAGCGACCCGACGAACGTCCTCGCCCTCGAGGCCGCGCTCCGGCGGCAGCGTGATGGCGGGGCGGTGGTGCACCTGGCGTCGTGCCAGCAGGTCCTGCGCGGCCAGCCGTTCGACGCGCCGGGCATGTTCCAGCACTTCCGGCTGTTCGCCCTGGTCAGCACCGCACGCGACCGCGGGTCGGGGACCACGGAGGCGGCCCTGCTGACTGCCCACCTGCGGTACTGGACCCGAATACTCGCCGAGCTCCTGCCTGGCCGCCGGTCGACCGTCAGCTACACGGTGTTCGGCTTCCCGCCGCTGCGCGAGCGCGTCGGCGACACGGTGCTGCCAGCCCTGGCGCCGCTGCCCGACGGCGTGATCGTCGAAGAAGACCAGGAACGCCAGCGCGCACGCGGGTACTACCAGCGGGGCGCGATCCGCATCGACGCCGACGCGGGCACCCACCTTCAGGAGGTGGGCGACGGCGGTTTCACCGACTGGACCGCCCAGCTGCTTGGCGACGCCAAGGAACGCTGCCTCATCTCCTGCGTCTCCACCGGACGCCTGGCGGCCCTCACCGGCTGACAAGCATGGCCGGCCTGAGCGCACTGGGAGACCACTGGGAGACCACTGGGAGACAACGCCCGGCTGGCGTAACATCCCCGGACATGGATGTTGTCACCGAGCTGGACCTGCCGGAGATCGACTACAACTCACCGGACTTCGGGCCGCGGACCTATCACGGCCAGCTGGCCAAGGCACGCGAGCAGGGCTGGCTGGCCCATTCGCCGCTGGCGTACATCGTGCTCGACCAGGAGTCGGGCGACTTCTTCCTCCGGGCGAGGCAGACGGCGTTTCCCGGCAGGCAGATCGCTGAGCTGTTCGGGATCACGCAAGGCCCGCTCTACGACCACATCGACGCGAACATCCTGAACCTCACCGGTGACAAGCACCGCCGGCTCCGGTCGCTGGTCGGCCACGCGTTCACGCCGCGCGCCGCGGACCGCTGGCGGCCGGTGATGCGCGAGTTCCTCGCGCAGATCTGGACCGAGCTCGGCGACACCCACAGCACTGAGTTCGTCCAGGCCGTCGCCAAGCCGTACCCGAGCCGCACGATCGCCGCCGTCCTTGGCGCTCCGAGGCAAGACGCGCCGAAGCTGTACCACTGGTCCAACATGGTCCAGCGCCAGTTCGACATCCAGGCCCTGTCCACGCAGATCCCGGACATCGAGCGTGCCGCCGTCGAGGCGCAGGACTACGTCACGGACCTCCTCGACGAACGCAGGAAGCACCCGGCCGACGACCTGATCAGCTCGCTGCTGCAGGCCGAGGAGCAAGGCGACAAGCTCAGCCGCGACGAATGCGTGAACCTCGTGCTCAACGTGCTCGCCGGGGGAGTGGACACCACCCAGGCCCAGCTCTCGCACGCGCTGGCACTGTTCGCGCGGCACCCCGGCCAGTGGGAGATCCTCGCCGCGGACCCAGAACGCTACGCGAAACCGGCCATCCAGGAAGTGCTGCGGTTCGAGCCGATCGCCCCGTTCACCGCGCGGATCGTCCTGGAGGACATCGAGCACCGCGGCGTCAGGTTCCCCGCGGGGACGATCGTGGCGGTCTGCGCCGAACGCGCCAACCGCGAGGTGGACGGCGAGACTTTCGACATTACGGCGACCCGAGACCCCAAGCTCTTCACCTTCGGCGCGGGCGCGCACTTCTGCCTCGGGTCCAACCTGGCTCGGGCGGAACTCGAGGAAGCGCTCGCGTTCTTCGCGCCCCGGATGCCCGGCCTCACCCTCGACGGCGACCCGCGACTCGGCGGCGTCGAGGGAATCTACGGCATCGAGGCGCTCCCCCTGCGCTGGGATTAAAGCGTGACATCGTTTACCCCGACGACCTCCCCGAATGAAAGGCTAGGCCGGACAGGTCCACTCTTCCTGGCTGAGCAGCATCTCGAGATCGTCGCTGTCCGGCGGCGGGAAGTGCTCCCTGAGCGTGAACGCGCGCGGAGTCGGTCCGTGCGCGCGCAGGTGCTCCACGCGGTCTTCGGCCTCGCTGACCGTCGGGATGTGCCCGCGCGGGATCCACCACAGCGCCGTGTACGCGTCCTTCATGCGCTCGAACCACTCGCGGCGCCGTCGCAGCACAGCGAGGTGCCCTTGGCCGTAGACGAACGCGGCCAGCGCCTCGACCGACTCCCACACGGACATGTTGATGAGGATCCCGCCCCCGGCGCCCTGCGCGTCCTCCTCGAACCCTCGCACCGCCGTCGCGTTCCCGTCCTCTGTCCGCAGCCGCCAGACGAACCCGGGCGCCGCGTCCGCGGCCGCGTTCACCGGGTCGAGCCCCGCCACGAAGTCCGCGAGCCGCGGGCTGTCGAGGGGCGCGACCAGCCGGGCGATGTTTACCTGCGCGAGTACGTAAGTCACGTGCTCGATGCTGCCAGACAGGCGACAGACGGGCAACGAACCAGACGCGGCGGCGCCGAACGCTGGTGAACCGCCCCGGGACCATCACACAGGAGTCCGCCGCCCGCCGCCCTCGGCGAAGTCAGCGGAGGTATCGTGAAGTGTTAGTACTGCAGCGTGTGAGCAAGAATGCTCACTTTGTGGCAGGTGATGCAGATGCGGCAGGTTAGATACAGGGCGCTGATCAGGCTTGATCCCGTGGAGGCGGCGCCGGAGTCACCGACAGTCCCTAGGGCCCGGACGCGGTCCGCACCGGAGGAGGCGCGGCCAAGCGCGCTGCGCACGAGCCGGCCGGACTCAGGGCTGGCGTCCATGCCGCGCCAGTACTCCAATCACACCCACGCCCTGATGGTGCGCGCGCACCATCTGACCAAGCCCAGCTACGAACGCTGCTTTCCCGCCGAGCTGAGCTGGGACGACGGGGAGCCGCTGCATCCAGGTGACCGCGCCGAGGTCACGATCACGGTGATCGACGATGAGGCGCCCGCGTTCTTCAGCGCGGGCCAGCGTTTCAGCCTGTGGAACGGCGACGACGTCGGCCACGGCACGATCTCGCGCCAGGTCCACACCGAATACGGCCCGAGCTAACGGCCGTAACCGCAGGTACGACGCCCCGTTCAGGTCGAGGACCGCTCCGCTCGCCCACTCGGCACCCGGGGACGCCAGGTACACCACGGCATCCGCGACTTCCTCGGCGGTGGCCACCCGGTTGAACGGGCTCTGCGCCCGGATCTCGTCTCCGGCCGCGGTCGCGAGTTCCTCGACGGTCATGTCCGTCGCCACGTACCCGGGGGCGACCGACGCGACCATGATGCCGTGTGGCGCGAGGGCGACCGCCAGCGACTGGCCGAACGCGTGCAGCCCCGCCTTGCTCGCCCCGTACGCCGGGTGGGTGGGCTCGCCCCGGTACGCCCCGCGCGACCCGACGTTCACGACCCGCCCGCCGCCGCCCGCGATCATGTGCCGCACCGCGCACCAGGTGGCGTTCGCCGCGCCGGTCAGGTTGACGCCGAGCGTCGCCCGCCAGGCCTCCTGCCACTGCTCGTACGACCCGTCGAGCATCGGGTGCGCCAGGTAGACGCCCGCGTTGTTGACCAGCACGTCCAGCCCGCCGAGTTCCGCCGCCGCGCCGTCGACCATCGCGCGCACCGCCTCGGCGTCCGCCAGGTCGGCCCGCACCACCGCGTGCCCGTCGCCAGGCAAGCTGTCCCGCAGCGCGGTCGCCGCCGCGGCGGCGTCGCGATAGTGGATCGCCACCCGCTCCCCGCGCGCCGCGAAGGCCCGCACCACCGCCGCGCCGATCCCACGGGACCCGCCCGTAACCAGAACTCTTCTATTCATCCCGAACGGGCCGTGGCCGCTCATCCGTCACACAGTGCCAGCAGCTTCGTGACGGTCGCCCAGTTCCGTGCTGTCCCGGTAAAACCCGCCTTCGGCGAGTTGACGACCTTCATCACCGTCTCCGCCAGTTCGCTGTTCCCGAACCCGTCCGGCGTGTGCAGGTACAGCGTCCGCCCCGTGACGTGCACGCCGTCCCGGGCACCCTTGGCCTGTGACGCGGCCACGGCCGCGTCGAGCTTGTCAAGCAGGTCGCGACCAGGGCGCTCGCTGAGGACGACGGCGTGCACGTACCTGGGCTCCGGCTCGACGGGGAACGGGTTGTCAGCCATGATCTGGGCCAGCTCGTCGCGGGTGATGACGACGACCGGCGCGCTGACCCCGAGCTTCGCGGCGATCGCGGCCGCCATCGCCGCTGCCATGGCGGCCGTATCCTCGTCCGCCGCGGCGGTGAACAAGACGTTCCCGCTCTGGATATAAGTCGACACGTCCGTATGCCCGAGCTCGCCGACGACGGCCCGCAGGTCCGCCATCGCGATCTTCCTGTTGCCGCCTACGTTGATGCCCCGCAGCAGCGCGATGTGGGTAGGCATGCAGCCATTCTGCCGTAACGCCTGCGCCGTTACCGGCTCGAGCAGTTCGATCAGCGTTTGCTGGCCGAAGTGCCGCGCCCAGCCGAGCGGGGTCGAGTCGAACCGCGTGTCGCGGATGTCCGGGTCCGCGCCGACGCGCAGCAGCGTCCGCGCGAGCTCGAGGTCGCCGTCTTCGGCCGCCTTATGCAGCGCGGTCTGCCACGGCTGGTCGCTTGGGACGTCGGTGCGGCCTTTCGCGTTGACGTCCCACCCCAGCCCGACGAGCAGCTCAACCGCCATCGGGTTACCGCAGGCCGCCGCCCACGTCACCAGTGCCGGGCGAGCCGCGCGGACCTCATCGGCCAGGCCTGGATGATCGGTGAGCAGCTGGTTCAGCGCGTTCCTGTCGGCGGCGAGCGCCGCCGCCACGAGCTCCTCTTGCGGTGCCAGGTCAAGCGGCGGCGCGCCGTGCGCCACGAGGTAGTCCACGAGGTCCGCGTGCCCGGTCGTGGCGGCCATCGCCGTCCACGCGGACCCGCCGTCGGGAGGCACGGACAGGTCGGCGCCGTGCTCGATGAGCAGCCGGACCCGCGGCGCCATCCCGTGCGTGATCGCCCAGTCGAGCTGGTCGCGCACCATCGCGGGAGGCGGCGCGAGCTCGTCGCCGAGCCGCTGGAACCACGGCCCGTCGCCACCTGTGCCGAGGCCGAACTGCAGCAGCAGCTCCAGGTGATCGTTGCCCGGCTGGAACATCCGGTTGTACAGCGTCTGGCCGTCGTTGGGATCGGCGCCGGCCTGCAGGAGCAGCCGCGCGAGCGCGAGCGAGTGCGGGTGCCGCGGCGAACGTTGCGGACCTTGCTCCCCTTCGCCGAAGACGCCGGTGAGCACCGTGAACGGTGTCGTCAGGCCGTGCCACAGGTAGCCGGCGTTGGGGTCCGCGCCCGCCGCGAGCAGCAGCCCCGCGGACTCCAGCGTGGCGTCCGCCGCGATCGCCGGGTCGTGCCTGGCGTAAGCGAGGTAGACCAGCGGCTCCCACAAGAACGGCCCGCCCTCGCGGCCGGCCGCGTCCGGATCGGCGGCCAGGATCCGCGCCAGCTCGCCGGTGTTCGCGGTCGCGGCCGCGACGTGCGCGTTGCCCGTGACGATCCCGGGATGCTCACGCAGGATCTGCCGTGCCTCGTCCCACCGGGCCGGCCCGTCGTCGGCGTAGTTCAGGCAGGCGAGCAGCAGGAACGTGTCGGCGGCGGTGTCGGTCGTGACCCGGTCGGGGAACCGGCTGTAGCGTGCGAGGACCTCGTCGGAAACCACGGCCTCATGCTAGGCCGCCCCTGCGACATCGGCGACGACGCACGCGATGTTGTCAGGGCCGCCGGCCTCGTTGGCCAGCTCGATCAGCCGCCGCACGACGTCCGCGGGAGCGGACTCCGGCTCGGCCAGCGTCTGCCTGATCACGGCGGCCGGGACCACCGACGTCAGCCCGTCCGAGCACAGCAGATACCGGTCACCGGCCCGCGCCTCGTGCACCGAAAGGTCTGGGGCGCCCGCCGCAGGGCAGTCACCGTCGGCGACGAGCGCCCGCATCAGCATCGACCGCTCCGGGTGCGAGGACGCCTCCTCCGCGGTGAGCCGCCCGGAGTCGATCATCGACTGGACCACCGAATGATCGTGCGTGATCTGGAACAGCCCGCCGTCACGCAGCAGGTAGGCACGCGAGTCGCCGATGTGCACGAGGGCGAGCTGCGAGCCGGACAAGAGCATGGCGGTGAGCGTGCTGCCGCTGCCCGCGAACTCCGGGTCCGCGTCGCTGTGCGAGCGCAGCGACGCGGTCGCCGCCGACACCGCGTCCGACAGGGCGTTCAGCAGGTCACCTGACGTCTGCGCCGACTCGAGCGGGCGGAGCGCGGCGATGACCGCCTCGCTGGCCACGTCGCCGCCTGGGCCAAGTCCGTCGGCGACGGCGAGCAGCCGGGCCCCGGCGTACGCGGCGTCCTGGTTGCGGTCACGCGCGCGGCCGATGTCGGACGCGGCGGCGTAGCTGATGGCAAGGGGTTCGGTTGATGCGGACATGGCGGTCTGCCTCCCGGACAAGTAGCTGATCAGGAACTGAGCCAGCCCCTTTCGTTCGGCGAGATCAGCCTCAGCAACCGAAATGAAAGCGGTCACCGCCGACGCGGCCTCAGCCGGCGCCAGGTCGCACACTCGCGCGATCTGGGACAGCGGCATGCCGAGGCGCCGCAGCCACGCGACGAGGCGTGCCCGCTCCAGCTGGTCCGGCGAGTAGTACCGGTAGCCGGACCACTCGTCCACGCGGGCGGGCGTGAGCAGGCCGAGCTCGTCGTAAAGGCGCAGCGCCTTCGGCGACAGCCGTGCGGCGCGGGCGAAGGCGCCAATCGAAAGGAGCGTCATGTCCTACAGCCTTGGCTTTGCCCCTAGGGCAAGGTCAAGCGCTACTGCTTGTACGAGGCGAGGAATGTCCCGAGCCGCCCGACGGCGTCCTCCAGCGCCTCCACCGGGGCCAGGAACACGATCCGCAGATGGTCGGTGGACGGCAGGTTGAACCCGGTGCCGTGCGTGAGCAGCAGGTACTGCTGCTCGAGCAGGTCGATGCACATCCGCTGGTCGTCGACGATCTTGTGCACCTCGGGGTCGAGCCGCGGGAACAGGTACAGCGCCCCGGCCGGCTTGTAGCAGTCCACGCCGGGGATGGCGGTGAGCAGCTGCCAGGCGCGGTCACGCTGGTCGCGCAGCCGCCCGCCGGGCCGCAGCAGCGGTGTGATGTCAAGACGCCCGTCGAGCGCCGCGGGGATGGCGTGCTGCGCGGGGACGTTCGGGCACATCCGCATGTTGGCCAGCAGCTCTAGGCCCTCGAGGTACTCGGCGACCGGCTCGCGCGGGCCGGAGACCACAAGCCAGCCGGACCGGAACCCGGCGAGCCGGTAGGTCTTGGACATCCCGCCGAGCGTGAGCACGGGCAGGTCGGGCGCCAGCGCCGCCGCGCAGTAGTGCTCGGCGCCGTCGTACAGGATCTGGTCGTAGATCTCGTCGGTGAGCACGAGCAGGTTGTGCCGCCGCGCGATGTCGAGCAGCCCCTCCAGCGTCTCCTTGGAGTAGACGGCGCCGGTCGGGTTGTTCGGGTTGATGATCACGATCGCCCGGGTCTTGTCGCTGACCTGCGACGCGACATGCTCGATGTCGGGGTTCCAGTCGAGGTCTTCGGCGCAGCGGTAGTGCATGGCGCGGCCGCCGCACAGGCTCACCGCTCCCGTCCACAGCGGGTAGTCCGGGCTGGGCACGAGCACCTCGTCGCCGGGGTTGAGCAGCGCCTGCAGCGCCATCACGATCAGCTCGGACACGCCGTTGCCGAGGTAGACCTCGTCCGGGTTCACTCCTGCGACGCCGATCCGCTGGTAGTGCCGCGCCACGGCCTCACGGGCCGGGGCGATGCCGCGCGCGTCGCTGTAGCCCTGCGAGTCCGCGACCTTGGCCTGGACCTCGTGGATCACCGCGTCCGGCGCCATCATCCCGAACGGTGCGGGGTTCCCCAGGTTCAGCTTCAGGATCTCGTGCCCGGCAGCCTCAAGCTCGCGAGCTCGCCGCAGCACCGGTCCGCGTATGTCGTAACGGACGTCCGCCAGCCTGCTCGCCTGAGATACCACGCACGCCTCCCTGGGCTCGGATAATGGTATGGACCGCTGCCAGGCATGCTACCGGCTGACCGCTCGCGCCCATGAATGGTTATCGCTGTGAGCGTTCTACTGGGCGGGACCGAGCTCGTCGAGCCTGCGCTGCGCGAACCGTAGGTCGTTCTGCCATAGCGCGTTGCCGGGATCCATGGCGGTCAGCCGGCCGATGATCTCCAGGCTGCTCTGGTAGGCGGCCCGCGCAGCCGCAATGTCTCCCTCAGCTCGCGCGATGTCGCCAAGTCGGCCGTGGCAGATGAAGAGACCGCGCTGCCACTCAGTATTGGCGGGGTCAGTGGCGGTGAGCCGGACGACGATATTGATGCTGACCTGGTAGTGGTCGCGGGCCCTGGCCAGGTCGCCTGCGGCGCGGGCGGTGTCGCCGAGTCTTTCATAGCTGCTGGATAGGTCGCGCTGCCATTGGGCGTTGGTCGGGTCGGCAGCCGTGAGCCGCCGCCGGATGTTGAGGGCGGCCTGGTAGCTGGCGGCGGCAGTGGCCAGGTCGCCCGCCGCGCGGGCGATGTCGCCGAGCTTGTTGTGGCTGACGGACAGGTCGCGCTGCCATTCGGTGTTGGCGGGATCGGCGGCGACCAGCCGGTCGGCGATGTTGAGGCTGGCCTGGTAGCTGGTGCGGGCGGCGGTCAGGTCGCCGGCGTCCCGGGCGATGTCGCCGAGCTTGTTGTGGCTGACGGACAGG